>OIYV01000492.1_pt1 | contig 22610 bp, 28 predicted proteins | sample 1588251 | NCBI WGS metagenome assembly OIYV01 (sample SAMN03283282) | human gut metagenome | biome: human-associated habitat; material: feces | host: Homo sapiens | place: Peru | collected 2012
CCGCCTCACCTCGGTCTGGCGCAAGAACGTCGGCACCGACGCCGAGCAGCTCGTCCTGCTGGGCTATTCCGGCAACCGCCTGTCCAGCATGATCCGCAAGTGCGACTTCTCCGGCGACCGGACAAAATACCGTGTTTCGCTCACCTATGCCGCAGACGGCAGCCTCACGGAGATCACCTTCCCCGACGGGGCAAAGGCGCAGTATTCCTATCTGCAAAGCGGCGCGCTCAACGAAGACGGCGAGCAGATCGTCTCCGACCTTGTGGGTCTTCTCTGCGGCGTTTACGACGCCGAGAGCAAGTGCGGCATAGAATATACCTACAGCAACAACCGCGACGTGCGCTGCCTGCAACCCTACGTCATCGGCGCGCAGCGCGAAAATGGCCGCAAGACCCGCGCCTATAAAGAGGCGCAGTTCCGCACGACCTACCGCTGCTATGCCGACGACTTCCACGAAGAGACCTATTTCTACCAGCTCTTCGACCGCGCGGGGCGCACCGTCGGCTCCTATTCCACCGACCAGACCAAGACGCGTGTCCTCGGCGTCGGCACGGCGAAGTATACGGAAAACAGCGGCGTGAGCCGCCGGAACAACCGCCTGCTTGCCGGTGCCAGCGCGGGGCAGCAGGGCGTGAACCTGCTGAAGAACAGCAGCGCCGAGAACGGGACGGACGGCTGGGTCGGCGCGTCGCGCTCCACGCAGAGCGCCTGCGCGGGCGGCGCGTCCTTCCGGCCGAGCGGCACGATGTATCAGACCGTCTCTCTCGCGGCGGGCAGCTATACCTTCTCGGCCTATGTGCGCATCCCCTCCGCCGGAAACGTCCGCCTTGAGCTTCAGGACGCCTCCGGCGCGGCGGTCGCCTCCGGCCGTGCGGTGGACTACGTGACGACCGGAACCGGCGACGGCTGGCTCCGCCTGAGCGTCGGCGCGCAGCTTGCGGCGGGCAGCTACCGCGCCGCCGTCGTCCGTGACAGCGGCACGGTCTGGGTCGACTGCCTCCAGCTCGAGGCGCAGTCCGACGGCGCTTCCACCTATAACCTGCTGGAGGACGGCTCCTTTGAGCAGCTTTCTTCCTTCCCGACGGCTGCTTCCTTCGGCTGGTTCCGCTCCGCCTCCGCCTCGCTCAGCACCTCCACCTACTTTGGTCAGCAGGCGGGCAGGCTCGCGGGCGGCGGCTATAACCGCCTGCTGCAAAATGTCACCCTCTCCGATCCGGCCGGCACGACCTACCTGCTCTCCGGCTGGGCGAAGGCGAATGCCTATCCGGACAGCGTCTCGGCCAAAACGGACGATACCGACCCGTATTTCGGCCTCATCGCGCGCATCTACTATACCGACGCCACTTCCGAGGTCTTCTTCTTCCCCTATAACCCCGTCTTCGGAGATTGGCAGTTCTGCCAAGGCATCTTGGTCGCGCAGAAGGCGGTGTCGAAGATCCTTGTCGTCTGTGCCTACGACTATAACGGCAACGAGGCCGCCTTCGACAACATCTCCCTGCGGCGCGAGCCTGCCCAGACCTACCGCTATGACGACAACGGCAATGTCGTGGCCGCCGAGCGCAGCGGCGAGGGCAGCGCCACGGCCACCTACAGCGGCGTGAACCTCACGGCCTATACCGCCGTCAACGGTTCGCGCAGCACCTACACCTATAATAATTACCACGACGTCCTCACCGCGACGCAGGCGGGCGTGACCGCTTCCTATACCTACGACACCTCCGGCAACCGCCTCACCGCCACGCGCACGGGCGGCGGCCTGACCATGCAGGCAAGCTCCACCATGACCGACGACCGTAACCACGTCGCCGCGGCCACGGACGCAAACGGCAACACCGTCTCCTACGTCTACGACCCGTGGAGCGGACGCCTGCTCACGAGCACGAACGGACGCGGCCAGACCCACGCCTATGTCTATCAGACGGAGAGCGGCCGCCTGCAACAGACCTACCAGAGCGGCGTCGCCTCGGTCGTCTACAGCTATGCGCAGGGGCTGCTCGGCGGCATGGATCGCAAGAGCTTCCGCAGCGGGGCGGAGCAGCACCAGACCTATGCCTTCTCCTATAACGCGTGGGGGCAGCGCACGGCGACCTACGTCGGTCAGCGCCTGCTGTCCTCGGCGGTCTACCGCGCGGGCGGCGGGCCGATGCTCACGCAGACCTACGGCAACGGCGACACCGTGCATTATGCCTACGATACCTTCGACCGGTTGGTCAGTAAGACCTTGGACGACGGCGATGTCGTGCGCTACGACTATAACGCGGAGGGCGCGGTCGCGCGCATCGCCCGCGAGCGTGACGGCGTGGAGCAGGACGGCTACGAGTTCACCTACGACTCCCTCGGCCGCCTCATCCGCAGCGAGCAGTACGGCACGGCCGCCCAGCGCACCGAGCACCGCTACGATGCCTACGGCCGCCTGTCGAGCCAGAGCTGGGTGTTCGGCGACCGGAGCTATTCCGAGACCTACGGCTATAACGACGGCGCGTCCGGCGACGGCACGCTGAGCACCCTCACCGCCGCCACGGGCGACACCCTGCAATACGGCTACGATGCCCTGCGCCGCCTGCAAAGCGTCGCGGTCGGCTCGCGCTTCACCACGGCCTATGCCTATGAGGCGCTTGCAAACGGCAATACCGCCTCCCGCATACAGTACCGCAATGTCCGTCTCAGCGGCAGCGGCACGCTGCTGGAGGGCGCGAAGTATACCTACGACGCCTGCGGCAACATCACGCGCATCAGCCAGAGCACCAGCCCCTTCTACCCCCTTGCCGACTATGTCTACGACGCGCAGAACCAGCTCACGCGCGAGACGTACTACGACGGCGCGGGCACGGGCAGCAGCCACGTCACCGACGACTATGTCTATACCTACGACACCGCGGGCAACCTCCTGACCGTCTCGAAGAACGGAGGCGTGATCAAACGCTACAATTATGCCAACAGCGAGTGGAAGGATTTGTTGACGTCTATCACCGTCGGGAACACAACCTATGCACTTTCCTACGATCGGCGGGGTGATTTGACAGGTTACGCAAACGGACGTGGACTGTACAGTGGCATACAGTGGGAAAACGGGTATCAGCTTGCGAGTATTGATGTTGATTCTGATGATGCGTATAGCCTTGATTTCTTGTATGATGTAAACGGCGTGCGCACAAAAAAGACAGTTAACAATGAGATTCACGAATACATAACGCAAAACGGTAAGGTTGTGCGGGAAATTATCCGTACAAACGGAAAGACGCAGACAGAAGTTCTTGATTTCTTCTATGATGAATCCGGTCGTCCGTTTGCACTCAACTATTCGTCTAACAGCGGCACCAGCTTTGCAACATACTATTATATATTGAATCTGCAAGGCGATGTAGTCAAACTCATTAGTGCCGCTAACACAGTCGTGGCAAGCTATACCTATGACGCATGGGGTAATATCCTGTCAAGCAGCGGCACGATGGCAAACATCAATCCTTTGCGTTATCGTGGTTACTACTATGACGGTGAAACGGGCTTCTACTACCTCCAGTCTCGTTACTATGATCCAGCCAATAGACGCTTTATCAGCGCAGACAGCCTTGCATCTACGGGACAAGGCTTTGTTGGAACCAATATGTTTGCGTATTGTGGCAACAATCCAACAAGCCGGATTGATCCCACTGGACAGTCTTTTGCCGACATCTGGGAATTTATTGAAGACGCAATATCCGAAATTGGAAGCGCCTTCAAGGAACTGACTCCAGTTTTCACAAGTTGCGGTGGATTTGCTGCCGCAGATGGACCGCTCCCGATAGGAGATATAGTTGGAGCTAGCATTGCGGTTGGTGCGGCATTTGGCATAGTTGGGTACGGGGTCTATCGAGCGGCAAAGCCGAAATCAAGAGCCACGGAGTCGTCCGCAGACGATGAGGCAATTGCGGCAATAGCGGCCTCTGCAATCAGGCCTTTGTCAAGCCTTGTCTTTTTTCCGGAAGATCCGAATGACTTTAGACCAAGGGGGCTGTACTTGAAGAAATATGACGGAAGAAAAAATGGGAAAATTTATTTATGGGTTGATCCAGTTACTGATATACCGATATTTGAATGGAATGAGGATTTAGCACACGGGCCTCACTACCATGTGATGCTTCCTGAATGGAAAGGAAAGCATCATGGTTTGCATTATTGGGCGGGAGAGCCAGTCCCAGAACCGTGGAGTTCAATTTACTTTGGAGGATGATTATGATTATTGATGCATCAAATAAGGAAATTATTAACACTAAAGAAGTCTGCTACCATGACGACACACTGAAAAAGCTCACTTTTGATCGCATGAAAAAGGAACTGCGACTTAAGATTCGGAAATGTGAGACAGGAAAGCACACGGAAATTGTTTTCCAAAATGTCATTCAATTCACAATGTCGGCTTGCGAATATTAGGGAAGAAGGGAGTATATTCTTGGCTTTTGCCTCCTAAGGCCAGAACAAGAAGAGATGATCCCTAAAATCTTCAAGAAAAGGGTAGAATACGATGATTGCCCAACAAGATCATATGAGTTCTGCACATTAAAATCAAGAGAAGTTTATTTTGAAACAGCAATGACTTTCTCTTCGGGGGATGAGCTACTTGTCGCCTGTGAGCGCATTGTATTAGAACGAAGCGAATTATAAATTGGGAGCCGACGACTTTTGTTAGACGCAGGCGCAGGTGACGACCACGCACACCGTGCAGCATGACTACGTGACGCAGAGCGGCAGACTTGTGCGCGAGAAGGTGACGGAGGACGGAACCCTGACGGCCGTTATGGACTTTGTCTATGACGAAAGCGGACGTCCTGTTGCAACAGCGGCTCTGTCATCGCATGACAAGTCATGCTCGCCAATCGCCTTGTTGCTGCCACTCGCTCGCCTCCCTTGGCTCCGCCACCGGCGGCGGTCGCCTCGCTCCCCGCTTGCCGTGCTCTATTCTACGAACGGTACGGCCTTCGCGACGTATTACTATATCCTGAACCTACAGGGTGACGTGGTGAAGCTGATCGGGACGGATGGAAGCATTGCCGCAAGCTATACCTACGACGCGTGGGGTAATATCCTGTCAAGCAGCGGTACAATGGCAGAAAAGAACCCGCTTCGCTATCGCGGCTATTACTACGACAGCGAAACCGGCTATTACTACCTCCAGTCCCGCTATTATGATCCGGCCAATAGACGCTTTATCAATGCAGATGTCTATAATTCTACCGGCCAAGGCTTTGTTGGAACCAATATGTTTGCGTATTGCCAAAACAATCCTATATGCTACACAGACCCTTCCGGAGAGTTTAGCATACTAGGTTGGCTGCATGACATATGGAAAGAAGGCGAATGTGCCATATGGAAAGGATTTGCAAAGATTTTAAAGAAAAATGGCTACAAGTTGACGGGAAAGCTGTTAGAACTCGCCGCGAGCGGAGGAGGAAAGTATCATGCCGGAGCAAATAGTCAAATATCACAAGATATTATCAAGCAAAAAGACTTTGTAAACGATGTAAAAAGAAAATACGAAGAAAGCAATACAACGTGTGGAGAATTTGGGGGATTTTGGTATGAATTTCCATTAAGTGGTGATTTGGGTGCAGCCCTTCATAATGTGTCATACTCATTCAGAGCAATGAGGGATAGAAGGACAAATACAAAATACCTGCATGTCACAATAACAGATACATTTGACTTTACTGAGTTTAAGAATCCATTAACCCAGAAAAGTCTTAAATCGAGTATATTATGGCTTGCAAATGACGTCGCATATATCGATTCAGCATGGAATCTTATAGATCCCGTCGAGGTTGAGATTGAAGTAATAATCGTGTTGGACTGAAAGGAGCAATATGAAAACCATAACAAAATATGCGATATTTCTGATGGTGATTATTTGCCTGCTATACTTCCGTTATGAGGGCAGCAAAGTGAAATATGCCCCCGGCAAAGATACGAAAGAATCATATGGAGACGGGACATTTCAATTATTGGGTAATACAAAATCAAATCAAACGGTGTTATCAAACGAGGAGTATAGATGTATACTTCTGGACAATGTGCAGGCAATTAAAGAGAAAAAAGGAAAACTCTATGTGATTGGAGAATATAGGCAATGTGCGCTCTACCTTGTTGTCAAGTTGAAGGACAATACTATGCAGCTTTGCACTGTACCGGAAAGCGAAAAGCATTTCTATCACTTGGATGAAATGCTGGAAAGTGGAGACGCCGTTTTCTACGCTTCATTTGATGAGTTCTCTGAAAAAGATCGAGAAGTATTTGCAAAAATGCAATAAGTGTCGTGCTGCTGCAAAATATGCCCGATTGCAGAAACGCCTGACACCTCCGATGCAAAACATTATGTAAACCGTCCGGCGCACCCGCGCCGGACGGCACAGCGGGAGTTTTCCGATGTCCCGTGATGCGGAAGAGACATAACGCGGGACAAGCTGGAATTGCAGTATGCGGAATGTTTGCACATTTTAGAACGCGAGACTTAGCGTGCCCATTGACGCATTACTCTAAAAATGAACGATACAAGGAGGAGAACCAATGCCCATTCCGACAGAAACACTCCCGTTCTTTGAACAATACTTTGGAGAACAAATTCGCGCGCATGGCTTTGTGCGCTATGACTCGGAAGTTCCGCTACAATGGTACCGACTGGTCAACGACGAGGTGTTGCTCATTTTGTGTATTTTTCCTGCTTCGCATATGCCTATCTATGATTTTCAACTGCGTTACGGTGCTGCTCCATTATTCCAAACGCGGGATTGCATACCGCTCAAGCGTTCCTACTCTTATGACCTACGGATGAAGGACGGTACGGTCGTTGGACGAGTTTGGCCGCCCGTACCAATGGACCAGCTTGATAACTACCAATTCTTTGAAAATCCATTCAGTACGGAGCGTGAATATGGTGGAATTATTCCATACGAATACACACTGGAAAAGTACAAGTATCAAATGGATACCATTTTTCACCATTTCGAAAGGATTACAGACATCAAAAGCGCTTATGAATGGTACTGTCTTTGCCGAAGCGCCGGACTACAGGATGCTTTGAAGAGCTGTTCGCCTGATGAAAGAGAGACAGTGGAGCGCAAATACAGATTTCGAGACTATGATGAACTCGCCTACCTTGGCCTGTACGATGATTTTCACTATTTGGTGGAGCATTCTTACTTGAAAAGTGCGTGTGAGCGCTTTTTTGAACCGCACGGCAGCTGGCGCTTTGTACTTTCGGCGCGAAATCCGAATGCGCGCATTGTCAAGTTTACCTATGAAAAATTCCTTCGGGTCATGGAGGCGGCGAAGTCAAGGGAAGCCTTTGAAGCATATCGGGAGACTTTACCGGCGGAACTTGCACAGGAAGCCGCACGCCTGAAGAAGCGACTGAAATTGCCGTAAACGAAGGTAGAACTATAATAAGGCGTTTAACAATGGGGGGATAAGAATGCATCAGTTTCATACAAAATCATCGTTTGGCAATGCGTGCAAGCAATTTGCGCTTTGTGCCATACTTGATCCGAGCACTTTTGTTGCGCAGCCCCTTTTGACGTTAGCGTACGTCGTGGCGTTTATTCTGTTCAGTATGCATGGGTTACTCTTAGATGGTCCGGTTCTTATGCTTTGCACGGTATCGGTACTTCTTCTGATGGTTTATGCATCTCTGCCGGCTCTTAGGGTCGTGTGTTGCGCGTTGATTCGGCGGCATCGCACTGTGACAATCGACGGGGATATGCTTTTTTTGGATGTGCTGGAGAGCGGAAACCACTATGAAGAAAAACTGGAGGACATCACGATCGCTGTGGTAAGACCTTGGGGAATGCGAATTTATTATCAGGACATGGCTGTTGTGATCTGGCCGGAGGAAGGGGCGGATTATGCGGCAGTAGCCGAACGCGTGCGCACGGTGTCAAAGGAGAAAACGCAAAAATTCCAGAGGTCGCAGTTGCCGTCACTGGTGGTTCGATTGATTTGTACATTTTGCCTTCTCTATACCGTTTTTACGACGCTATAAGCGGGCGTTTCGCGTCGCGTTTTGGCAAATTCTCAGGGAAAGGCGTATTTGCCAAAAAAGCAATAAAACCGCGCTGGTTGACACGCCGCGATATTCAAAAAAGAAATGTACCTGAAACAGACGCCGCCACACGCCACGGAGGAGAATGTGACAATGAAAAGAATTATTTTACCGCTGATGCTTTGCGCGTGCTTCCTCGTTTCCTGTAAAAGCCGAGTGGAAACAAAGGAATCGCAAAACACGGAAATCAAAATTGTGCCATCGGTATCCATTGATATTGATATGGATAGCGCCATAGAGCTTAGACCTGATACGGTAGACGACATAGTAAACGCCTTTTTGAATAGCGATTACGTCAGATTTGTTGAAAGTCATCAGTCGGAGGAGGATAAACGCCTGTTTAGCGAAGCGCTGACGCCGACAGAGCCTTCTGAAGAGAAGCGAGACCGCGCGGCAGGGTGCTATTATGACATCTGGTTACGCGAATTATTCAATCATGGTTTGGACTATCCGGTAATTCAAAAAGTGTCACTGGTGAGTACGACAGAAACGGGACTGGACAAGGTGACAGAAGACAAATTGCGCGTGGACTACGCATTAAGATTAACGGATAATAATGGAAATCAATTTGTAATTTACTTAGATAGCAATTTGTCTACAATTGGGAAGCAAATTGTACTGTACAATGGAGAGACGCTTTGTTGCATTTTTGCGATTTGCTGATTGTAGAGAACGCAGGGCAGAGTGGCGGAGCCGCATGAAGAAACCTGCGCAGTCCGCTGTGCCTACGCCCCATCGAGCCGCATTGGTTCGCCCTGCGCTTCGGCTAACACCTCCGACACAAACATTATGTAAACCGTCCGGCGCACCCGCGCCGGACGGCACAGCCGTTCACTATGGTTAGGAGAATTTGTGTACATTTTATATTCTACAATAGTTATAATTATATTGCTTGTGATTGGAAGGCTTTTTGCCACCCGTGCAATCAAATTCATTCGAGCACTGCGAAACAAGAGCGTTACGTGGCGATTAGCACTGTCGTTGTTCCTTGCGCTCTGCATTGCCCTTCCGAGCTTCGTCTTCCTTGGGGACTACACCTATCCGTTTGAGCGGACGCTGCACCCCAAATTGATTGCCGAGTTTGGTGTTCCGGAGGGTTACGAGGCGCGTAGACCCGGTGACCCCTTTTGGCGCGGCGCGTATCAAGCCTATGGTCTTTATGCGGAGTCGTTTTGGTTTGATCCGTATGAAAGACAGTCGAAGTATGGGTTTGCGTGGCCGCCGATGGATTACGCGCGCCACAACTACATCATCACCTACGGACAGAAGATCAAGTCACTTTCCTACAACGTTTGGGATACGATAGACGCGCCGATCCGCACTGGCGCGAAGGTAGGTCATATGCGACTGGAGGAGACATTTATTCCCGAAAAAGTGTATATATACCAGATTCCAAAAGTACGGATTGAAAACGACATTAATGATTGCTCAAATCCGTGGGATTAGTATAATGTTTCGAAAATATTTTCAAAGCAACCGTTATGGATGCCCTGTTTTGGCCGGATTGGAGGGTAGAGAAAATGCAGCGTTTATCCGTAAAACCGACACTTCGCGGTTGGTGGGACTATCTCATCCAAAGAAAATACGGCGAAATTTATCAGTGCGGGGACGTTGAGGTGCATATAGAAAGGGAACACACCTATTCTCCATATCGGCTATTAGCAGATGGCGGATGTATGGTTTTCTTGGCAAACGGCAGACCGCTCACGGGACTTCTGTATTGCCACATTCCTGCTATCATAATTTCTATATTCTTCTATATCGGCATCTGCCGTGGGACGTTTCCCGGGCTGACCACGCGTAAAGAATTGCATTGCCGAGAAGGGGAAGTGACGCCCCTTCGTGATCGAGAAAACTATTTTCGACTGTTGCTCTGTATGCAACCAATTTTGCGCACCGAGAGGGAAAATGAGTACGCAGTGTTTACCAACAGCAAGTCAAAGTGGTGGAGCAGCTTCGGGTTGATGCGGTTCGGGATGCTTGCGGTTTTCCTTTTGCTGGAGGAGCTTGCGACGTACCCACTGACGCATGGGAAATGGCTTTTTTGTCTACCCGATAAGTATTTGCTTCTGTTTGCGATTGTTTCGGATGTCGTATTTATGTCGCTCTTAGCGTTGGAACATTGGCTTGAATTGAGGCTGCCCGCACGCTGCTGGGAGCGGGCATACCTCGCCCGCCCGAAGAAAACCATCGGCGAAGTGGACGATTTCTCCCTGTCTGTCTAAAAATAGCGCAGAGTTCAGAGACATTGACAGCGGCAATTTTTTGGAAGCAACTGATACATGGGTAACGCGGCGCTTCTCCTATGTAATTTTACCTGTTGTAATTTGGGGCAAGGGCGAGTTGCCATCTGCGAAACACACCGATAAAGGATATGGAATTAACGTATTGCTTGCGAGACAGTAGAAATTTAATAACATAGTTTGGAGAAGATTATGCTGATATTTAGTTCGTGCTCGTCTTTTCGGCGCACGTGTAAGTCAGTCGCGCTTGCGGCACGGGTCATGCCGAGTGCCTACTGCACGCGGCCGTTGATCATTTTGTTTTACATAATTTGGTTGGTTTGCGCCGCCGCAAAAGGTTTGATCTCAACGATACCGATCACATTTGTGTTTTGTACTTGCCTTGCCGCATACGCGATATATGACCGTCGTGCACACTACATGAACGTTTTTTACGATCTGAAGCACATCCATCGGACGGTTACGGTGGAGGGAGATATGCTCATTGTTGATGTACAGGAGAGCGGCAATCGGTATGATTGCAGGCTCGATGAAATAACAATCGCGTCGGTCACGGATTGGGGTATGATGCTCTATTTCCCCCAATGTGCCGTCCTGATCCTTTCCGAAGACGGCGAGGGGTATACCGATTTCGCCGCTTGGGTCAAGGCGTTTTCCGGAGGGCGCACGAAAAAGATCAGACGATCGCTGCTCTGTCCGCTTATACTCGACATCATACTATTATGCGTTTCTTTTTACTTGCTTGCGATACTGTTTATATGAGAGGTTAACATGAAAAGACAATGCTTATCTCTTATCGTTGTGAGCGCCCTGTTGCTGGGCTTGCTCCTTACCGGCTGCGGCCAGCCAGAAAAAAAGACGGAGGAGCTGCCGGCCGGACTGCACCTTGTGGTGGAAGGCCTGCCGGAGATCGAGTCGTTTTCCGGTCGAGAATACGAACCGGCGTTCGATTCCTACACCAAAGTGACGGGCGCGGTGCTTTATAGGTCTGGTGAGAAGACACCGCTCGAACCAACGGATGAGCGCGTGATCCGGCTGATGAATTTTATTGACTACTCAGATAAAAATCAATACTCATATCTACTGCAAGGCGTAGTTGATGAAGACACCATAAACGCATGGTATTGTTTGGACAATATGTTAGAGATCACGCTGGAGACACCGGAAACAAGCTCCTACGCAGGTGTACTGCTGGTCAGCGGAAACAGCTATTTGACGTTGCTGAAAAGGAAAGGGGAAACAGGGGGACGTGTCGCAGGGCGCTATTATCCGTATATGAGCCTGTTTCGGGAGACGAAAAAAACGTCCGGCTGGCCGGATCAGTTTTCTTGTGAGACGAGCGGCACGATGCCGTGGATCGACTTGCTGCAATACGCAGGCATTATCGAGGCGGAGTAATCAGATATTACAATCCTCCCTGCGCTTCGGCTAACACCTCCGATGCAAAACATTATGTAAACCGTCCGGCGCAGCGTGAGTATTTCCATGTTCCGCAGTGCGGGACGAAAGGGAGGATGAACTTGAAGAAATCGACAATTTTGCTAATAATCTTTCCAATCCTAATTTTTGCTTTCTTGGTTTTCCTGCTGCTCTCCGCGCTGCTTGTATCACACGTGCGTGACGGCATAGATGCCAAAAATGAGCTAAACAACCCATACATCAACAGCGGCCTAACTGATTGGCAACCGGTTTCAATCGAGACTGCGGGGGTTACTTTTCGCATTCCGCTGCAGTGGGATATTTGCGAGGCAAGCTGCGGATATGCAATTACGGCTGAAGAAGGAGAAATGTTAGGCTACATTACAATTGCTGACAGGTGGACAGATTCCAATACTTGCGAATGGCTGCAAACAAATGTTGATGATAGTATCATAAACGCGACAGAGGAAATGATGGATTATAATTTGTTTTGCGGCAGGGCGGGCTTTTATCGCATTACAATTCAAAAAGAAAACGGCGAGAGTGAAACTTTTTTCAAACTAAGTCTGGACAGTTACCATAGCACAGACTGCTATGCAAAATTTATATTCGTTCATTCGAATGACGAATCCATGTCTGAAGGACAAATGATCAAGTACATGGAAGCGATAGCTTTTTCGTATTACTACTATTAACGCCTATTAATCTGCATATCACCGCGCAGTGAACCGCCACCCGTAGAGAGAAAGAGAGAATAGAATGCTTGAAATTAACATGAAGTTTTTGTCTGCGAAGAAACGCCAATGGTTTTTGCTGACGCTGTTTCTCATGGAAGCAGCGTATGAAGTTGTTATGCTGTGTTCGCTGCTCCCGTCGATGTACGCGACGGCGCCGCTTTTGGCAACCCTGCGAGAAGTCCTGTTTTACGGGCTGATCAGCGCTATTGCTTTCTTTGTCCTGCTGAGAGGACGAAGGAGTGCGTGAGGAGGGGCTGAAATGCGAATAGTTCTCGGCGCAGTGCTGCTGCTTGCCATTTTGATACTGTCCGTTTTGGAACGTAAACGCATTGACCGTACCGGATGGATCGCCATTTCTTTGTGTGCTGCCGCTACCCTTTGCCATACGGTTCGGCATCTTTTCATGGACACGTTTCGGGCGCGGCTGATGAAAAGTGCGGAGCCTTTTCGTACCATTCAGTATTATGATCGTGCAAATCGAGTCTTTATTGCCGTGGAATTGGCAATTTTGCTTGCAGTGCTGATACTGCTGTACGTTTCAGCGCGGAAGGAAAAAAGAGAGCAAAGGTGATTTTATATGAAACGAAGAGTATTGTTATCGTCATTGGCTCTTTTGATCGTGATGCGAGGCCTGATTTTCGTGTTTTGGTTCAGCGATATCCCAGTCAAGGTCAACAACACAGACCCAGTGGAGCAGATCGCAACAAAAAGGTATGGGATAAAGAAGCAAATGCTTGCAAGGGCGATCTTTGACGTTCGTTCCGGCTTTGAGGACGTGAGTGTTTTTGACTTGGCCAGAGAAGTAGGGATAAGGCTGGAATGCAAGCGTCAGGTCAGTGAGAACCAGTTTTATTACGTTGTTCCCGGCTACTATCACTGCTTTCTGATCGTTGACGAAAAGGACATTGTTCAGGAGGTTTTAACAATATGGGAGTTTCTGACCATTGCGCAGACAAAAGAGTGGATGGATGAACATGATGGTGTTTATCTTGCGGATGCATTAGAGTATCGATTTTATGGAAATTGGAAGAATATTGGAACTTCTTCTGTATATATGAGAACATTGTTCACATTGCGTGACGGTGTAATGATCATGGAGTCGAAGGGGAACCCCCAATATGCGAAATACTATTTCTTTACCAACGACGAATGGGAAAAGGTGTATGAGGATTGGGCCGGTTTCTTGATTTTACCGATGGACAAGGAGTAGCTGATGCAAAAACACATTATGTAAACCGATAGACGCACATACACATATCACCGCGCGGCGCGGAAAGACAAACGATACGGAGGAAATTATGATCATTGACGCATCCAACAAAGAGATCATCAACACAAAAGCGGTCTATTATCACGACGACACGCTGACCGGACTGTTTTTTGATCGGATGGAGAAGACGCTGCGGCTCACGATCTCAAAATTTGAGACAGAGCGGTGCACGGAGATCATTTTTCGGGATGTTATGGGGTTTTCGATCTCGGCCTGTGATTTCTGGGGAGCGGATGAGCGTGTCCTCGACTTCGAATATACGGAGACGGAAGACGAAAGACTGCTGCCGAAATTGTTCAAAAAGAAGGCAAGGTACGCATCGCATCCGATGGAGGATAAAGATGCTTACTTTGAAACGCTGATGACGTTTATTTCGGGGGATGAATTGGCCGTCGCCTGCAAGCAAATTATTTTGGAACGCAGCGAACTGTGACGCGCTGCGCTTGGCGGCAGAAGAGGAACACGAAAAATGATTTTTGACATATCAAATATAGAAGACCTCGATTCATGCGACGTTTTCTACCATGGTGACACCTTGGCCGGACTCTTCTTTGACCGGACAAAAAAGACGCTGCGGCTCACGATCTCAAAATGGCATACGGAAAAAAGTACGGAAATACGCTTTCAGGATGTCATAGGGTTTCGCATCTCGACCTGCGGCTTTTGGCGGGAGGATGAACATATCTTTGCCCTAAGGTACATAGAACCCGATAACGAAAGGATTCTCCCTGATTTGCTGAAAAGGAAGGAAAAATATCCGGTTTACCCGTTAAAAGAAAAAGAGGCTTATTTTGAAACCGCGCTAAAATTCGTTTCGGGGGACGAATTGGTCGTCGCTTGCAAACAAGTCGCTTTGGAACGGTATGCGTACTGAAACGCGGCGTGTGTGTAACAGTGAATGAAGGCCTGCGCTCCGGCGCAGGAAGACGAGTGACACGGAGGAAATTATGATCATTGACGCATCCAACAAAGAGATCATCAACACAAAGGCGGTCTACTATCACGACGACGTACTGACCGGATTCACGTTTGACCGTGCGAGGAAGAAGCTGCGGCTCACGATTGCAAAATTTGGGACAGAGAAGCGCACGAAAATTATTTTTGAGAACGTCATTCAGTTCACAATGTCGGCCTGCGAGTATTGGGGGAGCATGGAGCACATTCTCGGCTTTTGCCTCCTAAGGCCAGAACAAGAAGAGCTGATCCCTAAAATCTTCAAGAAAAGGGTAGAGTACGATGATTGCCCGTTGAGGTCGTATGAGTTTTGCACATTAAAATCAAGAGAGGTTTACTTTGAAACAGCAATGACCTTTGCTTCGGGGGACGAGTTACTTGTTGCCTGTGAGCGCATTGAGCTGGAACGAAGTGAATTAGAGAATTCCGCAGAGTAAAACGGAGATAGAGCCGCGCGGCAGCTCTGAAGGAGGGAAAAGTGTGAGCTTTACAAAGAGAGAAAAAGCGGCGCACATAGTCACGAGGAGCGTGATCGCGATCTATGTCATTTATGCTATGCTGCTGCGCTGGGTGACGCCGCTGCAAGATAAGCAGCCGCTGCGCGTGTTTGCTTTCTATTTCATCGGAAAACAGAATCTCTCGGGTGTAGGCGTGTGGCTGCTTTTTGTCGGCCTGCTTGTCTTTATGCTCTTTATGTACGTGCTGCTTAATCAGTTGCTGGCGGCAAGATCTATGTTCGCGCAGGCGTGCGGGATGCTCCTGTTCGGGGTCGATTTTCTGCTTTTTGTGCCTTGGACGCATTCACGGCGTGTGGTGGTACGTGAGCGCGGCGCTGGAGGGCATCTTGGTGGTTTCGCTGGAAGAGAGCATCCGCCTGTGCCTGAAGCGGGAAAGGACGCTTTCCGCGCCGCCGACGGAGGACGGCGTGCAGTGCTTCGCGGATCATCGAGCGGAGTTTCAGACGTTGCAGGAGGCGCTGCGTGGCCTCCCCGTGACGAAGATCGGCAAAGGGCTGCCCGCCGCTGCCGTCAAGCAGGAGGCAGCGGGCTGGCAGATATGCAGCGGGGAGACGCTGTCTGACGACGCACTTGCGCAGCTGGGCGATGCGCTAAAGCCGCTTGCGGGCGTCCTGTACGGCGTGAGCGTGCTGACGCCGTTTACCCACTTCATCGTCTCGCCCGCCAATGTCGAAGGCCGCGTGTGCGTCAGCTACAGCCCCGACGGCACGGAGCCGACGCAGTTCGTCCGCGACCTGCGCCCCATCGAGCCGCATTGGTTCGCCCTGCGCCTTTGACGGGCGCGACAATTCTCAAAAACTGGAGAAATACAATGGAATTGAAAGAAAAAGAACCGACGCCCCTCGGTTTCCTCGGCTTTTTGAACGAGGTCTGCCTCTATGCCACATTTGTATTTAACAGCATTTATATCGTGCTGGACGAGGTGCTTTTTCCCGATCAGGGCGTTGTGATGAAGATCTTGTTCGCCCTGCCGCAGATTTTGCTTGCCGCGGCATATCTGGCCTTCAACCTGTCGCGCAGACTGCGCAAGGCGGCGTTTGCTGTGATGATCGGAATTTTCCTCATGGAGCTGGCGGCCGACGTCGTGCTGATGGTCGTCTTGGAAGAGGCGCGGTTCATCGCAATTCTGGTGGCGGCGCAGCTAATTGCGGCTGCGTGTGTGATCCAGCAATATGCCCTGATAAAAAAGAAGGCGAGTACGCTGGCGCGGCGCGATCTGGCGATTCAGGCCTTTGCCGACCATCGGGCGGACTTCTTGGCGCTGCGTGATACGCTGCGCTTTCTCCCCGTCCGGAGAATCGGAAAGGAGCTGCCCGACGCGCCCGCAGCGCAGGAGGCGGCGGGCTGGCAGGTGTGCAGCAGGGAGGCGCTTGCCGCCGATGCACTCGCGCACTTGGGCGACGCGCTCGCGCCGCTTGCGAATGTCCTATATGGCGCGGAGATGCAGGCGCCGTTTACCTATTTCTACGTTTCGCCGGACGATGGGGCAGGCCGCGCCTGCGTCTGCTATAGCCTCGACGGCACGGAGCCAACGGAGCACGTCTGCGATCTGCACCCCATCGAGCCGCGCTGGTTCGCTCTGCGCCTCGGAAAAGCGGTCGATTGTGACATTATGTAAACTGATAGACAAAAGAAAGGGGGACGGCGCATGAAATTCTGCTATAAACGCGTGTTGTTCTATGTTTTGCTCATTGCGAGCCTTGCCGGTTTCGTGGGCGTGACGGCAGTTCTTGTATATGAGATCGTCGGGAAGCGGACGGTCGTCTACGAAACGTCCGCGCTGAAGCTGCTGTTTGACCTGATGTGCCTTGTCGTCGTGTACTTCTTCGGAAAGTACGATAGCGATCGGAAAAAGGCGGGTCAATTCTTCCAAGAAAACCGCTTGCTGCTGCATCAGACACTTCTGGCACTCAGCGATGAGCCGATCCTCTGCGTTGCGTCAAAGCGGAAACGGGGGAAGGCGGCGGGCGCTTTGGCGGTGGACGGATGCTATGTCCTTCCCGAAGCCGCCGCGCCGGAGAAGTCGATACATAATGCGGCTGCGGCAGCTGCGAAGCTGTATGCCGGACTGAAGCAGCGGGAGGACGCGACCTATTCCGACTATTCGGAAAACACGCTGCAATTCTGCCTCCGTAGAAAGAGGCCGCGCGTATGGACGGTGCGGGTGAACAGCAGCGGCCTGAGGTATACGCTCTTTTTCTCGCCGGACGGCAAGACGCAAGCGCTGAATGAGATCGCGTTTTTTCCGCCAAAAAAGCTCACAGACGGCTGGTTTGTATGACAAAGCGCGACGTCGCGCGGAGGCCAAGCGTGAGCGTTCCGCATCCCAAAGGAGGGAGCATATGAAACGAAACCTTGTCTGTACGCTGCTGCTCGTACTGTTCGCGTCTGTGCTGGTCTTTCTCTGGTCGTTTACGGCACCCGTGCCCGTAAAGAATGACGTGCGCGCGATCTTGTCCGACGACTATTTCGACTGGTATCGCAATGAGGCGCGGACGGTTCGATACAACGGGGAGGTGTTCACGACGCGATCGCCCGTCGCGATCCCCGAAGACCTGACGGACTTGTCGCTCATCAGCACTTCGGTGGCGATCCAATGGGAGCAAGAACAAATTGACGGCAATGTGACGGAGCGTGACGAGGTCATCTATTATTTCATGCAGACCGAGGACGGAAGCGCCCTGTTTCTTGTGCCGCATGAGTTAAGGCGCGGCATTCTTGGCGACGCGCCCCGCCCGTTCGCGTTTTTCCTCGTCCGCGCGCAGGCGTAAATGCAAGGTGCGCATCGGGGGCATTGACGCCGCGTATGTCATTATGGTATCGTAAAAAAGAGAACGTGTCCCGACGGCGGCGTGGGGACACGTGAAGAAGGGGAAAAGAAATGAAAAAATCGACCTATGAGAAGATCGTCTCGCATTGGATCCCGCTCGCGGTGATCCTCCTGTCCGTTTTTCGTGTGCTGTTTTCCATATGGACATGGCAACTGAACTACAATATGTTCCTGAACTACCTGCTTACCCACCTCGTCCTGCCGTTCTGGATCGGGATCTTCGTCAACATCGGCCTCATCGTGTTCTGGGTGGTCTTCTACGTCACCGTCATTCGGCTGGCGCGCGGCAGTGCCTCGTTTGGCCTGCGGATCTTCAGCGCGGTGCTGTTCGGCATTGACGCGCTGACGATCCTCATTTTCCTGTGCATCGGCGTGTTCCACGGCCTTTGGTGGTATACGGGCGCGGCCTTGGAGGCGGTCATGGCGGTCTCTCAAGTGGAGAGTATCCGCCTGTGCTTGGAGCGGGAAGAGGCCTTTTCAACGCTGCCGGTCAAGACCGGAGCGCGACGCTTTGAGAAGCATCGGGCGGAATTTCAGGCGCTGCAAGAGGCGCTGCGCGGCCTGCCTGTGACGAAGATCGGCAAGGAGCTGCCTGCCGCTGCCGTCAAGCAGGAGGCAGCGGGCTGGCAGGTGTGCAGCGAGGAGACGCTGTCCGACGACGCGCTTGCGCACTTGGGGGACGCGCTCACGCCGCTTGCGGGCGTGCTGCACGGGGCGAGCGTGCAGGCACCGTTTACTTACTTCTACGTTTCGCCCGCCAGCATTGGCGGCCGCCTCTGCCTGTGCTACAGTCCCGACGGGACGGAGCCGACGCAGTACGTCCGCGAGCTGTGCCCCATCGAGCCGCACTGGTTTAGCTTCCGCCTCGGTTGACGGAAGGGGGGCTACGCATTGGATCAAAGACGTTATGGCGGCCGGAGATACCTGTTTTGGATCTGTTTCGGCCTGTCGCTCTACTGGAACAGTGTCTATTTCGTGTTGGGGGGATACCTCTTTCCCGACAAGAGCATGACGGTCAAGGCGCTTTTTGCGCTGCCGCACGCGCTGACCCTTGCCGCCTATCCGATCTTTTGCCTGTCGCGCAGGCTGCGCACGGCGGCGTTCGTCACGCTGCTCTGCATCTTTTTGCTCGACCTTGCGGCCGATGCCGCGCTGGTTTATATTGAAGGCATTGCAACATGGGGGTACGCGGCGTTCGTTTTGTTTACGCGCGTGGTCGTGCTCTGGAATGTGGTGCGCCGCTTCCGCGCCATGCAAAAGAGAAAGGGCACGCTGGCGCGGCGAGACACGGCGCTGCGCGCCTTTGCCGACCATCGGGCGGACTTTTTGGCGCTGCGTGACGCGCTGCGCTTCCTCCCCGTCCGCAGGATCGGGAAAAAACTGCCCGACGTGCCCGTGATGCAGGAGGCGGCGGGCTGGCAGGTGTGCAGCAGAGACGCGCTGCCTGATGATGCACTCGCGCACTTGGGCGATGCGCTCACGCCGCTTGCGGATGTCCTATACGGCGTGGAGATGCAGGCGCCGTTTACCTATTTCTACGTTACGCCAGACGATGGGACAGGCCGCGCCTGTGTCTGCTACAGCCTCGACGGCACGGAGCCGACGGAGCAAGTCTGCGACCGAAAGTCCATCGAGCCGCGCTGGTTTGCCCTGCAACTGGAGTGATATGATGTTATGTAAACTAAAACGCGAGCCGCCGCGGACGATCCGGCGTGAGCGCAGGTCGGCTTGCATGAGAAAAAAGGCCTACGTCCTTCACAACAAGGTGTCCCTCTTCCGGCTCACGGCGCAAGGGTCGGACGGGGAGGAGCATACCCTCTATGAATTGCAGCTGCACAATTGGGACGACGCCGTCTCTTCGCTGCGGTTTACCTTTTGGGATGCCCTGCCGGAAGAACAGATCGTCGCTTACATGGAGGCAATCGCGTATTCTTATGTTTATAACTGACAATACAGAAAGGAGAAATACGATGCGGAGATTTGCAGTTAAGCCGACATTTCGCGGTTGGGCGCTTTATTTCTTTCGAGGAAATGAGCAAGTCGCATACGCAAGCGGGGAGCAGACCGTCTACTTGGAGGGGGCGCGTGCTTATTCGTTTTCTCGACTGTTTTCCGTTCCTGCGTTTCTCATTTTGCTGATCTTTTGGCCTACGGAGGCAGCCGGTGCTTGGAAGCGAAGGTATGTTGTGCTTCGGATAGCGCTTGTGCTGTTGGCCTCCGCTGTTTCCTATGTACTGGTTTGCCGTGGCAGGCTGCCCGGGCTGTCAAAAGGGGGCGAGACGCGCCGCCTGAACGCTGTTGCGCCCCCCACTGTGCAACGGGGAAAATTACCGTCGCCTGCTTTTCTGCCGTCGACCGATCCTGCGCGGCGTGGATGCACAGGAGGAAGCGGTCTTTACAACAAACAGACCGAAATGGTGGTGCAGTATTGGATTTATTCTGCTCGCGGAGATTCGGATACTTTTGTGGTTGACCTATATTTTGCAGCCGCAGTTCCCTGTGCCCGGGCGTTATATGTTTGGGCTTGCATGGCTGACGGAGGCTGTCGCAGTTTTGCTCAGTTTGCTGGGCAAACAAATTCTGCTGCGCTGCTTCCCACGCTACTGGAGCCGGGTCTGCACGGCTCAACAGGGCGAGGACGTCGGTTGTGACGCAGATGACCCGGGGATTTTCATTTGACCACGGCAACAAAAAGTTTGGAGGTAGAGCAATGCTTGTTTTTCGTTCCTGTTCGTCTGCGCGGCGCACACTTCGGTGGGATGCGCTTGCGGCACGCCTTGCGCCGGATTTTTATTGTACGCGGCCGCTGACCCTTCTGGCTTATATTGCTTGGGTGATCTTTACTGCCGTAAAGGGGATGATCCCATCCATGCCGATCCCGTTTGCGCTCAGTGTTCTGATCATTGTCTATGTGCTCTATGAGCGCCGCTCGCACTATATGAATTTCTTTTCCAATCTGAGGCACCTTCATCGAACGGTCACGGTGGAGGGCGAGTTGATTTGTGCCGACGTGCAGGAGAGCGGCAGCCATTGCGAGTGTCGGCTCGATGAAATGGTGGCGGCGTCGGTCACGGATCGGGGAATGCTCCTCTATTTCAAGCAATGCGCTGTCCTGATCCTTTCCGAGGACGGTGAGGGCTACGCCGACTTTGCCGCGCGGATCAGAGGGCTTTCCAAGGAGCGCACAAAAAAGTTCAGACGTTCGCGCATTTTCCCGTTTGTAATGGATATTTCTCTGCTTGCCTACATCGTCTACTTGTTCTCGCTGTTTGCCCAATAAGGGAGTAGCGGCGTCTGCCAGAGAAAAGTGTTATGTAAACCGAACACACCGCAGGGGCTTTGCCTCCGTGGCGAAAAAAGGAACTTGCGCAAAAGCCTCCCAAGGTGGTATATTATAGGAAAGGAGGCGCTGCCATGATGATCTCAACGCGAGGACGCTATGCCGTCCGTATTCTGCTCTATCTTGCGGAGCACCGCAACGGGGAGTTTATCCCGATGAAGGCGGTGGCGGCAAGAGAAGAGATCTCCCTGAAATATATCGAAAAGATCATGCCGATGCTCAAATCCGGCGGACTGGTCGAAAGCACACACGGCATCGGCGGCGGCTACCGGCTGACCCGTGAGCCGGATAAGATCACGCTGTGGGACATTCTGACCCTTGCCGAGGGCGACCTTGCGCCCGTGACTTGCCTACAGGGCGATGCCGTCTGTATGCGGGCGGCGCAGTGCCGCACGCTGCCGGTCTGGCAGGGCTACTATCGGCTGACGCAGGAGTATTTCTCCGGCATCACGCTTGCCGACCTGATGCAGGTCGAGCCGGGCAACGACTATGTGATATGAGAAGCGCGGGAGGCTTGAGCCTCCCGCGCTTTCTATCATGCTTTTTCTATCATGCCTCCGCGAACAGTGCCGTGGAGAGATAGCGGTCGCCGGTGTCCGGCAGGAGCACGACGATGTTCTTCCCTGCGTTTTCCGGACGCTTTGCCACCTCGATCGCCGCCCAGAGCGCGGCGCCGGAGGAAATGCCGACCAGAATGCCTTCGCGGCGTCCGATCTCCCTGCCCACGGCAAAGGCGTCGTCGTTCTCAACGGCGATGATCTCGTCGTAAACGCCGGTGTCCAGCACGGCGGGCGCATCGCCGGTGAGGGAGACGGAAAGTTTACATAACGCATCACGCAGCGGAGCGTACCAGCCCTTACCGAGGAAAGCGCTGCGGGCTGCGGCCATGGCCTTGTCATCGCCGGGGGACTTGGAGTGCCGCCGGTTCACCGGCAGCAGGTATGTATAGCCCTCCCGGGCCATGTCAAAGCAGTGCCCTGCGGGGCAGCGCAGGCTGCCCGCCTGACGGGTCAGCGCCCCGCCGCACAGAGGGCAGACGAATAGCTCAGCCATTTTCCCGCCCCTCCGGCAGCGTCACGTCATGTATCCACTTCCGGGAGCGGATGCGCCACAGGCAAATGGGGCACTTGAGGAAGCTCTCCGCCTGAATGGCCAGGGAGACGAACCAGGGGTCGGCGTCCAGCATCAGCGCCAGCAGCGCCGTCAGCGGCAGGGCCAGCACCCACTGCGG
>OIYV01000496.1_pt1 | contig 22553 bp, 24 predicted proteins | sample 1588251 | NCBI WGS metagenome assembly OIYV01 (sample SAMN03283282) | human gut metagenome | biome: human-associated habitat; material: feces | host: Homo sapiens | place: Peru | collected 2012
CCTCTTTTTTAAGTTTGCCCTTTTATATTGTTTATCCATCAAAAATGCAAAGGTAATAAATGCTAAAATAAGGCATTCGAAAATGACGAGTTTGTCATTTTATACGCAGCACCTTTTGGATTACTATTCACAAACTGAAGATAATAGCCATTATCTTCACTTATATAAATTGTTGCACATACCTCTTTTGTGCCGTCCTCGTAAATGGCAGTAATATCGGCGAATTTAGTATTTAATTTTGTTTTCGGTAATGCGAATTCACTTAACTCGCCGAAAGTTAAGATGTTACATACCAGCCTAAAGTGAAAAAACAAATATTATGGGTACAAATGATGAATAATATTGCTAATCAGGCAAGAAAAATAGTATATAATGAAATAATTTATAACTAATAACTATTGAGGTGGGATTTTTCCTGTCTCATTTATATTTCTATTTTGTGTAAACATTGATAAATGAATTAAAATATTGCACTTATGTCATATTATTGTGCATTTTTGCAATTTCTATTGACAAATTTTGAAATAAAGTATGCCTACAAGAAGCGTATGATAAGTTTCAAAAAGATAAACTAAGTAAAGGCTCAAAAGCATGGGATGAAATAGAACAAGCCTATTATGAAATGATTGTAAGAGATTACGAGATGGTTATTTATTAACTCAAAAGGTTCGGCAGTGTGCATTACTGCCGGATTTTTTTGATGTTAATTATATTAAGAATTATTAAATTCTATATAAATTCACATTAAATTAAAACAAAGTATTTCACTGGAATTTATTGTCAGAAATATAGGTGTTTGCTAGTATTTTGATATAAAAATGAATATGTGTTTATGCTTTTTGAAATGAAGTATGTTGATACATAATGAATTGTATAGAATGGGTCAATTTCAAATTAAAAAGTATTAAATGAAAGTTCGATTGTTTTGAAGTGAACCCAAAAGTTTAGATAAATAACTATTTTTTGATTCACATGTTAAACCGAAGTTTAAAGATTATATTTGTAAAAAAGATGGATTTAAAAATTTTTTGAAAAAATTAATTAAAAAGCGTTACATTTTTTGTTTGTATTTCAACCATATATTATGAATGGATAATTATATCAATATTCTTTTGAATTGATAGATTGTCGTTCTATCAATTATTAGGAGGTCCAGATAAACAAAAGTTAATTTATAAGTCTACAAATAACATGAATAAAGGGGAATTAAATGATTAACGAAATTAAAAATTATTTTAATAGTCTGCAAAATACAGAAAATTGGTTTAGGTTTGGAAAGACTTTTGCCACAAAAAACAAGAAATATTTTTTGGATACAGGTACAGGAAAGATATTTATAATTAATGATTCTGTATACAAAATACTTGATTGTATTACTAGAACTAATGATTTTGAAAATATAAAAAGATTATCGTTAAGTGATGAAGAATTGAAATCTGCATTAGATGAGATTAAAGAGGCTGTTGAAAATGAACACATTTTATCAGCACTACCAGTGAAGACATTAGTAGGACCACAAAATACGGAATTGGAAAAACGATTGGATAATAAAATGCAATCAATTACGCTAGAATTAACAGAAAAATGTAATTTACGCTGTAAATATTGTATTTATGGTAAAGATTATTCTGACTATCGTAATTTCGGGACAAAAGAAATGTCAATAGAGGTAGCAAAAAAAGCAGTTGACTTTTTAATTGAGCATCATGGAGATGAAGAGTTTCATGTGGGATTTTATGGTGGAGAGCCGTTACTTTGTTTTGATAAAATCAAAGAAATTGTATCATATGTAAAGGAAAAATATCATGGTGATAAAATTTACTTTTCTATGACATCTAATATGACATTAATGACAAAAGAAATGGCAGAATATTTTGCAAATGTAGGCAATTTTACAATTATGTGCAGCATTGATGGTCCTGAATTTATTCATAATGAAAATAGAGTTTATGTAAATGGTAAAGGAACATTTAACGATGCTATTAGAGGAGTAAAGTATGTAGCTGAAGCTTATAAAGGTAAAGATGCACCACCAATTTTATTTAGTGTCGTGTTGAATCCACCATATAGTAAAGAAAGATTTAATGAAATACAAGACTTTTTTTCATCTTTAGAATGGTTGCCATCAAATAGCACAGTACAAATTTCATATGTTTCCTACGAGACAGTGCCAGAAGAATATATTCCTATAAATGATAGAACTGAAAATCAATTTGAATATATTTTAGAAGATGATATAGACCCGCTTGAGGAATGGTCACTCGATAAAAGCGAAAAAAACAATCTGTTTTCTGAAGACTATATAAAAAAACCATTTCTTCAGATTCATAAAAGAAGAATATCAGATACTCCGATAAAAAATTATGGGTTTCTTGGTTGCTGCGTTCCAGGTGCTAGAAAGGCGTTTATAACTACAACAGGAGATATTTTGCCATGTGAAAGGATAGGCACAGTACCACCTGTAGGTAATGTGTTTGATGGTTTTAATATTAAACATATAAAAAAATATTATGTTGATGAATTTATTAAAGAATCTATAAAAGTTTGTGGTGAATGCTGGGCTATAAATATATGTTCAAATTGTTATATGGATTGTTTTGACAAGAACGGCAAAATTGATTTTAGCTATAAAAATAGATTGTGTAGATCTACAAGAAAACAAATTCATTATGATTTGATTTGTTATCATGAACTTTTGGAAAAAGATCCAGAATTGATAAATAAACTAAATAATGAGCAGATGATATGAACATTCTAATTTGAATTGTTTTTATCTATAATATACTCTAATTATATATTTTGATTGTTAGAGTATAATTCTAATTTAAAGGAGGTGAAGATATGAAAAAAATAAACCCAGTAGGACGTATTGTTGAAAACAATCTAAGTGCTAATTTTGAAGCGGTGCCATACGCCTGCCAATGTTCAGATTGGAATGCTTATACGGGTGCTCGTGGTAAATCTCATGACGATTGTGAACATTGTGGATGTCAGTGTGACAAGTTATCACATAAATTAGGTAATCGTAACGGTGCTAAAAATACTGATAGAGCATCAAAGTATTAAAAAGGCATCAAAATAAAGGAGAATGAAGATGAAATTAATACATCCAGTAGGAAGAAAAATTGAAAATAATATTGGAAGTAACTTTGAGGCTGTACCTTGTGCATGTTTTTGCCATATACCTGAACAGTTTGCCAAAGGACAAGGAAAATATGATAATTGTGACAATTGCGGCTGTAAATGTGGAGATTTATACCACATGGCAGGAAGTAAAGGTACAGCAAAATATACAGAAAGAGCTTCGTAGGAACATAAGCAAAATAAGGGAGAGTTTACTCTCCCTTAAACTATAGGAATTAAAATATGCTTTTTTTTGAAACGGATAAAAAAAATATTAAAATACTGTCTGTAAGTAAATCAGACAAAATCAATAGTAATTGTATAGCCAAGTTGATTGTTCCGGTAGGTTCATATAACGATGGCAAATTGAAAGGTATAAGTCATATTTTAGAACATATATTAATCGTTTCATTAGAACAAAAATATAACATATCTGAATTTAAGGTTAAAGGTACAACAAATTTAGAGTATACGGAATATCAAATTTTATGTTCTCAACACAATTTTAAAACCGGAATAAATTTATTAATTGATTTATTTAATGGAACATATTTAAATTTTTGTGATTTGGAAAGTGTACGAAATGATGTTCTGAAAGAGTATAAAATCTACTATAAAAAAATTAATGGAGATGTAGAGTTAGTAGAATTGTTGGGTGCTGATACATTATCCCATCTTCCAATTGGGACTTTAGAAAATATATATAAAATCTCAAAACGAGAACTTTTTTCTTTTTTTGAAGAACATTATAAAAATAACAATGCTTATATAGTAGCTGTAGGCTTTAATTCAAATCTATTTACTAAGGGTACAAAATGTCTTACTTGTATTAGAGATTCAATATTTAAAATTGAAGAAAATTGCAATGCTTCTGAAAAAATATTTTTTAGTAACATCAATGATACATATAAATATTATTTTAGTTTAAATACAAATGAAAGATGTTTAGAAGAATTGTCGTTTTATATAATTGAAACATATGTAAAGAAGTTCATTAATTTTGAGTGTCTTGTTGAAGGAGAAGTATCTATTAGAATTATTCAGTATGATAGTAAAAAACGCTATTTTTATATTAATTTAGCTTTGAATAATTCAAATAAAAAAGAATATTTTGAGAATAAGTTTATAAGTGATTTGTTCACTTATTTATTTGAGAATTTTAATTTTTGTGAATTTGAGATTATAAAATATAATTATTTAAAAAAAATAAGTAAATTGAAAATAAGTAATTATGATATGTGTCAAGAAATATGTTCGAATATACTTTATGGCATACCGTTTTTTAATAAAAGAAAATTTTTGCTAGAAGTAAAAAGTATAGGTTTTTTTGAGATTAAGAAATTTATATTAAACCTTATAAATTTTGATATGTAATGGTGTTTTAGAATGATTAATAAATTGAAAAATATAAAAAATAATTTTTTATATAGTATAAAGATTGCTTTTGAGGCATCAAAATTTTACACAATTATTCGTATTATTGCAAGAATAGGTATGCCTCTATTATCATTGCTAAAAACATATTTTTTGAAAATCATTTTAGATACTATGGTCTATTCTTTTTCAAATGAAATTAAACGACAAAATGTTATATTTCAATTTTCGTTAATAATTCTTATTAGTATAATTGAATTTATTATATCAAAAATCGTTTCGTATTGTGAGGGAATTCATCAAAATATAATCGAGCAGCATATTCAAGAGAACTTAGTAAAAAAGGCAATTGAATCAGATTTGTTATTATATGATAATCCAGAATACTATGACAGATTAAATTCAGCAACTACAGATTCATACTCGTTTGCAACTATTCTATGGACTTTGTTTGAATGTATAAGTGCAGGCATAACATTCGTTTCATCATTTATTGTATTATTTGCATTTAACGCTGTTTATTCGATAATTATTGTGCTGTTTGCAATACCTGCAGCGATAATTAACTACAAGTATACGAAAAGTTTATACAAACTTGAATTATCTCAAATAAAAACCTTGCGAGAAAAGAACTATTATTTTGATCTTGCAACAACGAAATCCTCTGTTCAAGAAATCCATTTATATAGGTCTGAAGATTATATAAAAAGGTACTATCATGATTTATGGTTAAAACTTTTTAAAAATAAAAAACATATGTTACAGAGAAAAACGATGTTCTCCTCATTACTAGAGATTATTCCAGTGCTTTTGGTGTTGCTTTTTACAATCATAATTGCATTAAATGTTATAGATAAAGAAATTTCAGTCGGAAATTATACCCTTTATTCCAATATGTTTCAGCAATTATTATCAGGTATAACGATTTTTATTGGAGGAATTGCAACATTAATCGATAATAGTTTAAGAATAGAGAATGTAAGAAAATTTCAAAATATACCTAATAGTATTATAGATTGTGGAAAAAAAGAACTAAGAAAGATTGAGTCTATAGATTTTGTTAATGTAACATTCTTTTACCCACAAAATAGCACAGCTGCACTTGATGGTTTTTCACTACATATTGAAAAAGGCGATAAAATTGCTATTGTTGGTAAAAATGGTTCGGGAAAAAGTACACTTATGAAATTATTGATGCGTTTTTATGAACCAAGTAAGGGAGTTATTTTAATAAACAATGTTGATATTAAAACTTTTACTGTTTCATCATTACGTTCAGTTTTTAGTTGTTATTTTCAAAATACTTCTAATTATGCTTTTACTATTAGAAATAATATAACATTTAGTGATTTGCAACAAAATAATAATGAAAGCCTGTTTAATAAAGCAATTAATAAAGCAGGCTGTAAAGAGTTTATTTCTAAATTAGATTTGAAAGATAATACATATGTTACACGATTATTTGAGCCTAATGGTGTGGAATTATCAGGTGGCGAGAATCAAAGATTGGCATTGGCTAGAACCTTTTTTAAAAATGCTCAAATAATACTCCTAGATGAACCTACTTCAGCTTTAGATCCATAAGCAGAAAAAGAGTTGCTGGATGGGTTGAAAGAATATAAAGAAAATATATTAATAATTACTTCACATAAATTAACCAATATAGTTATTGCGGATAAAATTATCCTAATGGATGCTGGAAGAATTATTGAAATGGGAACAAAAGAAGAATTATTTAACACAGATAGTGAATTCAATAAGCTATATTCTTTTCAAATAAACACAAAGGAACAATTTTTATGAAAATAAAAGCTCAAAAAAAAGAAAAAATAATATTATATACAATTTTTGCCTTTTACTGTTTAATTTTATGGCTTGTTTTGATTGATAGAGGCTTTATAGCTTATTTAGTTACAAAGGAATCGTTTTTGAATCCAAGAGAATTGCCACGTTCATACAATTTAGTGCCATTTAGACTTTTTCGAGAACAGTATTCGAAATTTGGTATAACCGGTATTATTGATTCAAATATTTTAGGTAACATAATAATGTTCATTCCCACAGGGATATTTGCTTGTATTTTTACTAAAAACAAAAATCCTTATCGTTATATATATGTTATACCGGTGGTATCAATTTTCATTGAAATTACACAATTTATTTTAGCCACAGGATCTTTAGATATAGATGATGTGGTATTAAATTCAATTGGTGGTTTTATCGGATTAGGAATATTTGCCATAATATACAAACTATCAAACAAAAATATTTTAATAACAAAACGATTTATTACAATTGTCGCAACATTATTACCACCGTATCTATTAATCTTCTTTTATAAACTTTTTATGGATATAGAGGAGGTAAGATTGAGATGGTATGATGTAATTGTAGTAGTAGTGTATTATTTGCTTGTTTCTTTCTTGTTCAATGATTGTTCGAAAAAATTGAAGAAATTTATGCTTCTTATTTATATACTGCTATTTATTGTGTTTTTTGCTTTTGTAATATATATACAATGATTAACTATGTAGTTTGTGTTTTTGAATGGTATAAACAGTACCAATATATAATCAACTTGTCTTTAAAAGACAGTTTAGGATTAACATACAGACTTAGATTAAGTCGTTTACCTTGTGAGCAAACATGCTATGCAGGCGAAGCTGAGAGGCTCTGCCTGTTTGTGTTATTCACTTATGTAAACGGCTTTTTCTTTATTTCGAAATCTTTTGAAAGATTTTATTTACATATTTTCTGTTCAATCATTTCATATTTCTCACTGAAAAATTATAGGCAGAGCTAAAGCACAGCAGGCATATTCAAGGATTAACTATATATGGGTGCTCAAAGCGGCGGATGTACTTTATCTGCCGCATTGTAATTATTGCACTTTTGTGATATAATATATTAATCCAAGTTAAAGGAGAGATACAAATGGCAGAATTTAAGTCCGCATTTATGGGCGGTTATAATAAAAAATCGGTTGACGAATATGTTACCAAGCTTGAAAGCGAAAACGAAACATTGAAGAAGGCACTTGACCTTGCCGAGCATAATGCACTCAAAGCAGACAAGTACCAAACCGAAGCAACCAAGCTTAAAAACGAAACGGCAAAGCTTGAAGCGGTTGTTGCCGATTTAAGAAAACAGCTTGAAGAAAGCGAACAGTCAAACAACGACTATATCTCAAACATTGGTCAAATTTTCTATTCGGCATACGAAAGCGGTGCAAAAATTACCGACGATGCAAAAGCAGGCTCGCAGGAATTTTTGCAAAAAATCGAGAGTGTTTCGGCAGAAGCAAAGGCAGAGGCACAGCGAGCAATCAACGCTTACAACCTCATCAACACGGATGTTAAGGCTTTGCTTACAAACCTTACAAAAGAAATTAATGCCGTTTCTGCAAATGCCGACCTTATGATTAAAAAGGCAACGCTCATTGCCGAATCTATGGACGATATTCAAAATATCAAATCCGTAAATGCAGACAAGGCAAAGGTTGTTGCCGAAGAGTACAAGGAATTTTTCGACTCGTTTTCAACAAACGCAAAGAAAAAACCGATTCAGCCAAAGGCTGAAGTGGCCGAACCTGTTTTGACAACTGCTCCGACAGAACCGAAAATCGCAGAACAAGAGCCTGAAGTTTCGGTATATGAAGCACCGATTCAGCCGGTTGCTCAGGCAGATGAGCAGGACAGAAACGCTCTTCTTCACAATATGCTCAAACAAGTTCAAAATAATAATGAATAATTAAACTAAAAAAGCTGCAAAAACAATGTGATTTACATTTGCTTTTGCGGCTTTTTATTTATGCTTTGTAATGTATAATTCAGTTTAAGTTAACCGTTGTTAAATCTATTTTCCGATAGCTTTATTCATACTTCCCTGAATATAACCGTTAAGGTCAAGGGTTATGTAGTCAAAGCCGTAGGATTTAAGCGTTTTATTGATTTCGTCTTTGTTGTCAAGCACCGCTTGCATTTGCGATTTTTCAACCTCAATTCGGGCGGTTTTGCCGTGCAGACGCATACGCACCTGATTAAATCCGAGGTTAATCAGCATTTGCTCGGCTTTGTCAATCATTTTCAATTTGTCTTCGGTTATGGTGTCGCCGTATTCAAGGCGTGTTGCAAGGCAGGCGAGGGAGGGCTTTTGGGCGGTTTTCAAATTCAGTTTTGCCGAAAGTTTTCGTATTTCCGCCTTTGTCAGTTCAGCCTGTTTCAGCGGGCTGATAACACCCAACTCTTTTATTGCCCTCATTCCCGGGCGGTAATCGCTGTCGTCATCAAGGTTTGAACCCTCAAAAACACAGTCGCAGTTTTGCTCCTCGGCAATTCTGCAAATTTCCGTAAAAATTGCTTTTTTGCATATGTAACACCTGTCCGGCGGGTTGGAGCAAAATCCGGGAATTTCAAGCTGATTGATGTTGAATTTTATTTGCCTTATGCCTTCGCTTTTGCAAAACTCGATTGATTCGCTTTGCTCCCTTTCGGGAAATGCAAGAGAGCACGCCGTGATTGCAATTACATTTTCTTTTCCGAGTGTATCCGCACAGATTTTGAGCAAAAGCGTGCTGTCAACACCCGATGAAAATGCAACGGCAACCCTGCCGTGCTCCGTTATTATTCTGTTTAATTCTTGTTCTTTTTCGGTCAGGTTCATTTGTTTTTCTTCTTTTTGTTACGCAAAATAATCATAAATATCATACCGAAAATGCCGCCGATTGCGTTCATCATCATATCGGTCATGGTGTCAACAAGTCCCAAATATCCGTACTCATTGTGGTATTTTGTGATGTCGATATTGGCGGTTTCCGCTCCGTATTTTGCAAGCTGAAGATTTGTGCCGTGGAGCGAATCCATCAAAAATTCGTAAAATTCCCAACCTACGGCAATCGAGAGTGCAAACATTATGCTGAAAAGTGCGGCGAGTGTTGCGGCACATTGCCCTTTTTTACGCTGAATAATTACGGCAAAATCATAGCCGAACACAGCACAGACGATACCGCTTAAAATGTGCATAAAGTTGTCAAACCAACTGACTATGTCAAACAGTTTAAAATATGAGCCGAATACAATGCCTATAAAAATTATTAAATTAAGCATTGTTTGGCTGAGCGGCGGAACTTCAATAATAAAACTTGTGTGCCCGAAAATTTGAAACATATCCCATAAATGTGAAAATATGAAGCAAAAAATGCTTTCAAATCCCATCACAACATCGCCCGTAACAAAGCTGTATGTTGCACACACAAGCATAGATATTCTTACAATTATCCAAAATACCAGCTGTGCTTTCGGAATTTCGTTTATAGGGTCTTTTCTCAATTTATATTTCATATTTAACCTCTGTGCAGTGATATATAATATAGTATGTATATATTGGCAAAATTATTTGCGTAGTTTATAAAATTCAAGACCTTCTTTGCCCGTGATGTGCTCCGGTGTGATTTCAACCACTGCGGTTTCGTTTATAAATTTTTCGGTTTCTTCCTTGATTCCGTCATCGTCCATATGGGGGCAGATGGCCTTTGCCATTTGTACGCAGTTTTTATACACTTCGTTTTTGTTTTCGATAATTCTTGCCTTGCCGAAAACGATAACGGATTTGTACTTGTTTGTGTACTTTTCCTCAACAACCTCGTCGGAATCTATGACCGAAAGTGACACCTTTTCATTTGATCTTACGGCGTCGATTTTGTGACCTGATTTTGCACAGTGAAAATAGATTTTGCCGTCAATATAAGCATAGCTTATCGGTAGGGAATAAGGGTAGCCGTCATCACCTGATAATGCAAGAGTGCATGTGTTGTGGCTTTTGAGTATTTTCTCTGTTTCATCGATAGGAAGTTGTTGCTTTTTTCTTCTCATTTCTCTGAACATATTGTCGCCGCCTTTTGTATAATGTAAATTATTATATAACATATTTATATATACTTCAATAAAAATTTTGTAAGAAAAACACGGCAACGAGTAATCGCTGTCGTGTTTTTAATGTATTTGTATTTGGAGGGATTATTTTGCAAGCATTGGAGTTGAAAGGTATCTGTCGCCTGAATCGGGAAGAATAAGCACAATGTTTTTGCCCTTGTTTTCAGGACGCTTTGCAACCTGTGCCGCAGCCCAAAGTGCCGCACCCGAGCTGATACCTACCAAAGCACCTTCAAGTGATGGGAACTTTGCACCGTATTCAAATGCTGCTTCGTTTGGTACTGTGATAACTTCGTCATATACCTTTGTGTCAAGAGTGTCAGGAACAAAGCCTGCACCGATACCCTGAATTTTGTGTGCGCCGCTCTTACCTGTTGTAAGAACCGCTGAAGTTTCAGGTTCAAGAGCGATAACCTGAACATCCGGATTTTGCTCTTTTAGGTATTTACCTGTGCCCGATACCGTACCGCCTGTGCCGACACCTGCGATAAAGATGTCTACCTTACCGCCGAGGTCGTTCCAAATTTCAGGACCTGTGGTTTCGTAGTGAGCCTTAGGGTTAACAGGGTTTGAAAATTGACCTGCAATGATTGAGTTTGGAGTTTCTTTTTGCAATTCTTCGGCTTTGGCGATTGCACCCTTCATACCGAGTGTTGCGTCTGTGAGTACAAGCTCAGCGCCGTAAGCTTTCATGAGGTTTCTTCTTTCAACGCTCATTGATTCGGGCATTGTGATGATTACCTTAAATCCCTTTGCGGCTGCATACGATGCAATGCCGATACCTGTATTGCCCGATGTCGGCTCAATGATTGTTGCACCTTCTTTGAGCTTGCCCGATGCAACAGCGTCATCGATGATTGCTCTTGCGATTCTGTCTTTAACCGAACCTGCCGGGTTAAAGTATTCAAGCTTTGCGTATACATTTGCTTCAAGGCCGTATGCCTTTTCAAAATTGTTTACCTTTACAAGCGGTGTGTTGCCGATGGTGTCGGCTACTGATTGATAGAGTGCCATAATAAATTTCCTTCTTTCATTTGATTGGGATTATCGCCCGGGTGAAAGCCGAGGTTCATCTCGTTTTGTTTTGTTGTGAACTCATAATAGCACACAATACCCACTATGTCAATAGGTTTTGTGGAATTTATTGAAATTTTTTCAAAACACCCCTTTTTCGGCAATATATAATGTATATATAATAAATATAATGATAAATAATAAATCAGATTTTGCATAGAAAAACAAAGAAAAACAGAGAAAACAAGAGCAAGTACAAATTATTTTAATTTAGGTGTTGACTATTTTTTTACTTTGTGGTAGTATATCGGAGCAATCAAAAATGATTTGGATTTATGAATCAAAAGATTAAGAATTTATTCGGAGGAAAAGATTATGTCAACATTTATGCCAAAAGCTGACGAAATCGAACGCGCATGGTATGTTATTGATGCTGCTGACAAGCCACTCGGCCGTGTAGCTGCAGAAGCTGCCGCTCTTCTCAGAGGCAAGCACAAGCCAATCTTCATGCCAAATGTAGACTGTGGCGATTTCGTTATCATCATTAACACAGACAAGGCTGTTCTTACAGGCAACAAGCTCAACAAGAAGCACTACTATCATCACTCAGGTTACATCGGAAACCTCAAGGATGTTAAGTACGGCACACTTATGAAGGAAAAGAGCGATTTTGCTATGGAACTTGCTGTAAAGGGTATGATTCCTGATACAACACTCGGCAGAAAGCAGCTCACAAGATGCAGAATTTACAAGAACGCAGACCACAAGCATGAGGCTCAGAAGCCTGTTGCTTACGAATTATAAGGGAGGTATATAGATTATGTACGAATCAAATCCTTATTTCTATGGAACAGGCAGACGCAAGGAGTCTGTTGCTCGTGTACGTGTATATGCAGGTACAGGTAAAATTATCATCAACGACAGAGATATTGACGATTACTTCGGTCTTGATACACTCAAGCTCATCGTTCGTCAGCCTCTCGCTCTTACAGAAACAACAGAAAAGTTCGACATCGTTTGCCGTGTAAACGGTGGTGGTGTTTCAGGTCAGGCAGGCGCAATCCGTCACGGCCTTTCAAGAGCTCTTCTTCAGTATGACGAATCACTTCGCCCTGCACTCAAGAAGGCAGGCTTCCTCACTCGTGACCCACGTATGAAGGAAAGAAAGAAGTACGGTCTCAAAGCCGCTCGTCGTGCACCACAGTTCTCAAAGAGATAATCAGTGCAAATTATTACAACAACACTTCCGTTTTGGAAGTGTTGTTTTTCTTATGAATGAGTTCCATATCACTTTGTTCCTGTGGGTCCTCGCAATGCAGTTGCTGCGGCGGAGCTAAAAACAGTCCACCGGACTGTTTTCTAAACGCTCCTACAATTCTCCAAGAGATAATTACATTATTTCATTCAACAACGCTTTCATTTCGGAAGCGTTGTTATTTTTATATGCACAAATATATTGTAAATTTATTTGGTATGTGATACCATTAAATAAAGATATTAAAGGCGGTGAGATGATGGCAAAATACGGGCATGAAGGGCACAGAAGCAGAATCAGGCAAAGCTATTTTCAAAACGGTGCTGAAAATATGAGCGATGTTCATATTGTAGAGTTGTTTTTGTCACTTCTCATTCCGAGAAAAGATGTAAAACCTATTGCTTATTTGTTGCTGAATCACTTCGGTAAACTTGAAAAAATATTCTCCGCAAGCTATGACGAACTTGTATCGGTTGACGGAATCGGCGATAATACCGCAGTTGCCATTATGCTTTATAATGATTTGCTTAAAAGGACAGATTTGCAAACCAAAGATAATTTTTTTCAAAAAAACGACCGTATGGCTTATGCAAAAACCTGTTTGTTCGGCAGTGAAAAGTATAATGCGGTTTTTGTCGGTTCAGACGGTGAAATGCTTGACAATATACAATTTGATGTCTTTGATGCGGCAGTTAAATGTTATATTCTTGAAAATACGGTAAAATATAAATGCCCGGCAATTTTTGTTGTTCGATTTGGTACACAAAATATAATGGGCGACGATGTTGCTGTTGTTGCGGAACTTAAAACTTTTCTTAAGACAATCGGCGTTGCATTTTTGGATTATATTACTGCCGGAATTGACGCATGCGTGAGTATAAATGACACAAAGCATTATAAGCTTCTTGAAAATTAAAAATTGCACAAAAAATTATATTATTTTATATATATGAAAAATACAGAAAAACCGATTTTTGCATTGTTTATTACACAGAGAAAATCGGTTTATTTTTGTGACTTTTCACAAAATTATAAAAAATATATTGAAATTTTCGGTAGTAGTGTTATAGTATTAAGTGTAAATAGGGTGAGCCATTACTCACTCAACAAATCGACAGGAGGAAAATACTATGAATGATTACATTGAAAAGGTAATTGCAACCGTTGAACGCAGGGATAACGCAAAACCCGAGTATATTCAATGTGTTAAGGAAGTTTTTAGGTCGCTTGAGGCTGTTATAGAACAGCATCCCGAGTATGTAGAAGATGATTTGCTTCAGCGTATGGCAGAGCCGGACAGACTTATTACATTCCGTATTGCATGGGTTGATGATGCAGGTAAAACACAAATCAACAGAGGTTATCGTGTTCAGTTCAATTCGGCTATCGGTCCGTATAAGGGTGGGCTTCGTTTTCATCCGAGTGTAAATTCATCAATTATGTATTTCCTCGGATTTGAGCAAACATTTAAAAATTCGCTTACGGGTTTGCCTATGGGCGGCGCAAAGGGCGGTTCGGATTTTGACCCGAGAGGAAAGAGCAAAGGCGAAATTATGAGATTTTGCCAGGCGTTTATGACAGAACTTTACAGACATATCGGCCCTAATGTTGATGTTCCGGCAGGCGATATTGGTGTCGGTTCAAGAGAAATCGGCTTCCTTTTCGGTCAGTACAAGCGTATTTCCGATGCGTTTGAAAACGGCGTTATCACAGGCAAAGGCCTTTCTTACGGCGGTTCACTCATCAGACCCGAGGCTACGGGTTACGGTGCCGTTTATTATACTCAGGAAGTGCTTAAACACGCAGGCGAATCCATCAAGGGCAAAACCGTTGCCGTTTCGGGCTTTGGCAATGTAGCTTGGGGTGCTTGCAAAAAGCTTGCACAGCTTGGTGCAAAGCCTGTTACAATTTCGGGACCTGACGGTTATATATATGATAAGGACGGCATTGTTACGGACGAAAAAATTAATTATCTCCTTGAAATGAGGGCGTCGGGCAGAGATAAGGCAAAAGATTATGCCGACAAATTCGGCGTGCCTTTCTATCCGGGCGAAAAGCCGTGGGGCGTTAAGGTTGATATTGCAATGCCTTGCGCAACTCAAAACGAGGTTAATCTTGAAGAAGCAAAAAAGATTATTGCAAACGGCACAAAATATTACATAGAGGTTGCAAATATGCCGACAACAGAAGACGCACTCAATTTGTTTATTGATACAGAGGGCATCACGGTTGCTCCGTCAAAGGCAGTCAATGCAGGCGGTGTTTGCGTATCAGGTCTTGAAATGAGCCAAAACTCTCAGCGTTTGTCTTGGACAGCCGAAGAGGTTGAAGAAAAATTGCATCACGCTATGATTAATATTTATAACAACTCCGTTGCCGCCGCAGAAAAATACGGCCTCGGTTACAATCTTGTTGCCGGTGCAAACATCGCCGGCTTTGAAAAGGTAGCACAGGCTATGATGGAACAAGGCATTTATTAACGGCTTTTTCACCGTTCCTTGACTGACTTTGAAATAAATTTTTTCAAAAAACTGTTGACAAATCATTTTTTGTGTGTTAGAGTTAAGAAAACTGATGAGAAAGAGTAAGTAAGTTTTTTACCGCTTTTCAGAGAGTCGCCGATGGTGGGATGGCGATAGGTAAGGGAAAGACCGAATGGGCTTTTGAGGGCGAACCGAAATTACAGTAGGTAAGACGGAGCAGGCACTTCGTTAACAACAGTCTGCGTATGACAGTACGTGCAAAGTGGGCACAGCATATGTGTCAAGACGGGTGGCACCGCAGGAGATTGATTTATCACTCTTGTCCCGACAGAAATGTCAGGACAAGAGTTTTTTGTTTTTAAAGGAGATTTGCGGCAATGTTTATTTTGAAAAGGCGATGGCGAAAGTGAGTTTTGCATATCATATACCGTTAATAAAATACAAAACATCACTTTTTAACATCGAAAGGAAAATTAATTATGAAAAAGTTTAAGAAAATCATCGCAGTACTCACAGCAATTTCAATCATCTTCGCTTTTGCGGCTTGCAGCAAAAAGGCAACAGACAGCAAAACAGAATCAGACGCAAAGACAACTTATAAGGTTGGTATTTGCAACTATGTTGATGACGCTTCGCTCAACCAAATCGTTGAAAATATTCAGTCACAGCTCAAAACTTTGGGCGAGCAAAACAATGTAACATTTGATGTAACCGTTGAAAACTGCAACGCAGACGCATCTGTTATGAACCAAATTATTTCAAACTACATCTCAACAAATGTTGACCTTATGGTAGGCGTTGCCACACCTGTTGCAGTTGCTATGCAGGCAGCAACCGAAGATAACAAAATTCCTGTTGTGTTCGCAGCAGTTTCGGACCCTGTCGGTGCAGGTTTGGTAGCAGACGATAATGCTCCGGGTGCAAATGTAACCGGTACTTCGGACTACCTCAACACAGACGCTATTATGGATTTGATTTTTGCAAACAACGAAAAGGCAAGCAACATTGCTCTTCTTTACGATATGGGTCAGGACTCATCAAAGACACCTATCGAAAATGCAAAGAAGTACCTTGACAAAAAGCACGTTACATACAAGGAATACACAGGCACAAATGTAACAGAAGTTCAGCAGGCTGTTTCAACAATCATCAACGACAAGTGCGACGCTGTGTTCACTCCGACCGACAACACAATTATGACAGCTGAGCTTTCAATTTATGAGGACCTTGCAAAGGCAGGAATTCCTCATTACACAGGTGCCGATTCATTCGCACTCAACGGTGCATTCCTCGGTTACGGCGTTGACTATGCAGCTCTCGGTCAACAAACAGCAGATATGATTTCAGACATTCTTGTAAACGGCAAAGACCCTGCAACATATCCTGTAAAGTTCTTTGACAACGGCACAGCAACAATCAATACAGATATTTGCTCAACTCTCGGCTACAAACTTGATGATGTAAAGACAAAGTCAAATCCGTTCTGCACAGAGATTAAGGAAATCCAAACAGCAGAAAGTTTCTGATAATAGTTAATTAAACAAATTTTTGGCACCTTGCAAATCGCTGGGTGCCCATAATTCATTGGTGCGAACACAGTTCGCCCCAGACTGTCGATAAAGCTCCTGAACCACGCCAAAATTATTTCAGCGTGATTTTGTAGGGAATAGGCTTTCCTATCCCGAAACATTATTGTTTCAATAATACTAATTAAAGAAAAGTGCCGCAAACATCGAGTTTGCAACACTTTTGGCGTTTTTCGTTTTTTGCTCAGTCGAGGTATTTATATACATCTTCCTTCGCAAGAAAACGAAATTCAGAAACTTTCTCAACAGCCTACTATTTTATTATTTTATGAAAGACAATGGTGAAAACAATGTCAACTTTAGCTTCAATATTCGATGCGGGACAAATGCAAACCGTTTTGGAACTCGGATTAATTTCTTCGCTCACGGTGCTTGCTTTGTTCCTCAGTTACACAATGCTTAATGTATGTGATCTTTCAACCGACGGTTGCTTCACACTCGGTGCGGCAGTCGGTGCAATAGTTGCATTAAACGGTCATCCGATTTTGTCAATTCCGCTTGCAATGCTTGCCGGTGTTGCTTCGGGCTTGATTACTGCGCTGTTGCAAACCGTTCTCGGTATAGACAGCTTGCTTGCGGGTATCGTTGTTAATACGGGATTGTACTCAATCAATATTGCGGTTATGAAAAAATCGTCATTGCTCAATCTCAACAGTGCCGACACTGTTTTCTCGCTTCTTAAAGCAAAACTTGACGGTACGGCACTTGAGGGCAAACAAACCCTTATCATTGCGGTTTTGGCAGTATTTTTGATTGTACTGTTTTTGTCATTGTTCCTCAAAACAAAGCTCGGTCTTTCCATTCGTGCAACGGGTAACAACCCGGATATGGTAAAATCGTCGTCAATCAATCCGATTGTCACAACAATTATCGGTCTGTGCATTGCAAACTCGTTCACCGCCTTGTCGGGTTGCTTGCTTGCACAGTCTCAAAAGCAGGCAGAAATCAACATCGGCACGGGTATGGTAACCGTTGCGCTCGCTTCGCTTCTTATCGGCGGCGTGTTTGTCAGACGGGGCAAAATTCCGCTTCGTGCAATCGGTGCGGTTATCGGTGCGGTTGTGTTCCGCTTGGTATATCAAATCGCAATCGGTCTTCATATGCCGCCGTTTATGCTCAAATTTGTATCGTCGGTAATCGTAATTATCGCAATCGCAGGACCGTATCTCAAAACAAAAATGCCTGAATATATCAGAAAAGCAAAGCTTCGCTCGGGAAAGAAGGTGCAATAATGCTCACATTGTCAGATGTAAAAATGATATTCTTTAAGGGCACACCCGATGAAAAGGTGGCACTCAATAACCTTTCCCTTGGGGTAAATCAAGGCGATTTTATCACGATTATCGGTGCAAACGGTGCAGGCAAGTCAACGCTTTTCAACGCTATTGCCGGCACATATCTTACCGATGAGGGCAGAATTTTGCTTGAGGGTAAGGACATCACCGCTATGCCTGAGCACAAGCGTGCACGCTTTATCGGCAGACTTTTCCAAGACCCGATGAAAGGCAGTGCTCCCGGTATGAGCATTGAGGAAAATCTCGCTCTTGCCGCAGGTCACGGCGGATGGCTCAGCACCATTTCAAAAAAGGATAAAAAGATTTTTAGGGAAAAACTTGCTCTTTTGGGTATGGGACTTGAGGACAGAATGAACTCGCCCGTGGGACTTCTTTCGGGCGGTCAGCGTCAGGCTCTCACCCTTATGATGTCAACAATCAATCCGCCGAAAATTTTGCTTCTTGACGAGCACACGGCGGCTCTCGACCCGGGCACAGCCGAAAAGGTGCTCAATCTCACCACTCAAATTGTGGATGAAAACAAAATTACCTGCCTTATGATTACTCACAATATGCAGTCTGCGCTTGACCTCGGCAACCGCACAATTATGATGGATAAGGGCAGAGTGGTTTATGATGTGGCAAACGAGGAGCGTGCCGGACTCACCGTTCCCGACCTCCTTGAAAAGTTCAAAATCTCCGTCGGCGAAAACCTCAATAACGATAGAATGCTCTTGTCGTAATATAAAAAAGTATATAATTAAAAAATGGCTGTTTTAACGAACAGTCATTTTTTTGCAAAAACAACCCCTGGGGAGGCTTGTTTTGGATTTTGGAGTGTGATAATATACACAAAGACAAAACAAGGAGAAAAATTATGCACATTCCCGAAAATTATCTTTCCCCGGCTACCTGTGCGGTTATGACTGCCGCTGCAATTCCTGCGTGGGGATATTCAATAAAAAAAGTATCAAAAGAAATCACAAAGGACAAAATGCCGCTTCTCGGTATTTTTGCCGCTTTTTCGTTCGTTGCAATGATGTTCAACATCCCTATTGTCGGCGGCTCAACCGGTCACGCAGTAGGCGGAACGCTTATTGCCATACTTTTGGGGCCTGAGGCGGCGTGCCTGTCGGTCAGCGTAACGCTGATTTTGCAAGCGTTGCTGTTTGGTGACGGCGGTGTGCTTGCAATCGGTGCAAACTGCTTCAATATGGCTTTTGTTCTGCCGTTTGTCGGCTATGCCGTGTATAACCTCATCACTCGCAAAATCAAAAATAAAAACGGCAAGTTCATCGGTGCGGCTGTCGGCAGTTATGTCGGCATCAACTGTGCGGCACTTTGTGCGGCGGTTGAGTTCGGTATCCAGCCTCTGCTTTTCAAATCCGCAGACGGTCAGGCACTTTATTGCCCGTACGGACTCAATGTTTCAATCCCTGCAATGATGGCGGAACATCTCACACTTTTCGGCTTGGCAGAAGCGATTTTCACCGTTGCTATGCTTGCGTTTGTGCAAAAAACTTCGCCTGAAATTATGGCAAAGCAACCGAGAACCAAAAAAGGCAATACCTTCATCGGCGGACTTCTTGCGGTGCTCACTCTTGCAACGCCTATCGGACTTTTGGCAACAGGCACAGCCTGGGGCGAATGGGGTTCAGACGAGATGACCGACCTTGTAGGATATATTCCAAAAGGACTTGCAAACGGTCCGCTCTCAACATTTGAGGCGATTTGCCCCGATTATTCAATCGGCGGTTTGCCTGAGTGGGTCGGATATATTTTGTGTGCCGTTATCGGAATTGCACTTTCAACAATTCTGTTTAAGCTTGTCAGCACATTTATGAAATCAAAGGTTAACTATGACTGAAAATGAAATACCGTCATGGTTGACGGTAAACGAGGACTACACACCGCCAAAGGACAAAAGCGGATTTATCACAAAATCGCAAAAATCCGTTGTGGCGGTCATGTCAAAATTTAAAGTTAACAGCGGCGTATATAAGACGAAGGAAGCGAACACTTCCGTTCGTCTTTTTGCCGTTTTATTGCTGATAATTCTTACCTCCGTGGCAAAAAATTACAGCTTCGTTTTGTTTATGCTCGGCGTAACTGCGGTTAGGGTTGCTCTGCTCAAAGCAGACAAAATCAGGGCACTTTTCAAGGTGCTTATACCTGCAATGATAATATCGGTTATCATTCTGCTCCCCGCTGTTTTTATGGGTCATCCGAAAACTTTGCTTACGGTTCTCGGCAAAGTTGCCGTCAGCACAAGCCTGATTATGGTGGTCAATTTGACCGCACCGTTCAACAGCATAACTTCGTCGCTCAAATCGTTTCACATTCCCGATGTGGTGATTTTTACCTTTGATATTACGATAAAATATATTTTTATTTTGAGTGAGATTTGTTTTGAAATGTTGACGGCATTGAAAATCCGTTCAATCGGCAAAAACGACAACAAAAAATCCTCGGCTTCGGGAATACTCGGCACGGTATTTATTAAAGCCAAGCAGTCGGGCGAGGAAACGGTAAAAGCTATGGAATGTCGGGGTTTCGGCGGAAAATACACGGTTACACGGCACGAAAAATTAAATGCAAATGATTTTTTGTATATGCTTTTTGTTGCCTGTGCGGTGGGGATTTTTGTTTATTTTGAGGTGATTGTAAAATGATAAAACTTGACGATATTTGCTTTGCGTACGACAGCACTCCCGTGTTGAAGCACTTCGGCACGGAAGTCGCAAACGGTGAATTTGTTGTCATCAAAGGCGATAACGGTTGTGGCAAAAGCACACTTTTGAACATCATAAACGCTCTTGAATTTGCCGAAATCGGAACTTACACCTTTGACGGCACCGTAATTGACAAAAAGGCTATGAAAAACGAGCAATTTGCAAAAGCCTTTCACCAAAAAATCGGATATGTGTTCCAAAACACAGACGCACAGCTTTTTTGTTCAAGCGTGTACGATGAAATTGCCTTTGCTCCACGCCAAATGCAGCTTGACGAAGCGGAAGTTGCCAAGCGGGTTGACGATATGCTGAAACTCACGGGCACGGAGCACCTCAAAGAGCGTGCACCGTTCCATCTCTCAATGGGCGAAAAGAAAAAGGTTGCCGTGGCGTCCGTGCTTGCAATGAATCCGCAAGTTCTCATTCTTGACGAACCGATGAATTTTCTGGATAAAAAATCAAGAGAGTGGCTTGTTGAATTCCTGAATCAAATGCACTCTGTCGGTAAAACAATTATAATCGTGTCGCACACCGATGATTTTGACAAAATGGCAGATAAGGTTATAAATTTATAAAGAATTGTAAGTAGGTTAAGTGGTTGAATGAAATACAGTCATAATAAAAAACTTGTTCCAAACGCAAAAGAGTTACGAAAAAATATGACCAAAGAAGAACGACATTTATGGTATGATTATTTACGAAACAAAGACCTTAGGTTTGTTCGCCAAAAAATAATAGGTAATTATATAGTCGATTTTTATTGTGCAAAAGCGAATTTGGTGATCGAAATTGACGGTTCTCAGCATTTTGATAAAGAAGTAATTAGATATGATGCCGAACGAACAAAATATCTTGAAGAATTAGGACTTTTTGTTGTTAGAATTCCCAATAACGAAATTAATACTAATTTTGGTGGTGTTTGTGAATATTTGGATAAAATAATATTGAAATCCCTCAGTCACCTGCGGTGACAGCTCCCTTTACAAGGGAGCCTAATGGTTTTTTAGCCTCCCTTGTAAAGGGAGGTGGGCGCGATTTATCGCACTCGGAGGGATTATAAAGTGCATTAATTTATATTTTATTATTTAACACAAAAAAGCTCCCGATTGGGAGCTTTTTATGTATGAGATTAATTTATCAGTCGATTTCGCAGATCCAGCCTTCAGGGGCTTCAATTTCGCCCATCTGGATGCCTGTGAGTGTTTCATAAAGCTTCTTGGTGTACGGACCCATTTCTTCCATACCTGATGGGAAGCAGATTTCTTCATCGTGGTTAACAATCTTGCCAACCGGTGAGATAACGGCTGCTGTGCCGCAAAGGCCGCATTCTGCAAAGTCCTTGAGTTCGTCGTAGTAAACTTCTCTGTGTTCAACAGACATATTGAGATAGTGCTCTGCAACATACATGAGTGAACGGCGAGTGATTGACGGAAGAATTGAGTTTGACTTTGGAGTTACAAGCTTGCCGTCTTTTGTGACAAAGATGAAGTTTGCACCGCCTGTTTCCTCAACCTTTGTACGAGTCTTAGGGTCAAGGTACATATTTTCATCAAATCCGCAATTATGAGCGTCAACAATGTTGTGGAGTGACATGGCATAGTTAAGACCTGCCTTGATGTCGCCTGTACCGTGAGGTGCGGCTCTGTCAACATCGGAAACTCTGATTGTGATAGGCTTTGCACCGCCCTTGAAGTAAGGACCTACAGGAGTTGCAAAAATTCTGAATTGGAATTCGTTAGCCGGTTTTACACCGATGATTGAATCATAGCCGAATACAAACGG
>OIYV01000497.1_pt1 | contig 22532 bp, 21 predicted proteins | sample 1588251 | NCBI WGS metagenome assembly OIYV01 (sample SAMN03283282) | human gut metagenome | biome: human-associated habitat; material: feces | host: Homo sapiens | place: Peru | collected 2012
CCAAAATTTTAGATTGAGGGTTACTTGCATGCATTCCTGGATATTTCCAAACATTTGTTCTATATCTGCCATGGACACCAAGTTCAACATTGTTGATATGTGAAGCTTTACCTTTTTTGAATACAAAAACAAATTCGTGTTGAGAACGGTATAATGAACCCATACCTCCATTGCCTTTATCCCAAACGCAAATATTTAATAATGAGTCATAAATGAAATTACCTGCACTTAGTATTTCATACAAATGTCGCCAATCCATACATTGGTAATGTATCGACCCATCAACAGAGTATTTTGCTTCAAGTTCAAATGCAGTTTTCAAAAAAGAAATAAATTCATCATTAGTCATTTCACCAGATGCTTGAGCAAATTCAGTATGTTGAGGTTGTTTTGTAATACCTGAAATCTTAACATTATATGGTGGATCAGAAAAGATAACTTGAACTTGTTCTTCACCTAACAATGTTTTATAACTACTTTCTTCTAGTGAATTACCACAATATAATTTATGTTTACCTAATTGCCATAAATCACCTGTATTCACTCGTTTTGGAATATTTACAGTGGTATTAAAGAAATCTTCAAAATCTTCTTTTTTGTCTTTTGCCTCTTGTATTGATTCAGGATTAATAATCAAATCAATCTCAGGAAGATCAAAACCTGTAATTGTTGCATCAAAATTTAGCTCTGGTTCAAGATTCATTAAGTAGTCTAGTTCTATTTTTAGGATATCTTTGTCCCAACCTGAATTTTCAGCCAGTTTATTATCTGCAATTACATAAGCACGAAGTTGTTCTTGAGTTAAGTCCTTCAAACAAATAGTTGGTACTAACTCTAGATTTAAATCAAGTGCTGCAAGAACTCTGCCGTGTCCTGCGATAATTGTATCCGATTCATCTATTAAAACTGGATTATTAAATCCAAAAGCTTCAATACTTTTTGCAATTTGATGCAATTGTTTTTTACTGTGTGTTCTTGAATTTCTTGTATTCAATTTTAATTCATTTGGATTTTTGTAGAGAATCGTTAACTCTTTTTGAGAAGTTTTCATTTTTATTTCTCCTTATTTTTTACGGTATGCAAAATGCATCCGTATAAAAATTTGGAAAAAGTTTTCATGAATTGTTTAACTTTTTTTGAAAACAATTTACAAGTAGGCTCAAACATACTATCCACAAGAAAAAACTTTTTCAAAAATTTCAAAAAACACAAGATTAAGAAATATTAAGTGTGAAAATGTTCGCATTTTTTTGAAAAATATTATGCAAAATTTAACACCTAAAAATGTATATATTTTCGTTTTTCTATAATGTAGGAGCAATATTGATACGTTTTGTGTCAAAACACTTGATATATCTTAAAAGTAGAGCGATTAATGTAAGTACGAAAAGAGAGGTATATCAATGAGCTTAAATATCTTTGAAAAACGAATAAAAGATTGGGAACAAAAATACGGTTCTTTATCTGCTCAAGTCCAACGCAAAATTGATAAACTTGTTGAACAATATGATAAAACTCAAAATTCAGATAAAGAGCAAAAAGTCTTATCTATTACAAACGGAACAAAATTAATCAGAGAGTTTAAAGGTAAAAAACATTCAGTAACAGTTATCCCTAATGGTTACGAGTATAACGGCAACAAATACAAAAGTTTGTCTGCAATAGCAAACGAAATTACAGGTACTCATTGGAATGGCAAGAAATTTTTTGGAGTAGCATAAATGGAAAAGAAAAAAGTAAGATGTGCAATTTATACTAGAAAATCTTGCGAAGAAGGTTTGGAACAAGATTTTAACTCACTCGATGCACAAAGAGAAGCATGCGAGTCGTTTATTAAATCTCAAAAGCATGAAGGCTGGTCATTAATTGAAAAGCAATACAATGATGGAGGTTTTTCTGGTGGAACAATGGAAAGACCTGCGTTTAAAGAATTACTCAATGACATTGAAAATGATAAAATAGATATTGTTGTGGTTTATAAAGTTGATAGACTTACTCGTTCATTAATGGATTTTTCAAAAATTATTGACGTCTTTGATAAACACAATGCAAGTTTTGTTTCTATCACACAGCAATTTAACACAACAACTTCAATGGGTCGATTGACCTTAAATATTTTATTATCGTTTGCACAATTTGAGCGAGAAGTAACAGGGGAAAGAATTAGAGATAAATTTGAAGCATCACGTAAAAAAGGTTTATGGTTATCTGGCACAAGCCCTTATGGTTATACAAAAGATGATCATCATATGCTAATACCAAAAGAACCTTATGCAAAAAATGTACAATTTATTTTTGAATCTTATCTAAAAATAAAAAATGTTTTAAAATTAAAACAATATTTAGCCGAACAAAATATTCTAACTCGAAAAGATAAAAATATAAGCAAAAGTAGTCTACATCACATATTATCTAACAAAGTTTATCTTGGGAAAATAATTCACAAAGACAAAGAATATGACGGAGTCCATGAACCTCTTGTTTCAAAAGAATTGTTTGATAGTGTACAAAATATTTTAGAACTAAATGCCGTAGAAAGAAAACATCAAACAAACGCAAAATCTGGCTCGGTTCTTGCAGGTTTACTTTACGATGATAAAGGCAATAGAATGTCGCCATCGTACAGTAATGGCAAAAATAAACATTATAGATACTATGTAAGCCAAGCAATAAAAAATCCTGTTGATTATGAGAGAGGTGAAATTACAAAAATCTCAGCAGGCGAGATTGAAAATTTTGTCCAAACCGATTTAAAATCATTATTAAAGAATACTCAATTGATTCATCAACATCTTGAGAATTATTCAGTAGAACAACAAAAATTAATTCTTGAAAATATGCAAAATTACGATATTGATAAAGTATTTTTAAAAACTGCAATTAAACGAATTGATTTGAGAATAGATTGCATAAGCATAAGTTATGATATTGCATATATAGTCAAATATTTTGCAACAATGGCATTTAATGCAGAATATAAACATGCAGATGCAGAAGCTGAAATTCTTACAAAGGATATTAATGTAAGAATTTCATTAACACCGCAAAGACAAAATAAAATTATAATTCCCGGAAAAGCGAATTATGATATGAAATTAATTCAAGCAATCGTAAAAAGTTTTTGGTACAACAAACTTGGTGCAGAAAGAAAACTTCCTCTAGAAGCAAGGAACGGAAATAATAAACGACTTAGAAAATTAAGATTTTTACCACCAGATATAATCGAAAGCATAATGAATGGAACTCAAGATCCAGAACTAAACATCAAACAATTAATCACAATGGCAGAAGCGGAAGTGGAGTAATAAAATAATTAAGTTAGTTTAATGAATATTACTCTTCACAAGTTTTACCAAAAATAGAACATTCGCAATTTGCAAAATTGTCATAATCTGCTTTGACTTTTTCGTCATCGTCATCAGAATTCCATAATTGTCGATATTCATCAATTTCTTTCTTTTTGTTTATTATGTAAGTTTCTAAAGAACCTAAATCATAATCATATGCATAGTGAGTTACTATATTTATATCTTGTCGGTAGTAATTAAACAGAATAAAATTTCCGTTCTCATTTCTAGGGATACTGTCATAAAACTTATTAAAATCCTCATAACTATTAAAAATTAAATTTCTAAATATTGGATAAGATTTATAAAAATCACTTTCATGACTTGTTCTAGAAAGAGTATAGACTTCTTGAGGAATGATAAATCTTAAAATTTTACTTTTTGCTCCAGGACTAAATGGATGTTTTTCTTGGATGTTACATACGAAATTTTTTAAACGGGTTGATTTTTGACAAAGAGAATATGCTAAATATTCTGAGTAAATTTTTCCATTATAATTTTCACAAAAGTATTTTGCTTGATTGCAAACATTACACATTTCTCTCAATGTTAGTTTAAAACATCTTCCGAATTTTGCAAGTTTTTCTTGTAAAATTGCAACAGAATTATATTTATCTTTAAGTGTCATTTTATTTTTTTGAATAAGTTTGTTAAACGAATTTGCGTTAATATAATTATTTACAAGATTTGAGTAATCTGGATTGAATAAATTAAATCTATTTGTAAAAAATTTGTTGCAATAATTTTCTATATAGTTATTTTGTTCAACGTCTATTCCATATAATGATTTCACAGCATTATTTAAAGATGCCATATTTGTTGGAACAATAATAAATAATCCTTCAATATCAAATAAATGTTTTATAATTTCCAATGTTTTCATTGCGTAATTTGGTCGACATCTATCAAGTTCGTCAACTATAATAACTAATTTTTGATTAGATAAAGTTTTTACGAAATCTTTAATTGTTTTTTTAAATTTTTGTATAGAATCTTTTTCTTTAATAAAATTATTTAGAAATTTTGTAGCTGCGTCAATTACTTTTTCATTATCTATACCCAAAGCCATTCCTGGTTGCCCGATAGATATAGATGTCGCCTTAGCTGAATTATAAATTAATTCGCAAATAGAAGTAGCAATCTTTTTAGCATTGCTTTTTAATTTGTCATTCTCGTTAATGTATAATAATATTTCTTTTGAGAAAGCTTCAAAAGGATTCTCAATATAATCATTTTCCCATGCACTAAAATATATTGCATTTATGTCTTTATTTCTCAAATAATTGCAAAATCTAGTTGAAAAATGAGTTTTCCCCATTCCGAAATTATCTTCCAGTAATAAAATATACGGCGTTTCTTTTGTTAAAATGTGAGATTTTAATTCTTCAGCAAATTCTTTTGCCCCAGGCATACAGTCTTCAAATTCATTGTTTTCGTATTTTTGCAACTCTTCTTTTTCTAATTTAAAAATATTCGCTTTATCAATTGCCATAACCTTTTCCTTCAACTAGTGTTCTACAATTCTATCATAGATTTCAAAAAAAGATTAATTATTAAAAAATGTATTTTTTATTTGTTAAAATTAAAAAGGACTCTTTTTATTTGGCAAAAGAGAATTTGGGTGAATTATAGGTGTAAATTTTCGAAAATTCAATTATGAGAATTCTCTTAATTCAGTAAATAAGCCCTAGTTGTGGGAAATTCGGCAATAAAAAAGAGGCTTAGTAGTAGCCTCTTTTTATAAATGGTGGAGCGAATAGAAGTCGGAATATTGTCTAAGATTTTCCCATTTTAATTTTACTATATTTACAGTATTGCTCTGAATTTGAGTAATATCAAGTGTTTTTTTAATATTTTATCAAAAAGACACACTTGATTTAATGGCAATTTAATGGCATAATATTGGCATATTATTAACTATTTTATGGCAGATTTATGACAAAATTTAATTTTAATCCAAAATATTCAATTACAAACTCAATAACAAACAATATTTTAAAGATAGAACAACTAAAAGAACAGATTAAAAATCTTCCCGTAACTCCTCATTTAATGGCTAGTTTGCGTGAGAGTGCCAAATTAATAACAACACACTATTCAACACAAATAGAGGGTAATAGATTAACTCAAGAACAAGTAATAGAAGTTATTAAAAACAAAAAAGTTATACCTCAACGTAAAAGAGATGAAAATGAGATTAAAGGATATTATAAAGCAATTCAATTTGTAGAAAAACTTGCAACTAAAAAAACTTCTATTTCAGAAGAAGATTTGAACAAAATCCACTCATTAGTCGAAAACAATAAAGAAGTTAAATACAGAGATGGACAAAATGTTATAACAGATAGTTCTACAGGTGAAATTGTATATATGCCACCAGAAGCAACAGATGTTCCGATATTAATGAAAGATTTTATTGATTGGTTAAATTTAGATAAAGAAACTCCAATATTAATAAAGGCAGGAATTGCACATTATCAATATGTAACTATTCACCCTTATTATGACGGTAACGGAAGAAGTGCAAGACTTTTAACAACATTAATTTTGCATAAAAATGGCTATGACTTAAAAGGCATATATTCATTGGAAGAATATTATGCTAAAGATTTGAACGGTTATTATAACGCAATTACAGTTGGACCTTCTCATAATTATTATATGGGTAGGGCTGAGGCTGATCTTACAGATTGGATTGAATATTTTATTCAAGGTGTTAAAGAAGCTTTTGAAAAAGTTTATGAAAAAGCAAAGTTAGAAAGTGGAACGAGAGATTTATCTCCAATATTGAGAAATTTAGATGTAAAACAAAGAAAGATATTACAGTTATTTGAAAATCAAAAAACAATCACATCAAGTGATATTGCAGAATTTTTTAATTTTGCACCAAGAACAGCAAGAAAACTTGCACAAGATTGGGTAGAAGAAGGTTTTTTGGTAATTGTAGATAATTCTAAAAAAGCTCGTAAATACCAATTACAACAAGAACTTGAGCAAAAATTGTATACTTAATAAAAAGGACTCTTTTTATTTGGCAAAAGAGAATTTGAGTGAATTATAGGTGTAAATTTTCAAAATTTTAAATGTGAGAATTTTCTTAATTTCGCAAATATGCCCTAGTTGTGGAGAATTTGGTAATAAAAAAGAGGCTTAATAATAGCCTCTTTTTATTAATGGTGGAGACGGTGGGAGTCGAACCCGCGTCCAAAATGGATAAAAATAAATCTCTACGAGTGTAGGCTTTATTTGCTCAACCAAGTCAGGAAAAGTCAAACCCGATAACTTAATCAAAGGATTTTTAAGTGTACCGCACCTTGATTGTTAGCTTGATACGATTACAATCATCATCGCACTGCGTCTTGCATGGTGGCTCCTGTGCAATCGGCAAGCTGGACAACACAGAAGGCTGAACTGCGGAACTTAATCTACGCAGCTAGAGCTTGTGCTCTAGAGAAATCAGCTACTACAACATTGTTGTTAGCACTTAATTTGTTTTGCTCGTTGATAACCGAGAACAGCGCTCGGACTCGCAACCTATTCCCATCAAGCATCCTGTCAAAATCCAGTACGTCCCCATGAAAATTTAGTTGTAATACTATTATAATCTATTTTTTCTCTTTTTCAAGTCCTTGTAAAAAGGTTTTTATTTCGCAATTAACAAACATTGTGGGGCTAGTCCTTTTAAAACAAATACTTCTGGCATGAAACCGCTATATCCGTTATAAGTTCTTTTCCCTTGCAAAAGTCCTAGCCACATTGCATCAAGCTCATAATCAGTGTTAAATTTTCCATCTGTTTTATTTTGGTAATAAAGGTAGAAGCTATCACATCTGTTCGGAATTTGGTATTCGCTAACTCTTTTGTAATGCTCTGTTTTGCTTAAATCAAATCTCGCATTCATCGGAATTTGCTCTGCTAAAAATAACAAAATTACTCCAATCAAAACAAACTTATTCCATTTCCAAGTTTCTATCAAGTAACCAAAACCCAGTGCAATAAGCGGTAATACAATGAATACAATTCTCGAACTCATTCTCAATGCACCTAAACCAATAAAAATATGAGTAAGGAATAAATAAATGTCTTTTATGCTGAAACAAACTACGACGAGCGCGATGAATAATAAAATTTGCCACCTATATTTTTTTAATCTGCTTATTCCAATGAAGGCTAAAACAGTTGTTAAGATACCACAACCAAGAATTCTGTCGTAATTTTCAGGGAGCAAGGTTTTTAACAAAGGGCTGTCGATATAACTAAAATTACAAATCCAATCCTTAATTTCCGCAACTAGGGCTAATATCTCGTTTTCGTTAAAAGAACTGCCGACCATATGGTAGTGGATTAAAAGAGGCAAGGTTAAGATAAAAAATACAACAAAACCACAAGCGATTTCTCTATAAAAATTTTTGAAATAAGTAATTAATAATTCTCTTGAATTTTTAAAACATAAACATATGATACAAGCTAAAAATAGCCCTAAGAACGTAAAATATCCAAAATAAATGGCTGTCCAAAATTGCAAACTTAATAAAGCCCCTGTGGTTATATAATATTTATAATTTGTGAATTTAGAATTTTCCAAATTCACCTTAAACATAAAATATAATGCGAAAATTGAGAAGAATTGCAACATTAATTGAAGGTGGTTAACTTGTACGGAACGAGTTAGAGAAAAAGCAAAAACAAAGGCTCCGCAAGCACTTGCAAGGTCTTTGAACTTTATAACCTTCTTTAAAATTAAATAAAATGCCAAGAAATTAATTGCGCAAGATATTATGTATATAATCTGTGTAACTAAAAACGGATCTTGGATTAAGAATCTTAGCGGTATGTAAAGAATTGCTACACCTAAAAAAACATCAGAATAGGCAAGAGTGTTCTCCAAAGGATGGAATATTGGAATATTCCAAAGTTGAGTATGTGGTTCGATGTTTTGAAACCAATAAAAATAATGCTCTAATATGTAAACAACAAGCCTTGAATCACCGTAATCTCCGGCAAGTTTGTCAAAACCGCTTAAAAACATCGGATATGTGAATAAAATTAATCCGAAGATTAAAAATAACCAAAAATATTTTAATTTTCCGATAGCTCTTAAAAAGTTCATAAATAGATTATACACAAAAGTAGTATGAAAAATAGCAAAAATAAATATTTCTGAGAATAAAAATGACCTAAAATTTTTCTAAAATATTAATGAAAGGAAAGGAAAAATATGAGATACGTAAAACTTATAAGCTTCTTGTTAGTTATTATTGGTGCTTTGAATTGGGGCTTGATTGGTGTGTTTAACTTTGACTTAGTAGCCCGCTTAATGGGTGATATGACAGTTTGGTCAAGAATAGTTTATGCACTGGTTGGTGCGGGTGGCTTAGTAGCATTGGTAACTATGGCAGCTAGTGATAATAGTTGTTTGTAAAAAGATGAGAAGCTAAAGGAGGCGCCGCAAAAATTTGCGGCGCCTCGCAAATAACAGGGCGACCGATGAAATCGGTCGCCCTGTTAAACTTTAATTTTAATTTACCAAATTAAGCAAACAAATCTAATCTTTTTTCTTGTTCAGTCATTTCACGTTGTCTGCTGTCTTGAGGTTGATTATTTTTAGCAACATCTTCAGGTCTTTCGCCCATTTCTCTAGGTCTGGAACCACGAGCTGGAGCAGTAGCATAGCCTACGTTAGCTTTGTCGTAATTTGCTTGTTGTTGTTCTCTAGATGGAACTTCCCAAGGTTTTTCACCCATTTCACGACCACGATATTCATGAGTTTGTGCTTGTTGATGTCTTTGAGCTCTAGCCATATCTGCCGGAGTTTCACCCATTTCTCTAGGACGACCGTAAGCTGAACCGTAAGATTGAATACCTGTAAACATTGAATTTCTCCTTATACTTGTTATTAATTATTTCCTTCTGATGTTTTGATAAAGCATCCTGAAAATAAAAATTGCCAAAATTTGACACAATGTTAACTAATTGTAACATGTATAATCATGGTTATTGTTGAGTTTGAGGCTATTTAATTTGGAATACACACTTAGAGCAGTAGCCTCTGGGAACAAGTTCAAGATTGTCTTCAATGTCGTACATTTTTTCAATACGAACAACAAGTGGGGATTCGCATTTAGGACAGAAGAGTTCTGTTTCGCCGTTAAGAATTCGTTGTTTTAAAACATCCATAACTTCCATAGGTACTTCTTCTGTAACAAAATCTTTTTCAAGTATTTTGATTTCTTCCGGAGAACATTTAAGTCCTTTAGCTAAGTTTTGACGGATTGTAACGGATAAGAATAATTCTCTGCCGGCTTCAATTTCTTCAATAACAACGGTTGGAACATTGCACTTGTGTGATAAACCAAGTGGTGTTAAGCCTAATGCTTCACGTTTTCGTTGTATAAATTGAGCTAAAGTGTCCATAATTTGATTATAAATTAAACATGTATATATTATTTACTTAGTACTTTTTTAACTTAATGTTTAGCTTGATTTTTATAGCAAAAGAACTTGTATTATAATTATAGCTTGATTTTCACTAAAAAGACAAACGTCTTAAATTGTTAACAAATGTTAAGCAAATAAAGAAAAAAATAAATTTATCTTAACAATCCTTTACAAAAGGGTTGAAATTTTTATATAAATCTGATATACTAAAGATATACAAATTATATACTTCGTTTTGCAAGTTATGAGGTCTTGCATAAGAAAATTTTAAAAGTCTGTTTTTAATTTAATTAATTACCACCACAAGAAAGAGAAAGTACGAATAAGATTCGTGCAGCTTAGTTCGTCTGTTAAAAATTACGTTTTAATGGCTCACTTTGTCATGCAAAAATGTTGATTTTTTAAAAATCGTCGTTATAAATAAAATAAAAATTAAAACCAAGAGAATAAAATGAGAGTTGAATATTAGAATGAGGAGAGATGCTTATGAAAAATTGTCCTGTTGAAATGAAAAAAAGTTTTACAAACCCTGCAAAATCAGAAGTTTTAGCTAGTGATAATGATACAACTTTATCATTATACGTTAGAGAATTAGCTTCTATCAAAGCTTTGTCACCATTAGAAGAAAAAGCAGTAGCAAAAAGAGCTCAAGAAGGCGATAAAGAAGCTAAAAAACAATTAGTTCAAGCTAACTTAAAATTAGTTATTACAATCGCTAAAAAAGCAATTCACATGTCAAACTTACCTTTAATCGACTTAATTCAAGAAGGCAACTTAGGCTTAATGATTGCAGCAGAAAAATTCAATTACAAATTAGGCTACAAATTCTCAACATATGCAAGCTGGTGGATTAAACAATCAATGTTCAAAGCTATTTCTGAACAAGGTCACTGCATGAAGATTCCTGTATACATTCAAGAAACATTATCAAAATTCTCTAAAATCAAATCAGAAATGGAAAGAGAATACAATTGCCAAGTTAGAACTCAAGATGTAGCAGAAAAAATGAACATTTCTGCAGACAAAATTGACACATACTTAGCTGCATACTCAAAATCAGTTTCATTAGAAGGCGGTTTTGAAAATGATAACGGTAAAGAAACATCACTAGCAGACATTTTAGCAGATGACAAAGCAAGTGTACACTCAGCTGTAGAATATGAAGGCTTGAAAAACGACATCGAAATGGTTGTTTCAACATTAAAAGAACGTGAACAAGAAGTTGTTAAAATGCGTTACGGCTTAGGCAACATGGCAAAAAGAACATTAGAAGAAATCGGCAATATCTATGGCGTAACAAAAGAATGCATCAGACAAACTGAATTAAGAGCATTGAAAAAAATGAAAGCTCAAGGTCAAGACGTATTAGCTTGCTATATTGACTAATTGACTTTTTAGAGGGGCTCCGTGTGAGCGGAAGCAAATCCGGCCGAAAAGGTGGAACAGGACTACTCCTGTGACAATCCGAATAAATCAAGTGTAAGAGCAAGACAATATGCAAAAATACACCGTATCTGTTAAATAATATTCATTCAACATTCAACAATTCAACAGGAGATAAAGAAAAAGAATAAGCGAGAGAAGAAAGACAACGAGAAAAAGAGAAAGAAATAGGGTTTTATGTGTAACGGGCGATGATGAAATCATCGCCCGTCTTTTTGTACACAGAAGAAATAACAAATAGTATATGCCAATAAATTTATACTAAGCCTTCTTTAACTGCTTTAACCGCCGCTTGAACACGGTCACTTACGCACATTTTTTGAAGAATTGAGCAAACGTGAGCTTTTGCAGTGTGAACCGAAACTATTAATTCTTTTGCAATTTCGGTGTTACTTTTTCCCATAACAAGGTGTTTTAGAACTTCAAATTCTCTTTCTGTTAAGGGTACACGTCCTTCCGGTGCCATTGAGTTTGAAAGAAGTCGAGTACTTTCTACTTTTGGAAAAGAATTCAAAGCTATTTGAGCAACCTCCGGATCAAGCCAACAAACACCTTTGGCAACATCTCTAACGACATCGGCAAGTTTTGTCGGATCGATATCTTTAAGGCAGTATGCTGTTGCACCTGAACTTAGAGCTGCAAGAACTTCTTCCTCTCTATCGTGAGAAGTAAGAGCGATAACTTTTGTTTTTGGATTAATTTCTTTTACTTTAACGGTTGCTTCAATGCCGTTCATCTTCGGTAAACCTAGGTCCATTAGAACGACATCAGGGTTATTCTTTTTAATAACTTCTAAACCTTCGAATGCATCTTCGCATTCGCCGATAACTTCAATGTCAGGGTTTGAATTTAGAGCACACCTTAGTCCGACTCTGGTAAGTTTAAAATCTTCAATAATAACGACAGATATTGTTTTAGTTTGGGGTAATGACATTTTTTAACTCTCCTTTTCTTCTTATAATTCTATTAAAGGTCATATGCTTTCATTTTGTAATTAACCACCAGTCTAGTATTACAGTAGCTAGGTGGCTAGTATTTTTCGTAAAACCGGCTAACTTATTTAGGCTAAAACTTATAGTGGATAATGCATATAGCTGATTTAATACCCTTGGGTAAAACATGTTCTTGATTAAAATTTTTTTCTATTATAAAATTAAAAACGAAAGAAATATGAGGTTTAAAAATGGATCAAATTATTAGAGTTGCATGGGATTTAAACGAAAATACAGAAAACAGATACCAATTAGTATATGAAATTGCTGAATTGGCAAAAAAACTTGTAGATGAAAACCAAGCAAGAAAAGCAAGAGAAGATGCTTTCGGTTTTGATGAATACAACAACTTTGATAACTCTTATAAAAAAGAAAATCCGGTAGAACACGCTATTATGGTTAAAGCGTCTGAAGCCGATGATAATAGACTTGTAGGCTAGTTCCTATAAGGAAAGTGTTTATTATTTATTTAGGAGATTTTAGATAGATGCAATTAAAAGAAACAGTTGATTATATCAACGAAAAAACAAACAACTTTGCACCTGAAATTGCAATCGTATTAGGTTCAGGATTAGGTGATTTTGCGGATGATTTTTGTGACATCGCATTATCATACAAAGATATCCCCGGGTTTGAAGCTTCAACAGTAAAAGGGCACAAAGGTCAATTAGTATTTGCGACAGTTGCAGGCAAAAGAGTAGTTATGATGCAAGGTCGTTTCCACTACTATGAAGGACACCCAATTCAAAAAGTTGTATATCCTGTAAAAGTGTTTAAGAAATTAGGTGTAAAAACTTTAATCGTAACAAACGCTGCAGGTGGTATTAATAGAGAATTTAATGCATCAGACTTAATGTTGATTACAGACCATATCAACTTTATGCATGTAAATCCGCTAATCGGACCTAATGATGAAGAATTAGGACCAAGATTCCCTGATATGACAGAAGTTTATAAAAAAGACTTGCAAGAAATTGCGATGTCAGCAGCTAAAAAATTAGATATCAACTTGAAAAAAGGTGTTTATATGGCTTTGACAGGTCCTAACTACGAAACTCCGTCAGAAACAAAAATGGTTGAAATGTTAGGTGCTGATGCAGTTGGTATGTCAACAGTTCCTGAAGCTATGGTTGCAAACTACTGTGGTATGAAGGTTCTTGGTATTAGCTGTATTTCAAACGCAGCAGCAGGTATTACAGGTGAAGTTCTTTCTCACCAAGAAGTTATAGAAGCTGCAAATGCAGTAAAAGGTAAATTCAAATCATTGTTGTTTGAATGTGTAAAAGCAATGTAGTTTTCAGAAAATAATTTATTTTAAACGACGGCGGAGCCAAAGGCTCCGCCGTCGTTTTGTAAATATGTCCGAATAAATAAAAATCTTATGCATAAAGCCTCACATTAATGTTATGCTAACCCTCCAAAATTATTTACTTATGTAAAGAATTAAAATTTTAATCTAGAATTTTATTCTGACTTGGAATAATATTCTAATATGATTAATATGAACCAAAAAGTTGATGAATTCAAGAAAAATTTGATATTGGATACGGCAAGTGAGTATTTCAAAAAATTGGGTTATGAAAAAACTCAGATAGATAAAATTTCAAAAGACTTGAGTATTGGTGTCGGTACAATTTATGGATATTTTAAATCTAAAGAAGGCTTGTTCTTAGCTTGGTTGCAATTTGTAATCGATAAAGCTTATAAGGAAATTAAAGAGCACTGTGCAGATTCAAATACTCCTGTTGAAAAATTGAAGATGGTTGTTGATTATAAAATTAAATATTTTGAAAAAAACAAAACGACAATCAAAGGTTATATGCAGAATAACCAATTTTTCTTACGTGGTATTTCAAGACGTAAAGAACACCCTATGGCAAGAGTTTACCAATATTGTGCTGATATTATAAAAGATTTGAAACCAATGGATGATAACGAGGCATACCTTTTGGCAACAATTTTTGACGGTATAATTAACTGTTATATTGAAAATTCTTTTGAAGAAGATAATTTATCTTTGAAAAAAGACGAAATTATAGAAAGATTTTTACGATTGGTCGGAGTGTAATGAAAAAGATATTAAGTTTATTTTTTATAGCCGGAATTCTATTAGTTCAACCTGTATTTAGTGCAGAGGTTAAAAAAGGCGGAATTGAACGTGTTGACTTAACATTTGAACAAGCCTATGAATTAATGCTTGAAAATAATAACAAATTAAAGGCTTATAACGAATTGATTAAACAAATGAAGTTTGAAAAACGTTCTGCTTTGGGACAATTCTCTCCAAAAGTTGTTTTGAACGCAACTTATATTCATTTTGATGACAATTTAACTTTAACTTCAAGCGGTAAAGTAATGACTGTGCCATTTAGTGCAAATACTTTAATTCAGGATCAAAATGTATTTACTGCAGGAGGAGCTGTTGTTTGGAACATCTTTACGGGTGGTAAATTATTATCAAACCACGCAGCAGCAAGGGCTAAGTTAGAAGCCTCTAATGAAAAATATAGAGAAGTTCAAGATGAATTGACATTAGAACTTGTAAAACGCTATTACGGCTTGAGAATGGCACGTGATGTTGTTGAAGTTAGAAAACAAGTTGCAGACGGTATTGGACAACACTTAAAGGATGCAAAATTATTAGAAAAAGAAGGTATAATTTCAAAATCAGAACGCTTGCACGCAGAAGTTGCATATGCTGATGCAATGCGTGATTATAAGGCATCATTGAGAGATGCCAATGTAATAGAAGAAGGTTTGAAAACCTTGATTAAGGCACAAGATGCAAATTTGAAAGATGTTTGTATTCAACCAAATTCATTGTTATTCGTTTATGACGATAGCACAATCGACATTGTTGCAATGAAAGAAAATGTTAAAGCAAATAACCCTCAACTAAAACAATTGAGAGCAAAGAAAAAAGCTTTGAATGCAAAATATCATGCAAAAATGGCTAATTATTCTCCAACATTGAGTCTTTTTGCTTATGACGTAGCAGCTGCAAGCCATTTATCGGAAGCATTTCCAAGAGCTGCAATAGGCGGAACTGCAAACTGGTTATTGTTTGACGGTTTTTCAAGATATAACGATGTAAAAGCTGCAAATAGCGAAAGAAAAATGGTAGATTTTGAAATCTCTGATGCAGAGTATAACCTTGAAAGTCTTGTTGTGAAACAATATCAAGAGTTGATGAAATATAAAGAACAATACGACAGTTCATCAAAGTCAATTGAGAATGCACAAGAAGCATTAAGAACATCATCTTTAGCTTTTAAGGAAGGCTTTGGAACCTCTTTGCAAGTTACGGATGCACAAATGATGTTGTCTAAAGTTAAAATTGAGCGATTAAATTCAATTTATAACTACGACGTAACATTGGCAGATTTATTAAAAACAAACGGCGATACAAAGGCTATTTTAAACTATGTGTCTAATTCTAAAACAGAAAAATTTTAAGCGAGGATAATATGAGTAAAAAAGCAATTACAGGAATCTTTTTTTTAGCGGTAATTTTAGCCGTAATAGGTTGTGTTTATGCATTTATGCAAGCAAATACTATGCTTTTACAAGGTGAAGTTGATGTTAAAACGGTAGATTTGGCATCAAAAATTACAGGTCGTATAGAAAAGTTAAACTGTAAAAAAGGTGATAGAGTTAAAAAAGGCGATGTTCTGATTACTCTTGATGCTCCTGAAATTAATGCAAAAGCGGCTCAAGTTGATGCGACAGTTCAATTAGCTTTGGCACAACAAGAAAAAGTTAATAATGGTGCCAGAAACGAGCAAATTAGTATGGCAAAAGCATCAAGAGATTTGGCTAAAAAAACTTTTGACAGATTGAACAGATTACATGATGAAGGTGTAATTCCGACTCAAAAACTTGATGAGGCAAGAGCGAAATATCAAGCTGCACAAGACAATTACAACATGTTGGTTACAGGTAGCCGTGTGGAAGATAAACTTTCAGCTGCAGCAAACGTAAAACGTGCTATGGGCGCAAATGACGAGGTTCAATCTTACTTAAAAGAAAATACAATAGTTGCTCCAATTGACGGCGTAATTACAGAAATTAACGTTGAAGAAGGCGAACTTGTCGGCGCAGGATATCCGATAGTTACGATTGTTGACGATAATGACTGTTGGGTTGTGTTCAATTTAAGAGAAGATTTATTGTCAAAAATTAAAGACGGTACAGAGTTTAACGTAAAAATTCCTGCAATGGGCAAAGAACCTGTAAAAGTCAGAGTAAATTACATCTCTGTAATGGGTGATTTTGCAAACTGGCGCGCAACAAAAGCAAAAGGCGATTTCGATATGAAAACTTTTGAAGTCCGTGCAGTGCCTGTTGAAAAAGTAGAAGGTTTACGTGCCGGCATGAGTGCAGTTTTTGATTGGAAGAAACTTAAATAATGTCATTAAAACAAGTTGTAAAACGAGAAATAAAAAGAATTTATAAAGAGCCGTTGTTTTGGACGATTGCGTTTATAATGCCATTGGCAATGTGTTTGGTAATTTGTATGATTTTTTCAAAAGGTTCGCCAACAGATATGCCGATAGCGGTTTTGAATGACGACAATTCAGCTTTTTCAAGGATGTTCGTAAGAGATTTGGAGGCTCTTCCTTCTTGCACTATAAAATATAATGTCACCAGCCTTGAAGAAGGTCGTCAATTGCTTACAGAGGGTAAAGTGTACGCTTTTGTGGCTATTCCTCGTGATTTTCAACGTGATATTTATAGACTAAAACAGCCAAAACTTTTGTTTTATTATAATAACCAAAGAATTCTAATCGGTGGAATTATATCAAAAGACGTAACTATGCTTGTTCAGACTATGATGGTAGGGCTTGATGCATCAATTCGTTCTAAGAGAGGATTACCTATGGATGAAGCGATTAAACAGGCTAACTTGATTAGAGTTAGCGAACATGTTCGCTCAAATCCTTATTTTAATTATCAATATTTCCTTTCTATCGTTGCTTTTGGACATATATTGCAAATTCACTTAATTTTGACAATGTTGTGGGCATTAGGTACCGAATTTAAGTATGGTACGACAAAGGAATGGCTAAATGTTGCAGATGGTTCAATAATAAAAGCATTTTTCGGTAAATTAATTCCATATTTTGGGTTGTTTATTATGCTTTTTGCAATTTTATTTGGTACATATTTTATAATAATGGGAATTCCATACACAGGCGATTGGTTTATGGGAATTTTGTCAACGTTAATGTTTATTTTTACTTGTTGCTGTTTGGCAAATGTTTTTATCTCAATTAATGGTAATTTCAGATACGGTTTAAGCAATGCAGCGTTCTATGTAGCAATGGGTTTTGCGTTTGCGGGTGTAACTTATCCTGTAATGGTTATGCCCTGGATTGCAAAGGCTTACAGCGCAACTTTACCGTTAAGTTATTGGGTTCAAGTGATGATTGACCAATCTTTAAGACAAATTCCGATTATTTATGACTTTAAACATATAAATGCAATGTTATTTTTGTCTGCTTTGGGCTTGTTGTCTTTAATCAGACTTAAGAAATTGGCTATGGATGAAAAAAGGTGGTATCAATCATGATGAAAAAATTTATTGATATCATAAAAGATGAATTTGATTTATTCCGCAAAGAATCCGGTGCAATGCTGATAATGATTATTGGTGTTGTAGCTTATTCTATTTTTTATATGTTGCCATATTCAACAGAAATTATTAAAGAAGCACCTATTGGTGTTGTAGATTTTGACGGAACAAAAATGTCACACGAGTTTATCCGAAATTTAAACGCTACGGATTCGGTTGACGTTGTTTCACGTCCTGTTAGTATTGATAAGGCAAAACACCTGTTCTATAAGGGGGATATTAAGGGCTATGTAATCGTTCCCCGTGATTTTCAAAAAGAAATTAAAAGAGGTTCGCAAGCTGTTGTTTCAACCTATGCAGATTCAAGTTATTTGATTATTTACAAGACAATTTATTCGGCTGTTGTTCAAACTGCAATAAATTATGGCGCAAAGATAGAAATAGGAAAACTTCTTAAAAAAGGAATGTCAAAAGATATTGCAATGACCGTAAAACAACCTTTTGAGTTTGTACAAGTGCCACTTTATAACCCTGCGGGAGGTTACGAAACATACGTATATCCTGTAATTTTGATTTTAATTTTGCACCAAACTTTGGTTGTAGGTATCGGTTTAATGCAAGGTACAAGGCATGAATTAAAAGAAAACTACTGTAAAAAAGAGGAAGATGTTCCGATTACGTTGCTTGGAAGATGTACGGCATATGTATTGTTGTATATGTTTTATTCAATCTTCTATTTCTTGATATATCCTGCAATCGGTAAGTATCCGATGTCGTATAACCTGTTACCCTTGATTTTAATTCTGTTGCCAATGTTTTATTCGGCAGCATTATTCTCTCATACAATTTCGTACTACTTTAAAAAGAGAGAATCTTCGTTGTTGATATTGGTTGTAACCTCTTTAATCTTTATATTTCTCCCTGGGTTAATATGGCCAAAAGAGGCTATTCCGCAATGGTTAAATATAATTGCATACTTTATTCCGGCAACTTGCGGTGTAGATGGAATTATTAAAGTTAACCAAATGAATGCAACATTTTGGAATGTAAGATACGATTTCTTATGGCTAATTTTCCTTTGCTGGATGTATTTTGCAACATCAATTTATGTAATTAAAAAGAAGTTTCATAAAGACGATTTAAACGAAAAATAATTAATGTTCTTTGTAATAATAAGTAAGTTCGGTGTTTAAATCTAACTTTTTACAATCTTTTTTAAAGATACCAAGTTTTATGCCCATTTTTGCAAGTCTGTAAAGTATGCTTACACTTAAAACACCAAAGCCGTATTTGCAAGAACGTACAAAGTTGATTGAAGAAGCTTCTTTGAAATATTTTGTAGGGCAGGAAATTTCGCCAATGTTGTAATTGTTAAAAAATAATAGCGCCAAGATTTCATTGTCAAAAATAAAATCATCGTTGCAGCTTGCAAGTGGTAATTTTTCTAAAACTTCTCTTGTAAATCCTCTAAAACCGGTGTGGTATTCTGACAATTTTTCACCCAAAAAGAAGTTTTCAAACCCTGTTAAAAACTTGTTCGCAATGAATTTATATAAAGGCATTCCACCCTTAAGAGCAGAGTTTCCAAGCATACGAGAAGCCATAACGGCATCATATTGTTCAAAAGCCATCATAGAAACCATTGCAGGGATAAGTTTAGGTGTATATTGGTAATCAGGATGCAACATAACAACAATGTCAGCCCCTGCCTTCAAAGCGGCAAGATAACAAGACTTTTGGTTGCCTCCATACCCTTTATTTTCTTTGTGCACAATAGTAGTAATATTTAAAGATTTAGACAGCTCTTTAGTGTTATCTAAAGAGCTGTCGTCTACTAAAATAATTTCATCAACAAATTCACGGTAAATTTCATTGTAAGTTTGTTTTAGTGTATGTTCTGCATTGTATGCAGGCATGATAACGACAATTTTTTTACCGTTAATCATATTGCCCTATTCTTCTGGCATAGCTTCAACAACTTCGATTTCTTCTTCTTCGTTGTTGTCAACATTTTCCATTCTGATAGATGCTTTGTTAGAAGATAAAGCTTTATCTTTAACTTTTTGAACTTGTCTTAATAATTTATCAGATAATAAATCGATGCTTGCATACATAGATTCAGCAGATTCTTCCAGGTGAATTTTAACTTTGTCTAAGTTGCATCTAACTTCTGCGATGTGTTTTTCAGCAGCAGCAGGGTTTTTAATAACTGATAAAATTACTTCAATACCTTGAATTTGGTCGTAGTGTGTAGCTACTTTACCAATTTTTTCTTTTACATAAGCTTTGATAGCTTCTGTGATTTCGATGTTTCTTCCGTTAACGTGTATACGCATTATTAAGCCTCCAATGTTATTTTACAAATTTATAGATAGAATACTAGAAACAAAAATTAAAATCAATTAATCAATTATATATTGTAAACATAATTAATCAGAAATGATTTGTTGTAATTCTACGTTTGGAGTACCTAAAACTCTTACCAATTCTAATACAGAAGCCTTCATTTGGCATTTTTGAGATGAGCCGGAAAAGAAATCTTTATAGAAGCAACCTTCACAATTGCAACCACGTTTGTAACAATCTAACGCTGTTGGTGTCCATCTTCTAACGGCTACAGCTCGTCCCATATCACGACTTCTAAACACTATGTATTTCCTCCAAGTATTATTTTTTTATTTGATTATGAAATATATTTTGCTAGGCGTAGACTGTTTGTCATGCCTAACCACTACCCACAAAGCAATGTTCACTTGCTTTATATACATTGTAAAATTTCAAAGCGTTTTTGCAAGGGCATTTTAGCCCTATTTTCACATTTCGCAACATATCCCTTGAACATGCATAATCGCTGAATTGTAGGTATATCAATAAGCATGACTTTTGCTCTATGACATGGTTAGCGCCTACGAAAACATGGAAACCCATGTTTGGTGCATGTTTCCATGTTTTTGTTTTTAGTTAAGAAATGTAAAATATTTCCAAAATCCATGCCCTTTTCAGCCTAATTAGGCATGCCCTAAATAATTATCTTCTTGAACTTAAACTTTATTTACGTTATGCTACTCGTATAAAAACTAGTATTATATAAAATAGCAAAGGAAGAATATTTTGGATAATTTAGACAATGGTTTTATTGAAAACGGTTTTATTGTTAACTTGAGTAATGCTAAAAATGCAGCTGAAGTTATATATGAACTTAGTTCTATTTTAGAAATGCCGGAAGCAAAAGATAAAAAGATTTGCTTGAAATTAGAAGGTATTGACTTAACTCAATCTCAATTGTTGAGTATTAAAGCTTTAATCGAATCTATGGATTCAATTTTAGAATTTGTTGATTCATCATCAGAAGCAACAAAAAGCGCAGCTGATGCTTTAAATATTCAGATTTCAGAATTGAAAAATGAAGTTGAAATTCCTAAAATTGAACCAACAGAAGAAGAACTTGAAGCATTAACAAAAAAACCTGACTTATTCAGCGGAAGTGACCATGATATGGCATTTCAAGAATTAGCACACGAAGAAGGTATCTTAAAAGAAGATGATATGCGTGCTTATGCTGCAATGGATGAGGATGAAGTTCCTAACTTAGAAGAAAAAGAAGATAACGAAAATATTGAAAAATTACCAACTTTATATTTGCACCAAACACTTCGCTCAGGTCAAACAATTACATCAGACGGTAATATTGTTGTAATTGGTGATGCTAACCCGGGAAGTGAAATTGTTGCAAGAGGTGATGTTACAGTTTGGGGTGTTTTGGGCGGTATTGCTCATGCAGGCTCAAAAGGTAATGAAAATGCTGTTATTAGAGCATTGAAAATGAATGCAATTCAATTAAGAATAGCAAATCTATATGCAAGACGCGTTAATACAGAAAATATTCCATTTGTTCAAAAATCTACTTCTTTCACTCCAGAGGAAGCTAGAGTTGATGGCAAATCAATAGTTATAAACACAACATACGAAAGTAAGGAGAAATAATGACAGGTAGAGTACTCGTAATTACGTCTGGTAAAGGCGGTGTAGGTAAGACAACTACCACAGCAAATATTGGTACGGCTTTGGCTAAAGCAGGTAACAAGGTTGTTTTAATTGATACAGATTTAGGTTTAAGAAATTTAGATTTGTTGTTAGGTTTAGAAAACAGAATTGTTTATACAATTGTTGACGTGGTTGAAGAAAGATGCAAACTAAAACAAGCATTAGTTAAAGATAAGAAAAATCCTAATCTTTGCTTGTTAGCTGCAGCTCAAACAAGAGATAAAACAGCTATTACTGGTGAACAATTGAAATCAATTTGTGATGAATTAAAAGAGGATAATGATTTTATTATTGTTGACTGTCCAGCTGGTCTTGAACAAGGGTTTGAAAATGCGACTGCTGGTGCAACAGAGGCAATAGTTGTTGCAACTCCAGAAATGTCAGCGGTTCGTGATGCGGACAGAATTATTGGTCTTTTGGAATCAAAAGAACACATTGAAAAATATCACTTATTATTAAACAGAGTTCGTCCAAATTTAATTAAAACAAACGATATGATGAGTGTTGAAGATGTGGTTGAAATCTTATCTTGCGGTTTAATTGGTATTATTCCTGAAGATACAGGTATTATTACCTCAACTAACAAGGGCGAACCTATTGTTAATGATGAAAAATCTTTAGCAGGTCAAGCATATCAAAATGTTGCTAAAAGAATTATGGGACAAGAGGTTGAATTCTTAAATATTGATGAAC
>OIYV01000498.1_pt1 | contig 22471 bp, 20 predicted proteins | sample 1588251 | NCBI WGS metagenome assembly OIYV01 (sample SAMN03283282) | human gut metagenome | biome: human-associated habitat; material: feces | host: Homo sapiens | place: Peru | collected 2012
AGTTGGGGCTTTTGAAGCTGCTGAGCTGCCAGAAGTTCCGGGACGGCGTGCGGCTGGAGCTGCTGTGCGGCCAGCGGGCGCTGGATTGCCTCGCCGCCGGCTGGGAGCAGGCTCGCCAGATCGGGCAGGCGCTGTCCGTCAAGCCCCAGAGCGCCTTTGCCGCCGTCAGCCGCTTGCAGGAGGAGCTGCTCTCCCTCAAGGAGAAGGCCGCCCGGCTGGAGGAGGCTGACTTCGCCCACGTCGCGGCGCAGTACCGCGGCGCTGGCAGTGTCCTGCACATCGCAGAGCCGCTGGACGGCGATGGTGCGCGGCGGCTGTGCGATGCCATCGCCAAGGCCGCCGGCGGACGCTGCGCCGTGTTTGCCGGACAGGACGGCGACTACCGGTACGCCGTTATCGAGAGCGGCGGCGACCTGCGCCAGTTCATCAAGGACATGAACACCGCCCTCCACGGGCGGGGCGGCGGACGGGACGGTTTTGCTCAAGGCAGCGCCGCCTGCACGGCCGAGGAGGTACACACCTTCTTCCAAGCGCGGTAATTCCTTCGCCATACGAAATATTTTCCCCGCATTTCACAAATTTTCACCCCCGGATATGTGCGTTTCACACATATTCGGGGGTTTCTTTTTTTGCCGGGACATGATAAAATATTGAGTTGTATTCAAGTTATCAATAAAGGAGTCCCTATGGAAAACGAAAACAAGCTGGGCGTCATGCCCATTACGAAGCTGATCTGGAATATGTCCCTGCCCATCATCGCGTCCATGCTGGTGCAGGCGCTGTACAACATCGTGGACAGCGTGTTCGTCAGCCGCGTCAGCGAGCAGGCGCTCACCGCCGTTTCGCTGGCCTTCCCCGCCCAGAACCTGATGATCGGTCTGGCCACCGGCACCGCCGTAGGCGTCAACGCCCTGATGGGCCGGGCACTGGGTGCCGGACAGCGTGAACGCGCCGACAAGGTCGCCAACCACGGCATACTGCTGGCGCTGGTGGGCTTCGTCATCTCCGCCCTTTTGGGTGCCACCTGCTCCGACCTGTTCTTCCGTTCCCAGACGCAGATCGAGAACATCATCCGCATGGGCAACGACTACCTGCGGGTGGTGACCATCGGCTCGCTGGGTATGTTCTGCCAGATCATGTACGAACGGCTGCTCCAGGGCACCGGGCGGTCTATCCTCAGTATGTACACCCAGGGTCTGGGCGCCATCATCAACATCATTCTGGACCCCATCTTCATCTTTACCCTGAACATGGGCGTTACCGGCGCCGCCGTGGCCACCATCATCGGCCAGTTCTGCGGCTGCGCCCTGGCCATATACTTCAACCACAAGAAGAATACCGACATCACCCTGTCCATCAAGGGCTTCCGCCCCGACTTCCGGCTCATCGGCGAGATCTACGCCATCGGCCTGCCCAGCGTCATTATGATCGCCATCGGCTCGGTGATGACGTTCCTCATGAACAAGATCCTCATCACCTATCACTCCGCCCGGGAGACCGCCGCCACAGCCTTCGGCATCTACTTCAAGCTCAACAGCTTTGTGTTTATGCCCATCTTCGGTTTGAACAACGGCATGATCCCCATCATCGGCTATAACTACGGCGCGCGGAAGAAGGACCGCCTGTTGGAAGCATCCCGCCTCAGTACCCGGTACGCGGTGATGATTATGACGGTGGGAATGCTTCTGTTCTGGGTGATTCCGAACGTCTTCCTGGGAATTTTCGATGCCTCGGATAAAATGCTGGCCATCGGCATCCCGGCGCTTCGAATTATTTCTGTTGGTTTTCCACTGGCCGGCTATGCTATAATGAAGGGCAGTGTATTTCAGGCTTTGGGAAAAAGCATTTACAGCATGAATATATCCATTATTCGACAGCTGGTGGTGCTGCTTCCGGCAGCGTTCCTGCTGTCTCGCTTGGGCGAGGTCACCTACGTGTGGCTGGCATTCCCAATCGCAGAGATTGTGGGCCTGACGTTCTCGATTATCTATTCCCGCAAAATTCATCGGGAGATGATTGATGTACTATAATCTATAAGATACAGGAGAAAGGTGTTATGAAAAATACGGCAATTTACCCGGCCGCCCTGGAACATCGGCGATGGTAACCCGGCAAAACGGTAAACTATGACAATCGCAACGTGTTTTTATGAGGAGGAAAAAATTATGGCAGGTAAAATTATGCTGACCGGCGACAGACCGACCGGTAAATTACATATTGGACATTACGTAGGTTCCCTGAAACAGCGGCTGGAGATTCAGAAGGATCCGGAGTTCGACAAGATGTTTATCATGATTGCGGACGCCCAGGCGCTGACGGATAACGCGGAGAATCCGCAGAAGGTGCGAGAGAGCGTGATGCAGGTCGCCATGGATTATCTGGCAATCGGCATCGATCCGTCAAAGACTTCCATTATGATTCAGTCCCTGGTGCCGCAGCTCCACGAGCTGACCATGTATTACATGAACCTGGTCACCGTGTCCCGCGTGCAGCGGAACCCGACCATCAAATCCGAAATTCAAATGAGAGGTTTTGGGGATAACATCCCGATGGGCTTCTTCAACTATCCGGTGAGCCAGGCTTCGGATATCACCGCTTTCATGGCCACCACCGTTCCGGTAGGCGAGGACCAGGAGCCGATGCTGGAGCTGTGCCGCGAAATCGTGCGCCGCTTCAATCACGTGTACGGCGAGGTGCTGATCGAGCCGGAAATCTATCTGCCTCCGAACCAGTCTTGCATGAGACTGCCGGGCACGGACGGCCAGGCGAAGATGAGTAAATCTCTGGGAAATACCATCTACCTGTCGGATCCGGAGGACGTGCTGAAAAAGAAGGTTATGGGAATGTACACCGATCCGACCCACCTGAAGGTCAGCGACCCGGGGCATCTGGAAGGCAACACCGTGTTCCAGTACCTGGATGCCTTCTGCAGCGATGAGGATTTTGAGAAATTCCTGCCGGATTACAAGAACCTGGACGAGCTGAAGGAACACTACACCCGAGGCGGTCTGGGGGATGTAAAGGTAAAGAAATTCCTGTTCAACGTGCTGAACGAGTTCCTGACCCCGATTCGGGAAAAGAGAGCGTACTACGAGCAGCATCCGGAAGAAGTCGTTGAGATTCTGAGAGCCGGTACTGCGGATGCGGCAGCCACTGCGGAGAAGACGCTGGCTGCGGTAAAGCATGCGATGCAGATCGACTACTTCGAGAGATGGGATAAGGAATACAAATAACAAGTGTGCAAGTGCAGGCCCGCCGGGAACGCCCGGCGGGCCTTTTCCGTGCGCCGAATGGCAATGGGGCGCCCTTGGGACAAGGGCGGACCGATCGCCGGTCGCCTGAGTACACCGGGCACCTTGGGTGAAATAGAAGTATTTTTATGGAAAAACTCTCATATGCCTAGAAAAAAGAGGCGAGTTCACGCTAAAACGGGAAAAACGGCGAAATAGCGTGAACGGTTTTTGAGAAATTCCGTGGAAAGGGGTGTTGAGCAGCAGAAAAAAATTTCTGCAAAAAAGAAGTTCACGCTTTTTGGGCGAAAATGACGATTTAGCGTGAAAATTTCTCGGAAAGATGGGTTGGAAATTAGAATTCCGTGAAATTTGCAAAAATGGATTCACGCTAAATGAGCTTTTGGGGGAAATTAGCGTGAACTCACTCAAAAATTCTAGGCACATGGGAGTTTAGTAGCACAAGAGGGACAGACTCATTAGAATATAGGGGAATGCCAATCGGGATTGTGCAATAAGCAATATCTCGATTTTTCTCGAACGAAATAGGATGCATGGGCACGGCGCATTTGCGATAATAGAGCTAAGAAGAGGGCTGCAAGAGATTTGCGGTCAATCACATCCAATGAAGGAAAGGGAAGGAGCGAAAAAAATGATTCTTTGTTCGAAATACGTGAAGGCCGGTCTGGACGAGAATCGGCTGCTTCGGAAACGATACCATCAGCGGCAGAAGGCGCTGATGAAGTATGACAAAATGACGCTGCGGATATGCATCAAGAATGGGCGTGCTTATTACTATGGTAAAAAGAAGGGAAAGGAAATCTATCTGGGCAATGCTGAGAACGAGACGGTGCGCGGCATTAGGGAGCTTCGATTCTGCCGGGCGATGCTGGAGGTGTTGGAGAAGAACATCAAAGCAATGGAGTCCTTCCTCGAAAAGTACAGTTCGCCAACGGCCGCCGCGGTAAAAGCAGCTCTTCCCAAGCATTATCGTCCGACACGTCCGACGGAATACGCGTTGCATCCGGAGAAGGATCCCATCTGGCGGCGCTTCCAAGCGATGCAGGCGCATAAAGCAAAAATCCCGGTGCACTATCCGGAGAATTTGAAAATCCTGACATTTGACGGGACGGCCGTGCGGAGCCGAGTGGAAGCGCTGCTCTACGAGCGTTTCAGCGCGGCGGGTTTCTACGTAATCTATGAGTATCCTATCGAATATGCGCCGGGAAAATTCATTCGTCCGGATTTCCTCCTGATTCATCCGGAAACGGGTGCCATTTTTCTCTGGGAGCATTTGGGGCTTTGGTATCATGAAACCTCCTCCGAGTTCTATCGCAATGAATTTAACGGGAAGACGGATATCTACCGGAATCTGGGGTTCATCCCGGGGGTGAATCTGCTGATGTCGTTCGAGACACCGTTGGGCTTGGATATGGAACGCATCGCCCAGGAAGTGGATCACCTGTACAATTTGGAGGAAACCGCCCAGAGCATTAAGATTGCCGAGCTTCAACAGGCGCAGTTTGCGGATTTCTCGTTGCTGAAAGTAGTGTAGGGGGAGCGGCTCGCGTTTCGCCGCCCGCCCGGCCCCCCTCTTGACGGGCCAACCACAGGAACCCCCACTTTACATTCCCACCTCATCCTTTACGTTCTTTTTACTTTACCTCGATAACAGTCTTTACGAAATCGCCCTATACTTATACCTGTAATCAGAAAACAGACAAGAAAACAATTGAAAAGGGAAAGAAAGTAAAGGAGAGAGAAAGATGAAAAAAAGAAATCTCAAACTGATTGCCCTGGGCCTGACCGGTCTGATGGGCGTGGCTGCACTCACCGGATGCGGCAGCAGCAAGGAAAAGAGTGCAACGGTCAGCACGAACGGATCCACTTCCATGGAAGAAGTGATGGGTGCACTTTCGGAACAGTATCAGAAGGATAACGAAGGCGTAAAAGTAACCTACGATCCGACCGGATCCGGTACCGGAATCGAAGAAGCCAAGAACGGCAACACCGACATCGGCCTGGCATCCAGAGCACTGAAGGATGACGAGAAGGACGGACTGGAACAGAAGGTCATCGCACTGGACGGAATCTCCGTAATCGTCAATGCAAAGAACGGTGTAAAGGATCTGACAACTCAGCAGGTAGCAGACATTTTTAGCGGAAAGATCACAGACTGGAGCCAGGTCGGCGGTAAAGCCGGAAAGATTTCCTGCATCGGCAGAGAGTCCGGATCCGGTACGAGAGACGGCTTCGAAAGCGCAACCGGCACCGAAGATAAGTGCAAGCTGGAACAGGAACTGACATCCACCGGTGCGGTAATTTCCGCAGTGGGCAGCAATGAGAAAGCCATCGGATACGCTTCCTTCTCCGCAGTAGAAGGTCAGGACAAGATTCAGGGAATCAAGATCAATGGCGTAACCTGCACCGAAGACACCATCAAAGATGGAAGCTACAAGCTGCAGCGCCCGTTCTGCTTCATCACCAAGAAAGACGGAAAGCTTTCCGAAGAAGCACAGAAGTTCTACGATTTCGCAACATCGAAAGATGCGGCAGACCTCATCCGTAACGCCGGTGCCGTTCCGGTAAGCGAATCGTAAGATGAAGAAGAAAAAAGATTTAATGGAAAACGCAATACACGGACTGTTCCTGTTCTGTGGTTTTGTCAGTGTCGCCTTCGTGCTGCTGATCAGCGTGTACCTGATTATCTCCGGAATTCCGGCCATTCACCAAATCGGACCGATCAAGTTCCTGTTCGGTACCACCTGGAAATCCGGTCAGAATCAGTTCGGCATCCTGCCATTCATCCTGACCAGCGTCTACGGCACGGCGGGAGCAGTAATCCTGGGAATACCGATCGGTATTTTTACCGCCATGTTCCTGGCGAAAGCCGCACCTCCGAGAATCGCATCGGTGATTCAGGGAGCCGTAGAGCTTCTGGCAGGAATTCCGTCCGTCGTATATGGCCTGGTGGGCATGACCGTACTGGTACCGGGCGTGCAAAGGGCGTTTCACCTGTCCTCCGGCGCCACGCTGTTCTCCGCCATCGTGGTTCTGACGATTATGATTTTACCGTACATTATCAGCGTGTCGGCCACCGCGCTGCGGGCCGTGCCGAGAGAGTATGAAGAAGCGTCGTTGGCTTTGGGGGCCAACTACACGGAGACATGGTTCCGCGTATCCCTGCGGGCCGCAAAGAGCGGCGTAGCGGCAGCGGTCATTCAAGGCGTGGGCAGAGCGTTGGGGGAGGCCATGGCGATTATCATGGTTGCCGGAAACGTGGCGAACATGCCGGGACTGTTCCAATCCGTTCGGTTCCTGACCACCGCCATCGTTTCGGAAATGTCCTACGCGTCCTATGGATCGCTGCAGAGACAGGCCCTGTTCTCCATCGGACTGGTGCTGTTCCTGTTCATCATGATGATTAACTGGATTCTGCACAGAGTGATCCGGAAGGAGGAGCAATAATGAGTACGCATAGAAAAAACATGGACAGACTTCTGAGAGGATTGATGGGGCTGTGCTCCGGCATCACCTGCCTGGTGCTCCTGATGATCATCGGCTACATCCTGTACCGAGGCATCCCAAGCCTGACCTGGAACCTCCTGTCCACGGAGCCGAACAACCTTACCGGCAACATCGGAATTCTGCCCAATATTCTGAACACGCTGTATATCATTTTCGTGGCGATGATTATCGTCCTGCCTTTGGGCGTGGGTGCCGCCATCTACTTGACGGAGTATTCCACCAGCCGGAAGCTGACCAACCTGATCAGTTTTGCCGCGGAGATTCTGACGGGAATCCCATCCATTCTGTTTGGACTGGTGGGCATGCTGATTTTCATTCAGATTGGCGGCCTGAAGCAAGGTATTCTGGCCGGCGCGCTGACCCTGGTGCTGATGGTGCTGCCAACCATTATCAGCAATACGAGGGAGAGTTTGCTGACGGTTCCCCGGAGCTACCGGGAAGGGGCACTGGCGCTGGGCAGCGGCAAATGGCATATGATTCGAACCGTGGTGCTTCCAAGCGCATTGGACGGCATCATCACCGGATGCATTTTGTCGGTGGGCCGGATCACCTCGGAATCGGCGGCACTTCTTTTTACCGCGGGCTTCGGACTGAAGATGATCGGATTCGTGCAGGCTTTGCAGTCGTCCTCCGCAACGCTGACGGTAGCCCTTTACATTTACGCCAGTGAGCGAGGCGCCTACGACATCGCATTTGCCATCGCCATTGTGCTGATGGCGCTGACTTTGGCACTGAACCTGATTGCCTCCAAGACCGCGAAGAAAATACAGGAGAAAAGGGGATAGAACATGAACGAACCAATTATCAAAGTCCGGGACCTGGACCTGTGGTACGGCGAGCACCAAGCGCTCCGGAAAATAAGCATGGACATTCCGGAAAGATCCATCACGGCGCTGATTGGTCCGTCCGGCTGCGGCAAATCCACGTTCCTGCGGAACATCAACCGGATGAACGACCTGATTCCGGATTGCCGGGTGGAAGGAACCCTGGAGTACCGGGGTAAAAATATTTTGGGAAATGACGTGGACGTGACCGACTTGCGCCGGAAGGTTGGAATGGTATTCCAGAAACCGAATCCGTTCCCGATGAGCATTTACGACAACATCGCCTACGGCCCGCGCATCGGCGGGATCCGCAATAAGACCGAGCTGGATGAAATCGTAGAGCGGTCCCTGAAGGCGGCGGCCATCTGGGAAGAGACCAAGGACCGGCTGAAAAAGTCGGCGCTGGGAATGTCCGGCGGCCAGCAGCAAAGACTGTGCATCGCCCGGGCCCTGGCCGTGGAGCCGGATGTACTTCTGATGGACGAACCCACCAGTGCTCTGGACCCGATTTCCACGGGCAAAATCGAAGATCTGGCAGAGGAACTGAAGAAGGAGTACACCATCGTCATGGTCACCCACAACATGCAGCAGGCCGTTCGTATCTCGGACCGCACCGCCTTCTTCCTGCTGGGAGATCTGGTGGAGTACGGAGAGACGAATCAGATTTTCTCCGACCCGAGAGACAAGCGCACAGAAGATTACATTACAGGGAGGTTCGGTTAATGAGAGATACATTCCAAGGAGAATTGAGAGAATTAGACGATCAAACTTGCCTGATGGGCGGTATGTGCGAAGACATCATCGACCGAGCAGTCCGTTGTTTCCTCACCAACGACGAGAAGCTGGCACAGAAAGTGGTAAAGCTGCAGGATACGATTTCCCAGAAGGAGCGTGAAATCGAAATCATGTGCATCCAGCTGATCATGAAGCAGCAGCCGGTGGCGTCGGACCTGAGAATCATTTCCGCCACCCTCAAAATGGTGACCGACCTGCACCGCATCGGGGACCAGTCCCTGGACATCGCCGAGATCGTCCTCACCGGTCAGCTCACCCAGGCCATTCGCACCCAGGATTTCCGGAAAATGGGCGAAGCGGTGGTCTACATGGTCAAATCCAGCGTAGAGGCCTTCCAGGCCCGGAGCCTGGAGCACGCGAAAGAAGTCATTGCCTACGACGACGTAGTGGACGAGTATTTTGAAAAAATAAAATTCAATCTCCTCGAACGCATCCGGGGCCGCATCGATGACAGCGACCGGGATGTTCTGGACATGCTGATGATCGCCAAATACCTGGAGCGCATCGGCGACCACGCCGCTAACGTGGGCAACTGGGTGGCCTTCTCCGTGAACGGGGAGCTTCTGCCGGATAATTAAAGAGAAGAAGCCCCTGCGGAGCTCCGCAGGGGCTTTTGTGGTATTATTTCGCTAAGCAAGATTTGGCAAGATCTGCGGATAGGAGCACATGATTCTTATACTCTAAAATAGCCTCATCATAGTTGCCTTCTTCAAGAAGTTCCACGATGTGCTCGTGCGCCGCTTGTATCAAATTTCGATTCGAGCTGTCTGATTCATACTGAACAGAGAATATGGTGATATGACGGTATATTTTATTAAGACAATCCTGCAAGAATTGATTGTCTGCCGCATCCGTAACTATCTTATGGAACTTATCGGAAAAACTGAGCCACTCAGTCACATCTACATCTGAAATCATGGCTTTGGATGCTTGTGTGTTGTGTTTCAATTTTTGAATGAGTACCTCGCGGTTGTCGCTGTTCAGTGCATATTTAAGAGATATCATATCAAGATCGGACAGAACATTGAACAAATCCTGCACTTCTTTATCTGTATACGTACGCAGCTTCATACCGCTATTGGGTTGATAGTCTACAATTCCATCTTGCTGCAGCCTTGTTAATGCTTCGCGAATCGGGCTTGAGCTAACACCCAGCTCTTCCTGAAGCGTCTTCAACGTCAGCTTCATGCCGGGCGAAAAAGTCCGGTTCAAGATTAATTCATAGATATTGTCATATACTTGTTCGGTGATTGTCTTCACTGCAGCCATTTCATCAATTCCTTTCAAACTATGCTATATGTATTTTATAACATGCATTATTTGCTCGCAAGATAAACTTAATTGCAAGATTGTGCAAAATGCAAAATGCATATTGCATTCCACAAAATAAGGATGTATAATCATCTCAACTTAACACTCGGGATATGATAGAAAGAGAGGAATATTCATGAGCGAAATCAAATGGCCTTATGCGAATGAGTTTGGTCAGGAAGAACACATTGAATCTGACGTGCTCGTTCTCGGTGGAGGAATCGCCGGTTGTTTCGCAGCATTGTCCGCTGCCAGAAGAGGGGAAAGGGTCGTCCTTGTTGAAAAAGGTGCAACCATTCGAAGCGGATCTGCAGGAACGGGTTTCGACCATTGGGAATCCGCATGTACCAATCCATGCTCAAAGGTAACTTCAAAAGAAATTGCGGAAGCGTATGTGGATGAGCAGGACCACCTGTCCAATGGTATCGCACATTATATTTGCTGCGAAGAAGGTTGGGACCGACTCGAAGATCTGGAGGAAATTGGCGGAAAAATCAGAGATACGGACGATGAATTTGTGGGCGCCGATTTCAGAGACGAAGAGACCAAGCTGATGTTCGCATATGACTATGAGAACAAGTTTACTTTGAGAGTATGGGGAAAGACTTTTAAGCCTGCATTGCTGAAGGAGCTCAAGAGACTGGGCGTAAAGGTCTGTGACTATACGGAAGCGACGGCTCTTCTGACCGCAGAAGTGGACGGAAAGAAGAGAGGCGTAGGCGCAATCGGAATGGATACCCATACCGGAAAGATTCGAGTGTTCCATTCGAAATCTACCATCCTGACAATGTCCAGACCGGCAAGATTGTGGCTGTTTAATGCAGACCTGCCGGGACTGTGTGAATTCAGACCGTTCAACTCCATCGGCTCCGGACATGCCATGGGATACAGAGTGGGCATGGAATTTACCATGATGGAGAAGAGTGTAAGAGCCGAGTTCTCCGCTGCGGGATCCAGCTTCCCTCCGTACAGTGCAGGTAACAATCACAATACTTGGTATGCGTGCACAATGGTGGACTCCAGAGGCGTTGAGATTCCATACCTGGACAGAGACGGCAATGAATTAAAGACTGTAAAAGAAAGATTCTATCCGGCTCCGGGACAGAAGTTCTTCCTGAAGGGCGGAGTAATCGATGAGCCGAAGTACGAATACAGAGGCCCGGAGACCGTTCCTTTCGACGAACTGATGAAGCGCGGTTACAAGCTTCCGTTCTACGCAGATATGTCAAGACTGCCGAAGCAGGAGAGAGATGTAATCTGGGGAATGATGATCGGAAACGAAGGAAAGACGGCGGTTCCGGTTCTGGATTATTACAACAGAAGAGGCTTCGATCCGGCAAAGAAAGCAATGCAGGTATACGGAACGGGTTGGACATCCGCTTCCTTCAGCGATGATGAGAGACAGCTGTTCGGCGCACCGGGCGGTATCATGCACGACTGGGATCTGAAGACGAACATCGATGGAATCTACGCTGCCGGCGACCAGCTGTTCGGTTCTGATTGTGCAGGTTTTGCTGCAGCAACAGGATACTATGCAGGACGTAAGGCATCCGCATACTCTGACACCATTGAACTTACTCCGTATGACAGAAAACAGGTGGACGATGAGATCGAGAGACTCTATGCACCGATGTATGTGGAAGAAGGATATTCCTGGAAGGAACTCAACTGGGCAATTACGAAGTGCATGAGAAATTACTGCGGTGCCATTAAGAATGAGGCGCTGCTGGTACAGGGCCTGGATCTTCTGAAGAGCTACAGAGAAGAAATCGTTCCGCAGCTGTCCTGCCACAATACTCACAATCTTGTTCGTACCCATGAGGTTCTGGATATTCTCGAGGTTGCAGAGATGATTATTGAAGCCTGCAGAATGAGAAAATCCAGCTCCAAGACGCTGAATTTCACAAGAAGTGATTATCCGGAAATGGATCCTTCCGAAGATCATCATTTTATTACAATCCACAAGGAGGACGGCGTTCCGGTAAGAGGGGATATCGAACTCGATTACTTTGGTGATCTCAAGAGCGAGTATGAGAAGCATAATCAGGATTATATCAACGGAGGTAAGAAGTAATGAAGAAGATGAACGAACTCAGGGTTTCCGTTGTACCATGCAGTGCAAATCCTATTCAATTTGATGAAACGAAGTGTATAGGATGCAATACATGTGCGAAGACATGTCATTGCGATGTGCTTCTTCCAAGCACCGTGAAAGGCGAACATCCAATCGTTGCATGGCCGGGTGAATGCTGGTATTGCGGCGCTTGCGTACTGCAGTGTCCGGTGGAAGGCGCGATTCGACTGGAACATCCGATTATGAACAGAACAAAATTCGTGGATGCAATTCCGGAACCGGTTGAAAAGTAGAGAATTATGAGGAAGTTTCTTCCTGATGCCGACTAAATTGATTCATCCAACGGTAGGCCTTTATATGGCTGTTCAGAATTTGCTGCAGCCTGTTCTGGTTTCCGTATTTGCGGTTCTGTTCTCGGACTATTTCTGTTCGATCTTCACAGGACTAAAAGGCCATGAAACAATGGTTTCCGTAGCGATTCTCGTTATATACGGAATCATGGCATATATGGGAACGTATCTGTTTGCATCCATTAATTCACTGATTGTTGTAGTAATGATGGTCGCTGTAGCGGTCTACATCGTTCTTGGAATTCCCAATATAGACGCATCGCAGCTTTCCATCGGAGCGGCATTCGGAAGTGGAATAAAAATAAGTTCGATTGGCGCGGCGGTATCCGTATTTGCTTCCTGCCTCTCGGGCGGAACTGCAGTATCGCAGATTGCGGATGAAGTAAAGAATCCAAGAAGAGATATTCCGCTGTCCCTTATCCTTGCTCCTGTAATCGTTGCATTTATTTACATTCTCATGGCAGTTGTGACACTTGGCTGCATGGATGGGGATACGGTTACAACCCTGTCCGATGTTGCGAAAGGATTTATGGCCCCGGGTCTGGTGGTATTCTTTGTAGTAGGCGGTCCTCTGTGCGGCGTACTTACTTCGATGGTTCCGGTAATCATGCTTACCTGTGCTCAGATTCAGGCCGCTGCAGATTGCGGCGTATTCCCAAAAGCGCTTGCAAAGAAAAACAAGAATGGTGTTTCCACAGGAATTCTGATTTATGTCATGCTGTTTGCGATTATCTGTGTACTGACCGGATCCTCTTTCGGCGTACTCATGACCGTATTCTCGGCGGTTAATGCACTGTCGGATATTCCAACATGCATCGTACCGTTCTTCCTCAAGAAGAAGTACCCTCATGCATGTAATCATGCCGGAATCAAATTCAAGTACGGAATGATTATCGTGTTATCGGTATTCGCTGCCGTAGTTGTTGCATTCCTTGCGTTCTCGGCATTCAAGGCTCTCGGAGCAAGTGTTTACCTCATCATTCTTGCGTATATGGCTGCAGCTGTAATTTACTTCATTGCAAGAATTAATTATCTGAAGGGAAAAGGAAGAAATCTCATTGAAGAGCTGAAAACCCCTTATGATGAATGGGAAGCACGCGAAGCGGAATGCAAGGCGCTGGATGAAGCGAAATAAATATACCTTCGCATAGACGTACAAATAACCTCTAGACCGTATAACGGTTAGAAGAAGAAAATGACACAAAGAATTACACCTCCAAGGTTGGACGTTAAACCGACTTTGGAGGTGTGTTTTTTAATTGTGTAAGAGTAATTACAAGCATGTGGAATTTAATCTTACACAACTTGAATTTAGAAATACATTCAACGGGTAGAATATCTGATATAGTTATACAATTATGAGGCTAAAAGCGACGTTTTTTAACGCATTAAATACGCATTAAATTTGAAGAAAATAAAATGCGATGATATAATACAATGAATAATTGACAAAGGTTATTTAAATAGTGTTGACAAGGAGAGACGGTTTAATGGCAAAATCAAAAAAAGCGAAAAAAGAAATATCTATGGAGGAAGCACTCTGGAAAAGTGCTGATAAACTGCGGGGTTCTGTTGAACCTGCGGAGTATAAGCACGTTGTTCTGAGTTTATTCTTCCTTAAATTTGCCAGTGACAAGTTTGAGGAATGCCGTAATAAGATTATTGCTACGCACGGCGAAAAATATGTTGATATGAAGCCGTTTTATACTCAGGAAAATGTATTCTATCTTCCTGAAGAAAGCCGTTGGAAGTTTATCATTGAAAATGCGAAGCAGGATGATATTGCTCTAAAGATAGATACGGCACTTTACACGATAGAAAAGAGCAACCCATCATTGAAAGGTGCATTGCCGGATAACTATTACTCCCGCTTACATATTGATATCCGTCTTTGTAAAACGCATAACCGCTTTGGCATTCTGCCAAATCTGAAAGCTGATATATTTTCCAATCATCAGGAATAGGAAATTCAGATATTTGAGAAAGTTTGGTGTCGCCAAAGGCATCAGTATAATATTTATCAAGAATTGCTTCCATAGAAGCTAATAAATTATCATTTACAATAAACCTCCCATCAGTGGCGGGAGTTAAAGCAAGGGACTGCCACTGGTAGTCGTTCTCTTAAAAAACAAAAGGAGAATTGACTATGAAACAGAACCTAATTACAGATGTTATTCAAGGAATGTTACCTTATTTGAATAACGCACAGACAGAAAGATTGCAAGAGGTGTTGCAACATACATTTTTTGATTATGAGGTAACAAAGGCAGAAAAGGATAAGGAACTTTCAGAACAGAACTTAGTAGAGTCTTTCCTATCGGCAAAGCGTATTGAGGGCTGTTCTGAGAAAACATTGAAATACTATAGTGCAACGATACAGGCAATGATTGATGGCATTGGAAAGGGCATCAAATATATTGTGACCGACGATATTCGTTGTTATTTGACAGAGTATCAAGCTAAGAAAAAATCAAGTAAAGTTACGATAGATAATATAAGACGAATACTTTCCAGCTTTTTCTCTTGGCTTGAGGACGAGGATTATATTTTGAAAAGTCCGGTCAGGCGAATACATAAGGTTAAGACCGGAACGAACATTAAAGAAACTTATTCAGATGAAGCACTTGAATTGATGAGGGATAATTGCACGGAACTCAGGGACTTGGCAATGATTGATATGCTTGCTTCAACGGGTATGCGTGTCGGAGAAATGGTGTTATTAAATCGTGAGGATATAGATTTTAACGAAAGAGAATGTGTTGTTTTCGGCAAAGGCGATAAGGAGCGAATAGTATATTTTGATGCAAGAACAAAAATACATTTGCAGAATTACTTAAACAGCCGAAAGGACGATAATCCGGCACTTTTTGTATCATTACAATCTCCGTATAATCGAATGAATATCGGAGGTATTGAAGTGAGATTACGACAGCTTGGAAAACGATTGGGACTAAATAAGGTACACCCTCATAAATTCAGGCGAACGCTTGCGACAATGGCAATAGACAAAGGAATGCCAATAGAGCAGCTTCAGCAACTCTTAGGACATAGAAGAATAGATACGACATTGCAATATGCAATGGTTAAGCAGAGCAATGTGAAAATTGCTCATAGAAAATACATTGGTTAAGGTGGTAAGAATGAAAGAAAGATACAGAGTTCTTGGGGAGTATATACGACAGGTAGATATTCGCAACAAGGAAGGAAAAAAAGAAAATCTCTTAGGTGTTTCTGTACAAAAGCAGTTTATTCAGTCTATTGCAAATACTGTTGGGACAGATTTTACAAAATACAAGGTAGTTAAAAAGGGACAATTCACATATATACCAGATACTTCTCGTAGAGGAGATAAAATCGCTATTGCATTGCTTGAGGATTATGAAGAAGGGCTTGTAAGTAATGTTTATACAGTATTTGAGGTAATAGATACAGAGAAACTTTTGCCGGAATATTTAATGTTATGGTTTAGCCGTCCTGAATTTGATAGATATGCTCGTTTTAAATCGCACGGCAGTGTACGTGAAGTAATGGATTGGGAGGAAATGTGTAAGGTAGAACTTCCAGTACCAGATATTGAAAAGCAGAGAAAAATTGTGAAAGCCTACAAGACAATAACCGATAGAATAGCTTTGAAACAGAAGATAAATGATAATTTAGAAGCAACTGCTCAATCGGTTCTTCAGGACAAAATCGGTTCTAATGGTATTGAAACCACCGTTGATAGTATGGTTGATTTGTTTGATAGTATGCGTAGACCAATGTCGAGCTTAGAACGTAGTGGAATGGAACGCATTTATCCTTACTATGGTGCAGCGGCGCTTATGGACTATGTGGATGACTACATCTTTGATGGCATTTACGGCTTGCTTGGTGAAGATGGTACTGTTATGGATGACAACGGTTATCCAACTATGCAATATGTTTGGGGTAAGTTTTGGGTAAATAACCACGCCCATATTTTTCAAGGGAAAAACGGATATTCAACAGAAATGGTTTATCTTATCTTAAAGAATACCGTTGTTCGCAATGCCGTTACCGGAGCAGTTCAGTTAAAAATCAATCAGGAAAACCTCAGAAAACTTCCTGTAGTAGTTCCTTGCGATGATGACTTAACGGAACTTAATGCTTTGATTGACAAAGTGTTCTTATCTATTCGTGAAAATCGAACAGAGATTGGGCATCTTGCAAATCTCAAAGATATACTGCTTGCAAAATTGTCTGATTAAGCCGCTAAATTATCATTTATAAGGAGAAAAGATTATATGATTATTTTGAGACAAGAACAATTTTAGAAAGTTCAATAAACAGTGCTTTCACAGCGGTAGAAACATATAATCGCCCTCGAACACAATTCAGAATTGAAAACTATATTATCCTTATGATTATCGCGTGGACAAAGCTATTTCATGCCTATTTTCAAGCAACAATAGGAGAACGTTATTTTTATAAAGAAAAAAATGGGAGATTTAAGCGCGTTGATGGAGAGAAAAAAGCGTGGGAACTCACAGAATGCCTAAAACAATATCGAAAAATCGAAACCGAATATAAAATTACGGAACCGGTGGAAGCTAATCTTAAGTTTTTTATTGGTATTAGAAATAAGATCGAACATCGTTATTGGGATTCATCAGCTTTAGATGTTCTGCTTTTTGGAGAATGCCAATCTTTATTGTATAATTATGAAAATTTGGCTGTTAATATATTTGGCGAGGAATATTCTATGAATACAAGTCTTGCTTATGCTCTTCAATTTTCGCATTTAAGAACAAGCGAGCAGCTTGCAGCTCAAAGAGAATTGCTTTCCAAAGACATGAAAGACATAAAGAAATATATCGATAAGTATAAAACGGATTTGTCGGATGATGTATATAATAGCCAGGAATATAGTGTAAAACTACTTCAAATACCAAAGGTGAGTAATACAAATCGTTCAGACTTATCAATTGAATTTGTAAATTGGAATGAACTTAACGCAGAAGATAGAGAGAATTACAACAAAGTAACAACTATCATCAAAGATAAGATTGTAAAACAAAATGTATCAAACGTAAATATGATGAAACCAATAGATGTTCGAAATGCTGTAAAAGAAAAAACTGGGGTGGAAATAAGTCAAAGCAATCATACAGATTTGTGGAAAGCTTTTTCGGTGCGACCAAATACAAGTTCAGAGGCTAAGTTTGATACCAATATGAAATATTGCATATATGATGAGCCTCATAATGATTATCTTTACACATCAGAATGGGTTGATTTCATAGTAAAATTAGTATCAAAGTATGGATTCAAAAAAGAAAATGTACACGACAAGTGTAAAGAAGCACTAAAAATCGAGGATTTTGATTAGGAGTGAATGCAATGACAAATTTTAATGAACACGCATTGGAAATGTCAATAATGGAGTTGTTCAAAGACGAGGGGTACACCTATGTCAGTGGCGACCAGATACACAGAGAAAGGACGGAGGTTCTGCTTACGGACGACCTGAAGCAATACCTTTATAATCGCTATGCGAAAGATGGTATCACACCGAGCGAGGTGGATAGTGTCATTCTAATGCTACGTAATATTTCCGGTACGATTTATGAAGCAAACAAAGCTGTATTTAAGTTACTCTGCGATGGCTTTATTCTTAACCGCGAGGACAGAATGCAGAAAGACCTCTATATTGAACTTATTGATTTAGACACTCCCGAAAACAATATTTTCAAAGTGGTTAATCAGTTTGAAATTGAAGGAATAGATAATCAGTTGCGTATCCCAGATGGCATTGTGTTCGTAAATGGTATTCCTGTTGTTGTTCTTGAATTTAAGAGTGCGGTACAAGAGAATACGACCATAATGGACGCATATAAGCAGCTTACAATCCGTTACCGTAGAGATATTCCGGAGATTTTCAAATACAATGCGTTTGTTGTTATCAGTGACGGAGCAAATAATAAATATGGTTCTTTCTTCAGCCCGTATGATTTCTTCTATGCGTGGAGAAAGATAAACTCGGACGATAAAGAATTGGACGGTATCAATTCTCTTGTAACAATGATAAAGGGACTTTTCCGAAAAGACCGTTTGCTTGAAGTTATCAAAGATTTTATTTATTTCCCGGATAATTCAGATAAGGATTTGAAGATTGTGTGCCGGTATCCACAGTTCTATGCGGCAAATAAATTGTATGAGAATATCAAGGCTCATCTTCGCCCTGAAGGAAATGGTAAAGGTGGTACATACTTCGGAGCGACAGGGTGCGGAAAGAGTTATACGATGCTTTTCCTTACCCGTATGCTGATGAAAAGCAAATACTTTTCTTCCCCGACTATTCTCATTATTACAGACAGAACAGACCTTGACGACCAGCTTTCCAAGCAGTTTGTCGGTTCAAAAAAATATATCGGAGATGAAACTGTTGTAAGCATTGAGTCCCGTGAGAAACTTCGTGAGGAGCTTCAAGGACGAGAGAGTGGCGGTGTTTATCTGACTACCATTCAGAAATTTACAGAGGATTTGCAGCTTCTTACAGACAGAACAAATGTTATTTGTATTTCTGACGAAGCACATAGAAGCCAAATCAATCTCGATCAAAAGGTTAAGATTACAGAGTCCGGCGTGCAGAAAACCTACGGCTTTGCCAAGTATCTGCACGACTCTTTACCAAATGCAACTTATGTCGGATTTACCGGAACTCCGGTTGATGGGACAATCGAAGTCTTTGGCGGTGTTGTAGACGCATATACAATGACGGAAGCTGTCAAGGACGGTATTACAGTTAATCTTGTTTACGATGGTCGTGCAGCTAAGGTTATGCTTAATCAGGACAAGGTAAGACAGATTGAGGAATACTATGCACAGTGTGAGCTTGAGGGGGCAAATGAACATCAAGTAGAAGAAAGTCAGAAAGCAGTTGCCAAAATGGAAGTTATCATCGGCGACCCTGATAGACTTCGTGCTGTTGCGGAGGACTTTATCAAACATTATGAAACCCGTGTGGCAGAAGGTGCAACCGTAGCAGGCAAAGCAATGTTTGTATGTTCCAACCGAAATATAGCATATGATTTCTATAAGATAGTAAAGGAACTCAGACCGGAATGGACAGAAAAGAAGATTTGTGATGACGGTGTTGTTCTGAGTGAGAAAGATAAAAAAGAGTTGAAACCAATGGAAAAAATCAAGTTGGTTATGACTCGTAATAAAGATGATGAAAAAGACCTCTTTGATATGCTTGGCACAAAAGAGGATAGGAAGGAATTCGACCGTCAGTTCAAGAACCCAAAATCAAACTTTAAGATTGCCATTGTTGTAGATATGTGGCTGACTGGTTTTGATGTGCCGGAGCTTGATACGATTTACATTGATAAGCCTATTCAGCAGCATACCCTTATTCAGACGATTTCCCGTGTAAATCGTGTATGCGAGGGCAAAGATAAAGGTTTGATTGTTGACTACATAGGCATTAAGAAAAATATGAATACCGCCCTCAAGAAATATACGAATTTTGAGTGCGAAGAATTTGAAGGTGTGGAGCAGTCCATCACGATTGTAAAAGACCAGTTAGAAGTTCTTGGTCAGATGTTTCATAACTTTAACAGCAGTGATTTCTTTAACGGTTCACCTACCGAACAGCTTGCCTGCCTGAACCGTGCGGTTGAGTATGTGCAGTTGTCTGATGAACTGGAAAGAAGATTTATGGCAGCAGTTAAGAGAATGAAACAGGCATTTAACCTTTGTAGTTCAAGTGAGAAATTCTCTGATGAAGATAAGGATTATATCCATTTCTATTGTGCTGTCCGTTCTATCCTTTTCAAGTTGACAAAGGGCGACGCACCGGATATTGAGCAGATGAACGCTCGTGTCCGCAAAATGCTTGAGGGTGCAATTCAGTCTGATGGCATTGAGGAATTATTTGAAACCGGAAAGCATATATCGGTGGATATTTTCAGCGATGAGTATATGGATAAGATAAATGCTATTCAGTTGCCGAATACGAAAATTAAGATACTTCAAAGACTTCTTTCGCAGGCGATTGACGAGTTTAAGAAAGTCAATAAGATTATGGGTGTGGAATTTGCAGACAGACTCAAGAAAGTTGTTGATGAGTATAATAACCGTCGTCGTGATGAAGCGTATGCCAACGAAGTTCTTGATGATGTTGCGGAGCAGCTTGCACAGTTGTTGTCTGAACTGAAAACAGAAAAGAACTCCTTCAAGAATATGGGAATAGATTATGAAGAAAAAGCTTTCTATGATATTCTGAAAGCAGTTTCCAAGAAGTTTGAGTTTGAATATCCGGACGATAAAATGATTGAACTTTCCAAAAGGATAAAATTGATTGTTGCTGATAAATCACGTTATACCGATTGGGCTACACGTGATGATATCAAAGCAAACTTGCAAGTGGACTTAATACTTTTACTCGACGAGTTTGGTTATCCACCGGTGACCATTGACGATGTTTATAAGGAAGTGCTGGAACAAGCAGAAAACTTTAAACGATACTCCTAATTTATAGAACTTCGGATTAGCTTAACGGGCAGACCAAAAGCAGAGGAAGTTCATAAAAGCGAATTGCATAGATGAAGTGAATGGATTATCCGGAAAAATCCAGGGATACGGAACGCCTGAAGAGCGGAGCGGTTATCAATATTACCTCAACAGGAAAACAATAGCAGAATCATTAATTGCCTATCCCAACAGATGCAACGTGTGAAACATCTGAATATGGTTTCTGCGATTTCCGGGTTCCGGATTTGCGCTTTCCGCACACCGGAATATCCAATACCCTCGCAGAGGCGGCGAGGGATTCCTTGATTGAAGAGCTGGAAGAAATCCTCGCCGGTGGCCTGGGCGGAACGAAACTTTTTTTTAGTGCATGGTGATGGTGGGACCGAAGAAGATGAAGAGGGCGGCAGCCAGAAAAGTGAGGCCCAGGAGTAGGACGATGGTGTAGAGGACTTTCTGGGGCCGGGCGAACCTTTGGACGTAGGCCATTTTGGGCTTGCGGGGGTTGTAGAATACATCAACTTCGGAGCCGATTGGGTACAGTTCCAGCAGGGGGCTTTCGGTGAGGCCGGCGAGGGCGTTCTGCCGGAGGTTGAGTTTCAGCACGCTGGGGAGGTCCTCCCGGGTGGTCAGGTTCGAGGTGATGTCGGTTTTGGCCCGGTGGAAGGGTGACGAAAAGGACTTGGTGACGGTGGCGCTGAATTTTGGGCCGACAACGGTGTAGGTGCGGCCGTTTGCTGTGTATTCCACCACGGGCAGGCTGATGTCGTTGTAGCGAACGGCGGAATAGCGGACGACGGTGCCGGTGGTTTTGACGGAGCAGAGCTCGGTGTAGTGTTTTTTGCGGTAGTACAGGAAGTACCACACCAGCAGGGCAGCGACGGCGAAAGCCAGCGTATAGAGTCCCCAGAAAATGTTCCAATTCATTTCAATCACAATCCTTTTTTTTCGTTGAACAGATGGGCGCGGCATGCTAAAGTGGAGCTAAGCAGCGCGGCCGGTTTTTCTGGGTTGAGTGTACCACAGATTGGGGCCGGGCGGAAGAATTGGAAGGACGAAACTTTTTTTTAGGGAGTGAAGCGGGGAGGAATGAGCGATGCCAACGATGGACAGACGGATTAAAGGGTGCCGAAATGTGCACTGCAGATACAACAAGGAGCGGAAGCATTTGCCGCTGGACTATAACTATTGCCCGATTTGTGGGGAGAAGGTCGGGCTGGTGTGCCGGGAGTGTTTCGCGGAGATCGAGGATCTGGGGAAGACGCATTTTCGGTGCGATGCCTGTGAGGAGAAGAAAGCGAAACGGGCAGAGGAGCAGAGAGAGAAGCTGGTGAAGGCGGGGAAAAAGCTCGCGGCGCCGGCAACGGATGCGGCGGTTGGCGTAATTCAGCAGGTCGCAGTGAAGCAGGTGAAGAAGGTGGCACCTGTTGCCGGGCAAGCGATGAAGAAGGTAGTGCCGGTGGCCGGGAAAGCAGTGAAGAAGGCGATTGTGGGGCACTAAAGGAAAATGTAAGAGGAAGAGATGCACGAAGTTGATAAGGAAACGAATCAGCGAGTAATGGGCAAGCATAGAAAGGAGGTTATCATGGACGAGATGGACAAAAAAGAAATCAAGGAAGTTATTGAATGGTGCGATGAAAAAGGGCACAGCGAACACGAAATTCTGGAATTAATCCGAAGAATCGTCGGAGCAAATCAAAGAGAAGAAGAATAAAAAAAGAAGCCCAGCTTGAAAAGGAAAGATAAGCTGGAGAAAGCGGGGAAAAAGCTCGCGACGCCGGCAGCGGATGCGGCGGTTGGCATAATTCAGCAGGTCGCAGTGAAACAGGTGAAGAAGGTAGTGCCGGTGGCCGGGAAAGCAGTGAA
>OIYV01000499.1_pt1 | contig 22442 bp, 24 predicted proteins | sample 1588251 | NCBI WGS metagenome assembly OIYV01 (sample SAMN03283282) | human gut metagenome | biome: human-associated habitat; material: feces | host: Homo sapiens | place: Peru | collected 2012
CTAAATATTTATGAGGGATACCTTTCTTCTTTTTATCTTTTAATTCACTAGATAAATCTAAAAGATAAGTTATTTCTTCAGGAGTATAATCTAATAAAGTTAAAAAATTTCTTCCGTATAAATCCATCCTTCAAATATCATCTCTTTCTAATGGCATACTCATACATCTAGGACCGCCTCTACCTCTTGATAGTTCTGCGCTTTTCATTTCAAGTACTTTTATTCCGTTTTTTCTTAATATTTCGTTTGTTATATTATTTCTATCATAAACTACTACTACGCCAGGCGCTATGCAAAGTGTATTTGAGCCGTCATTCCATTGTTCTCTTTCTGCTGCTATTTTATCACCATTAGCGCATGGTATTAAAGTAATTTTTCTTTCTAAGTATTTTTCTAAAATGTTTTGTAAACTATCTTCAATTAGTTTTACATTTAAATCCTCATCGGAATCTGGGTCATCTCCTTCGGTAATTTCATATACTTTAAGTGTTCCCATAATTCCAGGATGATATGTAAATTTATCATAATCTATTTGTGTAAATACAGTATCTAAATGCATAAAGGCACGTGATGATGGGATATTAAATGCTAAAACTGTATCAATTTTACAATTTGGGTCTTTAAATAAATTTTTACTTATTTGGTCAATTGAATTTGGCTCAGTTCTTTGAGAAATACCAATTGCTAGTATGTGTTCATTTAAATTTAATATGTCTCCACCTTCAATATGATATGGATTATATCTATTATAATATAAGTCTAATTTATCTTTAAAATCTGGATGAAATTGAAAGATATATTCGGCATATATAGTTTCTCTATTTCTAGTTACAGAATACATTTTATTTAAGGATACTCCATTACCGATACTTGCAAAAGGGTCTCTAGTAAAATACAAGTTTGGCATAGGGTCTGCTAAAAAATCTGAATCTAGGGTAACTAAATCAATAAGTGATTTATTCTCATCTAATTCTTCTTTATCAAGTTCTCTTATTTGAACTCCTTCCATTGTTTTTAAAACTAATTCTTTCATATTATCATAACTATTTAAGAAATTAAACATCGCTGTTCTATATTTTGGCGTCTTAATTCCAGCTTCATAAATAAATTGTTTTATGAACTTTTCTTTAATTTCTTCATTGATGGATAATACTTCAGCCATTAAATCTTCAAGGAATAAAACTTCTACTCCGTTTTCTTTTAAAATAGAAACAAATTCTTCATGTTCCTTGATAGCATCAGGTAAGTATGGTATATCATCAAATAATAATCTACTTAATGAATCTGGTGTTAAGTTTAATAATTCTTTACCTGGTCTATGCAGTAATACTTTTTTAAGTGGTTTTATTTCACTTGTTACGTTAATTGCATTCATTACAAATCCTCCTTATTATGTATTAATTGTAACAAATAATTAAGTTAAAGTAAACATATTTATAAAAAAACTCCATCGTTTGATGAAGTTGCTCTACATTCTTAATCAAGATTATTTATTAGTCGCATCATCTGAAAGTGAAAAACATTTTCACACTTTTTAAGTTCAGTTTAAATATGCTATATTTTTATGAAAATGTCAATTGGCGTTAATATACTAATATAAATTAAGTGATTTTTATACTATAAAAATTTATTTAATCCAATCTTCCATTTTTGATAGCATACTTCATATTCAATTGAAATTATTTATTTATAATATTTTTTATTTTTGTACATATTTCGTCAGATACTTTATAAATATTTAATTTATCATTTGTGTAATTTATAAGAACAGTGTTTTTTACATTTTTTTTAATTTTAATTTCATTAATTTCTTCGTACTTGATTGTTTTTATTAATTTAGATTTTCTATATATTTCTAGTCGATTATCATAAAAAACAAATTTGGATTTTGTTGCTAAAAAGCTTAGTGGTATTTTATTAGATTTTGCATTAAATTTTAGTTGTGGCTTTTTTGTTATTTTTACGGGTAGTTCACAATTAAGTTCTATTTTTTTGGTTTCGTATGGGTCTTTATATCCATCTATAATAGCATTACCTACAATACTAATATTTGCTTTTTTATCATCATAATCATTTATAATAAGTTTATAATTTTCGAAAGGTTCATGCTCATAATAATAAAAAGTGTCTTCTCTATCATCTGCTTCTTCAGCAGTTTTAACTTCAAAATTAAATCCTTTTAGGGTATTTGTAGGTTTCATGTCAATTGTATTAATTATTAATGATGGCTCAATGTCTTCGCTATCTTTTTTTGCAGTATCAAAGTAACACTCTAGGGAAATGGAAATTATATTATTATTTTCATCTTTGTCAACATATAATAAACTATTTCTGTAAGAGTTATCACTATTGATTAATGGGTAAGCTATATTACCAATTTTAATTTCATTTTTCATTTTTACTCCTTTTTTGGTTTATTTATTATTTTTTGCATTAATTGCAGATTTAGCTGCTGCAAGTCTTGCAATAGGTATTCTAAATGGGGAACATGATACATAGTCAAGTCCTATTTTATTACAAAATTCTATTGTGCTAGGGTCTCCACCGTGTTCACCGCAAATACCAAGTTTAATATCGGGTCTTGTTTTCTTTCCTTTTTCTATAGATATTTTCATAAGTTCTCCTACCCCGACATCATCTACTTTGGCAAAAGGGTCTGTTTCAAATATAAATTTGCTGTAATAATCATTTAAAAACTTGGAGGCATCGTCTCTTGAAAACCCATATGTCATTTGAGTTAAATCATTTGTACCATAGGAAAAAAATTCTGCGGACTTTGCAAGTTCATCTGAGATTAGGCATGCTCTTGGAAGTTCAATCATTGTACCTATCAAATATTTGATTTTTTCATTTTTTTCTTTGAAAATTTCATTTATTTCTTCAGTAATTATATTTTTTACATATTCAAGTTCTTTTAAGTCACATATTAAAGGAATCATAATTTCTGGTGTTACTTCTATTCCTTCTTTTTTTACATTTAAACCTGCCTCAATGATTGCTCTAGTTTGCATTTTAGCTATTTCGGGATACGTAACAATTAAACGGCATCCTCTGTGACCCATCATTGGATTAAATTCTTTTAAATGTTCTATTCTATTATGAAGTTCTTCTTTACTAATGTTTAAACTGATAGCAAGTTTTTCTATTTCATCTTCTTCTTTTGGTAAGAATTCATGTAGAGGTGGGTCAAGTAATCTAATTGTTACTGGATAGCCTTTCATTTCTTTATATAAATCCTCAAAATCACTTCTTTGATATGGAAGTATATTATTCAAGGCTTTTATTCTTTCTTCTGTATTATTGCTTACAATCATTTTTCTAAAATTAAATATTCTTTCTTCGTTAAAGAACATATGCTCGGTTCTGCAAAGTCCTATGCCTTCTGCTCCAAACATTCTTGCATATTTTGCGTCTTTTTTATTATCTGCATTGGCACGTATTCCTAGTTTCCTATAACTGTCAGCCCAATTCATAAAAGTTTCAAAGTCTCCGCTTATTGTGGGCATAACCATTTCAAGTTTTTCTCCATATACCATACCAGTACTACCATCTAAGCTAATGTAATCTTTTTCATTAAATACTAATCCATCTTTGGTAATTAGTATTTTTTTATCTTCATCAATTTTTAATTCTTCGCATCCTGAAACACAAGGAGTTCCCATGCCGCGGGCTACAACAGCGGCGTGACTTGTCATTCCTCCACGAATAGTTAATATACCATTAGCAATAAGCATTCCTTCTATATCTTCAGGTGATGTTTCGTTTCTAACTAGAATTAAATTTTCTTCACCATTTTCTTTAGCAGTTTTAAGTTTGCTAGCGCTGAAATATATCTTGCCAAAACCTGCTCCGGGTGAAGCTGGTAATCCTTTGGCAATAACTTTACCATTTTTTAGAGAGTTTTCACTAAAAGTATTGTGTAATAATTGGTCTAGACTTCTAGCATCAACCTTCATTAGGGCTTCTTCTTTGGTAATCATTCCTTCTTTTACTAAATCAACTGCTATTTTAATGGAAGCTTGGGCTGTTCTTTTGCCATTTCTTGTTTGTAGTATGTAAAGTTTTCCATCTTCTATTGTAAATTCCATGTCTTGCATATCACGATAGTGTTTTTCTAGCAAGTCACATATTTTGACAAATTCATCGTAACATTTTGGCAAAACTTCTTTTAGAGTATTAATCTCTTGAGGAGTTCTAATGCCTGCGACTACGTCTTCTCCTTGAGCATTAATTAAATATTCACCATATAGTTTTTTTTCTCCAGTTGAAGGATTTCTGGTAAATGCTACTCCTGTACCAGAGTTTTCTCCTCCGTTACCATAAACCATTTCTTGAACATTGACTGCAGTTCCCCAGATTGATGGTATGTCGTTAATTCTTCTATAAGTAATTGCTCTTTCGTTATTCCATGACCTAAAAACTGCTTTGACAGATTCTAAAAGTTGTTCTTTTGGGGAACTAGGAAAAGCTTTTCCTGTTAATTTTTGATACTCGTCTTTGTATCTTGAGACTATTTCTTTTAAATCTAAGCTTGTAAGGTCTGTATCTAATTTAACACCTTTTTCTTCTTTTATCCTATCAAATAAGCCTTCAAATGAACTTTTTGGTAAATTCATAACTACATCTGCATACATTTGAATAAACCTACGATAGCAGTCGTATGCAAATCTTTCATTATTTGTTTTTTTTGCAAAGGAATTTGCTACTTCATCGTTTAATCCTAAATTAAGTATAGTATCCATCATTCCTGGCATACTTACTCTAGCACCACTTCTAACTGATACTAAAAGTGGATTTTTTAAATCACCAAATTTTTTACCACTTATTTTTTCTAAATCTTCTATGTGTTTTTCTATTTCTTCTTCTATTTCTTTTGGTAATTCTTTATTGTTTTCATAGTATAAATTACAAACTTCACTAGAAATAGTAAAACCACTTGGTACTGCTATTCCTAAACTTGTCATTTCGGCAAGATTAGCGCCTTTGCCTCCAAGAATATTTTTCATATCCTTATTTCCTTCATTGAAATTATATATATATTTCATACGTTCATCTCCTCTTGTTCAAATAATTCTTTTTTATTTGTTTTATTATTTTTCTTTGCTATTTCAAATTTTTTAATATAGCACAAACCACATACTGGTGTGTATGTTACATCACCAAAACCATCTATAGATACTTGGTCTCCATCGAAAATTGGATTACCATTTAACATTCTAAGATTAAACATGGCTTTATTACCGCATTTACATAAAGTGGTTACTTCTTCTATTTTATCTGCTAATTCAAATAGTCTTCTAGAACCTGGAAAACTATTAGATAGAAAATCTGTTTTAAGTCCGAAGCAAAATACTGTAACATCTTTATTTTTTGTTAGTAGCCATAGGTCATCAATTTGTTTTTTGGTAAAAAATTGTGCCTCGTCTGCTAAAATAACTTGTGCAGAGCCATCATATATTGAAGATATTTTCATCGAAGGGGTTATCAAATAGTCAACGTCTCTTTTCATACCTACTCTTGAAACAATTGATTTATCACCCTTTAAATCTACGCTTGGTTTAATTATAATGACTTTGTAACCATTTTCTTCATAATTATGTGCTGTTCTTAGTATTTCAAATGTTTTACCAGAATTCATGGTACCATATTTAAAATGTAACTTACCCATATCCTACCCTCCATATCAATTATATATTTTTTTGAAGGAATATGCTAGTAAAAATTGTAAAAATATGATATAATACAAAACAAATTTTGGGTGAGAATATGAATGGTAAAAAGATATTAAATAACTTTAATAAGTATAAATATTATATATTGGAAGAATTAATCTCATATTATGGAGAAGAATATAAGTATTTAATCATAGAAAGATTTTTAAATACCTATTTTGATTTTACTTCTTTTCCTACTGATGATGAAAAATACTATAATATGTTTGATGTTAAGAAAAATTCTAGTGATGTAATTACAGATTTTAAGATAATAAATGAGCATATAAAAAATGTTTTAGATGAACAATTTATAAGTTATATAGTAAATAATTTAAAAAAATGTGATATTAGTTTAATATATGATGAAATTTCAAGTTTTCTTAATTTTTTTACTAGCCCTACATATGACGAAAGTGATATTGATTGTTTTTCTTCTAAATATGATTTATTTATGGATGATGAAAAGTTAGGTAACGAAATAAAAAATGATAGATATTATTTTATTTATAGTATGAATAAGTATGGTATTGATAAGGAACAAATTACTAAAGAGTTAGTTGATAAAATAATAAGAACTCGTAAGAGTTTGCGTAAAACTTATTATAGATTATTAATTAAATATAGTAAATATGGTAGTAATCTATATAATTCAGTTATAAAAAGTGGTTTTGATGTAACTATAAATGATGTAGCAGGTTCTGTTAATCTAGATGAATGTGAAATTGCGCGTGTAACTCAGGTAAAATCTAATGGAAGGAATAAAACTTATTCTTATTTAAAGTTTCCTATTTATAAATTATTATGTTCTAATAAAAAGGAACTTGATGTAACACTTATTCATGAAATAGTGCATGCAATAGAAGCAAATAACGATGGTTCTGGAATATATATAGAGAATAATAATAAAATTATAAATGAGATAAGAGTTCAAAGAATTGCTACTTTAGTGGCGGAAAATTTACATTCAAGGAATATTTATATATTTGATAGAGAAAAAACTGTGTATCAGCCTTTTACAATATATGAAAGATTAAATTCTACTTGTTATCATTTTTTAGAAAAGCATGATGATATATTAAAAAAAATAGCTATTACTAATAGTACAAAGGCTTTAGAGAATATGTTTGGATTATATTTTAAGTTTTTTTCTATGCGAATAGAACAAGAGTATAATAGATTATTAGATTATGTGGATTTTGGAAAAGGAAAAGATTTTAAGCCTATTAATTTAGACAATTATATAGATGAAATGGATAAGTTCTATGATAGGAAAGTAAAAAGTTTGATTAGGAAAAGAAATACTAGAAAAATATAGGAAAATATTATACAATTAAGTAGAGGTGTAAAATATGAAAAAGTATTTATTAGAAGATGATAAAGAAATATTGAATTTTAAAAGAAAAGTGAGTTTGCTTGAGGGAATATTATTAATACTTATGTGTATTGCAACATATGAATATGATAGAAGTTTAAGTACAGTAACTTTATTATATAGTTTCCCTATTATGGTAATTGTTATATCTATAGAAAACTTGGTGATACTTGATAATTATAGAAAACTTGATATGAAGTATTTTCTTAGTTCTTTAATATTAAGTGTATTATTGTTAATAATTCCTACTTATATAGTGATAACTAAGAATATTAATCCTAATTCATTTATGATATTATTGGGTATTACAATTATAGTAAGAAATGTTATTTCATACTTAATATATAATAATAGGAAAATAAGTTTAATAAAGAATATTATTTTGGTAATTTTGGGTTTATTAATAATAGTATTTAATGAGTTTATAGTAAGTAATTTAGTGCTTTACTTGATAATTGTTTTTGCTATTATAGCAATATTGAAAATTGGATACTATATAATAACTAAAAAATAAAAGTGCTTGATTTTAAGCACTTTTTTATATTTCTAATACAACAGTAATAATCATAGGGATAGAACCGGTTTCTTTAAAGAAGTATTTGCCTAGTTCATCTCTTATTTGTTGTTTTATTTTGGTAAAATCTACTTTTTTACCTTGTACTAAGTTAGCTTCAATTACTTTTTTTGATATTTCTTCACTTTTATCAATCATATCTAGGTTTTCTTTTACATATATAAATCCTCTTGTAAGTATTTGAGGGTTTGCTAGGATGGTTTTTGTTTTTTTATCTATAGTAGCACTTACTACTACAATTCCATTATTACTTAGAAGTTCTCTATCTTTTAGAACTATTTCTCCAATATCATCAGATGTGTTGCCATCGATTAGTATTTCATCAACTGGAATAGTTTCTTTGTCTTCTTTTAATTTACCATCTATGAACGTAGCAACTTCACCATTTAATTTTAAGATAATATTTTCTTTATTTAAACCAGTTTGTTCTGCGACACAGGCATTCATATACATATAGCGATATTCGCCTTTAACTGGAAAATAATATTTTGGGTTCATTAAATTAATCATTTGCATTAAGTCTTCGCTTGAAGCATGGTGAAGTAAATGTTTTTTGGAAGAAAGTGTAATAGTTTCGACATCTAATCTGGATAAATCATCTACTATTTTAGCAATTTTCTTCTCATTTCCTGGGTAAACAGGCTCTGAAATAAATACAGTATCTTTTTCTTTTAATTTGATGAATTTGTCATAACCATTAATAATTTTTTCTATGGAAGCATAACTTTTTTCTTTATCATCACATATTAATACTACTACATCTTTATCATTAATGTTAGATAAGTCACCAACTATATCTTGATTAAATCTTAAGTATCCTTGTTCTAGAGCATAGGTAATAGTTTCTCCTAATTTTTTGCCCATAATAACAACTTTTCTTCTTGTTCTAGATATTTGGTCAAACAATTCTTGTAATCTATATATATGAGTTGGAAAAACGCTTACAATAAGTCTACCTGGTATAGAGTTTAGTGTGTCCCAAGTTACCTTACTAATTTTATGATAAGGTGATGTGTGCCCTTCTCTATAGGCATAAACAGATTCTGATAATAGGCATAGTACTCCTTGTTTTCCAACGTAAGCAAGTTTGCCTATATCTGTTTTATAACTTCCTAACATGGTAGAATCAAATACAAAGTCTGTAGCATACACAATAGCTCCATCATCTGTATATAATACATAACTAACAGTTTCAGGCATTGAGTGTGTAACTAATATAGGAAATATTGCAAAACCATTTATATCAAGTTTTTGATGTGGTCTTATTTCCTTTAATGATGTCGCTTCAACTTTTGAACTATCTAATAATTTTTTTAATATATTCATTGTAAATTTTGTAGCGTATACTGGAATATCTGGCATTTCTTTTAATATATCTGGTACTGCCCCCATATTTCCTTCATGACCGTGTGTTAAAAAGATACCCCTGATTTTATCTTTGTTTTCTTTTAAGTAATCAAATTTTGGTATAATATAATCTACTCCTAGCATATTAGCACTAGGATATTTTAGTCCTGCGTCAAATACGAATATGTTATCATCTACATTAACGATATACATATTTTTACCATTTTCATTTAATCCGCCAAGACCAAATATTTTAATTTTACTCATTTTTCCTCCTTTCGTAGTATAAAAGTAAGCGACTAATAAATTATAACATATTTTTTTTAATTTGTAACTAGTTTCTAATTATTTTTATATCTTTAGTTATATCTATAATAGTAGAAGGTTTATTTACAGCGTCACTATCTAGCACTAAATTCAAGTCGCTATTTTTAAAAACTTCTTCTATTTCTTTGGAAGTGTTTAAAACATCAAATGAAGTGATATTACAGGAACTAGCTAGAATGGGTCCTACTTCTTTTATTAAATCTTGTAGAAAATCATATTTTGTTATTCTGACTCCAAAGTCATCTCTATTAAAGTTAGAGAAGTTGTTTAAGTTAACTATAAAGGTATAAGGACCTGGCAAACTTTCATCAATAAGTTTTAATTTTTCTTTGGTTAAATCTTTTATTAGGGGTAATAAAGTATTTTTATCTGGGAAAATTATTGATATTTTTTTATTTAGATTGCTATTTTTTAGTAGATTAATTTTAAGTTCATTTTCTTTGTTTGCAATGGCCATAATTCCATATACGGTATCAGTTTTAATAGCGAATAATTCGTTATTTTTAAGTCCATTTATTATGTCTTTTTTATCTTTTTTAGTATATATTTTCATCATAATCACCTAATAATATATAAAATAAAAACTACTTATCTAAGTAGTTATTTATCATATGGTGTCCCAGGAGCGATTCGAACGCCCGACCGACGCCTTAGAAGGGCGTTGCTCTATCCAGCTGAGCTACTAGGACATAAGTACCTCATCAGTACTTAATAAGTATATAACATTTTTTTATATTTTTCAAGTATCTTTTTTAAGTTTTTCTAGTAATTTGTCATTATTTACTAAAATTTCTACCTTTTCTACATCATAATTATTAAAAACAGAATAAATTATCATATCAATAGCATCTTGATTTAAGTTTTTTTTGTTATCTAAGATGTTTTCGTTAAATACTAGTTTTAAAGTATTGTTTTCCTCTTTATAGTCTAATAGTTTTACATCTTGGTTTACATAGGAAATTAGGTTATTATTTACGTAGTTTGCTAAAGATTCTACTATTATTTCAACTTTTTCTCTATTGTCATTTACATAACTAGTAACAGGAACATAGTATAATTCATTATTACTTTTGGTATAAAAGTATAATAATACTTTATTAATATCTTTATTACTAGTGATATTGTATACTTTATTAATGCCAAAATCTTTAGTAAGCATAGTAGGAAGTTTTTTGTTTGTATTGGGGACATATTTTAATAGTGTTTTATCTACATATATTTCTATTCCCATTAAATTATCAAAGTCACTTAATGAGTAAATTATTGCTTCAATCATCTTTTCTGATTGTTCTTCTTTTATATTAAGTAATTCTTTGGAAAAATCTATTTTTAGTATTCCATTACTATATGTTACATCGTTGATAGAAGTATTTTTAGGTAAAATGGGTTTTAAGTCGCTTGGTAGTAGTGCATTTTTATTGTTTTTTTCTATCATAATATTTAGTATTTCTTTTACTTTGTCTACAACTTCTAAACTATTGTCTATATAAACGGTAGTTCTTACTAATAAGTTTTCATCATTTAATGCGTATATAGTTGTTTTATCATTACTAGTAATGTGATAAGTATCATTATATATAGTTATATCATTATCTTTTAAATTTAAACTATATATAATAAATATAACAAATATTGAAACAGTAGTAATGAATATTCTATTTAAGGCTTTTTTCTTTAACATATAATCACCTAAAAAATTATATGAAAAAGCATGTGCTTTTAGCACACGCTACAAAGATATTTCATTTAGTTTTAATAATTCTACTACTGCTCCTGCTCTACCTTTAACTCCTAATTTTTGCATTGCATTAGAAATATGATTTCTTACAGTTTTTTCACTTATATTTAGTTTTTCTGCTATTTCTTTAGTAGTTTTATTTAGAACTAACAATTCAAAAACTTCTTTTTCTCTTTTAGTAAGTATTGATTTTCTCAAACTTATTCCCTCACTTTCAGATTGGGTGGTTTTATATTATTCATATTATTTTATGAATAATATTTAAAAGTGTGAGAAAACTAGCCTAAATTAAGAAAATTTTACTGATATAGTCATTGCTTCTTTAAATTCTTCTTGTACTAAGCGCATTATATTATTTGCAAGTGTAACATCATGAGTAGATTCTTGTAAAACTACTTCAATGTTATCATCTTCTAATTTTACAAAAGAGTTTAGATTATATTTTTTATTTATTTTTTGTTCTAAAGATTCTTCTATGCCTTTTGTAGAAGTAATGGCTTTGATAGCTTCGTAAGCATTATTTTTTTCTTCGCTGGTTGCACTTTTACTATTTATAGTTTCTTCATATTGTTTAGTTAATGCTTCTCTTTTTTCATCTAATTCTATTTTAAGAGCAGTTATGTAATTAGATTCTGTTACTGTTTTTGTAGTTTCTTCTTGTTTTTCTGTTTCTTTTGTGGTATTTATTGTACCATTATTAGTGGAAAAAATTTCATTGGGCATAGTAACATAATAAACTCCTAGAACAAGTATCAAACTAAATAAAGTTAAAAACCACAATCCTTGCTTATTTACCATATTATCCTCCTAGTAAAGGGTATGCTTATAAAAGAAAAATATAACAAAAAAAGAGCTTATGCTCTTGATACATATTTTCCATCACTAGTAGCTATAACTACTTTTTCTCCTTCATTAATAAATAAAGGGACTTTAATAGTATAACCAGTTTCTAAAGTAGCGTCTTTCATTGCACTTGATGTAGTATTTCCTTTAACGCCTGGTTCAGTACTTATAACAGTCATTTCTATTTTATCAGGAAGTGATACACCTAATACTTCTCCTTCATAGAAAGTAATATCTAAGTTTAAATTTTCTTTTAGATATTTAACATCTCCGCCAAGTATTTTTTTATCTAAATCAACTTGTGAGTAGTCATTCATATCCATAAATGTATAAGTATCGCCTGAGTTATATAAAAATTGCATTGGTTTTCTTTCTACTCTTGCAGTTTCAACTTTAATACCTGAGTTAAAAGTGTATTCTATTGTAGAACCTGTTCTTAAATTTTTCATTTTAGTTCTAACAAATGCTGCACCTTTACCTGGTTTAACATGTTGAAATTCAAGTACTACGAATAGATTGCCGTCAACTTTTATAGTCATACCAGTTTTAAAATCATTAACATTAATCATAAAAATTCTCCTTATCTATTATTTTTCTTCTTTATGAGCAGTATGCTTTTTACATTTAGGACAATATTTTTTAAGTTCTAAACGTTCTGTAGTATTTTTTACATTCTTTTCAGTTCTATAGTTTTGTTCCTTACAAACAGTACAAGTAAGTGTTTTTCTTTGTCTGTTTTCTAACTTTGCCATAATATCCCTCCTCATATAATAACTATTATTCTTTATAAAAAAAATATAGTACGTTACTATATTTATTATCTACTGGTGGACTGTTAGGGACTCGAACCCTAGACCCACTGATTAAGAGTCAGTTGCTCTACCAACTGAGCTAACAATCCATAAATATAAATAACATATATAATTATAACAATTTTTTTTATTTTTTTCAAGAGTTTTTTTGTAAAATATGGAAAAAGGATAAATTTTCTTAAGATTTGGGGGTTATTTTTTGTTAAATATTAAAAAAGATACTAATTTGTATCTTTTTAAAACTTAACTTCTGGTGCTTTTTTATCTGCTTCAGTAGCTTCAAAGAAAGCTCCTTTTTTAAAGTTAAAAATATTAGCAATTATATTTGATGGAAACATTTGTACTTTGTTGTTATACATAAGTACAGAATCATTATAAAATTGTCTAGAATAACTTATCTTATCTTCAGTGTCTTTTAAATCATTTTGAAGACTTTTAAAATTTTCATTTGCTTTAAGATCTGGATAAGCTTCTGCTAAAGCAAATAGTTTGTTTAAGGCGCTAGTTACTTCACCTGATGCTTTCATTTCTTCTTCAGGTGTAGAAGCTGCTACATAAGTATTACGGGCTTTTATAACTTCTTCAAATGTTTCTTTTTCATGTTTAGCATATCCTTTAACAGTTTCAACTAAGTTTGGAATTAAATCTGCTCTTCTTTTTAGGACAACATCAATTTGACTCCATTGGTCATCTTTTTTGTTTCTTAATGAAACTAAACCATTATAAGTTGCTATAACGTAGAAAATTAATATCACAACTATTCCAATAACTACATATAATATATCCATATTCATTCCTCCTATAAGTATTATATTTCAAATAATTAAAATTTACAAGATTTTTGTATATTTTTTTTATAAGTATACATAATATAAATGGTGATTATATGGATTTAGATATTAGAAAGCATGTTATTAATAATTTAAAAGAAGATAAGGAAAGTATATTAGACACTATCGAAGAGTCTGTAACTTTGAAAGATGAAATGGTTCTTCCTGGTCTAGGGGTTATACTGGAGTTGTTTTGGAATGAACTTTCTAAAGAGGAAAAAGACAAGATAGTTAATATAATAAATGACAAGATTAAATAATCTTGTCATTTTAATTCTATAATAGTAGAACCTCCAGTAAAAATATCTAGTTTGTACTCTTTAACTGATTTATTAGTTTTAAGTATATTATAAACTTCATTTTTTAGTATATTTTTACCTTTACCATGTACTATAACAATTAGTTTGTTTTTTAATTTATGATTATCATTAATAAATTCTTTTATTAATACGCGAGCTTCAAACCTGTTACAGCCGTGTAAATCTAAAGTTGGTAAGTTTTGAAACATCATGTAGTTATTTATCATATCTTATTACTTCTTCTTTAGTAGGAATGGAATATCTAGAACCTAGTTTGCTTACGGATAATGCTCCTGCAACATTAGATAAATACATTGTTTTTGATAATGGAAAACCATTTGAAATAAAGTAAGTAAATGCTCCGTGGTATATATCTCCAGCACCTGTAGAATCGACTGCTTTTACTTTAATAGATGGTATTATTTTATATTCATCATCTATCTTAGCAAAAGAGCCTTCAGCTTCTAAAGTGATAACAATTACTCCTTTAAAATCTTCTTCTAGTTTTTTGTAAGCGTTTGTAACCTCATCAATATTTTTTGAATTTATTTTTAATTTGGTGTATTCTTCTGCAAAATCTTTAGAACATACTATATAATCCATATATTTGCATAAAGTTATTACATCTTCTTTATATGAACCTGCATCTATAATTTTAATTGCATCTTTATATTTTTTTATTAAGAATAATGAGGTTTCTATGTTTTCTCCATCAAAAAGCATAACATCTGGTTTGGTAAGTATTGTTTTGTTAATATATTTTAAATTTTTATCTTTAAAGGTTGTAATAGTTCTTTTACCGTTTTTAATGTTAGCTAAAATAAAACTGGTTGAAGTGTATGCTCCTCTTTTTAATCTAAAGTATCTTGTATTTACATTGTCATTAGCAAATGATGTTCTTATTCTTTCACCATATATGTCATCACCTGCTACACCGATAAAGTATGCTTTTTCTCCCCATCTAGATAGTAAAACTGATGAATTAGCAGAACTTCCTCCGCCACATTCTATTTTACTATATGTTTTGTTTTTAGTATTTTCTTTTGGGTATGCTTCGACTGGCATAGTTATATCATATGTAGCGTGTCCAATACAAAATATTTTTTTCATTAGTATCACCTATTTCCTTTTATCTACTCTTTTTACCTTTTTTTTCTTCCATAATGGCGTTATTTTCATATATATAGTCAAGTCTTAATTTAACTTCTGACTTTAATATTTCTATTTTTTTTAAAAGTAATTTATATTCTTCTTCTTTCATGTATTCTTTGTATTTGCCTGTTACTAAAGATTTAAATTTAGCTAATTCATTTAATGCTAGATGTAGTGGTGTTTCGTCGCCAGAATCATCTTCATATATATAAGAGAGCATTTTAATAATTTTTTCTAAAGTTCTATGACATTTTTTATCTACTAATTTTTCTATTAAACTTGGGTTAATGATAACCATTTTGTTTACGTTAATCATATCTTCTATTTTTAAGTTGTTTTTTGGTATTACATCGTAACCTTTTAATTTTTCGTATTCCATATATGTTATAGAATCCATTTTTGCTTCTTTTTGCACTACAAAGCGTATGTCTTTAGCCATATTTACCACCTCTAGTTATTTTTCTTTTCATTAGTGATTCTTGTTTGTTCACTTCTTCTATATTCATTTATTTTCTTATGATTGCCAGATAATAATACTTCAGGTACTTTCATACCTCTAAAGTCTCTTGGCTTAGTGTATACGGGATAATCGTATAATTCATCGTTAAATGATTCTGAAGTAAGTGATTCTTTGCTTATAACTCCATCAAGTAATCTCACTACTGAATCTGTAATAGCCATTGAAGGAATTTCACCACCGGTTAATACAAAATTACCTAATGAAATTTCTAAATCTGCTAACAATCTTATTCTATCATCAAATCCCTCATAATGTCCACATATAAAGATTAAATGTTTTTCATTTTTTAAGGACTTTGCCATATTTTGGTTATATGTTTTACCATCTGGGGTAAGCAAAATAACTAAACTATCTTCAGTTTTTATGCTTTCGACAGCGTCATATATTGGTTGTGGCATTAAAACCATTCCTGGGCCTCCACCAAATGGAGTGTCATCTACTTTTTTATGAGGGTCTTTAGAAAAATCTCTAAAATTAATGATATTTATTTCTACAAGACCTTTTTCTATTGCTCTTTTTATAATAGATTCTTTTAAAAACCCCTCGAACATAAGAGGAAAAAGTGTAAGTATGTCTATTTTCATAATAATCCCTCTAAATTTTTTAAATATATTTTTTTGTTTTTTAAATCTACTTTATCAATAAAATTATTATTTTTAGGTATATATTTGTTATTTAAAACAAGTAGTAAATTACCATTTCCTGCATCAATTATGTCTTTAATGATACCTATTTCTTTATTATTATAAATACATGTTAAATTAATTAAGTCTTCATCTAGATAGCTGTCAAAAGAAAAGTCGTCTTTGTTAAAATATAGGGACATTCTTTTTATTGGTATAACCATACTAATGTCATTATACTCTTTAAACGTTAACATATCATAATTTTGATGTACTCTGTAAGAGGTTATTTCTAGTTTCTTTTTTTCGTTTCCTAAATATAAAAAATTTCCTTGTTTTAATACTAATTCTTTATATTTAAAATTAGATTTAACCTTTACTTCGCCTTTTAAACCATGTGTAGTGATAATTTTACCTAAAAATACATAATTCATAATAACTCCTTTTGTAATTTTATTATACAACAAAATAAAAAAAGGTTAAACCTTTTTATAAAATTTTAACTAATTTGTTAGTTTTTGTAGAGGTTAAGATTTTATGAAAATAGTTTTATTTATTTTTATAAATTATTTTTTATCTAATTCATATAATATAATACTTGTTGCTACTCCTACATTTAAACTTTCTAATTCTTTATTAGTTTTTATATAGATACTTTGTTTTATTATATCTTTTATTTCTTTACTTATTCCTTTACCTTCGCTACCTATTATAACGGCGTATTTATCTTTTTTTATTTTGCATACGTCTATGCCATTATTTACATCTGTTTTATAGATAGGTATATTGTTTTTATTTAGTGTGTTAATTGCCTCTTTTAAATCTTTTCGAATAATATTTATTTTAAATAGTGCTCCTTCAGTAGCTCTTATTACTTTATCGTTATAAAGGTCAACACAATTGTTAGATAAGATAATAGTATCAATATTAAATCCTAAAGCACTTCTTATAATTGTTCCTAAGTTGCCAGGGTCTTGTATACCATCAAGTAACAGTATTTTATTGCCTTTTATTTTTGTATTATCCATTTTATATGCTACTCCAACTATTTTAGATGTTTTAATTTGTTTTATTTTATTCATAACATTTAAAGTGACATCATATGTTGGAATATTTAAGTCTATATCTAAATCTTCTGTTTTATATATTTCTTTAAGTATACCAAGTTCATAAGCTTCATTTATTATATTTAAAGTTTCTATTAAAAATAAATTTTTTTCATCACGGTATTTTTTGTTTTGTAATTTAACTAATTCTTTTATTTTGTTATTTTCTAAACTTGTAATTAACACACTACCACTTCCCATATAATATTTTATCTATATAATTATTTATAATAAAATAATTATCTAATGTTTCTTTTCTCATAAAATCATTTACAAAAACATTGCTATTTCTATTTTCCATAATTAATATATTAAAAATTTTAATTACTGATAATATATAGTTTATTTCGTTATCGATTAATATATAAGGTTTATTTTTATCGTATACGTCATTTATATTAACTATTTTATATATTTCTCCAAAGGAATTAGAGTAAGCTTTATTTTTTATTCTTTCTTTTTTAGCATCTTCTGTTAGAGTAAAATAATCATCGCCAAGAAAGAATTTAAATAAGTCTTTATAATCATTAAATTTATAGTTATTATCTTTTGTTATTATAATTAAATTATTCATTTTTTACCTACCTTTATATCATCATTAGTGTTTTCTAATAATTTGCTATTTTCTATATATCTATCTAAGAAATAGTTTATATCGTTAATATCTGTAAAAATAAGTTCTAAAAAATATTTTACTTTTGCTTCGTCCACTAATGCTTTTAAGATGTTTATGTGTTTTTTATCTGATAGTTTGTGTGATAAGGACATCAGTCCTACAAATAATTTGATATTTTGGTGTAAGGCTTCTTTTTCTAAAGTGCCATTTGGTATTCTAAATTCTACTGTATCTAAAGAGCGTTTTTCATTAAATATGTTTAAAATATTTATTCCGTAGTACCTTCTTTCATTTTCTGAATCATCGTTTTGGATGAAGTATTGAAGATTTTTTATGACTATATCTAAGTCATCATTAATAAATAAATGACCTTCTTCTAAGGCGGAAATAAAGTTTTGTGATATAGGTTTTGCGTATTTTTGAACGCCCATTCTTGGAAGAGTTCCTCTTTCATTTACCATTAAATATAATTCTTTTTCCATAGTGCTGTATAGATAATATAGGTTTTGCCAGTCTTCTTTTTTAGTTAAAATATTTCTACCAATATGAATATGACTACTACAAGAAGCATCAGTAGTTAGACCGTTTTCTTTCATAAAGTCGCATATAATATATAGTTCTTTGATTGCAGAAGGGTTATAGGTTAAAACTGGAGATGTAATTTCTACTGAATTAGTAGGAAGTGAACCATCTTGCTTTGCTTCCCATCTACCAAGTATTTTGTGAGGAAAGTTTTTTATAATATCTGAGTTTCCGCCATATGCTTCAAGTTCAATTCCTATTGTAATATTATTTGGTAAATCTGGTGAAAAATTATCTAATACAACGCTATTTTTTAATGTTTCAAAATATCTTTCATCATATACACTGCTTGCTTTAATTAAACTTAGTCTGTTTTTATAAAATTCATTAATTGCTTCTTTGCCTTTTCTTCTAAGAAAATCATCATGTATTAAAGATAATATTTTCTTTTTTAAACTTATAACAGGTGTATTCATAAGTGCAACTAGTTTGTTTTGGTCGTGTTCAAAGGTTTTAATTATTGTTTCTTTGTATATATCTTCTTTTATTTCGTCTAAATATCTTAGTTTTAGTTCATCACTTTTAAAGCTTGATATTATTGTGGTCTTGTCATAATCATTATCAAAACTATCTAAATATTTAAGTTTTAGTTCATCGTTTTGGAGGCTTGATATTATTGTTGCTTTGTCTTTTAAACTGTCTATATTAACTAAATATTTAAGTTTTAATTCATCGTTTTTTAGGGATGCTACAATGGTTCCTACTAATAAAGGAAAAGTAGATAATAAATTTAGTTTTAGTTCATCACTTTCTAGTTTAGGTATGGTGTTTTCTGCTAAAAATGAGTAAATACAATCTGGAAAAATATTTTTTGAGTATTTTAAAGCTTCAAGTTTTGCTGTATCTGTTTTGAGCTCTAAAGTTTTTTTTAAATATATTAAGTAATCATCACTTAAACTATAGTCTTTTGTCATAATAACCTCACAATATGTTTTTCATTTCTTTTCTATATGTTTTATATAATGGCACATACTTTTCTACTAATAACCAAAATGACTTACTATGATTAGGATGTATTAAATGGGATAATTCATGATAGATGACATAGTTTAAATATTTAATATCAATTTTTATAAGGTCACTATTTAAAGTTATGGTTTTAGTAGTTGTATTACAAACTCCCCATTTAGTAGTCATTTTTCTTATTTTAAGTAATGGCACATAGTTTATTTCATCAAAATTATTTACACAATCTAGAAAATAGGTGTTAAACACTTCTTTTGCTTTCTTTTTTAAGTAATTTTCTGGTATAACATTTTTACCAATGAAAACTTTATTTGTACCAAATATAACATCTTTATTATTAGTGTAACATATATCATATTTTTTTCCTAAATATAAGAATTTATCTTTATTAGAGTTTTTAATTTTTTCTTTTTCATTAATCATCTTTGTAATACTTATAATATTGTTATCTATAAATTTGATTATTTCTTTTTCTTTTATAGTTTTAGGAGCAGTTATATAAATATTTAAGTCATCTTTTATTCTTAAATACATGTTTTTATTATTTTTATATGTTATTATTACGTTATATTTTTTGTTATTTATTTCTACAAGCATATACATCACTTTTTTAGTATATCATAAAAGATTTAAGTATTTCTACTTAATCTTTTACATAATCACAAGAGGAGCATTTAATTTTGTCTTTTTTTTCTACTAGAACTTCGCCACATTTGGGGCAAAATTCATTAATAGGTTTATCCCATAGAGCAAAACTGCATTTAGGATAATGGTCACATCCATAAAATAATTTACCTTTTTTGGTCTTTTTTTCTATAATGTTGCCATCACATTTAGGACATTTCATAATATTTATTTTTTCTTTTTCTTCTTTTTTTATATATTTACATTCTGGATAATTAGAACATGCGGTAAACTTTCCATAGCGTCCTTTTCTTATTACTAATGGTTTGCCACATTCTGGACATAATTCTCCAGTTTCTTCTGGAGCTTCTTTTTCCATGTTTGAAAAGGCTTCTTTAACGCTAGGTTCAAAATCTTTCCAAAAGTTTTCTAAAAGTTCGTTCCAAACTTTATCGCCTTCTGCTATATCATCTAAATCTTTTTCCATGTTCGCAGTATATTCTACATTTATAATATGGGAAAAAAATTCTTGTAATTTATGTGTAGTTGTTATACCAATCTCAGTAGGGACAAACTTTTTATCTTCTACTACAACATAACCTCTTTCTTTTAGTGTATCTATTGTTTTTACATAAGTACTTGGTCTACCTATGCCTAATTCTTCCATTTCTTTAATTAGTTTTGCTTCAGTGTATCTAAGAGGAGGTTTAGTCATGTGTTCTTCGCTTTCTATTTTATTAGAAATTAATACATCAGTTTTATAGTTTTCTAAATCTGGTAAGATGGTATCACTAGTATCTTCATAATCTTTATATACTTTTAAATATCCATCAAATGTAATAATACTTCCTGTTGTTTTAAATTTATAATCATTGTTATCTAAGATAATAGTGGTTTGTAATTGTTTTGCGTCAATCATTAATGAAGCAAGTGCTCTATAATATATCATTTTGTATAGTTTGTATTCATCTGTTGTTAAGAAGTTTTTTACTTTTTCAGGTGTTCTAAAAATGCTAGTAGGTCTAATAGCTTCATGAGCATCTTGAACATTTTCTGTTTTTTTTGTTTGTTTTACATAACCAATATACTCTTTTCCGTAATTATCATTGATATATTTATAGGTCATTTTAATAAATTCGTCACTTAGACGTATGGAATCTGTTCTCATGTAGGTAATTAAACCTGTTGTTTCGTTTTCAAGGTCTATACCTTCATATAGTTTTTGTGCAATAGTCATTGTTTTTTTACCAGTAAAATTTAATTTATTTGAAGCATCTTGTTGAAGAGTTGAAGTTGTATAAGGGGCTTTTGCTTTTTTACTTTTTTCTTTTTTAGTTACATCTTCTATTTTGAATGTTTTTGATAATTTTTCTAAAATATCATCGCATTCTTTTTTTGTTTTGATTTCAATATTTTTATCTTTATATCCGTATAAAAGAGAATCAAAGTCATTAAAATACGCAGTTATTGTGTAATATTCTTCTGGTTTGAAGGCATTTATTTCTTCTTCTTTGTCTACGATTAATTTAAGTGCAACTGACTGCACTCTTCCGGCAGATTTACCACCTGTTTTGGATTGCATAAGTTTAGATAATCTAAAGCCTATTATTCTATCTAAAATTCTCCTAGTTTCTTGTGATTTTACTAAGTTGTCATCTATTTTACGAGGATGATTAAAAGCGTCAAGTACTTTATCCTTTGTTATTTCGTTAAATACTACTCTTTGATAATCATCGTCTTTAAGATTTAAAGCATCCTTTAAATGCCAGCTGATGGCTTCTCCTTCTCGGTCTGGGTCGGATGCTAAGAAAACATTGTCTGAAGCTTTTGCTTCTTTCTTTAGTTCTGTTATAACCTTCTTTTTTCCTTTAATTGGCTCGTAATTTGGCTTAAAACCATTTTCTATATCCACTCCAAAACCATATTTTCCACTTGTTGAAAGGTCTCTGATATGGCCTTTAGATGATACAACTTTATAATCTTTGCCTAAATATTTTTCTATTGTTTTACTTTTACTTGGTGATTCCACTATTACTAAATTTTTCAAATTATCACGTCCTCACTTTTAATTATATAAACTATTTTTTTAAACTTGTCAATTACTTATTGCTACTTTACACAAATTTCACAATAAGTTTATATTATATCTATTAAATAAGAAATGTGTTACATAAAAAGAAAGTTATTTTAAACTTTCTATTTGTTCTTTAGATAAATTCGTAATTTCAATTATTTCATCAATACTTATGTTCTTTTTAAGAAGGTTTTCTGCAATTGCTAATCTTTCTTGTTCAATCCCTTGTTCAATTCCTTGTTTAACTCCTTCCTTCACACCTTCTTTGATACCCTTATCATATCCGGACTGTTCTGCTACTATCATTTGTTCTTTCCTTAATT
>OIYV01000500.1_pt1 | contig 22420 bp, 7 predicted proteins | sample 1588251 | NCBI WGS metagenome assembly OIYV01 (sample SAMN03283282) | human gut metagenome | biome: human-associated habitat; material: feces | host: Homo sapiens | place: Peru | collected 2012
GCGGCTCATAGCCAGCTGGAAGTCTTTCTGATGGGTGAAGATCTCGTGGCGATAGGGGTTGGTCTTGGTCTCCTTGGCTTTCTTCATAATGAAGCCGAATACCACCACATTGACTGCCAGCGCCAGTACAGAGATTACGCCCTGCGCTGTGGGGTTGGCAGCGGTGGGGTGCACCGCCGGGTTCATAAACCCGTCAGCATACACACTGGTGATCACGGCGAACTTGCCTTGATCCTGGAACAGCGGGAACACCTGGGCAAACATACACCAAATGGCCAGCGTGTAGGCACGGTTCTGGATCCAGCCGCCCTTGTTCCACAGTGCGTTGGCAAAGGTGGGCGCCAGCAGCAGAGCCAGGCCGCAGTACCAGGAGTGGGTGGGCAGGTTGTTGTAGGTGTACTCAAAGTTCCAAATATCGTAGGCCAGAATGTAGCACCAAGTCATATCCGGCCACAGCATATCTTGGTGGTTCTTAGAGGAGTAAATACCCCACCAGCCGGTCATACACAGAATGTTGATGATACCGGCCAGGCCGTTGAGGATATTCCACCAGCCGCCGAACAGCCACACATTTTCGCTGGAAAGCCACCAACCACCGGCAGCACCGCCGGCGCTGATGCCCTTAATGGCAGACTCAAAGTCGCTGGCCACAGCGATCAAAATGTTAATGGCCACAATTACAAAGGGGAACACCTTGAACCACTGGGTCTTGCCGATGCTCCACTTGTACTTAAGCATCATAAAGCCAATGCACCCTGCGGTGGCAGCATACAGCTTGGCATAATGGAACCAGCTGTTCATGTGGACCACCGTATCGTTATTAACCGCCCAGTCAACACCCTTTGCGGCCGCCACATTGATGACGATAAAGTACACGCTCAGTGCAGCCGGAAGCACCAGGAAAAAGAAAATGCCGCCTGCCTTGGAGCGGCGGGCGATCTCGTTAGCCAGCACCAACCCGGTGAAGACCAATGCCCAGCCCAGCAGCTGCCACAGCGCAGTATCGCCGTAGATTTGGAATAACATAGTTATCTCCTCCTAAAAATAAATCATTTTGCGCCGCAGCGCAACCCTTCCGTGGGCGGTTTTCCGCCCGCTTCAATGTTCAGTTTAGTCCTGTTTTTGTAGATTGTCAATCTTTTAACAAGCCCGGCTGCACATTTCTACATATTGGCAAAAACCGGGGCGGTTTTTTGTTGAAATTGAGTAGCAAAGATGATACAATGTCACTGGTATTACCAAGAACCACAGGAGGAGAACCTATGGAATTTGAAAAGTTACAGACCGCCAGTTTGAAGGAATTGTTTATTTCGTCTGTGGAGGACAAGATTTTGTCCGGCGAGCTGCCCATCGGCGCGCAGCTGCCCACGGAGCGGGAGTTGGCGGAGATGATGGATGTAAGCCGGGGTGTAGTGAATAGCGGCATTGCGGAGATGGCGCACAAAGGTTTTTTAGAGGTGCGACCCCGGGTGGGCACCTTTGTGGCAGATTATCGCCGGGTGGGCAAGTCGGATATTTTTCTGTCCATTATGCACTATAACGGTGGTATTCTTCCGGATCAGGAAATTCGCTCCCTGCTGGAGTTTAAGATCCTGATCGACTGTTTTTCCGTGCGCAAGCTCACTGCCCGCGCCATTACGGAGGCAGAGGTGCAAAAGCTGGAGGATTTTGTGGACCAAATGGCCGAGACGGATGACCCGCAGCGGGTGTCAGAGCTGGCTTATGCGTATAATCAGGAACTGAGCTTCCTTAGCGGCAACACCTTTGCGCCGCTGATCTATAATTCTTTTAAGACTGCCAATGTGCAGTTGGGCGCTCGATATGTGCAGCGTTATGGCAAGGCGTCCCTGTACCATTACCTGCAGCAACTGCTGGTGCAGCTGCTCAACGGCGATACCGCCCGGGCGGTGGCGCTGGTGGAGACGCACTTAACGGATATGATGACCGGCGAGCACCAGATTTACGAATAAGCATACACCAATACAGACGCAAAAAACAGGCTAAGCAATCTACATTGCTTAGCCTGTTTTGCATGTTGTTAGGAATTATGAATACGATAGACTTTTACGCCGTGGTGGGGTACGGTGGCGTTAATGGTGTTGTCGTTGAACCACTCGTCGCTCCACAGCTCATGCACCTCGTACTTGCCCGGCGTTTTGCGGAAGTTCGGGTACGCATCGTCCGCCAGAGCGTTAATGTCGTAGGTGACCGTGCGGCGGGAGGTGCCCTTGTTAAACAGGCACAGGGCCACATCGCCGTTTTGCAGCGGGCGGGCCAGAATATCCAGCCCGGCCTGGCGACGAATGCGCTTGCAGGGCTTGCACAGCGGGTCCTGGTCAATGTTGATCAGGTTTTTGTTGGTGACAATTTTTAAGGTGGGGTTCTCCCGCACCTGCTCGTTGTTGCCGTCCACAAACTTGCGCACATCGTTGCCAAGGATCAGCGGCGCGGCCATCATGCACCACAGGGAGAAGTGAGCCCTGTTCTCGTTCTCTGTCAGCTTACCGTTGCCAACTTCCAACATATCCGGGTCATTCCAGGCCCCGGGACCGGCATGGTCATACAGGCGTACATTGTGCTCATAAATCGTCTTAATGCTTAGCCACTTGGGCATGATATCCGGCGTGGTGCGCCACATATTGCCTGCCTTGGCTCCCCATTTGTAGGGATAAGCAAAGCCCCATTCGCAGATGGAATAGATGATGGGGCGCTCCTCTTCGCCGGTGATGACAGCCCATTCCTTGGTGGCCTCTTGCAGTTCTCGACCCATGCGGGCGTATTGCAGGTAAGAGGAGTCAGCTCGGGTAACCACCGGGTTGTAGAGCAACAGGTGGTTCTCGCCCGATTGCAGCTCAACTGTCAGCTGGATACGGCCGGTGGGGCTGGCGCCCTTGGTGGTGGGGAACAGCAGCTCATGTTCCTTGCCGTTGTTGACCCGAATGCGCAGGTAGCGCTGGTGGAAGCACAGAGATTTGTTATAAGCCAGGGTCAGGGCATAGGTGCCGCCTGCTTCTACGCTAAAGCGGAATCCGGCGGTGCCGGAGCCGTAACCGATCATACCGATGCCTTGACCGGAGGGCAGATCGCTGCACTTGACTACCCGGCCTTTGCCGGTAAATTCTGCTTCGCCGGGCAGCAGGATCAGTGCCGGTTCTGTGGTACCCGGCAGGTTCAGTTGCAGGTTTTCAATAATGGGCACATCACCCTTTAATACATGGTGATGACAAAAGTCATACTTGAAGAATTCGCAGCCCCAGCTGGCCAAGGTTTTGGCATCCAGCCGTTCGTGACCCAAACTGGCCGGTAGATCCTCGCAGGTGAGAGTTCCGTTAGAGGAGTACAGACCCACCTTAAAGCCCTGGCTGTTCAGTTGCTTGATCAGCGCCGGAATCCCCATAGAGAAGGTACCCAGATCCCCTTGCAGACGACCCATTTCGTCTCGCACGGAGCTGTGCCAGCAGTCGTCCAGGTTGATATAGTTGTAGCCCGCTTCCGCCAGGCCGCTGGCCTCCATGGCCTCTGCCACCTCCAGAATCAGATCCTGATTGATGTTTTGGCGAAAGGTGTTCCAGCTGGACCAGCCCATAGGGGGCACGGTAGCGCCGCCGTAATTCGGTGCGTCCGTGGTGTCTATGGTCAGCTTAGAGGGGCGTGCAATCTTTTCCATGGCGCACAACGGGCAGTTGCCGTTGACGCGGGTGATAATAAACCAGGCTACGAACCACACCAGTAAAATGGCTGCGATAGCCAGCAAAATGATACCAAAAATCATAACAATCCCATCTCCTTAAAGAATTTCAGTTCTTCCTTGGCAGCGGCGTAGGCATCGTCGCTGTCCAGTCCCCGGGCGGTGCGCACCATAAAGTCCTTGCGGTGCCGGGTGTTGTAAATCAGACGGTAGCACCAGGCGTACGGGGTCAGCCAAGGGTGGCCGTCCAAAAATCGAATATAGGGTATGCGGCGCATTTGGCTGTATGCCGGAAACGCCAGGCGCAGCTTGCTGCGCAGGGGGCTTGCTTTCTCGCCCTGCTCCATTTGGCGCCGGGCAATGACGGCGCTTTTGTTCCGGTCCGCGTTACCAAAGGCACCGTAGCTGACCAAAAACGATTCACAGTCCGCTGTGTCATCCACATAAGGCGTACCCACGCCGTACCAGTGATAACACACGGTGAGCACAATCTTGGCGAATTGTGCCAAACCGGCTTTTTCGCACAAGGTCAGCACCGCTTTTTCGTCGATCCGGCACCTTTGCAGCATCACGGCAAGATCCAGGATCAGCTTGATTCCGGCGCCGTAAAAGCGAAAGTGGTGGGCCAAGTGGGCGATTAGATAGGCAAAGTGGTAATTGTCCTCCAATTTGCCGCAGCAGCCTTCAAATTGGGCTTGATCCATGGCGTTTGCAAAGGCAGTCTCACACCGGGGATCATCGCTGATCAGTGCTGTGTGCACCTCCAGCAACACATCGCCCTTGCGGTAGTCGTATACCGGGCCGTTCTGGGCGGTACAGGCAAAGCCGCTGCTCATTAGCGCTTTTTTGGCTGCCTGGCGGTTCGCCGGGTTAATGAGCAGGTCAATGTCGCCCATTAGACGGCATTCCGGCACCGGGTACAGTTCTTTTAAGATCGCGCCCTTAAAAAATACATGGGGGATGCCAGCGTCGCTGAGAACGCGGTACACCCGCTCCACACCCTGCTTTTGGTGCTCGTACAGGAACACGCTGCTAAAGAAGTGCTCGCTGAGTGCCAGTCGGCAGTCCTCCGGGATCACCTCGGTATTGGGTGCTTTGTTGCACACTGCGTACACCACAGCGATCAGATTATGCGCCTTGGCAATGCCGCACAGCTTGCGATAATCAATATCCGGGCGCAAGGTTACCGGCTCGTCCCGCAAAAAGGCGGCGGTCAGTTCAATTAAATAGGCAGTTTCAGCACACATGGATTCCATCGTTAAATAATGTTGTTTTGGTCCAGAAAATCGTGGGCGGCAATGAGAATACTCTTGTCATTGTCAAACCGCAGCAGCGACAGCGCCCGGTCATAGGTGAGCCAAATGTAGTCCTCAATTTCTTCCTTTTGCATGTGGATCACCGTGCTCGGGGTGGTGGCGGCAAAGATGGTTACCGTCTTTTCAACCCGATCCCGAATCCGATACTTGGACAGGCAGGAGAAACCCTCAATCAGCTTAACCCGCAAACCCGTTTCCTCCTGTACCTCCCGTAGAGCGGTCTGCTCCTTGGTCTCGCCCTTTTCAATATGCCCTTTGGGGAAACCCCAGTGGGCGGAGCGCTTGTTCTTGATCAGCAGGTAGCGCACCTCCCCCTTAATATCATGGAAGATGACCGCGCCGCAGCTGCTCTCGTAAAGGCATTCCAGCCGGTAGCCGGGAAAGTCCCGCTCCGGGTCCAGATATTCCAAAATGTCGTTGACAATGAATCGTGTGCTCTTGGGCGCCACAATCCAAATGGATTTCTTTTCTTTTTTGTTTCGGAGGACGGCTATCACACGCCCGTCAAAGTTACGCACAGGGTGGTGGATGCCCATAATGTAGGCAGTCTGGTCCTTTTCACCGTATACTGTGCCGTAGTTCAGCGGATACCGATAGCCCGTACCGTCCGTAGAGCCAATAGGCATAACGACCTTGACTCTGGCGTATTTACCGAGCAATTTGTATTCACCACCGAGATAAAAGTTACTATGCACTTATTATATATAAATTGCAAAAGCAATACAAGGCTTTCGCAAAGAAAATTCAAAAAGCCGTAAAACTTGGCGAAAAAAAGCAGCCCTCTGGGGCAGGTGAGAGCCTGCACCCAAAGGGCGCTCTATATTATATACATTATATACAGGATATACAGGAGCCTGTCCGGCGGCGGGTAACAAAAATGGCGTACCCGAAGGTACGCCATTTTCATTTAGGAATGGGGGATTAACCACCCAGTTGCTGAAGCAGGTTACACAGTTCGCCGATTACATCGTCGGTGTCGCCTTTCAGCATATTCAGCACGGTGCCTACCACATCGGTAATGGAGCTGTTGTCAGATCCACCGATCAGGGAGCCTACCAAGCTGGCTACCGTGTTGTAGTTATCCTTGTAGTTGACAACTTCAACCAGGTACCGCAGCACGGCAATCAAGGTCTCAGAGGCGTCGCCCTTTACAAACACGCGCGTGCCGTAAGTGGCAGCCTGAGAAGCATCGGTCATCACCTTGCCGTGGCTTGCCAGCTGGAACCAGTCAATATCCATCAGTTCCAGACCCAGGGGTTTACCCTTGATCTTGATCATGCCAAGCACCTGATTCAGCAGGGGAACAATGTTGTCCACGCCGATGATGGGCTTCAGCATAGCGGTCAGATCGTACAGGTCAATGTTCAGATCCAACTTCAGGCCAACCTTAGCCAGTAAGCCATTCAGATCCACTTTGAAGGCCTTGAATACCTGAGTCAGTACGGTGTTCACATTCACGATGGGCTTCAAAGCATCCAGCAGAGCGGAAACCGGTGTAAACAGGTTCTCGATCAGCTGCAGCAGGCCGTCGTTGGCAATGAACAGTGCCAGGTTGGGCAGCATGGACATCAGGGTCTGCAGCGGTGCATTCAGAATGTCCTCTACCTTATCCCACAGGGAGTTGACAATATCCAACAGGATGTTGTCATAGGCCTTGCTGATGTCCTCTCTGTACTGATACTGGGTCTTAATGTTGTAGCAGCCGAATGCCTCCAGCAGCGGAACGACCACGGAAGAGTAGCCGTTGGAGCCGGGGATATGAACGATGTTGAAGATGCCCAGAGAAGCATCATTCAGCAGTACATCCAATACGCCGTAGAACGGACGCATTACAGCAGCCAGTGCATTAAAGAAGCTATCCTTATCCTTTACGCCCCACTTAAGAGCGGAGGTGTTGACCTTGGACCAGGAGGAGGCGGAGCCGATTACGGCAGCCGCATTCGCGTAGGTCTTGCCATAGGACTCATCGGTGAGCAGCTTGGCAACGGTCTTGGTAGAATAGTCAATGCCGGTCTGGGACAGCAGGGCGGTCAGGTTGGTGGAGTCGTTGATCTTCACACCGTCCAGTGCCTTGCCGATGCCGGTGATCATGCCATTGATGGTGCTGTCCTTAAAGGCAGCGCCAGCGATCAGCTTGTTCAGATCAGCAAAGCTACCGATCAGGCCATCCAGCATAGGCGGAATGTTCTTCAAGAATTCTTGATCCACAGTGGAGGGATAAGAGAACTTGTAGTCCTTGGTCTGGTATTCGCTGTAATTCCAGAACGCGTTGGTGGGATTCTCCTGGAGCAGATAGAACAGCGCACGGATGATCTGGTCTGCGGAGGAGGTGCCGATCTGGTCAAGTACCGCGTTGATGATGGACTTGTAATCCTTGATCGCGTCGATACCGCCCAAAATGGACTTCAAACCGCTGATGTTCTTGGTCAGCAGGTTGGCTACATAGCGGAGCACGGCGATCAGCGTTTCGCCCTGGTTTGCAGTAACGTGCTTTCTATTATAATAGCCTTCGCTGTTCTTTGCAGCGCTCTTGACCGTGCTGACTGTGCCGTGGCTTGCCAGGGCGCCCCAGTCGATCTTGGGCAGCTGAATGTTGATTTTCTTAGACTTGAGCAGCTTGTTCACCAGCGGAACGATGGCGTTTTGGATCTCGCACTTGTTCAGGTTGTTCAGATTCAGGTGAATGTTCACACCCAGTGCGTCCTTAACCAGGTCGTTCAGTGACTTGCCGGCCAGAGCCTTGATAATGACCTCAACATCTACGCCGTTCTTCTTCAGTACCGGAAGGAGAGATGTTACCGGCGACAGAAGATTGTTGACGAGCTGTGCCAGGCCATTATTATCAATGTAGTATGCCACATTGGGCAGTACTGCGGTGAGGGTATCGAACGGAGCGTCCAGTACCTTGTTCAGGAAGCCTACGATGGGATTCAACACATCCGTCAGTACGCTGTCGGTAGACTTCTTAATGTCTGCCTTGTACTGCTTATAGGTCTTCACGTTGGGGCACTCCAGTGCCTCCAGCAGCGGAACGATGGCACTTTCGTAACCATTGCCGCCATAGATGCTCAGGGACTTCACATCCTCGATCACTTTGTACAGGTTGATCTCCAGTACAGAGGTCTTGGAATACTTGTCAGAGCCCTTGATGCGAATGCGCAGGTTGCCATTCTTCAGCTGTACGGTGTCCTTAGAGGAACCGAAGTTCAGGTTCTTCACCAAATCGGTAAGGATCTGGCCAACGGCCAAGTCGTCGCCTGCCAGCAGCAGAGACAGTACGCCGTCCAGCGGACGCAGGATCGCAGCCAGGCCGTTTACAAAGCCCTGCTGTGCCTTTGCGGAGCCATCGGTGAAGCCCCAGTTGATGTTGCCCAGCTTCTTCCAGCTCTTGGCGTTTTTGATCGCCTTAGCTGCGGAGGAGTAGGTCTTGCCGTAGCTGCCGTCCGTCAGGAGCTTCGCTACGCCCTTCTTGCTCACATCAATGCCGGCATAGCCCAGGTAATCCTTGTAAGGATCAATGGCGCCGTACAGTGCGGAAGCCAGCTTGGTCAGGTTGGCGTTGGTGAAGATCAGGGAGCTAACCAGGTCTTTCAGGTTATCCTGCTTCACCACATCCAGGCCGGCCAGCAGGCCGATCACGGAGGTGACCATGGTGTCCAGATCGCCAACAGCGTCGCTGGCGTCCTGTGCGGTCACACCGGCGGGATAATAGAAGCCGGTGGTCTTTTCCTGTACATACTGGAGGAAGGTCCAGTAAGCAGTGGTGGGATCCGTGGTCTTGGCGATCACAGCGTTGATGATGTTCAGCAGATCCTTCTTGGTCAGGCGGCTGATCATATCCAGCACTTGGCTTATGGAAGGATTGTCGATCACGACTTTCAGCAGATCAATGATCTGGCGAATTTGCAGTACATCGACCACCAGGTTAATCAGGTACTTCAGAACAGCCTCTGCATTCTTGCAGTTTGCAATGTCCTTAAACAGGGTGGTGGGCAGCTCAAAGCCAAAGTTAGCCAGCTGGCTGTTTACAGCGTTGATCACGGTCACATCGTTGATGCCCAAGCCAGCCTTGGTTGCGCTCTTCTTCAGCAGGCCGGTTACAAGGGCAATCGTCTGCTTATTCTTCGCGTTTTGATCCTTATCGTCCGTATCGGTCTTAAAGATCAGGCCCAGTATCGCGGAGAACCATGCGTCGTTCTTTGCCATAGAGGGCATCAGGTTGGACACCTTTGCACTCAGAATGGTGGATACGCCGTGGATCTCTTTGTACAGCGGGTAGATGGCGGCAGTCGCCACATTGTTCAGGTCCTTGTTCATTACAATGGACAGGCCCTTAAGCAGGTTGGTCAGCACGGAGACGGGCTTGCTGTAGAAGCCGTCCAGCAGCTTGCTGATGGGAGTGAGAATGGCCAGCAGGCCGGTTGCGCCGTCCTTTACGCTGCCCTTTGCATACACGCCCAGGCTAAAGCCCTGTGCTTTTTCCAGATCCTTAAAGATGGGGTACAGTACACCGTCATAGTAACCGGCATCCTTGGTCAGCACGCCGATCAGATCGGTGATGATGCCCAGGCTCTCGCCGAAGTTCTGGAAGAACTTGGTGTTGTTGCCTGCGCGGAAGCCCCAGTTGATCTTAATGTTGGTGGCGCCGGTCCAGCCGCTGGTGCTCTTGTCCAGGCGAATGGCGTTGTGCCAGGTAGGCAGGCTTGCCAGCTTCTTGGCGGCGGACTTGTTGGTCAGGTGATTGCTCACTGCGTGGGGAGAAATCAGACCCTTCAGCGCAGCAGCCAAAATGTTGTAGTGGTAAGCACCGGTCTTGCTGGTGTAGTACACCGGCTTGCCGGCCTTATTCTTCTTCTTGTACAGCTTCTGGTTGCCGTCGTAGAAAACATTCAGGCCCAGAGCGTCCTCGTTCACCAGATAGTAATCAATTACATTCTCCAGTGCAACATACATCTGAACCACCAGATTGGTCAGATGATCCTCAGTGTAAACCTTCTTGTCTGAGGTATCGGTGGACTTCTTGTCCCCGTCGTTCAGGAAGTTTAAGGTCTTATTGAGCATCTTCAGCATCGGGTTGGTGTTGTCGCTGCCCAGGATGTAAGAACCAAGGCTCACCAGACCGCACAGGATGCCGGGGGTGGTGTTCAGGTTGAAGTTGTTCAGTGTGGAGTTCTCCAGCACCTTGGACAGTGCGGAGTCCAGATTGGACAGCAGAGAAGCGCCGCTCTTACTGGAGGTCTTGGGTACCTTTGCCCACTTGGGCTGGGTCTCGATCTTTGCCATCTTGCCGTTCACTTTCGGGAAGCTCACGTCGATGGTGTTCTTGGTCTTGGTGTCCATGGCCTGGATCACATTCACCAGCTGACCGATGTTAGACAGCAGGAAGTAAGCACTTTCGGTGCTCAGACCAACAAACTTGGATTCCTTGTTGTATACGCCCATTACGAAAGAGGCCTTGTCGTTGTACTTCAGCTGGAATACACCGTTGAGTACATCGCTGATGGTGCTCTTTTCGCCCAGACCGCCCATAGCGCGGATCAGACCGGTGATGATGGGCAGGTTGGTGGTGATCTTGTTGTCGGTGGCGGTCACATCATTGAGCAGGTCAATGATGGCGTTGAACCAGTCGTTCACAAAGATGTTTACAAAGCAGTCCAGAATCTTGGCCGGCTTGCCGCCGTCTGCCAGGTTCTTAAAGTTAACCAAAGACTGGTTGTAGAAGAACTCTTTGTCGCCAACGGTATCGCTCTTAATCTTGTAATCACTATAAGACCAGTCGGAAGCCTTCTTGGTGTTGTCAGCGCTCTTTACATCATACTTGGCAATGAAGTTCTTGCCCATAATGTCCAGAATCTTGGGCAGGGCAACGAAGATGTTGTTGGCGCCGCGGTTGTAAACGGTGCCCTCTTCCTTGGTCATGGCGCCGCTCTTGGCGTCTTTTTCACCATAGGCAGCCACATACTGATCCACAGCAGCGGTAAAGAAAGTGGCCAGCTCGGACACAGCCTCATTCACGGCAGTGGCAGCGTCGCCGGTGAGCTTCAGTGCATCGGCAATGCCGGATGCCTTGGCACCCTGCAGCGCCTTATCGGCTGCATAGATGTTCAGGATCACCGGGGTCTTGGTGTCGTCGTACTTGCCGGTGGTGGGGTCACCATACACCTGGCTGACGATCACATCTTTGCCGTCGGCATCCTTGCCATACTCAACACCACTGATGTTGTAGTATGTAAAGTCGTAGTTCTTGTCGCCGATCAGCCAGTGCATCAGGTTGGGCAGAACCTGGTTCAGGTCCCAGCTCAGGCCGCCGCCCAAACCGACGGGGCTGCCGGCACTCTGGCCGTATTTATCCATCAGACCGGTCAGCAAACCGCCCAGGAAACCGTTAAAGGGATCACCCTCCTGGTTGAACACCATGGGGATCACAACTTCGTCAATCACAACGGTCAAAACAGGCAGCAACTGCATAATGGTTTCAACCGGGTGCTCGTACAGGTTCATCCATATATCGGTGAGCGCGCCCTTCAGGTCAACCTTGGACTCTACCAGTTTGTAGACCACTTCGTTCATAACCGCATTACCGGTGAGGTGCAAGCCTGCAATGGTTACGCCTTCCTGATCCTCAGGATCCAGCAGCACCATGTACTGATTGATGGCGTTGTTTACAGCAGCAACAGCGAAGGAATCCTTAAAGCCGTATTTTGCGAAAGAATACTTTCTGCAAGTATTAGAGATGGTCTTGGCATCGGTGATCTCAAAGTAGAAATCAACGGCCTCGTCAACGCTCTCTTTCAGTTCACCACTGTAGAAGGTCTTTAGCAGATCTTGGTTGATGGTGGCGATCACTTCTTCGGGGGACATGCCGCCGACAGTTTTGTTCTCCATCAACGCTCTGCGGTAAATACCCTCGGTACGCGTATCCAGATCCTCGCTGCTCCAGTAGGTGGCCATTGCCGGCTTGGTTACAGGAGCGATGCCCTTGTCTGCATAGTCGCCGTTCAGGTAAGCCTGGAAAGTGTCACGGCTGGAACCGATTTTTGCGCTGCCACCGGGCACATTCTTGGTCATGTCCGCACGCAGTGCTGCTACGGTAGCGTCATCCAGCTGCGTAGCATAGTACTCGCTAACAAAGGCGCTATCGCCGTTGTTGGCCAGTACGGCAGCACCGATCTTGCAAGCGGTTGCCAGTGCAGCATCGTCATCCTTGATGGCGTTGTAGTCCTTTTTGGCCAGCTTGCACAGATAAGCCTTGGCGGCCTCTGCCAGTTCACTGTTTGCCTTGTCGGACTGATACTGGAGCAGCACATACCAAATCGCTTCGCTCATGGTGCTGACTTTCTTCTTGCTGCCGGCTTCTTTGAAGTAGGCGGTGAAGGTGCCAAAGCACTTAGCTACATCCTTGAAATCGTCCAGAGCAATCAAGTCATCTACTTTGTACGATTTGTCCTTGTAGGTAACGGTAGCTTTCTGGATGTCTTCCAGGGTGTCCAGGCTGCCTTCAGCAGTACCCAGCACCTCGAGCACTTTGTTCAGTGCGTCATAGGCAGCGCTCAGGTCTTCCTGCTGCTTAGCCTGTTTCTCGGGGAACTGCTCCAGCAGGGCGGACAGATCGCTCAGCGTGTCCTCGCACCATTTGGCCAGTTCTGCGTCGCTGGACGAAATGTTGTTGACGCAAAAAGAAAACAGCTGATAAAAGCTCATCTTCGCATCTTTCTCGTCCAGGTAGGCATACGCCACATCGGAATACCCTTTCCGGTAACCGTCAATGATGTCTGCCTTATTCATGGGGCTGCTCAAAAGATTAAGCAGCGTGGGAGACACACCCATGATCAGATCACTGATCGAGGTGGTGTCGGTGACGGTCATCCCCAACTTCTCCTCAAGCGCCTTTTTGATATTCGGCTGATTGAGCAATGCCGGAACATAGGTGTCTACCAGTTCCGTCAGTGCGTCAAAGGTGGAATCGGCACTTGTGGAGTTCTTCCAGATGCCCTTGTCTTTGTCCGCTGCAAATGCAGTGAACCCGACAGAGCAGGTGGTGACCATCATTACTACAGCCAAAAATAGGCTGAGTAACTTTTTGCCCGTCTTCATAATTCATCTCTCCTTCTGATATGTTGACGAACTTGTCGTTTTGGATTCGCCTGGGCAGCGCACCCTTTTAGCGGAGGATGTGCTTGCAAGTCGTGTTAACAATTTGTTCACAATTCCTCTGCTAAAAGGGCGCAGGATACCCACGCGTACAACAAATACAGTATATTTATACCAAATATAGAACGGCAAGTCAATAGGTTTCCGAAAACTTTTTAACAAAATGTGAACGGGTGGGCGAAATTTCCCGATTTATAGCGAAATTCCGGCGCAATATTTTTTTGCGTACTTATAGATCAAGCCATGTTTGGCCCGGCCGATGGACCATGTTCGGCCCGGCCGACGGCTCTGCGCTGCATTCTTATCTTGGATTTGTGTGGAGGATCAGGGCGCGTTTATCGCTATTGCCGCATTCGACAACTGCTGACAGAAATTCCACCGGTTTTGGAGGAAAAATTGTGGAAAATCCTGTGGAACTTGTGAAAGTTGCCCGCCGTTACGCCAAAAAATCGACGGTGTAAAGGGGCACGCCTTTGCGTGTGAAAATCTCGCGTAAAGCACATGACCTTTACAAGTCGAAACTTGCAAAATAATGGACATTGTCTTTTAACTAAGCAATAAAATATGAACAAATTGTTAATTTCGTGTAAATTAAATTTGTCCGTTCGCACAAAAAACGGCGGCTCAAATTGTGCAACATTCCGAAAATCAGAAAAATTACCGCTCTTTATTGATTTTTGGTGACCATCGTGTTTTAATAAGAATGCGATAAATGTGTTTCTATGCGCATTTTCATAATGTATGGCGTCCGGCTACAATGCCTTCATCCTGAATATCGGATTGCCCGATGGTCAGAGGATGGGACGGCGCGTACACGCAACCATTTATTCGTAAGAATTACAAATTACTATGGAGGTAAAAATTAGTGAAAGCTAAAAAGTTTTCCCGCAAGTTGCTTGCGCTCTTTTTGGCGGTCTTGATGGCGATGAGCTGTTTCTCCGGTGCTATGGTCGCTTCCGCGGCTAATGCTTCGGCAAACACGAAGTACCATGACCAGGACTTGGACTTCAACTCACTGGGTTGGCCCATCCTGAATGATGAGCAGGCCTGCACAGCCCTTTTGGACTTTGTGGATCTGACTCTTGCCCAGGCAAACATCGCACCGATGAATATCGACCTGAGCGTTCTTGGTAGCATCACCATCAAACTGGGCAGCGTGGATGAGGTGCTTAAAACTGTTCAAGATCTGGATTCTTTCCTGAACAGCAAGTCCGCACTGCTTCTGCTGGCCGGCGATGCCCGCTATGTAGATTTGAGCGCAGTTAACGGAATGTCCCGCAGCGCAACTTCCTCTACCGATATTGTACGCGGTATTGTGAAGCTGGTTCGGAACCTTTCTTCCGACGCGGGTCCTGAAGGCGCCAACGGCAATATCGTAAAGAAATTGCTGCGCGGCGATCTTGGCCTTGGTATCGTAAGCAGCTTCTTGGATGTTTACAAGACCATCGGCGACCTGATTGGTATGCCCAGCGGCTATCAGAGCAATATGGTATATAATATTGTTCAGCAGCTGGTTCTGGAGAATACCGGTTGGTTTACTGCAGAGGAGAAGGCTCAGATCCGGAACAATCCCAGTCTGGAGACCAGCAAGCTGGATTCCATCCTGCTTGATAAGCTCTCCACTCAGTTGCTCAGCAACATTACCGCACAGATTACATACGCCGACGGTACCAATTCTCGAGACAGATACGCAGAGTATCTGGAGAAGGGTTCCGCACCGTATATTGACACGACCAACCTGCATTATGTAACGCAGGAGGATCATGACAAGAACGGCGAGGCCATCGGTAATGTATATCTGTTCCGTTATCAGGATCAGAAGTTGGTGCTGAAGCCCACAGATACGCTGTTTGACTTTGGCTTCCAAGCCTTTGAGATGGTGTGGAACACCGCCTTGAAGGATACGCTGGGCCAGTTGAATTCCGGTGTGGGCGGTTACGACTACAACTACTATATGTGGTACACCGGTGCCACGACCCACAACACGGCTTGGGACTACAGCAATGTAGCCAACAACTACGCCGCTGCCGATGTGCAGGCTTGGGCCGCTTATGAGTGCCAAAAGGCTGCAAAGAACCTGAAACCCGGCCAGACCCTTGGCGAAGAGTACAAGGATGCGGCTTCCTATCTGGCTTACATCAAGGCAGATCTGGAGAAGTACAACAGCCGTGACCTGGTGAAGTCTCCTACCTACACCTGGAGAGATATTGACTCCACCACCCTGTTCAACAAACTGCGTTACAGCCCCATGTCTGTTTACTACTTTAAGCAGGCAACCGGCCCCCTGAACTGCAGCTTTGCTGAGACCGGTATGAAGAACATTGAGGCATTCATGGCAAATGATTACAGCAGCTACAGCTCCATGCTGGCAGCGCTGAATGATTTCCTGGTTGCCGCAGTAAAGGACTTCCTGCCGAGTTATGATGCCAGCGTTCTGACGAAGGTGAATTCCGATGATCCCGGCAATGTAGCGCAGACCCTGGTTGGCAATATGCTGAAGGTGCTGCAGTACATCTGTGATCAGACGGATGCGAACATTCTCGGCGCCTTCTATAATAAGAACGGCGAGGGCACTGCTCTGACCGAGGCCAATCTGGAGAGCGCGATGATTCCGTTTGCAATTTCTGCACTGCGGAATATCCCCGACTTCAAGAAGGGCATCCACAATGAGGACCTGGACGCTTGCGACGATGCAGAGGGCGTAGCTGCTCTGGCGTTGCAGCTGTATCTGGGCTATGTGCTGCCGGATCATGACTACTCTTCTCTGGTGAAGAAGGGCGCAGACGGTAAGTACGATGTAACCATTGACAATCTGCTGCTGATGGCTCGTGATGCCGTGGGTTATGTAATGAGCCCCTACATTATCATGCACGACAAGGACGGCAACCTGTGGAATCCGGAGACCGCTACTCTGAATGACGGCGTTTCTCTGTTTGATCTGCTGAATTCCGTTGTTGTTTACTATGCCGGCACCGACACCTTTAAGGACGGCGAGCATGGCAAGGGCCTTGCCAATCTTCTGGGCGTTTGCGACACCAACGGCAATTGCCTGGTGAAGCTGTCCAACTCCCTGTGGGAGAACATCAATGTGATCGCCAACAAGCTGCTGCCTGTTGCAGGCGTGCTGCAGTATGGCGATTCTGCAAAGAAAGGCGCTTTGAATTCCGAAGAGCTGATCTACACCGATGTGATTCAGGGTATGCTGAATATTGGCGTGGCAGATGCGAACGGCCAGTATGGCGCAACCGGGTTTGTAACCCGTCTGCTGACCATGGTTTCCGCACCGCCCATTAAGAGCGAAGGCATTATCCGCACCGTTTACAATGTATTGGCTGATCTGGTGAACGTTGTATTCGGCGGCCGCTACGGCACAGCCCGTAATGTGGTTCCCGCTGCTGCGACCAACAATCATCCCTTCGACGATCTGCTGCAGAAGGATACCTTTGCCGGTACTTCCAGCAACAGCAGTTACGGCGTACTGGGTACCCTGGTATACAATGTGTATGAAGCCTCCGGTGGTGTAAAAGGCGACAGCGGCAAGACCGATACGATCCTGCCCGGCGCTATGTACACCGTACAGGCTGTGAACAGCCTGATCGGCGGCCTGATCACCACTTTGGCGGATCATAACATGAAGCTGGCTTCCGCTCGTGTGGCAGACAGCAACTTGACCCTCAGCTATGGCGGTAACACCACCACCACAACACTGACGGTTACCAATAACTGCTACGGTCTGAACCGTGCGGTAAAGAACGCCGAGGGTAACTTCGTTGCTCGTGGCCGTTACAACATTGAGATCACGAATGTGGTTTCCGATAACAGTGCTTGCACCGTAGACTTCTCCAGCAAGACAGTTGTTCCTGAGAAGTCCGCTTCCTTCACTGTTACCAACGGCGGTTTTGATGAAGATACTGTAGTAACCTACACCGTTACTTACAACATTATCGACACCAACACCAACCAGGCCCTCTACACCGGCCTGACCTGCAAGACTTATCAGTTTGTGACTCCGCTGAAGAACTGGTCCGATTCTGTGTATCCGGGCGGTTCTCAGGACAGCAGATTCTCCAATGGTGCTTCCGGTAAGACCTCCGATGGCCAGGCTACCGTGAACAATACCGGTTACTTTGGTAACCCTTACCTGAACGCGAAGCCGTTCCGTGTAAGCTATCCTACCGATATTGTTCTGGCAAGCTCTAACCTGGATGCAGTGAAGAACTACAAGATTCGTCTTGGCTATGACCGTACCCTTGCCGGTTCTCCCGACAAGACTTTGGACGGCGTTTTTGCTTACAACACCGGTTCTGTTAAGGATTCCTTTAGCAACAAGACCGTAACTGTAAACAATTCCAACATGATGGCCGCGTTTGATAAGTTCACCGGTGATGTGCTGAACTACGAAAAGGTAGACTACACCACCGATGGCGGTCAGACTTGGGTCAAGGGTGTTGCCGCAAACCAGGTTCCCTCCAACGGCGTATCTCGTGTGAACCACGCTTACACGCTGAGCGAGCTGAACGGCGGCGGCGCGCTGGCTGCAGCTGTTAAGGATAGCAACGGTTATTACACCGCTGTTTATCTGAAGAGCGGCTCCGGCGACTTCGCTTACAGCAGCTTGCTGGGCAAGGTTTCTGGCGCAACCGGCATTGACGGTCTGTACATCCAGACCGGTTCCGTGACTCTGTCTAAGGACAGCTCCTCTTCCCTGGATCTGTTCAAGTATGATGGTTCTACGGATATTTCTCAGGTATCCAAGAAAGAAGTGAAGTTGAGCTTCTTCTGCGACAAGAACCCGGCAACCGGTAGCTTGAAAGTAACTGTTGCTGACGATGGTAACCGTGGCCAGTTCAATAGAGCATACGATTCTTTGAATAGCTACATTAAGAACTACAGACCTTCTGACTTTAAGGATTACGATAAGGCCAGCGGCTCTTCCGCAACCTATGATGCAGCAACCGCTGCTTTGGCTGCCGGCTTTGAGGCCCGCCAGTCTCCGCTGAATCTGTCCACTGCCGGCACTCTGTCCAGTGCGTTCACGAAGACGCCTGTTACCTCTGAGGTGAAGACCGTGATCGGCGAGCCTGCAACCAAGCCCGTAACTTCCTTGGATCAGCTGCCTGCAGCTCTGGCTGCTTATGCAACGACTGACGGCACTTATTACTATGCTGACAGCGCTATGAGCCAGCCTTATTACACCACGGAGGCTCTGACCGATGCTGATGTAACGGTTCAGACTTCCACCAATGTTGGTGGTCAGGCTTACACCGTGGGTATGGATAAGACCGGCCAGGTTGTTGTGAAGAGCGGTTCTTCCTGGTACTTCCTGAACACCCCGGCTTATGCCACCGCATGGGATACCACCACTTATAAGGATGCTCCCTATGCTATCAACGGTGCTGAAAAGGAAGGCACCTTCAATCAGGCGAAGTTCGTTTACTACAATGCCAATGGCGTTGCCGTGAGCAAGGACTTCACTGTGAAGCACATGGTTACCGAGAAGTCCATTGTCAACAATGGTGAGGAAACCCGTGCACTTGCCATGCAGGCAAGAGACAAGATGCGCTATGCTGTGGATCAGTGTGCGCAGATGCTGAGCGTTACCGTTGCCGGTCAGATCTTCACGGATGTTTCTTCCATTCGTGACGGTATGACGGACGCCAACTTCGATCTGCCCGAGTACCAGAAGATGGTATCCGTGGCGAAGGATGCTGAAAAGATGTACGCTGCAGATATCTACCTGAAGAGTGACGAGTCCAAGACGGTGCTTGCCACCTGCGCTTGGAACCAGATCGACCAGACCATTGCTGACCTGGCAAACACCAACGGTAATGACGCTGCGGATTATACCTATGCATTCTCCACCAGCACTTCTTCTCTGCTGATTGAAGAGGCTGTTCGTATGTTTAAGCTGTACATGGGCACTGTGACCGAGCGCGGCTATATCGGCGACAAGGTGGAGGCTGAGGTTTCTCACGCCAGCGGCAGCGCTTACAGCGCAATGACCACCACCTGGACCGACACCGGCAAGACCGATGCAGACGGCAATGCCATCAAGAATGCTGCAATCGCCACCACCGCGACTTCCGCGAAGTACGGTGCTGTTGAGGGCGGCAAGCTGGTTAACAAGGGCGAGAAGGTTTACACCGACGAGTCCTGGACCAACTATGTGAACGCACTGGCTGCTGCTGTAGATGTTGCGACCACCGGTAACGGCGACTACGCCCATAAGGACGCTGCCACCTATGTTCCGGCTGATAAGGACAACTACACCGCTAACCTGTCTGCTTGCTTCACCGCTTACAAGAACCTGGTAGATGCGGAGAACTCTCTTGAAGAGGGCACTGCTCCCTCCGGCTTCGCTGTAACCGGTAAGGTACTTGCTCTGGCGAACACCAAGGGCGAGCTGGCAAGCGAAAAGTTCACCGTTATCGGTTGCGATGTTGTGATCAACGGCGAGACCGTGGCTACCACCGGTCAGGATGGTACTTTCACCATTCCGGCTCTGGCAAACGGTACTTACACTGCAACCCTGAACTATAAATATGGCTATGACCGTAATATCACCATCACGGTGAAGGACGGTAATGTGGATCTGGGCAACCTGGGTATGGTTGTTTGCAACTTCAATAAGGATGGCTATGTCAATGCTTCTGACTATGCTACCTATTTGGCTGCTTCTAACACCAAGCTGGGTGCTGCGAAGTACAACGCTTCTTGCGACTTCAACCACGATGGCTATATCAATGCTACAGACTACGCTGTTTACTATGCATTCTCCAATGCAAGACTGAGCAACGCAATCTACGGCTAAATCCTAACTTAAAGTACCCTGGCGGTGCTTCGGCACCGCTTGGGTCACACTGATTTTGATTATGAAATTAAACAAACTCAAGAGAACACTTGCTGCTTTCTTATCGTTTGTATTGATTTTGACCTTAACCTCTATAACCCCGCTGGCTGCCCAGGGTACCTTGGGCACCGAGCAGCCCCACCTCTCCTGTACCTTTACGGACAGCGAGGGCCGGGCGGTAGACGGCAATGCACTGTCTGCCGGGGATTATACCGTATCCTTTACGCTTTCCGGTATGCAGTCCTTTGCCGTGATGCAGTACACCATGTCTTATGACGCGGCTGTGCTGACGGTCAACGGTCACAGTGATCTGCTGTCGGACAGCAAGCCGGATCAACTGCGGGGCCTTGGCGCCGCCGGTGTGTTGGTGCAGAATGGGACCATCAACTTTGGTTTTATCACCAGGGTGGACCAGACCGCCACCACCACCGCCATTGATGCGGCGGGTCAGCTCCTTTTGAAGTTGCAGGTCACCGTTGCTACGGAAGCGCCTGTGGACTTTGCAAAGATTGTGACCTTGGATACGGACCCGAACCAAACCTTCATTGAGGCAGATTATGCGGATTATGCCGATTATGGCACGGCTGACCAGGACTGTTATGCGCTGGTTACCGCCTTTGACGGCTATGCCGCTAAGCTGTATCCCATGAAAGCGGATCTGTCACCGGCCACCGGCCATGCCGTTACCGGCAGGGTGCTGGCGCTGGCCAATACCAATGGGGATTTGGCGGGAGATACTTTTACAGTTCGCAACTGCGATGTAGTGATTGCAGATGAAGTGGTGGCAACCACCAATAATGACGGTTGCTTTACCATTCCCTCACTCCCGGCAGGGGAGTACACCGCTACATTGCGCTATGCCCGTGGTTATGATCGCACGGTTACCTTTACGGTAGCAGACAGCGATTTGAACTTAGGCGATTTAGGTATGGTTGTCTGCAACTTTAGCAAGGATGACTATATCAACGCCGCAGACTACGCAATTTACTATTCGTCCGCTAACGCGAAGCAAGGCGCAGCGAATTACAATGAGGATTGCGACTTTAACCATGATGGCTATGTGAATGCTACGGATTATGCAATCTATTATGCGTTTAGTAACTGTAATTTATCTAAGCTAAGTTATTGATAACGATTTAGGGAGGAAAAGAACGTATGCGTAAAAGCGCAAAGAAGCTTCTTTCCGGTGTGATGGCTGGTTTGATGGTAGTCTCCATGGCTCCCATCTCTGCACTGGCTGCTAACTCTTATGAGCCCGGCGATGTTGTTGCAAAAGAAGATTATGTAACAGCGGCTGATATTGCTCCTGAGGTAGATATCGTATGGACGGCTTACACCGGTCTGAACAAAGCTTTTGTTATGAATGGTGATGCAGAATGGGAAAATTCTGCAAATAACGACACCTATGCAGATCTTTCTAAGGTTGACCTGACCGGTAAGACTGCGAACAGCACCGATTTCCCGGCTGCTGCAATCAAAAGCGGTAAATATTATGTAACCGCTTCCTTCATCCTGAAGAACTACGGCGGCCAGTTTGGTGACTGCACCCTGTCCTTCGGTTGGGATAATGCTTTGACCATGGGTAAGAGAACTGCTAAGGGCTTTACCGCCGGCGACTGCGGTATGCTGGTTCCTTCTTATTCCAATGTGTCTGATGCAAACGGCGATGCATATCTGATCGATGCTGCATCAAAGTACAATGACACTTATTATGCCCTGTCTATCGCTACTCCGCATCTGCCGGAGACCGGTTCCGTTGTGTATGTCGGCAACGACTATACCTTTGAGACCGACGGCCCCTTAGGCGGCGCTGATGAGCTGGGCGTTAAATTACAGGGCCTGTACCTGGGTACTGTTGGTTTCCAGGTTGCTGAAGGCACTGTGATTTCTGACGACCTGCTGAAGTTCGGCGTAAACGATTGGCCGGCTAACGACCCCGGTCTGTGCAACCTGCACATGGGTTCCGTTGACCCCGATCGTATGTATACTTTCACCGGCATGACCGAGTATGAGGGTACTACTCCTGCTATGGGTACTCTGAAGATCGCTGGCAACAGCGCTCCGGAGACCAAGTCTTACACCGTTAACTATGTGACCGAGGACGGTAAGTCCCTGGGCACCGAGACTGTGGAAGAGGGCAAGAGCCCCGCTTCTGTACCGGCTCTGCCCACCAAGGCTCCCGATGCTGCCGGCCACTACAGCTATGCTTGGGATAACGATCCCACCACGGCGACCATCTCCGCAGACACCACCTTCACTGCTAAGCTGACCACCACGCCGCATAATCCGCAGACTCTGGAAAGCAACATTGTGGATGCCACCTGCGAGAAGGACGGTTCTAAGACCGTGACCACCAGCTGCTCTGTTTGCGGCTATGTGATCAGCGAGAATAACGTGGTTATCCCCGCTACCGGC
>OIYV01000506.1_pt1 | contig 22284 bp, 24 predicted proteins | sample 1588251 | NCBI WGS metagenome assembly OIYV01 (sample SAMN03283282) | human gut metagenome | biome: human-associated habitat; material: feces | host: Homo sapiens | place: Peru | collected 2012
TTTGTAATACTATTAAACATTGTGCTTTTCCCAACATTTGGAAGTCCTACAATTCCTAATTTCATTTAACTTTTTCCTCCTTAAAATTAATGTTATGCTGTTCGTTTCCACATATAGCATGTAATATATGGCTGCAAATTGTTGTGTGCATTATCACTTCCTACATTGCCACTTGTTAATATGTTACTGTTAGCAGTACTTCCACTTGCCGTACCTGTCGTACTAGCAGTAGTTGTTACTGTATGTGTATGATCTCCGGCATAACTAGTATATGCACTTTTTCCAGCTCCATCAGGGGTGTTATCATGAACAGACCAACATGTTCCAGCAGAACGATATGTTCCGTCATTGTCTGCACCGACAGTATGTCTATGGCTACCATTTAAATTGGCTGTTCCCGACAAAACTGGTATACTATGCGTATGGTTATTTAAACCGTGTGAATGGGCTGGAATTGTATGTGTATGCAATGGCATTTCAGTTTTTGTTAATGTATGTGTTTTCTCTCCTCCAGTTTTTTCAACTGTATTAAAACTAGTATCATTTGTATTAACACCAACTGGAACCCTACCAGTTCCCCATAAAACCCATGTACCAAATCCTAAATATGTGTTTGGGTTAATATTAGTTGTTTCAAATCTAATATGTCCAATTGGATTTTGTTTTTGTAGTATAGATGTTTCAATGTATTGCTTTTGTTCATCTGTTATAATTCCAGCATTACCTTTGTCACCTTTATCACCTTTTAAATCCACAAAATTATATTCTTCTTGCCCTTCTACTCTTATACCTAGTTTTGTACCATCCCAGATAAATTGCAAACCTTTTCCTTGTAATCCTTGTTCACCTTGCGGTCCTTGTTCACCTTGCAGTCCTTGTTCACCTTGCAGTCCTTGTTCACCTTGCAGTCCTTGTTCACCTTTTATGTTAAACCAATCATATTTTTGAAATTCATTACTAGATTCTTTGACATCATCAACATATATTCCAATCCAATTATTAATCGTATCTGACATATCTGAATCTTGTGTTGGTTCTTTAAATGCATATTTTATATGTAGAAACGAATTTTTTCCAGGATCTCCTTTTTCAGCTAGATTTCCTAATATTATATTATCTGAAGATATATGCCCATTTAATTTTTCTGCTTCAATCATAATTTTTCACCACCTTCTGGATATAATATAAATTCTTTTGTACCATCGTCATCATAGCCAATAACAGTATGTTCATCATTAATTGATATTTCATACCAGTATTTAGCAGGTTTATTTATTACATTTCCTATTTTTGTATCTAATGTAGTTAATTCAATTATTACGCTAGTTGACACTTCTGTAATTTTTACATTTTTTTGTAATACAACTCTATCTACATTGCCCTTTTCATACACTTTTAGTGTAACTACATCATCTTTAGCAAATTTATATTCCCCGTTATTTACTGTAAATTTAATATTGCCAGCATCCCCCCTAGTGCAATGGATAGTTGTTCCATCAACCTTAAACATATAATCACCTCTTTCTTTTATTCATATGTCATATACCCTTCAATTTCTAAAATTGCTTGTATTGCACCTGTTCCAGCAGCACAGTTATTAACCGTACTAGGAATTGTATTTTTAGTTTCTAATTTTAATCTATTTAATCCAGTAGTTAACTGGTTTTTTATATCTATTGATTCTGCAATAGTAATATTATGCGAACTATCAGATGGAACAGATGCACTAAATCCATTTGTTCCAAATGCATTTTCTATTTTGGAATATGTAGATTCATCATCATTACGCCACACACTGCCACCATAATCTGATGCAATTAATCTGTTATTAATATTCGTGCACTTATACGCTTCTATATTTCTGCTGTACCCCCACACATAGCTAATTGATCCTGAATTTAGATTTGTTATACTCCAATATACTGGTGAATGCATTATTTTAATTTTAGCAGATGTTATAGTTAATCCCGCTGGTATTATACATTCTAGCAACAAATCTTCTTTTATTCCTTTTTCCGGCGAACTAGTATATTGCCATTGATATCCTACATTTCCGTAATTTTGAAATAGATATGTATTTTTTAGTCCGTTATTTCCTATAACTTTTGCACCATTTTTTAACTTTATTCCATCACTATCTAGTATCACATTATTATTAGCAATTGTTACTAATTTAGCATCTATTGTTCCAGATTTAATATTGTCTCCGTTTATTACGGTAGAACCACCAGTTGCTAAATCTGTAACAGATACATACGAATCAGATATTTTGGTTACGGTACCTTTTAAAACAGTAATTTCATTATTGTTTTTAACTGCAATAGTTGCTACATAATTAGCTGAATTAATAAAATCACTATCTTCATATTCACTTGTAGACTTAGTCAATTGACATACAAACAATGTGCCATCTTCCTTAATCCACCAGTCACCACACTCATATGGTGGATTTGGTCTATTAAAATATATTTTCCTTTCGTGGTCATCTGATGTATCTATTCCAACATTAGTTGTAGCCATAGCCTGTATTAAATTATCATCTGTATTTTCATTCCATGAATCTGTTGAATATTGAAATTGATATACCCTACCTGTTGATTGGTTATAAAATATATCACCATCATGTTCTTGTGTATTAGTCCAATCTGTATATGGTTTATTTTCTAAAGATGGAACATAATCATAAAACCAGAGTGAAACTTCACTCTGGCTATCTATTACATCTTTTAAATTAATTATAAATGAATTTAGCATATTGTTTAATTCATTTTCAATTTTGTATAAATTTTTCTTTTGAATTTCAACATTCTTTCTTAATCCAAGAATTTCACTAAAATTATACTTTTTCAGCAATTCTTCAACCGTTCTAGGTCTTTTAACATCTTGTTTAGACATATTAATACACCCTTCCATTTTTTATTTTAAATCCTATATTTTCTAGCATTTTCTCTTTTTCTTTTAGACTTAAATTTTGTTTGTCAATATAGTTAACGATTTGTTGATTATATTTGTCATACCCTGAAGATTTAGATTTAATTAATATAGCTTTTTCAGCTACACTAAGTCCATCTAAATCATTTACATATTTAACAATTTTATTCAACTTGCTGTTTTTTACAGTTTTTCCATTAGTATAATGGTCAGATTCGAACGATTGACTATCGAATTTTATAAATGAATCTGCTTTAATTCCTAGAGTTGTAGCCATTTTAACATCATCAGATGAATACGATTTAGAATATAAACACATTTTTTGTTCATCATTAAAATCTGTATTTATTATACTTTCTGCTATTTTACTTTTCTTTTCCTTATTGATTTCTGATATTTTTTCTTTTTCTACTTTTTCGTCATATCCTCGTTTTTTTGTTTTTTCATTCAATGTTTTATATGTATCGTTAATATCATCAATTTTTTGATAACATTCTACCATTTTCTTCGAATTAAAATTATATTTTTTAATATCTGAAATAAATTCTTTCTGCTTTTCGCTACTTAAACCATAGAAATATTTATAAACATTTTCAGAATTATCTAATTTTTTTAGGTCGTTGATATCTACTCTATATGTTTTATCTTCTGAATTTAATTTTTTAATTAAATATTCCTTTTCTTGGATAGAATAATCACCATTCATTATCTGGTATGCTTTTTTTCCATTTGCAGAACCATTTATAGTTTTTCCTTCACTATTTTTATCTGATTTAACATTATTCAAAGATTTTAGATCACTCTTATATTTTTTGTACTCTTTAAATGAAATATCTAAATCATTCATTTCTTCTTGTTCTTCTTTAGTTAATGGATTTGAATCATATTCTTGTGCATCAGATGTAGACCATTTACCAAATAATAATGCCTTAGAAATTTCTTTCGGAGATTTATTGTTTACAGTGAATTGTAGTTTCTTTTCTCCATCTTTTGAAGTAGTATAACTCCCACCTTTTATAACAGCTTCTGCACCTTGAATAGTTTTTTTAGCTTGATTTCCCCCAGTAGGTGGTAATAAATACATTAATTTTTTAGATTCATCTTTAATTGTGCTTTCTCCAGTTGCTAATTTTATAGGATTAGGTATTCCGCTTGCAGTTGGAATACGAGCATTTTCACTGAATAAATTTATTACTGGTAATGCTTCAATAAGTTTCTTGGATGCTTGATGTAAATTATCTTGCAATGTATCTTCTGAATCGTCATCATCATCTAATCCAAAAGCTGTCATTATTATATCTATTACATCAAAGGCTGGTCTAGTTCCTAAGACAGCCTCATATGCGTTATTAAAAAAATAAGAAAATGCCATTAATTGACCTAATGACCAAACAGCTCCCATTGAAGCTCTTAATGCTCCTTTATTATCATTATTAACTTTATATTCTTGAATAGTATCATGTATCATTGAGTCATATTGATTAAATACTTCAAATTGAAATTGCGTTACAACTCCCAATGTTTTTGAGTTAAATAAAACAGGAGTAGAGCCTAACGACCTGTCTCCCATAATTCTTGCACCAAAATCATCTGCTTTTTTTATAGCTTCAGATTCTGACATTCCTTTTGATAGATTTTCATAATACTTACTTCTAACAATAAGGTTTGCAGTAAAATAATCGGTAGCATTCATAAACACTTGACCTGCATTACTCATTTTCTCCCATGGTGTCTTATGTATTCTGTCGCTTCCAAATCTATTTGTTAAAAAATCGCTTTTATTTATAAAATCATCTTTTGCAAAGATATTTTTAAAAGTACTAATAGAACCTCTAATCATTGAAGTTTTCTTTGTTTTACTTCCAGCTTGTATAACAGAAACAAAGTTCGATAATGCACTTGATATATTAAATCCAGTCATATTACTTCCAACTTGTTTTTTTATCGTATTCAATGTAGAATATATATTTCTTCCAAGCAATTTTTCAACACTTCTATCTATTCCTGATTTTTTTCCAGCTAAATTATTGGTATATTCTGTAAGCCAAGCAGCATAATTAGATAAATGATTGTTCTCAATGTTTTGCATTCTTTTAGCTTTTTGTTCTTCAGTTAATCCTTCCATTTTATCCCAACCAGTTTCTCCATAAGTTTCTCTTATGTGTTTTTCAAATGCTCTTAATCTTTGTATATCTTCAGTATGATATATTAAATTACTTATTCCTTCTATATAACCATCAATACCAGTAATTGCATCATATGTAGTTTTTATTCCTTGTCTCTTTTGAGCATTTGCGAAGTAACTTTTCCCTGGCATAAATGTATCTGTAATACCATTTATATCTGTTGGAAGTGCATTTTCATTTTGTATTTTTCCTGGAATACCAAATCTAGTAAATATATCATTTAATTCATTAAAATGTCGAACATAATCATCTCTTTTGGGTATAGGGTCATAACCTAATTTCACTAAAACATCATTCGCTTTATCAATGTACATGTCATATTTTGCTCTTAATTTTTTAGCAGCTTCTCTAATTTTTATTCTAACTTTTTCATTTTTAATATCTCTCTTTAAATCATTTTCTGTATATGCAACTTCTTTTCCATCTTCATCAACATATGATTTTTCAGCATATTTTTGTAATACAGCAGACTCTTTACTATGATCTTTTATTCCCCAACTTTTTATATCATCTCTTTCTTTATTCTTGAATCTTGTCTTTTCAGCCTCATTATGTTTCACTGGCTCAAAAATCTCTGCATTTACTTTTGTTCCAACTAAATGTCCAAATACCTTCTCATTGACTCTTTCTGGGGAAGTTCTATTCAAGTTAATCATTGTAATATTTTTAGCATCATCAAGGTTTTCATTTTTTAATCCTGTTTTTTCTAATAGACCATCTTGTATATCTTTTCTAGTTGTTTTTGTTTCTTTTCTAAGTTGTAATTTTATATTATCTTTTGTAACCTTTTCATTCTTCCTGTCAATTCTGCTGTTATATTCATTTTCTATTCTGATAATTCTTTGTTGCAAACTTCCAATTTGCATTTTTAATCTATTAGCTTCAACTGTATCTTTGTCAGTTCTTTGCTCTAGTAACTGTTTCTTCTCTGCAAGTTTTTGTTCTAATGAATTAATGGTTTCATTCTTATTTTTGATTAATGCATTTACTTCTTCAGCTCTTCCTTTTAAAATGTTTTGCTTATATTCGTTATATTTATCAATAGAAGTTTCTTTATTAATTTTTCTTATAAAATCAATTTTAGGTATTTCTTTTTTTATTTCATTTTTATATAAATTTTTATGAAAATTATTTAAACTAAAATCAATTGTCATATTGGTTTCTTGCGAAAGAACATTATTATAGTCATTTTTTTCTCCAGTTTTTAATTCTGAAAATCTATCACATAATATATCTTTTGCAATTAAATAATCACTTGGCATTTTACCTTCCTGATTATTCCAAAATTCCAGTTTTTGTTTTTCAAAATTAGGATCATCCATTATTTTTTGTATTGCAGGTTTAATAACATCTGCCGATAATTCAGGATTATGTAGTATGTCACTTTCCGCAACTTCATGGTATATTACTTTCTTTATACCAAATAATTTAGCTTGCTCAGCATCAATATTAATTTTATTTTTATTATTGTAAGATGCTCCTGCAGAATAACCATTTGAATTTTGATCAACCGAAAAAAAGACAATATCTTTATTATATTGTCTTTTGATATTATTTATTAAATTTAATTGTTGTTCATCAAGTTGTTCTCTTCCAAATGGCTTAATATTTGATTCCCATTCGTTGTATTCTTCTCTTGTATATTTTCTACTTTGTTGTTTTTCTTCCTGGTATACCCTGGACAATTCTGTATTTCCTTCCAACATTCTTCCCAATTGAATTTGTTCATTATTACCACCTTCACTTTCGATATTATTATACATATTATTATTATTATTTGCAATATTTTCATGTGATAATCTTGAATTTTTAAAACCTTCTTCAATTTGTCCTGAAATTGTGTTTTGAGACATTTCACTATTCAAATGATTACTTATATTACTTTGTTCTTTTTCTTTTGTTATATTTGATTCTGAAAAGTCGTTTTTTTGCATATCTATATTTTCTTGGTTATTAATTATTGATTTCTGAATTTTGTTGACTGGAACACCTAATGCTTTTAACACTGTTGTAGTTAATATAGTAGTAACAGCTGTTTCTCCTAAATCTTCTAATGAATATGTTGCATTTGGATCAACTGTCCCCTTGTCTAGTGCAGTTCCTATTATGTCAGATATAACTTCTTCACCTACTTCACCTGCAAAATCATATCCCTGTTGTAATAGGAATTTCCCTACTTTATTTTTTACTTTTTTAGCTATTCCTTTTTCTACAATATCATCTAAAATACCTTTTCCAAATATATTAACACCACCAGTTAACATTTCTGTCCCAACTTCGGTTATACCTTTAACATTTCCAACTTTAACTGCTGTATCTAAATCTGCACCTTTTTGTAGCATTTCTTCTGTTCCTGTTCCTTTAGCAGATACACCTGTTACAGCTAAACCTGCTGCAGGTCCAGCTGCTATAGATGTAGCAATTGATGGAACCATATATCCTACTGCATTTGCAACATTACTAGCCAATTGTGTTCCCTCATCATATTGTTTAATTTCCTCCTGTAGTTTATTTTGAAATTCTCTTTGTGGTGCTAATATTCTATCAGTTGTTTCTTTAACAGCTGTATCTGCTTGATTATTTAAATTTCCTACTAATTGCGATGTTTTATTAAATTGGTCTTTGAATGGTAACGAATTAAACGCTAAATTAGGTGTTTCTATTCCTAGTTTTATAGCTTTTTCAAATGGGGTTTTCCCTTTTTCTGTTAGTATATCATATCCTTGCTTAGCTGCTCTGAATGGTAGTGTTGCTGTTTTAATAGGTGCTCCTAAATATGATTTAGCCACATCTCCAGCACTTTCTAGAAATGATTTATTCTCACCTTTCTTCAAATTGTTCTGTAATTCTGTAGAACCCGCTTGTGCAATACCTGCAAAACCACTTAAAACTCCACTTCCTGCAGATTTAGCTGTTATTTTAGTTTTGTCCCAAAAACTTTTATCGTCCGATTCTTTTGATGCCTGCTCATTTTGTTTTTGAACTAGACCAAGTGCGTCTTTGTATGATAAATCTAATGCTTTAGCTGTAAATTTAGCTTGTTCTTTATCTAGTACACTGGTTTTTTTATTTTTTTCTAATGCACTTTTAAATTTATTTATATTACTTTCTTTGAAATTAGTAAACTTCAAGCTTGATTTCTTTGTTGAAATCGGTGTGCTTGAGGTTTTCTTATTGTAATCTTTCAAGATATTATTATACATTTCTTCTTTTCTTTTAAAGTCTTGTGATAATGTAGTATCGTTATAGATTTTTGAATTATTATTTGTACTAGAAATTATTTTATTGTATAATTCCTCTTTTTCTTTTAAATTCAAATTACAGCACCCCTATCCATACATATATATTATTTGTTTCACTTCGTCTTGATTAATTCTTCCTGCATTTAGTTGTGATTTCAAGAAATTTTCTAAAGTTACTTTTTTGCCTACTATAGGTTTATTTTTAAATGCTAAATACGAATTATATGCTGCTTTGGCATTGTCTGTTATAGATGTTGGTGTAGTTTCTTTTGTTTCTGTATTTCCTGTTAAATTATATCCGCTAATTTGTGCATTTTGTGCCTTGATTTTTGCTATTGTAGCTTGTGTTTCTGCTTTTTTCAATGCATATTCTTGTTGCCATTGTTCATACTCTTTTTGTCTTGCTTTTTCTGCTGCATCAAATTCAGCTTGCCATTGTCTTTGTTGCTCTTGCCATTGCTTTTGTTGTTGTTCATATTCATATTCTCTATTTATTTGATTTAATACATCTTGATATTTAGCATGGTATGTAGTATCAATATCATCAATTTTGTTATCACGTTGTATTGTTAAATTATTTTTATATTCAAATCCTTGTAATGCAATTTGTAATGATTGTTCTAATTTTTGTTGTGCTATATTTGCTAATGCTTCATTATTAGATAATTCTGCATCTTTAATCATATTATCATATTCCAAAACTGCCTTTTTATAGCTTTCTCTTGCAGATGCTACCCTATTTTGATATGTATTCCACATACTAACTTGCGATGATTCTTGATAACCACTATTCTGTAATCCCTGTCTTGCTAGCATTTCCGCATTAGCACCATATTGATTACTTTGTTTCATGTAATCGGTATAAGAAGCTTTTTGTTCTTTTTGATAATCTTTTGCATTCTGGTCTTTTTGTTGATTAATTTTATCAATTGTATGTGCAGTTTGAGCTTGTTGTAATTCTGTTTGTTGTTTTTGCCAATTTTCCAAATTTGCTTGTTGTTGTTGTGTATATGTATCTCTGTCATTAATCATTTTGTTATAATTTTCTGTGACTTCATTTTTTCTTGCTGTTCCTTCTTTTTCAACAGTAGTTAACCTTTCATCATTATAATCTATAATATTATTAGCCATAATCTCCTCCTATTTATCTTTTCACATATGAACCAATAAAAGACTCTAACGAACATTTTTCAATTTCAAAATGTTCATTAGAGCTAATTTTAATTTGAATTGATTTCCATTTTTTCTTTTTTATTCTACTTACAACATACCCTTTAATATTTTGATATGTTCCTATTTCTTCAAATGCATTTTTGTCTGTTTTAACTTCAACTTTAATTGAATTTCCATATATATCTATACAACAACCTTTTTTGTTTGTAGTTTTTTGGTATTGTGGGTATTTAAATTCATCTTCACATGTTGTCCAATATGAATTTATAGTTGTGTCTTTTTTGGTTAATGTATAAATCCCATCAGCTGTTCCAAAATATAATATTCCGTCTTTTTCTGCTACACACTTAGGTGTTATACTTAATTCCCAATAATACCATTCGTATTCTGTGTGATTATTATTGTAAAATTTTTGTTCACTGTCCGCTAAATAAACTTTATTTCCGCAAATAACTAATAAATAGCCTTCCCATTCTGCTAATAGCATATTGTTGTAATCTTCTTCATTTAATAGTTTATTATCTACTAAACTACTTCTATGGGCTAATACTTGTTCTGTAGTTATATCTCCTGTTATTGCTTCCATTCCTCTGTCTGAAAAGAAAACAATATCATCTTTAAAATTAATTCCTGTTGTAGCACAACCTGTTGAAATACTTGAATGTGTACTTGGATATACAGTTCCATATTCTGCATCTGTAGTTGGATTATGATAGAATATTGTAGTATTAGCTTGACTGGATTTCTTACATACCCATAATGCGTTATTAGCTGGAATAAGTGCTTTTACGGGGCTTAAATCAAGACCTTCATTGTAAAAATCCAAATCACTTATATATCTTGGATTATCTAATGAACTATGGAAAATCACATTCGGATAATCCTGATTTCCGCTAAAAAACACCCTATTATCAAAAACTGATAATAGAGTGCATTTTTTTATTTTATCTGCATTTGTTGTTGTATTAGCCGTTGTGAATTCAATTAACACATTATCTTTTCCGTCAGTATCAGGTTCATCAGGTGCTTTTGTAAATATTACTCTTCCATTTGCTAAATCTGTAGTATAATCTGTAGTTATTGTTTTTAGCACATCATTAACATATACTTTGTCAATGCTTGTAATTGAACTAGCATCTAATTTATATATTGTTGATTTACCATCTGCACAAAATGAATTTTTTCTTTTATTTGTTAACAAATTTACATCTTCATATGTACTTCCTTCTCCGCTTGGTGCCTTACTTATTGTTGTAGTTGGTATATATCCTTCTACCTCTTTGCATGTTGAACCATCATATTCCAAATAATTTAGCCCATCTTTAATATACAAAATATTCGCATATATAAATGATTGACTTTTTTTAGGATTCATCTTATTGTATATTTTTGTTTTATCATTATTATATATGTCGTATAACGATGTTCCTGCGTGAACTATTAAATGATTTTGATTTTGTATCTCATAGAAAAAAATTCCAAACACAGTTTCAGTAAAAACTAGTATTTTCTCTATGTCTGGTCTTGTTTCAATATGTTTTCCTATAGAATTTTTATAATTTTTCCACATATTTAGCGAATCCGGACTTCTATTTAATGCTACATCATTATTCGTAAAATCCACTCCTGCAAAGTTTCCATATATCCTTGTTATTAAACTTCCACTAACTTCTGACATATATTCCTCCTAAAAATTCAGACCATCATCACATATTACGATATTTCCTCTTGCTAATCGTGGATCTAGTCCTTGTTTTAATTCATTGTATCTGTCTGCATATATCTTCCCGTAATTGCTTGATACATCATTTTTTAATACATCTGCAGCAACACCATATACTAAACATTCTATAACATCATCTGTTATTTCAAATTTATATTTTTCTGCATCTGTTGTTCTTGTTATTCTCTTTGGGTATTTATAATAGTAAATTGTTGCTGTTCCATCTTCCAAGAATGTTATATAGTTTTCTACTTGTTCATGTCTTACATTCTTAATTACATTTAATTGGTAGAAATTCTCTAAATCCTCACATAAATCTAATTCTTGGTTCTCAACAACTTCCATTTTCTCTTTTGCAGATATTTTTTTAATTCGGCATAATTCAAATTGAATTTGATTAATTACATCATTCAATTTTTCTCTTATATCTACATCGTCAGTCATATTTTCAATTGTAGTACCAGTAGTGTTAATTTCTTCAATTAGTCTTAGTACTTTTTTCTGAACTTCTAAAAGATTCAATATCTTCATCTCCTTTTATTATTTTATATAAATCTATTGCCTCTTGTATAGTAACCATGTTGTATTCAGGTATTACAAATCCTAAACCTTGCACATATACTAATAATTCATTATCTTGTAATTCTACTTTTTGTGTTGATTTTTCTTTTACTTTTTTTCCATATTTTGTTATATAACTTTTAGTGATGTTTGTTGTTAATATATTGTTTATTATGTAGCATTCAATCTGTAATTTACTTTTTTTATCTTTTTCTATGTCATTACATAAATAAATATTTTCTCCATTATGTCTGTATGCACCATAGAACTCAACATCTGGATAAATAACTCTTTTCTCTAAACTTTCTAATTTTTTCATATTTGTCTTCTTTTCACTTATCATTTGATATTACCTCCATTTTTAATTTGGCTTGGAAACTTAGACTCGAACTAAGAATAAAAGATTCAAGGTCTTTTGTGATACCTTTTTCACTATTTCCAAATATATAATGGGATAGTTTATTACTATCCCTAATAATTAATTGATTGCAGCTACTTTAATATCTGTGCTTGATGGAATTATTATAACTGTACCATCATTGTTAGCAAATCTTGCACTTTCAATTCTTATTACTGCCTTTTCTCCTGCAGCTAATGATTCAGATAAATCTGTGTCTGTTGCTGCATAACTTCCTGATGTTGGAGCTTTAACTTTTATAGTTCCAGCTGCAGTTCCTGTATTTTCTGCGAAAAATACAGTGTATTCATCTGATTCACTTAAATTAATTTCAAATCCATCTGCAGCTGTAGTTGCTGCTACAGGTGATATTTTTGTTATTTTATTAAATTCTGCTTTTTGATTTTCTATTGTTTTTTTTGCCATTTTATTTCCCTCCGTTTTATAAAATTTTTAAAAGCCCATTAATATTAATGAGCTTTTATTACATATAGTTCTTTAGGTCTAACTAATTTTGCACCATATAAATGTAATCCTTTTATAATTTCACCGAAACCATATGGATTATCAGATTTTTTTATTTTATTAATTTGTGATGCAAATGCAATAGCTTTTTTAGTTCTAATCATTTCGTAATCATCAGTACCATCATTATATAGACAGTTTGTTAATCTCAAGAATGTATTACCATATTTACCTACGGCACCGTTTTTTATGTATTCTACGTTGTCTGTGAATAATTTAGCTAATGAACTTCTTAATTTTACTATGTGTTTTGCATTTAGATCTGCAGCTAAAGGTGTTTTGGCTGATACGTCCTTGCTATATAATGCAATATGTGCATCATCTATTACAGATATTGCATTTTCATTTGTGATTTCTGTAGATGCTGATGTCATTGCTGTTAAAGCATCTTTTGCCTTAGTTCCAACAAATCTTTCTGCTTTTTCAGCTAATGCTTCTTTTGCTTCGTTAAATTGCGTATCTAAATATCCTTCTATTTTTTGTGCTTGTTCAACATCATCAACTTCAAAACAGAATGCTTTTGACTCTGTTATATCTAGATATTGAGAGTTATCTCCTAGATTTTCTGGTTCTAACTTTGTTCCTTTTTTGTAGTCAACGACTGTTGGTCTGACAGCTCCTACAATTTTTAATCTGGCACCTTTTTTTACTTCTCCTTCAAAACGATAATCGCACCAGTTACCCATTACCAAATCTTTTTTTAATTCTGTTTCGCAATATTTTGACCAATACATAGGTTTAAAATTTTCACTCATTATACTTCATTCCTTTCATGTTACCAGGTTTGCATTGACCTACGCACTTTCGCCATTATTTTTGGATCATTCCATTGTTCTTCAGTTAACTTGTCCACTTCTTCAGATGTAAATGTATCTTTTTCAACTTTAGAGTCATTATTGCGTAAAGAGCCTGGGTCACTAACCTTTTCTTTATTTTCTTTTTTTGTTTTTTGGAATAATTCAAACTTCTTAGAAAATGGCATAGTATCAGGAATTTCGAATTCTTTAATGAATTTTCCAAATTCTTCATCTTTTAGAAAATCATCACCAAGACCAAGTTTTCTTACTTCTTTTTTGTCTTCTTCTGTCTTTCTGACATTTGCTAATTTCTTAAAAATTATCTTATCCCTGTCGGTCATGTTGTCATAACCTAATTTTAAAAGTCTGTCAGTTTCTTCTACTATTTCCTCATATCCTGCCTCAATAATAGAATCTGCTTCAGCTTTTGCTAAAATTTCAACTTCCTTTTGTGAATATTTTGGTTTGCTTTGAGAAGGTATATCTATGCCTTGCTCTTTTAACATTTTTTCAAGTAAATCGGCATTTTCGTTTATATCTTTACCGCCAACACCTGCATTCAATAAGTTTTCTACTCTTGAATATTTTTCTTCAGTTTCTCTTTGAAACTTGTCTTTTTGTCTTGCTAATCTAGTTTGCATTGTGTGATTAAATTCCTCTTGCAAATCAGGATTCTCAGCCAAAATATCCCTTAATTTTTTGTTAGAGTAAACATTTTCATTGTTTTTATCTTCTGCATCAGTATCAATATCTTGCGCTTTGTTGTTTTCAGAAGAGTCTGTTAACTCTATATCCTCATTTTCTTCTGTAGTTTGAGTTTCTACATTTTCAGTTTCGTTAGTTGTTTCTAACATTTCTTCTTCTTCCATTTTTGATTCCTCCATTTAAAGTCTGTCGACTATATCCTAGCTTTTTTTGCGTCTTCAAGTTTTGGACATAAAAAAATAAAACATACTGCTATGTTTTATTGATTTTCTATTTGATTTTCTACAACTGGTTGTTGCATCATACTTAAATTATTTTCTTGATCTAAATATTGTTGTACCTGCTGTTGCATTAATTGACCATTGGCTTTAATTTGTGCTATTCTTGCTTGTCTTTCTTTTCTCTTTTTAACTAGTCTTAATAGTGTAGCTTTTGGCATATTAGCGTCATCGTCTAATAATTCTATATAATCCTCTAGCATTTGTGCATTTTGCGGTAAGAACAAACTGCTATTAGCCAAATTTTCTAAGCTTTGTTCTTTTGCATATTTATCATATGCACTTTTGGCTGTTATTTCTATCTTAACAGTTGGATTCATATTTTTAATTAATATAGTAGGTATTTCTTTGACAATATAATTTATTTTACCTGTTTCATCTTCCATTTCTTCATCTATTAATCTAATACTATATCCTGCATTAGCAACCCACATATCAATCCAACACAATGCAATTTCTTCAATGAATTGTTTCAAAGCACTTATTTGTTCAATCATTGGTTGGTTTGCTGCTTCTTGCATTGCTAATATTGCCCTTCCACTTGCTGTTTCAGGGTTTATATTTCCTGTTGCTGCATCACCTGCACCTGCCAATTCTTTATCTAATGTGATTAATTCATTTTGCAACTCTTTAACATCTGAACTCATACTAGCTACTTGTGTATATCCAAATGCTTTTTTTACATCATCAACATTTTTATTTGTTCCACCAATTTCAATTGTAGCTCCTGGTTTTTTTATTGCTTCTTTATTTGTTACTAATTCAGTATTGATAATTGGGTGTGGATATGCAATATTTTTTCCCACGAATGCACGTCTAGTTGCACTCTTATTAACTTCTAACTGATTAGAAATATGTTGTTCAACTTCCCCAACTCCTCTTGCACTGCCCTCAAAATCTTCCCAAATAAAATGTTGTATTGGATATCTTGTATATCCTGTTTTTGTATTTTTTGTTATATCTGCAAATCTTGTTCCTATTTGATAATATACAATTCCACTATTTTTATAGAATTTAGTTAATACTGTAACCTTATTATCTTTTTCATATTTTGTATCTCTACCTGCTTCTTCCAAATATTCTGTGTCTACTGTAATTTTTTTAATTTCTTCTTCAGAACATTCAAGCCTTTTAGCATATTCTTTTGCTTGAATTAATGTCATTCTTCTTTTAACAATTATGTATGGTTGTTCTTCAATTTCTTGGTTGTTTTCATCACCATATATAACATCATTTTTATTTAATTTTTGACAAACAATATCTCGGACTTTTTTGTCGTAAAAATTGTATACTATGCCTTCTGAATTGATTCCAGCCTGTTTAACAATTTTCTTGATTTTATCGTCCATTTTATTTCTTTCCCATGTGATTTCTGCTTTTTTATTTAATAGTTTACAAACTTCTTTTCCACTTTCTATTATTTCTCTATTATCGAAATTTAAAGTATCGTAAACTATCTTCCATAAATTTTGGTTTACAGTAGATACTTTTGTTTTTACTATTGTTTTAATGTAATTAATTGATATTGGACTGTTGTTTCCTAACTCTACACCTTCCCATTGATTTCCGTTGTACATTTGATGGTTTTTATCTGTTTTGGTATACATTCCCATTCTATGATTGTAATCCACACCATGTTGATACAAAGTCCATAAGTCTGTTTCTTCTAATTCTTTAACTTCATCATACATTAGAATTCATCCTCCTCATCGTCTTCTTCATTTTCTTCGTCATCAAAAAAAGGGACTTTTTGTTGACTATTAGCTGTTCCATCGTATTTTTCTAAATTATCCATTATCACATCCATCTGTAGTTGTCTTTTTTTATTTTTCTTTTTTTCTTCGTTTTTAGCTTTATTGTCCTTATATGTTTCAATTGGATGTGCTATATTGTTTATAGTTTCCTTTGAAATAAAATCTTCTTTATTTCTACATTTATATCCACATAAAAAACACAACAAGCATATACTGCCTGTTGCTAATATAGTTAATATTTCCATTTTTCCTCCTTAGATTATAACAGTTTCATAGGATTCACTAAAATCATCATAGAAATCACTATCAAAACTATTTTTCTTTATTATTTCTCTTTCTCTAATTTCTTGTTTTTTAAATCTGCTTTGTTGTCCTGCTATTTCATATGTAATTGCTGTTCCAAGTATTTTGTCATCATGGCATCCTTGTTGTGCTTCAGCTTTGCCTTTTTCATTCTTAATAAATGTTAATGCCTCTCTTAATATTTCAATATCTTTAATTTTACTTGTTTCTTGATTTATTATTCTTTGTAAATTAGCCAATATCAACGGTCTTGTTTTTTTGTTAGTTTCAAAACCAAAACTTGTATATTTCTTTTCTGTGTAATCATCTACTTTTTCTCTTACATATAAATTAGGATACATATATTCTTCAGCTAACATTTGCGTTGGATATGTTGAAAAATTGGTTTCTAAACCAACCAAGGCTTTGTTGTAGTACATTCCCAAACAATATATTTGAATTGTATACGATGTTTCATCTTTTTCCTGCTCTAATGTTGCCACCGTATTTTCATCTGTATTGTCTATTACTGTACCTGTATTTTTATCTGAACCTTCTCCTGATGTATCTCCTCCTAGAACATATGGAACACCTCTTTCGGGCTCTCTATATATTTTAATTGGACCAGTAGGATCATCTACCCATTTTATATTAGTAATATCTTTTTTGTTTGCGATATTGTCATAAATAACATCGCATTCAAAATATCCTCTTTTAATTACACCTAAATTATCCTGTTGTTCTATTAAATCAATATATTTAATTATTGCTTCTTTATCAAAATAACATTTTCCAGATGCAATAAATGCCTCCTCTGGGCTACATGGATATTCTTGTTTTATTAGCTCTTTATCTATATATCCATTATATTTTTTATAATACCAATATAACTGATTTTCATCTAATCCTTTTTCTTCTAATAACCATTTCAGTCTTTGATGAATCCAATCATTGACCCTATATATATCATTTAAAAATTTTGTTCTTCTATTTTTAGTTTCAAAATTCAATCTATATTCAGGTGTTAGCCACCACTCATAAAAGCAATTAATATGTTCACCAGATTTCCACATTGTTCTATAATCATTAAATCCATTAGCAGTAGTTTCATATATTTTTATAGAATCTTTAGTGAATGTTTCTCCTAATGATGCTTGAATTGATGAAATGCCATCCTTCCAGAATGCACATTCTGAGCCATGAAAGAAGTTGATTGTTCTTGAACGACCAACTTCTTTAGTAGCAGTATCTACTGCCCAACTGCTATTTAATTTTTCAAATAATAATTGCCTTTTAGAATTATATTTTTCTGTCGGCTTGATTTTATCTGGTAGTCTATTATATACAAACTTTGCTTTATTTTGAAAAATTGCTTCTGTGTTTGAACTTTTATCAGCCAATGTTAAACCTTCACAGTTGTGTCGTGTTATTGTTCTTGCTAATTGATATGCAGTTATTAATGTAGTAAATCCTTGTTGTCTACCTTTTAGTATTAATATTGATATATTTGTTATTAATCCTTTGTTAAAATCCTCTATTGCATTATTTAATGTATCCATAAAAGAATGTTGAACTTCATTTAAGAAAAACGGTACTATTTTTTTATTTTTATCTACAACAGTAAAAACTAATTCTATTAATTTTTCGGGTTTTTCTACTATTTCTTCTCTAAGATTTTGATTTGTAATTATTTCATTGCAACAAGCAATAACAAATTTTTCATCTTTTTTGATGTCTTGATGGGTTGTCCATTGTCTTTTCCTTCTATCAATTAAAAAATCTGCTGTTACTTTAATCATAATACATCCTCCAATTTTATATTGATGTCAGTATCTACTTTATGTTTTTCCGCTAAATCAAAATAATTCTCTAATACAAATTTTGCTCCATTTGCCTTTCTGTTGTCGTACAATGATTCTTCTGCATAGTTTTCAACTCTTTGTTTTGCAAATTTAATTATATCCGTATATATTGTATCTCCATAATCTTTTTCCCAACATCTTAGTGTTTTAGTAGTTACACCTAACCACAGTGCTAATCCTGATATTGTATATGGTCTTTTTTCTTTGTGCATATAATTAAAATATTCATTAATTCTATCCTGTAATTCGTCTAAATTTTTAAAACGGGTATTTGAATTCATTTTTAAGAAATATTCTTTTTTTAGTTCTTCAGTATCTAGTCCTTCATCATAAAATTTCATTCTAGCACCTTCTTTTTGGCTCGTTCTTCTTTTAATTCTTTTTCAAAACACTTCTCATATTTTTTACAGTGTTCACATCTTATATATTTCATACACACTTCTTCTTTTTTGTTCATTTCTATCACCTTTTTTAGTGCAAAAACACAGAGAGTTAACTACACTAAACTAGTTAACTCTCTGCGTTTTTATAGTATTTAATTTTTTACCTGTACTAATTATAGCATATTTTTTATAAAAATTTTGCCAATTTTATGCCATTTTTATGCCAACTTTTTTAATTCCCTTTCCACAGTATAAATCAGGTCTTTTTTTCTCCTCAAAAAAGTTCTTTCAGATAATCCTAAAATTTCTATTGTTTCCCATTTTGTTTTCTGCTTTAGGTAATAGTTTTCAAAAATATCTTTTTCATCTTTATTAACCAATGCAATTGCTTTTCTCACGGCTTTTATTTCTTTTAATGCTTCATTTAATTCTTTGTTTTCTTGCAGTTGTATATATTTATTATAGACAGAATCAGAAATATTATATTTAGCTTTCGGCATTCCATCTATTGTAGTTGCATTTATTCCTAATATGTTTTCGTTCATATCTATTATTGTTATACAATTATAATTATACCTTCTTAAACATCCTTCAGCTTTTTTATAATCTTCTTTCTGTAGTCTCATTTGTGCCTCCTATTCATACTCTATTACACTAAATGTATGTTCTGCATCTTTTATTATATTTATGGGTGTATTCTTTTTGAATACACCTACATATTTATTTGTTTCATCGTAATAGCTATATAGAAAATATTTATCGAATCTTTTGTAATAATCCATATTTATTCCTCCTAATCTTTATTTACTAAAGTAAATGGTACTATCATTTCTGGCGTATAATTAACTTCATAATGATACTTGTCCACATATGCTCCACTCATATCTTCTACAACATATAATGTATTAACATTCAAATATATGAAATGCTTTTTGTATTGATTTTGCCCAACTTCACAAATTATCTCTAATTCCTTGTTACTATTATTCTGTAAACTGAAATTTCCAATTAATTCAAATATAACTTTATCTGTTCTTGCATTGTAGACTACTATTCTTCTTGTTATATTGAAATTGTCTGCATCTTTTCCCAAATTAGATGAAACTCTATTTACCTGTGTACAACCTGTCATAATTCCTAACCCTGCTATTATTATTATTATTAATATTATTATTTTTATATATTTTTTCATAATTTTAATCCTCCAATCCTAATTCAGATAATGTGTATTGTTTATATATTTTCATTCCTTTGTACATTGTGTCTGTTTCAAAATCTGGCAAACCTATATTAGCATCATTTTTAATACATATCTTTATATACTCCTTTAATCTATTACCATCTTTTTGTATTGATGTAACTTTTTCTCTAAATGGCTTTATTACATTATTTAAATATTCTTTTTCTGTTTCGTCTAGTATTTCTTTTACTAGTTCTAGGTCGTGCACTGTGAACCAATATACCTCTCCACCTTCTAATGCCACATTATAACAATGCTTAGTCCAACCATTTTTATTAAAATCATCATCATTAACAAAAATAATTTCCCCTTTTTTTCCTGTTCTAATTATTTTTACTCTTTGTCCTAATTTAAATTTATTCATACTTATTCCTCGCTTTCTAACTATTTTTCTATCAATTCCCAGAACCTTCTTGCCCCATAGTCATCAATCAATATCTTTTTTAGTTCACTTAGCTCTATTTCATCAACTGTAATACTATGTTCTTCACAAAACTTATTTGTCCCATATTGACATGCTCCGGTTATTGCCCTGTATTGTGCTTTATTTACTTTTCCTGTCTTCTTTATTTCTTTTACTATAGCTTGTACTTCTTCACTCTTTATTTTTTTATATTGTAAATCTTCCAAGGCTTGTTGCAATGTTTCTCCATGTGCATTTAATTCTCCCTCTTTAACTATGTAACATTCTTCATCAGTATTATAGAAATCAATTGCTTTTATAATTGTAATTCCATCCCTTTTCTTCTCAGAAATTTTTATTTTTTTTATTCCGTCTGATATATCTACTGGATAGAACTTTTTATTACATAAACAGTAATATTCTGTTTCTTTTAATATTCTTCCTTTAAAATCTTTATACTCGTTGTTTCCTATTTGTGCTGATGTTGCAAAAAATGGTATACTATATCCTTCTTTATCTTCTCCATATTCACATAGTGAAATCCATGTTCCTTTTTTGGCTTTTATTATTGATTTATAACCACATACAAATCCTACTGAATTGTTTCCTTCTATTGCTACTTGTGAGCTATATCCTGATGTTGCTACTTGTGAGTAATTTCCTGATGTTGCTACTTGTGAATCATCTCCTGATGTTGCTACTTGTGAATCATCTCCTGATGTTGCTATATTATTTTCGTTACTATTATTCTCCGCATTTTTATTTATTTCTTTTATCCAATCATATATTTTACCGCTAAAATCACTTATTAGTTTAAATCCTATCCCTTCAGCTATTTTTTCAAAAAAATCAAACATATTTATTCCTCACTTTCTAATAATTTTTCATAAACTTGTCTTTTATACATTTCCTCTTTTTTAACTTCTGTTCTATTATAATTATTGTCATATACTTTTCTTTCATATTCTTGTTCCATTTCTATATACATTTTTTCTATTTTTGCTTTACTTATGTAGTTATTTATTTTATCTACATTTAATCGATATATCTGATTTTGCAATTGGTTTGTATCTTTATTATATTTTTCTTTTAATTCTTTAATTTCTTTTAACATTTTTTTATAATTTGATAAAATATGCTCTAGTGCTTCTTTGTCTTTATTGTCTATTGAATAATCATTATTAAATTTTGTTGTTATCAATTTTGCTATTCTTGCTATATCTTCTTCTATACTATTTTTCACTACTCGTCCTCCTCTTCTAGTTCAATAACTTTTGCTATTTTTGCTCCACATTTAGGGCAATAATTATAACTATTATCTTCTGGCGTTCCATCTTCAAAATACCACTCTTCTTTACAATTACTGCACTCATATATAATATAATCATAATCATCTTTTCGTATAAAATTACATTCTTTCACTTAAAACACCTCATCTCTAAATAATTGCCAATACCCATTCACATATCCTATTTCCTTTGAATTAAACACCTTACATATTGGCTTTATAGGTAGCTTCTGATTTCTTATAGCATTATACATAGGTTTACTTCCTTGTACTAACCATATTTCTCCTGCATATAAATCTACTAAAAAATATTCACCTATATATGGATTAAAATCTTGTCCTAATCTATATCTATATTTATGTGTATCAAACCACTCTCTTGTATAATTTATTGTTTTGTATGTATTAATTACCTCTTCTAACTCATCTGCTGTTTTTTCTTTCACTATGTATCACTCCTCTCTAAATCATAAATTCTGTCCCTTTGCATACTTCTTAACATTGATGATAATATTACTTCTTTATCTGCTTTAAGTTCTTGTTTTGCTGCTCTT
>OIYV01000510.1_pt1 | contig 22160 bp, 15 predicted proteins | sample 1588251 | NCBI WGS metagenome assembly OIYV01 (sample SAMN03283282) | human gut metagenome | biome: human-associated habitat; material: feces | host: Homo sapiens | place: Peru | collected 2012
GGACAAAATGCTCAAGGGTGCCAAGCGGGAGCACAAGACCGTGATGGAGATTGCAAAATTCTACACGGATGCTTTCTTTGCGGACTGCGAAAAGCTCAATATAAAGCGCCCCGATGTGGTGGAGCCCGCGACAAACTGCATCAGAGAGTTTATTCATATGATTACAGTGTTGTTGGAGAAAGGGTATGCCTACGAGCAGGGGGGCAACATCTATTTTGACACTTCCAAGCTTGAAAATTACCATGTGTTCTCGGGACAGACGGAGGAGGAGCTTCTGGTCGGCGTCCGGGATGATGTGGAGGAGGATGTCAACAAGCGCAACAAGAGCGATTTTGTGCTCTGGTTTACCAAGTCAAAGTTTGAGGATCAGGAGCTGAAGTGGGAGAGCCCGTGGGGAATGGGATACCCCGGCTGGCATATCGAGTGCTCCTGCATCAGCATGAAGCATTTGGGGGAGGATATGGATATCCATTGCGGCGGCATCGACAACGCTTTCCCGCACCACACCAATGAGATCGCTCAGTCGGAGGCGTACTTGGGGCACAAATGGTGCAACTATTGGTTCCATGTGCACCACCTCAACACGGAAAGCGGAAAAATGTCCAAGTCAAAGGGCGAATTTCTGACCGTGTCGCTGCTGGAGCAGAAGGGCTACGATCCGCTGGTCTACCGCCTGTTCTGCCTGCAAAGCCACTATCGCCGAAATCTGGTCTTCTCTTGGGAGAACTTGGATAATGCCGCTGTGACCTACCAGAAGCTCATTGCCCGCATCGCGGCTCTGACGCCGGACGGCGATGTGGACGAGGCTGCGTTTGCGGCGCTCAAGGAGCGTTTTGTCTCCGCGCTCAACGGCGACCTGAACACGTCCCTTGCGGTCACGTCGCTTTACGATGTGCTCAAGGCAAAGACGAACGACGCGACGAAGCTCGCCGCGCTGAAGGATTTTGACTACGTGCTGGGGCTTGACCTGATCGAGGCGGCGCAGAAGCTGCGTGCGCAGGAGGCGGAGGACGCGCGCGATCCGGAGATCGACGCGCTGGTCGCGGCGCGCACTGCGGCGAAGAAGGAGAAGAACTGGGCGGAGGCGGATCGCATCCGCGATGAACTGAAGGCGCGCGGCATTGAGATCATTGACACCCCGCAGGGAACAAAGTGGAAACGGAGTTGAGCAGATGAAGCTGATGATTTTGGATGGCAACAGCGTGATTAACCGTGCCTTTTACGGCGTGCGGCCGCTGTCCACCCGCGAAGGCATTCCGACCAATGCGATCTTCGGCTTTTTGAATATCCTCCAGCGCGTCACGGCGCAGGAAAAACCGGACGCGCTCTGCGTCGCCTTCGACCTGCATGGGCCGACCTTCCGCCACCTGAAATATGACGGCTATAAGGCGACGCGCCACCCCATGCCGGAGGAGCTTGCAACGCAGATGCCGCTCATGAAGCAGGTGCTCTCCGCGATGAACATCCCGATCTTCGAGTGTCAGGGATGGGAAGCGGACGATGTGATCGGCACGGTGTCAGTCAAGTGCTGCGCAGCGGGCTGGAAATGCGTGATCCTCACGGGCGACCGCGACAGCTTGCAGCTTGTAAACGACTGCGTGACGGTCAAACTCGTGCGCACGCAGGGCGGTCAGACCGGAACGACGGACTACACGCCGGAGGTCTTCCTTGCGGAGTACGGATTTGAGCCGATCCGGCTGATCGACCTCAAGGCGCTCATGGGCGACAGCTCGGACAACATCCCGGGTGTCGCGGGTGTCGGCACGAAGACGGCGACGGATCTGCTCAAGCGCTTTGACACACTCGACGGTGTTTACAACAATCTCACGCCGGAGAATATGAAGGGAAAGCTCTTTGAAAAGCTGACAAACGGCAAGGCGTCTGCCTACCTTTCCTATGACCTTGCGACCATCCGCTGCGACGCGCCGATCGACGCTTTCCGGCCGGAGGACTGCATGGTAAGACCGCCGCGGGTGCGCGCGCTGTACGACCTGTTTGTCCGCTTGGAATTTCAGAAGCTGATCGACCGCTACGGACTGCGTGACGCGGCGCTCGAACCGGAGGAGGAACCGACGCAGGACGACGGTTTCAGCGGCACTACGTCCGTGATCGAGGTCACGGACGCGGCGCAGGCCGAACCGCTCTTTTCCGGTGCGCTCCTGTTCCTTGCCGCCGATGCGGCGATCGACAGCGTGTTTGTTGCGCCGCAGTCAAAGGAAGCGGGCACGCAGGTCTATCTCCTGCAACGCGACAAGATGGGTGAGGCGTATCTTCCGCTGCTAAAACGGCTGTTTTCAGCCCAATATCCGAAGGTCGCGCATGATATTAAGCCGCTGCTGCGCCGCCTTTTGGCCGCGGGCATTGATGCGGACGGCTTCGTGTTCGACACGGCCGTTGCGGCGTATCTGCTCGACGCGACGCGCGGAAAATACGAGCTTTCGCAGCTCACGCAGGACTATCTCCACTTTTCTCCCGCCATGCAGCAGGAAACCCCCGCCGACACTGCGCTGGCCATTGAGGCTGCTTGTGTCGAGGGGCTGTACGACGTGCTGTCGGAAAAGCTGCGAGAGCAGCAGATGCAGACGCTGTTTGAGACGATCGAGCTGCCGGTCTGCTCCGTGCTTGCGCAAATGGAGCAGGAGGGAATGCTGGTCGACCAGAATGCGCTGCGCGCGTTCAGCCGGCTGCTGTCCGAGCGCGTTTCCGACTGCGAAGCGCTCATCTATTCCTACGCCGGTGGGGAGTTTAACATCAATTCGACCCGCCAGCTTGGAGAGCTGCTGTTTGATAAGCTCGGCCTGCCGGTGGTAAAGAAGACGAAGAGCGGCCCTTCGACGAATGTGGAGGCGCTCGAGGCGATCGCCGACAAGCATCCTGTCGTGCGGGCGGTCATGGATTACCGGATGCTCACAAAGCTCAAGTCCACCTATGCCGACGGCCTGCAAAAAGAGATCGCGCCCGATGGCAGGATCCACACCAAGTTCCAGAACCTGGTCACGGCGACAGGGCGACTTTCCTCTACGGAACCGAATTTACAGAACATTCCGGTACGGACGGAGCTGGGCGCGCAGATCCGAAAGATGTTTGTCCCCCGTGAGGGCTGGGTCTTCGTCGACGCAGATTACAGCCAGATCGAGCTGCGTGTTCTTGCCCATATTGCCGATGACAAGGCGATGCAGGAGGCATTCCGCTCCGGCGAGGATTTCCACAGCGTCACCGCTTCGCAGGTCTTCGGCGTACCGCTCGCGTCGGTAACGCCGCTGATGCGCCGCCATGCCAAGGCTGTGAATTTCGGCATCGTCTACGGCATTTCGGAGTTTTCCCTTGCGCAGGACATCGGCGTGAGCCGCAAGGAAGCGAAGGAATATATCGAGAATTATCTGGACAAGTACCACGGCGTGCGGGATTATATGCACAATATTGTGCGCTTTGCCCGCGAGAACGGCTACGTTGCGACCCTCTTCGGACGGCGCAGACGCATACCGGAGATCACAAGCAGCAATTTTAACGTGCGCAGCGGCGCGGAGCGCATCGCGCTCAACACCCCCGTGCAGGGGAGCGCCGCCGACATCATCAAGCTGGCCATGGTGCGCGTGCAGCACGCGCTGCGCGAAGCGGCGCTCAATGCGCGCCTTGTGCTGCAGGTGCATGACGAGCTGATCGTTGAGTGCCCCGCGCTGGAGGCACCGCTCGTGATGCAGATCGTGACACGCGAAATGGAGCACGCGGCGCAGCTCAGCGTTCCGCTCGTGGCGGAGGCAAAAATGGGAGAAAGCTGGTTTGACGCCAAATGATCGTACCGCTCAATGAAAACCACGTGGCACAGGTCGCCGCTCTGGAGCGTGAATGCTTTTCCGACCCGTGGAGCGAAGCGTCCGTGCGCTACGAGTGCGAAAACCCCATCAGCACATGGTTTGCGGAGGAGCGCGAGGGACACGTCGCGGGCTATATCGGCGCGCAGAGCGTGCCGCCGGAGGCGGACGTGATGAACCTTGCCGTTGCGCCGGAGTACCGCAGGCAGGGCATCGGGCGGGCGCTGCTGCGCCATTTGGAGGAGGCTCTGCACAGAGACGGCATTGAGACGCTGTTTCTGGAGGTGCGTGCCTCCAACGAACCCGCGCGCCGGCTCTATGAAGCGTCCGGCTACCGTGTCGCCGGTGTACGCAAAAAATATTATGTAAACCCAACGGAAGACGCGCTCATTATGAAAAAGGAGCTGAAGGAATGCTGATCTTAGCGATAGAATCGTCCTGTGACGAGACGGCCGTCGCATTGGTGCGCGACGGCAGAGAGGTGCTGACGGATTGCATCAGCTCACAGGTGCCGCTGCACCGCCTCTATGGTGGCGTCGTGCCGGAGATCGCCTCGCGCAAGCACATCGAGGCGATCAGTGCACTTGCCGATCAGGCGCTGAAAAAGGCGAGCCGCTCCGAGATCGATGCGGTCGCCGTGACGTATGCGCCGGGGCTGATCGGCGCGCTGCTCGTGGGCGTGAATTTCGCCAAGGGCGCTGCTCTTGCACTGCATAAGCCGCTCATTCCCGTGCATCACATTCGCGGACACATCGCGGCAAACTACATTGCCTATCCCGATCTGACGCCGCCGTTTCTCTGCCTGGTCGTCTCCGGTGGGCACACGATGTTTGTCGACGTCAGGGATTATACACAGATGGAGATCCTCGGCTCGACCTGTGATGACGCGGCGGGTGAGTGCTTTGACAAGGTCGCGCGCGTGCTGGATATGCCCTATCCGGGCGGCGCGGCACTGGATAAAGCGGCGCAGAGCGGAGATCCGGAGCGCTACCGCCTGCCGATCCCCCATGCTTCCGGAAATCCGCTGGATCTTTCTTTTTCCGGTCTTAAGACGGCTGCGGTCAATCTGGTGCACAACGCGAAGCAAAAGGGCGAGACGATCTACGTTAACGACCTGTGCGCGAGCTTTTCCCGCGCTGTCTGCCGGATGCTGATCCCCCGCGTGGAGCTTGCGCTGCAACAAACCGGACGGAAAACGCTTGCCGTTGCGGGGGGCGTCGCGGCCAACAGCGCGATTCGCGCAGAGCTGACGGCGCTCTGCGCGCGCCTCGGTGTGCGGCTGTGTATGCCGCCGCTGTCCCTCTGCGGCGACAATGCCGCGATGATCGGTGCGCAGGGATACTACGAATTTTTGGCAGGAAATCTTGCCGACCAGACCCTGAATGCCTATGCGACGAAGTCCATGGAGGGCGAACGAATTTAATGAAAAAATGAGTGCAGGCTGCGCGGTCGCGGCCTGCACTTTTTTGACGAAAAACTGCGGAAAAAAACGTACAACGCAGTAGAGTTATGTAAACCAAATGAGAACTTTCGCGAAAGAAAGAACTCCATTTATGAGGCAGCATGACGGGGGAGCAGGGCGACTTTTCCTTAAGATACAATGGAAAATCAGACTGTGCATAAGCCTGTGCAGACTGTTTATAACTTTTGCCGAAAAGCGATTTGCTTATCATTATCGTCAACTTCTTCCGTGCGCACTTTCGCTTGCCGGAGAACAGACCGCGCAAAAATTGCAAGATTTCCGCCGCGTTCTGCATATAAATAACGGGACTGTCTCTTTCAAAGACAGTCCCGTCGGGTTCATGGTATGCACTCAAAGCTCGCAGTTATTGACCGTGCGCGGGAAGGGGAGAACGTCGCGGATGTTGCCCATACCGGTCAGATACATGACACAGCGCTCAAAGCCAAGACCGAAACCGGCGTGGCGCGCCGAGCCGTATTTGCGCAGGTCGAGGTAGAAGCCGTAGTCCTCCGGCTTCAGGTTCAGCTCCTTCATGCGCGCAAGCAGCGTGTCATAATCGTCCTCACGTTGGCTGCCGCCGATGATCTCGCCGATGCCGGGGACAAGGCAGTCCATCGCGGCCACGGTCTTGCCGTCCGGATTGAGCTTCATATAGAAGGCCTTGATCTCCTTCGGGTAGTCCGTGACGAACACGGGACGCTGGAAGACGACCTCGGTCAGGTAGCGCTCGTGTTCAGTTTGCAGATCGCTGCCCCAGTGGACGGGGTATTCGAACTGGTCGTTCTTCGGTTCCAGCAGAGAGATCGCCTCGGTATAGGTGATGTGGCCAAAGTCGGAGGTCATCACGTGATGCAGGCGCTCCAGCAGCCCCTGATCGACGAACTGGTTAAAGAACTTCATTTCCTCCGGCGCGTTTTCCAGCACGTAGGAAATGATATACTTGATCATATCCTCGGCAAGGTGCATATCGTCCTTGAGGTCGGCAAACGCGATCTCCGGCTCGATCATCCAGAACTCGGCGGCATGGCGCGTGGTGTTCGAGTTTTCGGCGCGGAACGTGGGACCGAAGGTGTAGATATTGCGGAAGGCCATCGCGTAGGTCTCGCCGTTGAGCTGGCCGGAGACGGTGAGGTTGGTCGGCTTGCCGAAGAAGTCCTTGGAGTAATCGACCTTACCGTCCTGTGTGCGCGGTGGGTTGTTCAGATCCAGCGTCGTGACTTGGAACATCTCACCGGCGCCCTCGCAGTCCGAGCCGGTGATCAGCGGTGTGTGCACATAGACAAAGCCGCGCTCTTGGAAGAACTGATGGATGGCATAGGCGGCAAGGCTGCGCACGCGGAAGACGGCTTGGAAGGTGTTGGTGCGGGGGCGCAGGTGCGTCATGGTGCGCAGATATTCCAGCGTGTGGCGCTTCTTTTGCAGCGGATAGTCAGGGGTGGAAGCGCCCTCCACGGTGATGCTCGCGGCTTGCAGCTCAAAGGGCTGCTTTCCCTCCGGCGTCAGCACCAGCGTGCCTTTTACAATCAGCGCCGTGCCGACATTGAGCTTGGAGACCTCTGCGAAGTTTGCAAGCGTGTCGTGATAGACGACCTGAAGGGGGAGAAAATAGGTGCCGTCGCTCAGGACGATAAAGCCGAACGCCTTGGAGGCGCGCACGGAGCGCACCCAGCCGCCGACCTCGATCTCCTTTCCGGCATAGGCCGCGGTGTCGCGGAATAGCTTTCGAATTTCAATCAATTCTTGCATAATCGTACCTCTTTTACATGATGCCTGCGCACAAAACGCAATTCATTTTGCCTATTATACTCCATCTTCTGCGGCTTTACAAGATATAATTTCAAAACCGGAGAGAAAACTCTCCGGTCAGCGTGTCGAAAAACCCTTTTCGACACGCTGACAGACTGCCAAAAAGGTTCGGAAGACGAGCAACTCACGCCCGTCGGCGTATATAGATACGGTAGGGCGTGAGTTGCGAAGTAAGTCAAAATTCTTGCAAAGCAAGCAATTGTCACTCTATATAAGTTGAAAAATCACGTTTCAGCGTTTTGAAATTCAACCGTCAGATTTTTACAAAATAGTGAAACTATTTTTGACGGTTACGGACTTTTTTGACAGTCTGACCGGAGAGAAAACTCTCCGGTTTTGCTATTTCAATCTTCGTAGAAGACCTTCATGCCCTTGTAGGTCATGTAGGTATCCAGCTTGGACACGATCTCCATCGGCGCGTGCATGGAAAGCACGGGAACACCGGCGTCGACCGTCTCAATGTTGCGGTTTGCCATATAGCAAGCAACCGTACCGCCGCCGCCCTGATCGACCTTGCCCAGCTCGCCGGTCTGCCAGATAACGTCGTTGTCGGCAAAGAGCTTGCGTACATAGGCCATGACCTCGGCGGCTGCGTCGGAGGAGCCGGACTTGCCGCGCGCGCCGGTGTACTTGAAGATGCCGGTGCCGTAGTTGATCTGAGTGTTGTTGCTCTTGTCGCAGGTCTCGGCATAGAGCGGGTCAAAGGCATTGCTCACATCGGCAGACAGGCAGAACGAACCTTCAAAGCAGCGGCGCAGATCGGCGCCCGTTGCGGCGCAGAGGTCGCCCATGAAGGTCTCAAAATACTGGCTTTGCATACCGCTGATGCCGACCGAGCCGATCTCTTCCTTGTCGGCAAGAACGCAGACGGCCGTCTTTTCCGGCGTGCCGATCTGGAGCAGAGGAAGGAAGGCGGCAAACGCGCACACGCGGTCGTCATGACCGTAGGCCGCGATGAGGCTGCGGTCGAAGCCGACCTCGCGCGCAGGACCCGCTGGAACCATGGTCAGCTCGGCAGAGAGGAAATCCTCCTCGCATATACCGTACTTTTCCTGAAGCAGGCAGAGAATGGCAAACTTGATGCGGTTTGCGCCCTCGTCGTCCTTAAGCGGGCGGCTGCCCAGAAGGACGCGCAGATTCTCACCCGTGACGCCCTCGGCCAGCGTCTTTTTCATCTGATCGCCGGAGAGGTGAATGAGCAGATCCGTTACGCAGAAGATCGGATCGGAGGGATCCTCGCCGACGGTCACGGGAACGACCGTCCCGTCCTTCTTTGCGATCACGCCGTGCAGCGCGAGCGGTGTGGTCGTCCACTGATACTTCTTAATACCGCCGTAGTAGTGCGTCTTGAAGAATGCAAGCTCGCTGTCCTCATAGAGGGGGTTCGGCTTCAGATCCAGACGCGGGGAATCAATGTGCGCGGCGCAGATGTGCGTGCCGCGGTCAAGCGGCTGCGTTCCGACGACGGCGAAGATGACGCACTTGCCGTGGCCGTTGCCGTAGACCTTGTCGCCCGCTTTGAGCTGCATTCCGGGCGTGAGCGGACGGAAGCCGTGCTTTTCCGCCTCGGCGATCGTCCAGTTTACCGCTTCGCGCTCCACCTTGCAGGTGCTGATGAACTGCATATACTGCTTGCAGTATGCCTCCATCGCCGCAAGATCTTCGTCGGAAATGCGGTCATAACCGTTCTTCGGCTGCGAAAGCAGTTCCTTGCGCAGTGCCTCGTATTTCTTTTCTTCCATATGGATAACTCCTTTCAGAAATTGTTCACATTGTTCTATGAATGCCTCCGGTGTGGCGTCATTATGCAGTGTGTAGTCGGTAGCAAAGCTGACGCGCTGGGCGTCGATGCGGGCGGAGGCGTAGCTGCGGTCAATGCCGTCACGCCGCATCAGGCGGGCGATCCGTGCCTCGCGCGGCGCGGTGACGCAGACCGTAACGGTGCAGAGCCGATCAAGACCGCTTTCCAGCAAAGCGATCGCGTCGATGGCGGCAAGCTGCGCGCCCGAGCGCTCCAGCATTCGCTCCACCTCGCGACAGACCGCCGGATGGGTGATCGTGTTGAGGCGCGCGAGTGCCGCCGGATCGGCAAAAACGAGCGCGCCGAGCGCTTTGCGGTCAAGCGCTTGCGCCTGAAAAGCGGAGGGAAAGGCGGCGCGCAGCGCCTCGTGCAGACTCTCGTCGCTGCGCAGCAGGCGGTGATATACCGCGTCGCAGTCGATGCAAAAACCGCCATGTGCCTCGATCCGCCGCAGCAGCGTGGTCTTTCCGCAGCCGGAGCCGCCAGTGATGCCGATGACCGTCATGTGTCGCTCTCCGCGTCGACGATGCGGAAGGCTGCCGCCTTTTTCAGCCGGTTGCCGACCGCGTAGGCAACGCCGCCGCCCTCCGGACAGCGCGCGTAAATGGTCTTGATCTCCGGACGATCCAGCGCGCGCAGGGCGGCGAACAGGCCGGCCGAAAGCGTGTTTACGTCATGCGCAGTGCCGTAGGCAAGGGGATTGCAGCCGGCAAAGAGCGGCAGCTCCTCGTCAAAGCATAAAACGGCGTCGCCCTCTTGGTAGCGCTTGCGGACGTAGGCAGCGGCTGCCTCGGAGGAACCGCGGACGATATAGACCTCCGCGACAGGCGCGTAGTGCTTGTACTTCATGCCCGGTGCGCGGACGACTGCGTCGTTGGAGATCTGCCCCAAGACCGCGCGGTCGACCTCCAGCTCGCCGAGCAGGGCGCGCAGTTGCTCCGGCGTTACGCCGCCGGGGCGCAGCAGGCGCGGGCGCTCGCCGGTCAGGTCGACGATCGTGGATTCCACGCCGACCTCGCACGGCCCGCCGTCGATCACGGCGGCAATGGCGCCGTCCTGACCGTAGTCGTGCAGGACGTGCTGCGCGGTGGTGGTGGAGGGCTTGCCGGAAAGGTTGGCGGAAGGAGCGGCGATGGGGACGCCTGCCTCCCGAATGAGCGCGCGCGTGACCTCGGTTTTCGGGCAGCGCACGGCAACGGTGTCCAAATTCGCCGTGGTGCGGCGCGGGATGCAGTCGCGCACCGGAAGCACCATCGTCAGAGGACCCGGCCAGAAGTGCTCCGCCAGCAGCCACGCGCTTTGCGGGATGTCATGGCAATAGAGCGGCAGCTCCTCCTTGCAGGAGATATGGATGATGAGCGGGTTGTCCTGCGGACGCCCTTTGGCCTCGAAGATGCGCTTCACGGCCTCCTCGTCCATTGCGTTTGCACCCAGACCGTAAACGGTCTCCGTAGGAATGGCGACCAGAGCGCCCTGCCGTATGAGCTGCGCGGCGATGCGCGGGGTGCTCGCGTCATCTGCCGATAGTAAGCGTGTTTTCACGATGTTTCACCGCTTTCACGGAGTTTTTCTGCCTGACCGGCGGCGATCAGTGCGTCGATGATCTCATCTAAGTCACCGTTCATCACGGCGTCGAGCTTATAGAGCGTCAGCCCGATCCGGTGATCGGTGACGCGGCTTTGCGGGAAATTGTAGGTGCGGATCTTTTCGTTGCGCATCCCGGTGCCGACCTGACTGCGCCGCTCTCCGCTGTATGCCGCCTCAATGCGCTCCTGCTCCATCTGGTAGAGCTTGGAGGAGAGCATCCGCATACACTTCTCGCGGTTTTGAAACTGGCTGCGCTCCTCCTGACAGGCGACGACGATACCGGTCGGCTTATGGATCAGGCGCACGGCAGAGGAGGTCTTGTTGATGTGCTGGCCGCCCGCGCCGGAGGAGCGATAGACCTGCATTTCGATGTCCTCGGGGCGAATATCCACGTCCGCCTCCTCCATCTCGGGCAGAACGGCGACCGTCGCCGTTGAGGTATGGATGCGTCCGCCGGATTCGGTTTCCGGCACGCGCTGCACACGGTGGACGCCGGATTCAAATTTCAGGCGCGACCACGCGCCGCTTCCGCTGATCTCGAAATCGGCCTCCTTGATGCCGCCAAGCTCCGTCTCACTGTAGTTCAGAAGCTCCACCGACCAGCCGTGCGCGGCGGCATAGAGCTGATACATCCGGAACAGGCTGTGCGCGAACAGAGCGCTCTCTTCGCCGCCCACGCCGCCGCGGATCTCCATGATGACGCTTTTGGCGTCGTTTGGGTCGTGCGGCAGGAGCAGCAGCTTCAGCTCGCCCTCCAGCGCTTCGCAGCGCCGCTTTGCGACCGCGTATTCCTCCTGACAGAACTCCTTCATCTCCGGCTCCGCGCTCATCATCTCCAGCGCGTCTGCCATGTCCTGCTGCGCGCGCCGCAGCGCGCGATAGGTCGTCACGATCGGCTCCAATTCCTTCTGCTCCCGCAGGTAGGCCGCCGCCTTTTTCGGGTCGGCGTAGAAATCGGGACGTTCCGCGCGGTCGCAGAGTTCCATATACTTTTCTTCAACGGATCGTAGCCTATCCAGCATAGAGCGCTCCTAACGTCAATTTTCTTTATTTTACCAGATGCTGCGCGCCTTGTCTACCATAGAGGCAAAAAATGACCTCTGCCTGATCGGTAAGTAACTGCGTTTGCCGCAGCGCCTGCGCGCCCTGCTGAGAAATGCGCCATGCGTGCGGCGTCATGTATAGTAGATTTTGCACCATTTCCGGCGTGTCAAGCGTGAAACGGAAGGAGAGATCTTCACGGTGAAGCAGATCAAAGCCCGCAAGCGCCGGAGAAAACGGCGCTTCCTTGTGTGTCAGCGTCGGGTAAATGATGCGCTTGAGCGCCAAAAGGTGCCCCTCGCCCGCGACAACGCGGAGGTAAAGACCACTCGGCTTGAGCACGCGGGAAAACTCCTCCTGCGCCGTCAGCGCGAACATGGAAAGCAGGCAGTCAAAGCTGCCGTCTGCGAAGGGAAGGTGTGTCGCTGTCGCTGTCAGCCAGTGCGCGCCCTTGTCGCGCGCCGCCGCGTAGCGGACGGCTTCCTTGGAAATATCGATGCCCCAGCGTTCCGGCGCATCCACATGGGAGAGGTAATACCCCTCGCCGCAGCCGACATCCAGTATGCTCTGCGCCTGCGGTGCATAGCGCGCAAGGAGAGCACGCAGCCGCTGCGCAATGGGGGCGTAGTATCCGGCGGAGAGGAAAGCGCGCCGCGCGGCGACCATTTCCCGACTGTCGCCGGGGTGCAGGGAATGCTTTTGCGAGACGGTCAGGAGGTTTACATAACCCTGACGCGCGATGTCAAAGCCGTGCCGGTTTTCACAGCACAGGCTGTTACCTGAAGAGGCAAGCGGCTGCCCGCAAACGGGGCAAATGGGACAGATCATAACTTTCCTCACTTTTCCAAGCGGTAATTTCGGCGACCTGCGCATACTGAAAATGAAACGGAGGTTGCCGAATGAAACGAATGCTTTGTGTGCTTGCGCTGCTTTCGCTCTGCCTGCTGCCGGTCGGGGCAGAGGAGGGCGAGACAAAATATATCGCGCTGACCTTTGACGACGGTCCTTCCGGCCGGTTTACCACGGCTTTGCTTGACGGCCTTGCCGAGCGGGAAGTCCACGCGACGTTCTTCCTGTGCGGTTATCGAGTGGAGCAGTTCCCGACCCTGACGGCGCGCATCAGCGCGGAGGGGCACGAGATCGGCTCTCACAGCGACCGGCATCAGTTTATGAACGAACAGTCCACCGCAGGGGTCTGCGCCGATTTGAGAGCGGCAGAGGAGACGATCACGCAGGCGGCAGGAAAACGGCCGACGCTCCTGCGTCCGCCCGGAGGCATCTACAGCACGGCGGTGCTGCGCGAGACCTGCTGCGCGGATCTGCCGGTCATTCTCTGGTCGGTCGACCCGCATGACTGGTGCCGCAGCGATGTCGACGGGATCGTTCAGGATGTGACGAAGTGTGCCAAAAACGGTGACATCATCCTCATGCACGATATGTCCGACTCCAGCGTGCAGGCGGCGCTCCGGATCATCGACGCACTGGAAGCGCGTGATTTTGAATTTGTTACCGTCAGTGAGCTTGCCTATCTGGCCGGTCAGAGCCTAAACGGCTGCGAGAGCTATCACTCGTTCCCGTCAGCAAAGTAGGCCGCGATCTGCGCGCGGGTCGCGCGGACGGAGCCTTGCACGAAGTTGGGCTTTCCGCCGCCGCGTCCGCCCAGTGCGGCGCTCATCGCGCGAACCAGCGGCTGCAAATTGCCGCCGCTTTCACCAATGGCGAATTTATATTCCCCGTCTTCGCCGGAAAAAACCGCGCATCGGCCGCCGCAGCGCTGCGTGATCGCGTCGGTCAGGCGGCGCAGACGATCGGACGGCATCGGCGGCTCGAAGAGCAGGACATTGCCGCAGTCTTGAAAATCCGCTGCCTGCCGGTCGATCAGCGCCTGATCCAATCCCGCCGCGCGATATTTCATCTCTTCCAATTCCGTGCAAAGACGGCGCACCGCGTCCGCCGTTTCCAGCGGCTTTGCGGAAAGCTGCGCCGAGACGGCGCGGTTTTGCAGGTACACGGCGCTGAGGTAGTCCAGCGCGCGCTTTCCGCACAGAAGCTCAATGCGCGAACCGTTGTGGAACTTCACGCACGACAGGAGCTTGATCAGACCGATCTCGCCCGTGCGCGCGACATGAAGCCCACAGCAGGCGCACAGGTCGATCTGTCCGAAACGAACCAGACGCACCCAGCCGGAAAGCTCTTTTTTGCTCCGATATGCCAGCTTTGGCAGGGCTTCTGCGTCTGGATAGAGGTACTCCGAAGGAATGTTGCGGTAGATCGCCTCGTTTGCCGCGCGCTCGATGCCGGCAAGGGCGTCGACCTCGCCGCTGAAGTCAATCGTAACGGTCTCCGCGCCCATATGGAAGCCCACGTTCTCAAATCCGTAGCGCGCGTGGATCAGGCCGGAGACCAGATGCTCGCCGGAGTGCTGCTGCATGAGGGAAAAGCGCCGCTGCCAGTCGATCCGCATTTCAACCGCCGTTCCGACGGCAAGGGCGTCTTGGCAAAAATGGATGACCTGCCCTTCACGCTCCTCGACGGCACGCACGGCAACTCCACCGATCGTGCCCGTGTCGCAGGGCTGCCCGCCGCCGGTGGGGTAAAAGATCGTCCGGTCGAGGATGACCTCAAAGCCGTCCGCGCAGGGCGTGCAGGAAAGAACGGTCGCCGTCCCGTCGGTCTGATACTGGTTTACATAATATAACTTCTCTGTTGTCATGAACCTCACGCTCCGCCATTTTTACATTATTATACAACGGCGCTGACAAAAAAACAATGGGCACGTTTGTAACGCGCCCATTGTAGATTGGACTTAACGATAGAGATAAGCGTACTTGTCGCGGACGGTCAGGATAAAGGTCTCAATATCCGCGGGCAGATCGTTCGGCACGGACAGGTCATAAACCGTCTCCTGCGCCAGACGGACGCGTGCCTTGCCGTCTTCGAGGAAGCAGACGCCGAAGTTCTTGGAGTCGGCCATGTCCGCCTCGGTCTGGAAGAGCGTGAACTTGTCGTGGCAAGGCTCGGAGGTGTAGGGGCAGAAGTGTGTGCAGTTGCCGCACTCGTTGCACATCTTGTCCACGTGTAGGATCTCGTGCCTGCCGTCGGCCAGCTTAATGACGACGTTGGCGCGGTTCGGGCAGGAGTCGGCGCAGTTTTCGCAGACGGTGTTGCAGTCGAGGCAGCGGCTGCCTTCGCAGCAAGCGTCCTTCGCCATCTTGAGAATGCCCTTCTTTGCAATGGCCTCGGCTTTGGTGACATAGGCCTGCTCGGGGATCTCGTAGGTGTGCGCTTCGCCGATGACGATCTCCGCAAACTTCGCGGCGTCGGCAATGCCTTCCACGACCGTTGCGGGGCCGCGATGGCAGTCGCCTGCGGCGTAGACGCCTTCGATATTGGTCTGGAAGGGGATGCCCTTGCGACCCATTTCGATGCCGTTTGCAGCCATCAGTTCATCGTCGACCTTTTCGCCGACGGCGGAAATGACCAGATCGCAGGGGATCTCAAAGGTTTCGCCCGTGGCGACGGGGCTGCGGCGGCCGGAAGCGTCCGGTTCGCCCAGAACCATCTTTTCCAGCGTCAGCTTGCCGTCTGCCTGACGGATGGGCGCGGCAAGCTCAACGAACTTGACGCCGTCTTCCATGGCAAGCTGCAATTCGTGCTCGTCGGCGGGCATATATTTCTTCGTGCGGCGGTAGACGATGGTCGCGTCGGCACCCATGCGCTTTGCCACGCGCGCGGCATCCATTGCCGTGTTGCCCGCGCCGACCACGACGACGGAGCCGGAGAGGCACGGCTTGACTTCCTTCTTCATCTCCTTCATCCAGCCGATGACACCGACGACATTGCCTTCGATGTTCAGCGCGCCTGCTTTCCAAGCGCCTACGGCGAAGAGGATATGCGTGTAGCCCTGCTGTTTAAGCTCTGCGACGGAGGGAGCGGGTGCGCCCAAGCGGACGTCGACACCGTACTTTTCCATCAGCGCGACGTCCTTGTCGATCGCTTCGTCGGAGATACGGAAGGCGGGAATGACGTGACGCGGCACACCGCCGAGCGTGTTCTCGCGCTCAAAGATCGTAGCCGAGACGCCGCCTCTGCCGAGGAAGTAGGCGGCTGCAATGCCGGTCGGGCCGCCGCCGATGATGGCGACTTTCTTTCCGGCGACCTTCTCGGGCGCGTGGATGGAAGCCATGAGCGCATCAAAGCCCTTCTTCGCGGCAAGGAGCTTCGTGTCGCGGATCTGGACGGATTCGTCATAGAAGTTGCGGGTGCACTTGCCTTGGCAGCGGTGCGCGCAGATGGTGCCGGTGATGAAGGGCAGGGCGTTCTTCTCGGTGATGAGCTTGAGCGCCGGTCCGTAGAGACCCTTGCGGCACAGCTCGATGTATTCGGGAATGTCCTGCGCGATCGGGCAGCCGCCCTTGCAGGGCGCGGTGAAGCAGTCCATCCAAGGCACGCGCTCCTCGTTCTTGCGTGCAGGCAGGGGCTTGATGGGCTTGCGGTGATGCACGTCGGTGTGGCTGGCGACGCTCATTGCCTCAATGGCGGCCGAGTCGGTGCCGCTGAAGGCGCCGAAGGGGAGGTCCTCCACCTTTTCGCACATCTGCTTCAGTCGGTTGTAGCCGCCGGGCTTGAGAATGGTCGTTGCAACGGTGATGGGCCAAATGCCTGCGGCAAAGAGCTTGTCACAGTTGAAGTACTCCGCGCCGCCCGCGAAGGAGATGCGCATCTTGCCGCGGAACTGGCGGGAAATGCGGTTGCACATTTCGATGGTCAGCGGGAAGAGGGAGCGGCCGGACATATACATTTCGTTGCCGGGCAGCTCGCCGCGCGTGGTGTCAACGGGGAAGGTGTTCGAGAGCTTCAGACCGAACTCGACACCCGTTTTGTCGGCCAGCGCCTGCAAACGCTCGAACATCGGAACGGCGTCTGCCCATTGCAGGTCTTCGTTGAAGTGGTGCTCGTCGAAGACGATGTAGTCATAGCCCATGGAGTCGAGGATGGAGCGCGCGGTGCGGTAGCCGAGGATGGTCGGGTTGCACTTGACGAAGGTGTTGAGCTTCTTTTCGCTGATCAGGTAGGTGGCGATGCGCTCGATCTCGTCGGGCGGGCAGCCGTGCAGCGTCGAGAGGGTGACGGAGAGGGAAACGTGCGGAGAGATCGTGTCGATAAACGCGGCCTGCTCGGGGAAGAACTCCTTGAGCACGGCCTTGCACTCGTTAAACTGCGGCGTAGCGGACGCGTCCTTCATATTTTCAATGTAGGCGTTGATCTTCTCACCCTTGATGCCTTCCAGATCGTAGCCGACGGACATATTGATGACAAAACCGTCAGGGTCGCCCAGACCATAGACCTTGGAGAGGACTTTCAGCGCGCACCAAGCCTTGATATACTCGTCCTGTGCCTGCGGCACGGTCAGCTCGGTCGACCACTCCTGATTGTAGCCCTCGTCGTTTGCAAGGATGCAGGGACGCGGCACGCAGCGCGCCAGATCCTCGCCGTCCATCTTCTGTACGGTCTTCACCTCGAAGAAGCGCGCGCCTGCCATATAGGAGGCGATGATGTTCTGCGCAAGCTGGCTGTTCGGGCCTGCGGCGGGGCCAAAAGGCGTTTCGATCTGCTCGCCGAAGATCGGCAGCTTCTTGCCCTTTGCAATATAGGGACGGTGCACGCCGAAAAGCTCACCCTCGCGGGCGTATTCTGTGACCATCCAGTTCATCAGGGAACGGAAGGGAATGGGATACATTTTTTCAGACATGGAAGTGACCTCCTAAGTTGTTTTTAAGGCTCAGCATTCGCCGTCGGCGTTGTAGCTGCAATGGTTCAGATCGCCCCAGAGCTTCTTTGCCTCTTCGAGGATGTGCGCGTTTTCCGCTTCCTCGTCGATGCCGATCAGCTCACGATCCTTCATCAGCAGCTTGCCGTTTGCGATCGTGGTCTGGCACTGACGCCCCGTCATGCCGAAGATCATGTGGCCGTCGATGTTGGCGGCGGAGAAGGGGGTGAAGGGCTTGTAGTCCATGACGATCACGTCGGCGGCAGCGCCCGCTTCCAGCACGCCCAGCTTGTTCGGGAAGTACTTCTCGCCGATGAGTGCGTTGTTCTTAAAGAGCATATCCGTAACTTCGCACCAGCCGACGTTCGGCAGGCAGGCGTTCTGGCGCTGCGCGCACAGGGCGACCTTGATGGACTCGAGCATATCGTTTGTGTAGGCGTCGGTGCCCATGCCCAGCAGGATGCCCGCCTTGTAGAGCGGGAGCACCGGACAGGTGCCGACGGCGTTGCCCATGTTGGACTCCGGATTGTTCACGACCATCGTGCCGGTGTTTTTGATGATCTCGATCTCGGCGGAATTGACATGGATGCAGTGCCCCAGAATGGTCTTCTCGCCCAGAATGCCGTGATCCATCAGGCGCTGCACGGGGCGGCGGCCATAGTTCTGCAAAGAGTCGTACACGTCGTTCATGCCCTCGGAGACATGGATGTGATAGCCCGTGCGGCCGTTGTTCGCCTCGACCATGCGGTCAAAGGTCTTGTCGGAGATGGTAAACAGCGCGTGGCCGCCGAACATCGCCGCGAGCATCGGATCCTTGCGGCGCTCGCATTCGGTGATCCAGTCGGCGTTTTCCTTCACGGCCTGAATGCTCTTTTCCTCGCCGTCGCGGTCGGAGACCTCGTAGCACAGGCAGGAGCGGATGCCGAACTTCTTTGCCGAGTCGGCGATCTCAAAGAGGGAGCCGGGGATCTCGCAGAAGGAGGCGTGGTGATCAAAAATGGTGGTAACGCCCTGCTTGATGCAGTCGATATACAGCGCGTCTGCGGAGGCGCGGGTGCCCTTGCGCGTCAGCTTGCGGTCAATCGCCCACCATGTGCCGTCGAGCACTTCGAAGAAATTCGTCGGGTTGTTGCCCTTGATGGAAAGACCGCGGGCAAGCGCCGAGTAGATATGCGTGTGGGCGTTGATGAGGGCGGGCATGATGACGCCGCCCTTGGCGTCGATGAACTCCGCGTCGGGGTACTTTGCCTTCAGATCGGCGGTTTTGCCGACTTCCTTGATCGTCGTGCCGTCGATGACGACGCCACCGTCGGGCAGATAGGGGAGAAGCGCGCTTCTCGTGATGAGTTTACCGTTTGCAAGAATGTACATGGCCTGACCTCCTAAGTAAAATAAAAATGGGGATGCGAACCTTCGTTCCGCATCTCCACTCAAGCAAACCTGAGTGATAGTCGTCAGCCCGTGCGCGAAGCACTTCGTTACAGCTATCAATCTTCAATTACACTACCATTATACCGAAAAAGCCTTGCGCTTGCAAGGCTTTTTCGTTTGCTAAATTCTACAAAATTCTAACGGATTTTTTAAGCAGATTGCCAAAGACCTGCTGCGGGGCATCATTCTGACACGGGCGGGATCATAACCCAAAAAGCGCAGAAGCACGCGTTAGCCTGTCGATTTGCACTCGATACAAATATAGCCGGATGAACTGTAATAATCAATTGTAATTATTTTCTTTTCGGTATAATGACGAATATTATGTACAGCCTTGCACCAACTTAGGTGCTGATCATCTGTATCATAGCTTGGCTCTCCATAAAGCTGTGTGAAGTGGTCTGACAGTTTTTCGAAATTCTTGCGAGCGATCTCTTTTTCCGCTTCTGTTGCAGTGTACTCAGTTGCGTGTTCATATTTACTGGGATCCTCGGTATAGCCGGAGCTAAAGTAGTAAAAGCGCAATGAAGTCGGGTATATTGAGGAGGGTTTAACATAGAACTCCAAATTTCCCTTCACACCAAGATAATTGAAGTTTTCGTACAGGATACCCCATTCGCCATAATCCGGTTCGAACTTGACTCCGCTGCCAAGCAGATCGACAACCTTGTCAGTGTCAAGCTCACCATAAACCGGAATATCACGGAAGGGATCGACGGTTTCTTCACTGCCGCCGCTTCCGCCGCGCAGGGCGAAGAACAGCGTCAGAGCGATGGCAACGAGCAGAATGCAGGGGAGAATGATAAACAGAGGACGCACGTTCTTTTTTGCGTTCGTTGCTGCGGGGGCAACGTCGCCGGAAGGGGTGGAAGCCGCCGCAGAGGAATTCAGGGTCGCGCCGCATTTGGAACAAAAGCGCTCTTGACCCGTGCAGGGGGTGCCGCATTTCGGACAAAACATTTTGATCTCTCCTTTTTTGTAAAAATCCCAAATTGGGATAAATTGATTATACCATTATGGGATAATTCTTGTCAAGGGGGAGTGTGAAAAATGCGACTGAAACAACTGAGAAAACAGCGCGGACTGTCGCAGCTTCGCTTGGCAATGGAACTTGGCACCAATCAAAACTCGATCAGCCGCTATGAAAGCGGCGAGCGCGAGGCGGACTACCGGATGCTTATCCGCATTGCCGACTATTTTGGCGTCTCCATCGACTATCTGCTCGAGCGGACAGACGAGCCGAAGATGAACCGATGAGGTTTTTTCCTTTGACTTTTTTCACTGTTCGGGGTAAAATGACGCGCAGAGAAGGGAGTGACGGCAGTGACGGAGGTGTCGATCGTTCGGTGCGAGCGCTATGATGACGCATGCTGTGATCGGGCGATAGAGGAGGCCTTGCGCCCGCTTGGCGGCCTCGGCTGGGTCAAGAAGGGAATGAAGGTCGCGATCAAGGCAAATTTGGTCGCGGCGATGAAGCCGGAGACGGCGGCTACAACGCACCCTGCGCTGCTGGCCGCGCTGACGCGTGCACTGGTCGCGCGCGGTGCGGAGGTCGTCGTGGGGGACAGCCCGGGAAGCCTGTTTAACGCTGCCGTATTAAACCGCGTCTATGCCGTCACGGGTCTTGCTGCGGTGGAAGCAGCGGGCGGCCGTCTCAACCGAAACTTCTCGCAGAAGGAGGCCGTCTTTCCGGAGGCTTACGTGGCGCGCCGCTTTTCCTATACCGCGTGGCTCGATGAGGCCGACGCGATCATCAGCTTTGCAAAGCTCAAGAGCCACGGCATGATGTGCCTGTCCGCCGCGACCAAAAATCTCTTCGGTGCGGTGCCCGGGACGATGAAGCCGGAATATCACTTCCGCTTTCCCGACCCGCTGGACTTCGCGTCGATGCTCTTGGATCTGAACCGCTATTTTAAGCCGCGCCTGTTTCTGGTCGATGCCGTGGAGGCGATGGAGGGCAATGGGCCGACGGCCGGTACGCCGCGCCACATGGGCGCGCTGCTGGCAGGAACCGACTGCTGCAAGCTCGATCTGGTGTGCGCAAAGCTCATCGGTCTTGCGCCCATGGCGGTGCCGACGTTGCAGGCGGCCGTACAGCGCGGCTGCCTGACGGTGGAGGAACCGGAGGTCTGCGGTGACGTGGCGCAGTTTATCCTGCCGGATTTCCGGCGCATTGAGCGCGGCACGGGAATGCACTTTGAGACGCTGCTGCCCGGGAAGCTCGGCAGCGCGGTTAGTTACATTGCGCGGCGTGCGCTGCGCTGCGAACCGAAGCTGAAGAGATCGCAGTGCGTCGGCTGCGGGTTGTGCAGCCGCCTTTGTCCGGCAAAGGCGATCGAAATGCGGAAGAATCGGCCGCATATCGACGAGCACAAGTGCATCCGCTGCTTCTGTTGTCAGGAGTTTTGCCCCAAGGGTGCAATGAAGGTGCACCGTCCGCTGCCCGCGCGCATCTTAAACAAATAACGCACGGACGCCACTCCATCGCGGAGCGGCGTCCGTGCGTTATTACCGATTCAGATAATCGTCGCAGACGCGGCGGGCTTTTTCCGCAACGGCCGCTTCGTCGATCCCGCAGAGGCTGCCGCCTACGACGGTGAGCTTGCCGTTTACAGCCGTGTAGTCCACAGGCGCGCGCAGGCCGACCGTGCCGAAGAGGTTTTTGGGGTCATAGGTCGCGCCGACCAGCTCGATCCTTCTGCGGTCAACGCAGAAGAAGTCTGCGCACTTGCCGACCTCCAGCGAGCCGATGTCCGTCCGGCCAAGAACGGCGGCGGAGCCGCGCGTTGCCATTTTCAGAATGTCGTAGCCGGAGGGGGCGGCATGGGAGGAGTTGAGACGGTGCAGCAGGTAGCAGATGCGGATCTCCTCCAATAGATCGGAGCCGTCCTGCGAGGCGGAGCCGTCGACCGCAAGGCCGACGTGTACGCCCAGCTTCAGCATTTCTGGAATGCGGGCGATGCCGGAGGAGAGCTTCATGTTGGAGACGGGGCAATGCGCGATGCCCGTGCCGGTCTGTGCGAGCAGCCGCAGCTCTTCGTCGTTAAAATGGATGCCGTGCGCGTACCAGACGTCGGAACCGACCCAGCCGAGGCGCTGCATATAGGCAAGCGGACGCATCCCGCAGCGCTCGAGCGTGTAGCGCTCCTCGTCCTTCGTTTCGCAAAGGTGTGTGTGCAGGCGGACGCCGTATTGGCGCGCCAGAAGTGCACTCTGCCGCAGCAGCTCCGCTGAAACGGAGAAGGGAGAGCAGGGCGCAAGAACGACCTGATGCATGGAGCCGAACGAAGGATCGTGGTGGCGCGAGATGACGCGTTCGCTGTCTTTTAAGATCGCGTCGACGTTTTGCACCACGCTGTCCGGCGGCAGGCCGCCGTCTTTTACCGAAAGATCCATGCTGCCGCGCGAGCAGACCATGCGCATTCCGAGCGCCTGCGCGGCTTGTAGCTG
>OIYV01000512.1_pt1 | contig 22117 bp, 21 predicted proteins | sample 1588251 | NCBI WGS metagenome assembly OIYV01 (sample SAMN03283282) | human gut metagenome | biome: human-associated habitat; material: feces | host: Homo sapiens | place: Peru | collected 2012
AGTTCTTGCCGCCCACGGTGAGAACATAGTCCGGATACATATAGTTCTCGATGGAGGCGACGGAGGTGTTGCCCTCATAGGTGGCCGGAGAGCCGACGACGCCGTAGTCCTGATATTCCGGTCCGATGTAACCGACAGAGGAATTCTCCGCCATGGAATACTCGTTGCCGCCCGCCACGCAGGTGATGATGCCGGCGTTCTCCAGACGCTTGTAGATGTTGCCGAAGACCTCGGTCTCAAGCGAAGCGTCATAAGTAAAGCCGTTCTGCGCGCCGATGGACATATTGATGGTGTCCACGCCGAGACGGTAAGCATCTTCCAGAGCGTAGAAGTAGATGTCGTCGGAGGTGCCGCCGCCCTCGTCCTTGAAGATCTTCATGGAGACCAGCTGCGCGCCGGAGGCGGAGCCGAGGAAGGTGTACTCGTCTTTCTCCGCGTCGTAGGTGCAGCCGGTAGCGATGCCGGAAACGTGGGTGCCGTGACCCTGATAGTCGGTCACGTCGGCGTCGCCCTCGGCGTAGTCATAGGCAAACGGGATCTTTGCGCTGACGTAGACGCCGGGCGCAACGGCCGCGGCGAGATCCGCCTTGGTCAGTCTGCCGTACTTGGCGCAGTTGCCGTCGGCATCCGCAAAGGCCTCGTGGTTGACGTTCAGGCCGGTATCCAGCACGGCGATGACCTTGCCGGTGCCGTCCGCACCGATCTCGGACAGGACGTCGTCAATGCCGGTGAAGATGGCGTTGGAGGAGGCCATCTTGGTGTCCTCGGCCGCAGTCATCACGGGGCTTGCATAGTGGTTGGCGACATAAACGGCGTCCACGCCGTCGATCGCCGCGAGCTTCTCCAGATCGCCGTAGGCCACGTCGCAGCTAAAGCCGTTGAGCAGGGTGTCGAAGGTGTAGACCGGCGTGTAGGAAATGCCGCTCATCGCCTTGCGAACCTCTTCCTGCCCTGCCTGAACCTTGGCGCGGACAGCCTTTTCTTCGGAAGAGCCTCTCTGTGCCAGATCGGCAGCCGGAGCCGCCTTCAGAACAACAATGGCACGGACGACATCTTCGTCCTTATACTGATTGATGTTCTTGCTGAAGGACTCGCTCTTGAAGCCCTTAAGCTCTTCCGGCTTGCCTGCACTGATCTCGTCGATACGGGTCTTTTCCAGACCGGCGGAGGCAACGCCCACGCAGGACAGAACCATGACCAGCGTCAGCAGGATCGCAAGCGCACGTTTGAAGTGTTTCATGTTTCGTCTCCTTTTCATAATTATTAGGGATGGCAGGGGATCCGCAACCCTCCCTCAAGGCGCGGAAAGTATAGTGGTATACTTACGGATATTTTAGGAACTTCAAGGAAAAATGTCAATATCCGAGCGGAAGTTTTTTTTCAAAAATTTTAGTGCTTTAAATTACTGTTTTTGTAAGATTATACAAGAATGGACGGAAAGCCTCTCGCTGCCTGTCGAAGCCGTCCGAAAGCGCCCGAAAACGGTTTCAAAGGCAAACGAACCCGCGGACGTCGCCGCACAGAGGTGCGGTAAACCACACGTTCGTTTGTAAGTCAAGCTCCTGCCGTGTTCGGAAACCTGTCCCTATTGCGCCGCGCCCCTGCACGCGGTTTCCTCAAGGGAGCAAAACCGGCTCGGCGGCTGCGGACTTTACGGTTTCTGTTCCGTGGTCAGCGTGAAGTCGAACTTCATGGCGAGCACTGCAAAGAGCTGCTGCATCACCCGATCGGCAATGGCACAGATGTCCAGCGCCAGCACCGAGGCGATGACCTCGTCCTGCTCCGGTTTCGGGACACTGTAAGCGCTCAGGCTCATGCGCAAAAAGCGCTCGAGCTTGTGGGCAAGCGTGAAGTAAATGTCGCAGGGTCGAGCCATATAGCCGCGCATCATGCCCGCCGTGCCGATCTCCAGCTCGTAAAAATCGCTCTCGGTGCTCCCGGGGAGGTAAGCGCCGAAAATGCCGTGCAGCACGGCAGAGGTCTGCCGGTGGATCTGCTCCATAATGCGCGGCTGGGTATAGGCCTCAACGTAGATCTCGCGCAGGTTCTCGTTGCGCTCCGTCAGCGTCATCTGAATGGCCGTCTCCACTGCGTAGAGCAGCACCGGCGGCGCGTCCTGCCCGACGATGCTGCGGGCAATACCGAACTGATTTTCGAACATGACGTCCGTCAGCTCCTCCAAAACGCCGTCCTTCGTCTGGAAAATGTTATGAAACGTGCTGGCCGAGACATCGGCCGCGCCGATGATCTCCGTCATCTTGGTGTTGGTGTAGCCTTTTTCAATGAACAGGCGAACGCAGGCGGATAAAATACGCCGCCTTGCCCCCTCGCTGTCGTATCTTCTCGTCATACGCACGCCTCCGTTTCGTACCGTCGATTGATTTGTAACTCAATTATAATATGGTTCAGGCGGAAATGCAAGGAGAATTTTGAAAAAACGCAAAAATACGCATTGATTCCGGCCGATATTCGGCATGAGCGAACGCGGAGAGGCATTACGACAGGTCATGCGCATGAATATGCAAAAGGGTCATGCGTCTGTATCGTGGCGATTCGCCCCTTCGTGACCCAGTTTTGCGGTCTTGCAAGACGCGATCAACAAGCGGCGGATATTACCGCACAATTTCTCTGTGGATCGGTACGTCGGGGTGTCGATCCTCCCTGTCTCATGCATCAGTTTTAGCCAATAACTCGTTTCGTTGGCCTCCTTCAGCGCAATCTCCAGCTTTGCGACAAAGTCCCTCTTGCTCTGTGCGTACTGCGCCTCGTGAATGTTTGCACCGACCGACGTCCCCGCTCTTGCGAGCTGGTCTGTCATATAGGAGCTTTTCGGCACCGTAACGCCGTCCACAAGATTCACAACGGCAACCCCAAAAGCAAAAGACAGCTCGACCAATTTGTTTTCTGTCATAAAACGTACCCTCATTTCTGTTGGATTATCGCGCCGCTCTGAATGATTTATCGCTGGCGCGATATGATATACGGCGCTGCCGTATGAGATGCTTGCGGGGCAAGCATGATATAATATCCGTTCCTCCATATGCCGAAGGCATATCTCACCCGCCGAAGGCGGCCATCATACCGAAGGTATATCACCCGTTCCGACAGGAACGGATATCATTGAAAAAGGCCTCTTTTGTCTTCCGACAAAAGAGGCCTTTTTCATGGTGACCCGTACGGGACTCGAACCCATGTTACCGCCGTGAAAGGGCGGTGTCTTAACCACTTGACCAACGGGCCTGGTAGCGGCAATCTGACTCGAACAGATGACACTCCGGGTATGAACCGAATGCTCTACCAACTGAGCTATGCCGCCATAGGGGCTAAAAACAGCATTCGTATTATACCCAAGGCGTCTACCTTTGTCAAGCCCTTTTTTTCTTTTTTTCGGTTGACCGCCGCCCGTTTCGGCTATACTCCTGTTATCTTACGATCAAGGAGGCGCTTTTATGAAAATCTGGCGAAATGCCGTCGTTTTTTACATCGGCGGTATGTTCTACTGCACCGTGGAGCTGCTCTGGCGCGGCTGGACGCACGGCAGTATGTTCGTGCTCGGCGGTCTGTGCGTCCTGTGCGTGTGCGAGGCGGGAAGAGGTCTTCCCCTGCTGTGGCACATGCTCCTCGGGACGGTGATCGTGACGACCCTTGAGTTTCTTATGGGACTGCTGGTCAATCAGGTCTGGCACATGGGCGTATGGGACTATTCCGACGCGCCGATGAACGTGCTCGGGCAGATCTGCCTGCCCTTCTCCCTGCTCTGGTTCGTCCTGTGCGGCATCGCCATCCCGCTGGAGGGGCAGCTGCGGCACGCCCTGTTCGGGACGCCCCTGCCGCAGCGGCGGTTTATTCTTTGACCTCCTCCGTGCGCCGAACCTCGCCGAACAGAAGCTGCACACTGCTTGTCAGCATGGAGAGCAGCAGCGCCGCGGCGATGCAAAGCTCGGGCGGGTCGTTCAGCGCGTCGGGGATCGTGAGCGCACCGAAGAAGACCGCGCCAAGTGTCCAAAACAGCGTGATGCGGCGCTTGCCGCGGTCAAAGCCGAAGCCCGCAAGCTGGAAGGCGGCCAGCATATCGCAGATGGCGGCCAGCAGCTTAAAGCAGTAGTCATGGATAGACGGGTCGGCGTTCCACTCCTGGAAGCACACGATCAGGCGCAGGATCAGGTAGAGGCTGGCCGTCATATACAGCAGCGGCGTGGAACGGCGCGCTTGCAGGCAGCGCAGCGCGAAAGCACCGATGCAGCAAGCCGCCACCATGCCCAGCGGGGGCAGCAGCGCCGCCATCACGCGCGCGGCGCGCGGCGATTTCGTGGCATAGCTATTGAGCGGCTGCACCCCCTGCCGCCACAGAAGGAAGCTGCCCAACAGCAGCAGCGCGGCGGCCAGAAGCTGGAAGGCGTGCGGCAGAAGCTCCGCCCGTCCGCGATAGGAATCGGGCGCGGCATTGACAAAATAATCGTCCGTCCCGCGCTGCTTGGTCAGCGCATGGGTCAGCAGCGCGGCGGCCAGAAGGAAGACGGCCGTCAGCCCCGCGAGGACATAGTGCAAAAAGCTGCCCTGCGCCAGACTGCCGTCGGCATTCAGCTCCTGCCGGAGCTGGACGGCGCGCAGGCAGCCTCCGATAACGGAGACAAAGAGCGCCGTCAGCAGCAGGCTCCACGTTACGGTTCGTTGTTTCATGGTTCCTCCTTCAGCCCTCGGCCACGGTCAGATACTCCAACGGCGGCGTGCCGTCCCTTCCGTCATAGGTCAGGAAATAGCTTGCGCTCTCTCCGTTCGGCGCGACGACCTCGATGTACCACATCGGCGCGCCCTCCGGCCGCGTCATGGCGCTGTAGATGATGCAGCCGTCTGCCGCGAGGGTGGACTTGACCGCCTTGTCGGTATAGGTGTAGCTGCCGTCCTCCGACCAGATGACGCCGTATAGGTTTACATAACTTCCGACGTATCGGGGAATGATATACATCCGCTCATATTCGCCCTCGATCCAGACCTCCGTCTCGGCGAGCGGCGCCTCAAACGGCTCATTGACCAGAACGGCAAGCGCGCCGTCGCGCGCATAGGGCGCAAAGGCGGCGTTTTCCGCCATCGACGGCTCGGTGACGGGCGGCAGCGTGGTCGCGGGCGCGGCGGACTCGGTGGGGACGGGTTCGGAAGCGGGTGCTTCGGTGGTCGTGGGCGCTTCGGTCGCCTTGGAGCCTACGGTCTTCCTGTCGCAGGCGCACAGCAGCAGGCACAAAAGTGCCAACATCAAACACAGACGTTTCATCACGTCCTCCTTGCTTTTTCCATATTCTGTGGTATAATACCCGTGTATCATTGTAACACGAAACGGGATGGATGTAAACATGAAAAAGCGGTCGCTCCGCCTTTTGTTCCTAATCACGCTTTTTCTGCACGCTTTCATTCTTGTGCAGGGGAGTCTGCCGGCAACGGAGAGCGCTGCGGAGAGCTACGCCGTGCTGGTGCTTCTTGGCGTCGTTTTCCCCTTTCTTACGCATACCCTGCTGCGCAAGCTGGCGCACTTCGTCCTCTACGGCGTGCTGGGCGGTCTGCATGCGGTGCTTTGGTCGCGCCGTCACCGCCGTGCGCTTCCCTTCCCGCTTTTGACGGTGCTCCCCTTCGCCGCGCTGGACGAGACGATCCAGTATTTCGTCCCCGGCCGCCACGGCAGCGTATGGGACGTGCTTCTGGATATGGCGGGCGCACTGACCGGCGCACTGATTGTCCTGCTGGTGCAATGGCGCCTGAACCGGCGCGCGTAGCGTTTCCTCTATGATAGCAAACCGACAAGGAGAATATACATGAACAAGAAATTCTACATTACCACACCGATCTACTACCCCTCGGACAAGCTGCACATCGGCCACACCTACTGCACCGTGGCGGCCGACGCCATGGCGCGCTATAAGCGTCTGCGCGGATACGACGTGATGTTCCTGACCGGAACGGACGAGCACGGTCAGAAGATCGAGGACCGCGCCAAGGCGGCCGGCGTCACGCCGCAGGCCTTTGTCGACCGGATCGTCACGGGCGAAAAAGGCGTTCTGGATCTCTGGAAGCTGATGAACATCTCCTACGACCGCTTCATCCGCACCACGGACGACTATCACGTCGCCGCGATCCAGAAGATCTTCAAGGCGATGTACGAAAAGGGCGACATCTACAAAGGCTCCTACAAGGGAATGTACTGCACGCCGTGCGAGTCGTTCTGGACGGAGAGCCAGCTCAAGGACGGCAAGTGCCCCGACTGCGGCAGACCGTGCGAGCCCGCCGAAGAGGAGGCCTATTTCTTCCGCCTTTCAAAGTACGCGGAGCCGGTGCGCAAGCTGCTGCTGGAGACGGATTTTCTGGAGCCGCGCAGCCGCGTCAACGAGATGGTCAACAACTTCATCGACGCTGGTCTGGAAGACCTGTGCGTGTCGCGCACGAGCTTCACATGGGGCGTGCCGGTCGACTTCGACCCCGGCCATGTAGTCTATGTGTGGGTCGATGCCCTGTTTAACTACACCACCGCGCTGGGCTTCATGAACGACCGCTACGATGATTTTAAGAAATACTGGCCGGCAGACGTGCATTTCGTCGGCAAGGAGATCGTCCGTTTCCATTCGATCATCTGGCCCGCCATGCTCATGAGCATGGGCATGGAGCTGCCGAAGAAGGTCTACGGCCACGGCTGGCTGCTCCTTGACGGCGGCAAAATGTCCAAATCCAAGGGCAACGTCGTCGATCCCTACCTGCTCGCCGAGCGCTACAGCGCCGACGCGCTGCGCTTCTTCCTGCTGCGCACCTTCCCCTTCGGCTCCGACGGCAATTTCTCCAACGAGCTGCTCATCCAGTGCATCAACACCGACCTTGCAAACGATCTCGGGAACCTTGTCTCGCGCACGGTCGCCATGGTCGAGAAGTACTTCGGCGGCAAGCTGGAGGCGGATCAGTTCTACAACGCCGCGCAGGACAAGGATCTGGTCACGCTCGCCACAACGCTCCACGAGCGCTATGAGGCGCAGATGGAAAAGTACGCCTTCCAGAACGCGCTGAGCGAGATCTTCGCCGTGGTCTCCCGTGCGAACAAATACATCGACGAAACGGCTCCGTGGATCCTTGCCAAGGATCCGGCCAACCGCGCGCGTCTGGCCGCCGTGCTGTACCATCTGTTGGAGACCGTGCGCATCTGCGCGGGGCTGCTGCTGCCCTTCATGCCGGAAACGGCGGCGGAGATCCTGCGGCGAGTGGGCGCGCAGGGGGCCGACTGGGACAGCCTGTGCCGCTTCGGCGTTCTGTCGCCGTCGGTCGCGGTGTGCTCCGGCTCCGTCCTCTTCCCGCGCATCGACGCGCAGAAGGAGCTGGAGGCGCTCGACGCGCTGACCGCGCGTCCGGAGGAGCCGAAGGAAGACCCGCTGCCCGAGCCGCTGCCGCCGGTGAGCTTCGACGATTTCTGCAAGGTCGAGATGACGGTGGTCAAGGTGCTGGCGTGCGAGAGCGTGAAGAAGTCCGAAAAGCTGCTGAAGTTCACGCTCAACGACGGCACCGACAAGCCGCGCCAGATCCTCTCCGGCATCGCCAAGTACTACAAGCCCGAGCAGCTGCTCGGCAAGACCCTTGTCGCCGTGACCAACCTGCCGCCGCGCAAGATGCTGGGGCAGGAAAGCTGCGGGATGCTGTTGTCCGCCGAGCGCGGCGAAAGTCTGAAGCTGCTGATGCTGCCGGACGACGTGCCCGCCGGTTCCCGCTTAGTGTAACAATCATCAAAAAAGCTGCCTCTCAGCGAGGCAGCTTTTTTGCAGGAATTTTACTTGCAAATCGGTGCAAGGGTCCGTATAATGGAGGAGCATTTGCATTCTTTTGGGAGGGACTATGGAAGAACTGTTTCAAAACCTTTCGAACGTGACCTGGCAGCAGGCGGTCATGTGGCTCATCGGCGGGCTGCTGATCTATCTTGCCATCTGCAGGGACATGGAACCGTCGCTGCTGCTGCCCATGGGCTTCGGCGCGATCCTGATGAACCTGCCGGGCGCGGAGCTCGGCGTCATCGAACTGCTCTATGAAAAGGGCATCGCAAACGAGCTGTTCCCGCTTGTGCTCTTCATCGGCATCGGCGCGATGATCGACTTCGGCCCGCTGCTGTCCAACCCCAAGCTGATGATCTTCGGCGCGGCCGCGCAGTTCGGTATTTTCTTCACCTTTTACATTGCGAGCCTGTGCGGCTTTGACATCCGCGACGCCGCCTCCATCGCCATCATCGGCGCGGCGGACGGCCCGACGTCCATCGTTGTGGCAAACGCGCTGCACAGCGGCTACATCGGCGCGATCACCGTGGCCGCCTACTCCTATATGGCGCTGGTGCCGATCGTGCAGCCGCCGGTCATCCGTCTGCTGACGACAAAGCATGAGCGGCGCATCGCCATGCCCTATCAGCCGCAGGCGGTCAGCAAGACCACGCGCATCCTTTTCCCCGTTCTCATCACGCTGATCACCGGTCTGTTCGCCCCGAAGGCGGTCGCGCTGGTAGGCTTTTTGATGTTCGGCAACCTCATCCGCGAGTGCGGCGTGCTCGGCTCCCTGTCGGAGACGGCGCAAAAGGTGCTGGCCAATCTCATCACGCTCTTCCTCGGCATCTCCATCGCCGCCAACATGGGCGCGGAGCAGTTTCTCAAGAAGGAAACACTGCTCATCATGGGGCTGGGTCTTGTCGCCTTTATCTTCGACACGGCAGGCGGCGTGCTGGTGGCAAAGCTCCTGAATCTCTTCCTTCCGAAGGGCAAGAAGCTCAACCCGATGATCGGCGCGGCCGGTATCTCCGCCTTCCCGATGTCTTCGCGCGTCGTGCACAAGATGGGTCTGAAGGAGGACCCGCAGAACTTCCTCCTGATGCACACCGTCGCCGTCAATGTCTCCGGTCAGATCGCCTCGGTCATCGCGGGCGGGCTTATCATGAGCCTTGTCTACCGGATCGGTTAAGGAGGGCTTTCTCATGCTACAATCCGTTATGCACATTGCCGACCGTCCGGCTACGACCGCAGAAGCCCTGGAGCTGATAGGCATCGGCTGGGGCAGCATCTTCGTGGTGATCCTCATCATGATCGTCTTCGTCCTGATCCTCAACCGCCTGTTCCGGAAATGATCCCACACTTCAAAGAGCGCACCGCCTTTTTCGAAAGCGGTGCGCTCTTTTGCTGTTTTCTTCAGTCGCGATCCCAGTTGTGCCAGACGTTCTGCACGTCGTCGTCATCGTCGAAGATGTCGAGCATCTTTTCCATGTTGGCGATGTCGTCGGGATTGTCGAGGCTCTTGTATTCGCCGGGTACCATCTCGATCTGCGCGGAGACGAAGGAATAGCCCTTCTTGGTCAGGCCATCGGCAACGGCGTTGAAGTCTTCCGGAACGGTGTAGATGGTGAAGCAGTCGTCTTCCGCCTCGAAGTCGTCCGCGCCGCAGTCCATCGCGTCCATCATCACATTGTCTTCTTCGTAGTCGCCGTCCTCGTTGTCGATGACGAGCACGCCCTTCTTCGAGAAGTTCCAGCTGACGCAGCCGTTTGCGCCCAGCTTGCCGCCGTATTTGTCAAAATGGTGGCGCATATTGCCCGCGGTACGGTTGCGGTTGTCGGTCATCGTCTCGACGATGACGGCGATACCGGCAGGGCCGTAGCCCTCATAGGTGATGGCTTCATACGCGTCGCCGCTGCCTGCGGAGGCCGCCTTTTCCAGCACACGCTTGATGTTATCGTTCGGCATATTTGCCGCCTTGGCCTTCATGATGACCGTGGCAAGGCGCGAGTTATAGTTCGGGTCGGCAGAGCCGCCGCCCTCTTTGACCGCAACGTACATTTCCTTTGCGATCTTGGTAAAGGTCGCGGCGCGCTTGGCGTCCTGCGCCCCCTTGGTCTTTTGAATGTTATGCCACTTGGAATGTCCGGACATACATATCTTCCCTTTCGATTAGATTTCCAACGCTCATTTTAGCATATCGTTTTGGAAAAAACAACCGCTTACGCAAATTTTATATGGTCTTTATTCGCTTTTGAGCGGAAAACCTCGATTTGCGGGAAGGCGGCGCGCAGACGCTCGACAAGCACGTCGCACACGGGGTTTTCCGTCTGGAAGTGGCCGGCATCCACCAGCGTCAGGCCGAGATCGTATGCGTCGGCAAAGTCGTTGTATTTGCAGTCGGCCGTGACGAAGGCGTCGCAGCCCGCGCGTATCACCTCGGCAAGCTGACCTGCGCAGGCACCCCCGCCGACCGCCACGCGGCACACCGACCGCGTACCGGCGACATAGCGCACACCCGCGCAGCCCAGCGTCTGCTTGACGTGCCGGACGAAGGCGGCCGGTTCGGTCGGCTCGGCTGCGCCGACACGCAGCAGCCCGTAGGGTCTGCCCGCCGCGTCCGTTCCGTCGGGGTGCAGCACCTCGACCGCAGTCAGGCCGAGCGTGCGCGCAAGGCAGTCGTTCACGCCGTCCGGCGCGCAGTCCAGATTGGTATGCGCGTTGACGGCGGAAATGCCGTTTTCGATCAGATACAGCAGGCAGCGCCCCGCCTGCGTCGCGTCGCTGACCTCTTTTAAGTCCCAGATGGCGGGATGATGCGTGACAAGCAGCTCACAATTCAGCTCCTTTGCCTCGCGGCAGACGTCCATAAACGGGTCAAGCGCCACCAGAAGGCGGCGCACCTCGCGGTCGCCCCTGCCGCACAGCAGCCCGATGTGATCCCATTGCATCGCCATATACTCCGGCGCTACGGTTTGCAGGTACGTATAGATCTCATGTACGGTCGGCATTGGCTCTCTCCTTTTCAAGCAGCACGCGGATCTCGTTGCACGCGGCGGTATAGTAAGGCAGGCGGTCGCTCGGCGTCTGCGCGCGCTCGATACCGGCGACGGTCAACGCAAGCGAACGCTCCAGACGCTCCAAATAGGGCAGCAGCAGCGGATCTTGCAGCAGCAGCGGCGGGCAGTACTCCTGCCCGGGCGTGAGCGGCACCGCCCCGCCGAAGCGCACCAGCAGGACATTGTAGAGAAATCCGCCGTCGCGCACCAGAAGCTCGCGCCGCGTGCCGAAGCCCATGGCGCCAAGCGCACGGCGCAGGTCGTTGCCGGAGGACTGCGGCTGGAGGATGAGGGTATAGCGCGCATCGCGCAGCCACGGCGCACGCGCAAGGATCTGGGCGATCAGGTCGCCGCCCATTCCGGCGCAGATTACGGCATCGACGCTCTCCGGCGCGATGGCATCCAGCCCGTCTGCAAGGCAGAAGCGGATCTTCTCCGCAACGCCGCAGAGCGCCGCGTTGCGCTGCGCCTTGCGCAGCGGCTTTTCCCGCAGGTCGCACGCCTGCACGGCGTGCCCCCGCTGCGCAAGCAGAATGCTCAGGTAACCGTGGTCACAGCCGACGTCGGCAACGCGTGCGCCCGCCGGCACAAGCTCCGCGCAGCAGGCAAGTCGTTTTGATAATTTCATAGCACCTTGGAAAGCACGCGGGCAGGACGCACCGCCCTGCCCGTCGAACCGTCAATCCTTCTTGTTCTCTTCGTTGGCTTCCAGAAAACGGTTGATCTGCGCAAGGAAAGCGTCGGGATCAACGCCGTGTACCATGCAAGCCTCTTCCACGGTCTCGCCGCGCGACGCGGGGCAGCCAAGGCAGTGCATCCCGATCGCGAAGAACAGCGGGGCGGTTTCCGGCGCGATGTCGAGCACATCGCCGATGATGGTGGTTTTTTCGATCTTAGCAGCCATGATAGCAGCCTCCTAAAAAAATGTCAGTCGCTTACCTCACGGTACATTGCGGCGGCATCGTCCTTGCGGACGGCCTCCGCGACCGCCAGCACCTCCACCGTCAGCACACGGCTGCCGAAGGCGATGGCAATGCGGTCGCCCACTTTGACGTCGTAAGACGCCTTGGCGGGTCTGCCGTTTACGGTAACGCGGGTATTGTCACACGCCTCGTTTGCGACGGTGCGCCGCTTGATGAGGCGGGAGACTTTCAAATATTTGTCCAGACGCATGGGCAATGCTCCTTTTTGAGCGGAAAACGGGGCCGTAGCACCGGCCCCGTTCAGCAATTATTTTACGGCGTCCTTCAGAGCCTTGCCGGCCTTGAAGGTGGGAACACGAGTAGCGGGGATCTCGATGGTCTCCTTGGTCTTGGGGTTGCGGCCCATGCGCGCCTCGCGGCACTTCGCCTCAAACGTGCCAAAGCCAACGAGCTGAACCTTCTCGCCCTTCACGACGGCGGCAGTGATGGAATCGACAACAGCGGTCAGAGCCTTCTCGGCGTCCTTCTTGGAAAGGCCGGCCTTCTCGGCGACCTCAGCAATGAGTTCGGTTTTGTTCATGATGATACCTCTTTCAAAATTAAACTTTTTCTTTCTTCAGCGCGGCGGCGGAGAGCTCTCCTTCTCCCTCCGGCGCATTTGCTCTGCTAATAAAATTTACCACACAAAGGCTAAATACGCAAGTTAAAATTTAGGAAATTTCAGTGGATTTTCAGAATTTCCGCGATTTTTTCTCCTTTTGGCAGAAGCAGGCAGTCGTCATAGGTGATCGCCTTGAGGGCAATGACCAGTAACAGATACACGATGACGGCAATGCCGATGGCAAAGAGCGTGCAGAGCGTGACGCTTGCGACGAACATACCGGCAAGCCGGTAAGCGCCGAAGGCGGCAATGCCCATCACGACGGCGGCAACGCCGCTCTTCCAGACGGAGGGCAGGATCTTCGGCGGTTCCTCCAGCACGCGGCGCATGGTGAAGATATTGAGCACCATGTAAACGGTGAAGCAGGCAAGCGTTCCCAGCGGCGCGCCGAGGATGCCGACCTCCGGATTGCCGACAAGGATATAATTGACCACGACCTTGACCACGCCGCCGATGAGCATATTGACCATGGGCAGCCACGGGCGGTTGTGCGCCTGCATGACGGCGGTCGTCACCGTGGTGATGCCGTTGATAAATACGGTGGGCGCAAGCAGGGCAAGCAGGACGCCCGCCATCTGCTCGCGGCTGTCGCCGTAGCGTCCCAGCAGGATCATGATCGGCTCTGCCAGCGCAAACAGTCCCGCCATGCAGGGCCACGCGATCAGTCCGGTCAGGCGCAGGGAGGAATCCTGCACCAGTTTGACGCTGCGCTCGTCGCCGCGCGTCAGGTGCGCGGTGATGGCGGGGATGATCGCGGCGGTGATGCAGGGGAAGAACGCCGTGGGGAAGTTAAAGATCGTCTGACAGAACGCATAGACGCCGCTCTGGTTCTCGACGGCCGTCTGCTTGATGTCCTCCCAGAGGGCAACGCCGCTCTTTGCGGCAATGCTGTCGCGCGCCATGGTGAGCATCCGTCCCATCCACGTCGCCGCGCCCCCGGCGGTCGCCTCGGCGGCCTGAAGCAGGCGGCGCGTGACCATGATCTCGTCGATCAGGTTGATCAGCTGCAAGCCCGCCGCGCCCAGCGTGATGGGCACCGCAATGGCAAGCAGCTGCTTGGCGGTCTTCTTGTAAGACAGCGCCGTTCCGCCGCGCCGCTCGATCGCGTGCCGGTTGCGGCGATACTTCACATAGACATAGAGCGCAGAGAGCGCCGCGCCGATGCTGATACCGGCGATGGAAGCACCGGAGGCAAGGGCGAGGTCGCCGGTCTGCCGCTTGACGAACCACGCAAAGCCGAGGCCGAGCAGGAGCTTTCCGAGCGCCTCGATGACTTGGCTGACCGCCGTGGGCGTCATGTCGCCCTGCCCTTGGAAATAACCGCGGCAGGCGGAAGCGACGCAAATGCAGAGCACGGCGGGGCCGAGCGCGAAGATGGAATACCACGCGTTGGGCATCTTCATCACGCTGCCCGCAAGCCACTTCGGCAGGAGCATCATCACGCCCGTGCCGAAGAAGCCGATGATGAGGTAGGCCGTCATCGCGGTGCGGAAGATGCGCTGCATCTGCCGCCCGTTGTCTTTCGCCTGCGCCTCGGAGACCATGCGGCTCATGGCGACGGGAAGACCCGTCGTGGAGATCACGAGCAGAACGGTATAGATCGCATAGGCTTTATTAAAGTAGGCAAAGCCCTGTGAATCAATGATCCCGTTGAGCGGCAGCTTATAGAGCATACCGATGACCTTGACGACGATCGTAGAGAGCGAGAGGATCGCCGCGCCGGTCAGATAGTTTTGCTTTTTCACGCGCACCCTTCCTTCCGGCCGAACAGCTTCGGCATCACATAATCGGACATTTCGCGGACAACGGCGGCAAGATCGATGGTCTTGTATTCGCCGGCCGCGTAGAGGATCTTGCCGCGCACCATCGTCATGACCACGTCATGACCGCCGGCTGCATAGGCAAGGTGGCTCATCACATTGTGGCAGGGCATCAGGTGCGGCTGCGTGAAGTCCAGCAGGATCAGATCCGCGTCCATGCCGACCTTGACCATGCCGCACTGCACCTGCCGTCTCTGCGCCTTCGCGCCGCAGACGGTCGCCATCATCAGCGCGGCCTGCGCGGGAAGCTCCGTCGGGTCAAGGCTCCTGCCCTTTGCCATATAGGTGGCGGCGCGCACCTCCTCCAGCAGGTCGAGCTTGTTGTTCGATGCGTTGGAGTCGGTCCCGAGGCAGACGTTCATGCCCGCCTTGATCATATCCGTCACGCGCGCGCAGCCGGAGGCGAGCTTCAGGTTGGAGCAGGGGTTGTGGACAGCCGAGACCTTGCGCTTGGCAAGCAGCTGCATATCCTCGTCCTCCAGCCAGACGCAGTGCGCGGCAATGGCGGGCGCGTCGAACACATGGTGGCAGTCCAGCAGCTGCGCGGGCGTCAGACCGTAGCGCTCCTTGCAGGCCTCGTGCTCGCTCTTGGTCTCGGAGAGGTGAACGTGCATTCCGATGCCCTCGTTGATCGCGTATTCGCTCAGCGCGTCCCAGAGGTGATAGTTGGAGGTATACTCGGCATGGATGGCGGCGTCGACCAGAATGCGCCCGTCGTCGTAGCCGTTCCATTTCTCCTTCAGCGCCACCATTTCTTGGCAGCGGACGTCCTTCTCAAAGTCAAAGTCGTCAGAAAAGAGCGTGACGGCGCGCGAAATGTTCGCCTTGATACCGGCCTGCGCCACCGCCTGCGCCACGTCGTCGCAGAAGAAATACATATCGCTCACGGAGGTGATGCCGAAGCGCAGGCACTCGGCAAGCGACAGAAGCGTCGCGGCACGCACGCACCGGCCGTCCAGCCGATCCTCCGTGGGGAAGATGTGGTCATTGAGCCACGTGTGCAGCGACACGTCGTCGGCAAAGCCGCGCATGGGCGACATGGCAAGGTGGGTGTGGCAGTTGATCAGTCCCGGCATGAGCACCATGCCCTCGCCGTTGATGATCGTCTTCGGCTTCTCTTCCGGCGCTTTGCGGGAAAGATAGCTGATCTTTCCTCCCGTCACGCCGACAAAGGCGGAAAACAGCACCCGCAGGCTTTCGTCCATCGTGACGACGGTCACGTTTGAAAACAGAGTATCCATAAGCAATTCCTTTCTTATTTCAGGAGGGCAAAGGCCACGTCCTTCTGGCGCAGCACGTCCTCGATGCGCGCAACATACTGTTCCGGAAATTTCGGATTGTGGAAACGTTCCAGACGTCCGTCGGGGAGGTTTATTTTCGTCATACCGCCGCCGCCGAGCGAGATCACGCTGTGCAGTTCTTCCATCATGTAGATATTATACAGTCCCTCATGGCCTTTCTTGCACCAGCCGACGTTTTCAAAGCTGCCGGACATATATTTCTGGCGGTAGAGATAATAGGGACGGTACCCGGCTGCGCGCAGCGCCTCCTGCGCAAAGCGCAGCATCTCCTCCACCGCCTCGGCGGTGGGCAGCGCGGCGCGGTCGAAAAACAGATCCGCGCCCTTTTTCAGCGCAAGCGTATGTACCGTGATCCCCGTGGGGCACAGGGCAAGCACGCGGCGCAGCGACGCGGCAAAGGAATCGGACGTGTCGGTGGGAAGCCCCGCGATCAGATCCATGTTGATGTCCGTAAAGCCCGCCGCCTGCGCCTGCCGGTAGGACTGCTCCACCTGCTGCGCCGTGTGGCAGCGGCCGATGGCGCGCAGCACCGCATCGTTCATGGTCTGCGGGTTGACGCTCACACGGGTGCAGCCCTGCACGCGCAGCACGCGCAGCTTCTCCTCGCCGAGCGTGTCGGGTCGTCCGCCTTCTACGGTATATTCTATCAGCTCTGTCAAGTCAAAATGACGCGCAATTTCCTCCATGAGCGCTTTTAGCTGCACCGCGCTGAGCGTCGTGGGCGTGCCGCCGCCGATATAGAGCGTGCGCACGCGCTTGCCGGAGGCGCGCAAATGCGCGCCGACATGGGCGATCTCGCGCCGGAGCGCGGCAAGATAGTCCTCCAGCAGCGCCTTCTTCCCGCCAATGCCTGCGCTGACAAAGCTGCAATAGGCGCAGCGCGTCGGGCAGAAGGGAATGCCGATATAGACCGAAACGTCGTCCGGACGCAGGCGGCGCGCCGCCTCCACCGTCCGCTCCGAGCACTCCACGCAAAGCCTGCGCCGCGCCGCGCTGACGCGGTAGGTCTCCCGCAGCAGGCGGTCGGCCTCGCTCGCGGAGGCGCCCGCAAGCAGGCAGCGCGTCGTCAGCTTCGTCGGGCGGACACCGGAGAGGCTGCCCCACTGCGGCGGGCTGCGCAGCAGCATGGCCGCGTCGTAATAGCAGTTTTGCAGCAGCCGACGGCGCGCGGGGACGTCCTGCGTGCAGGCAATGCGCCGCTGCACGCGCACGCTTTTCCCCGCTCGCGTGATCGTCGTGACGGCGGTCATCCAGCGCTTGCCGTAGTACAGCGCGGAGGTCGCGCCGTCGCCCGTGAAGGGCGCGTCGACCGGCTCCATCGGCTCTTCGGGAAAGAGGGAGAGCTGGAGCTGCTCTATGGCGTAGCGGTCGGTGTGCCCCTTGAGATAGAGCTTCACGGCAGCGCCCTCAGATAGGGATTGCAGGCCTTTTCGCGCTCCAGCGTCGTCTTCGGCCCGTGTCCCGGGTAGACAACGAGCGGCTCCGTCAGCGCGGCAAGACGCGAAAGGCTCGCCGCCATCTGCGCCGCATCGCCCCCAAGATCCGTCCTGCCGCAGGAGCCTGCAAAGAGCGTGTCGCCGGAAAAGAGCGCATCGCCGCAGCGCAGGCAGACCGAGCCTGCCGTGTGCCCCGGCGTGGGCAGGACGTCGAAGGTCAGACTTCCCACGCAGAGCCGGTCGCCGTATGTGTCCGTGGCGACCAGCCCGCCGCGCAGCGGCGCCGGCAGGGTCAGGTCTTTCTCGCCCACATACACGGGGCAGTGCGTCGCCTCCGCAATACCGCGCACGGCGCCGACATGGTCAAAGTGTCCGTGCGTGAGCAGCACGGCGCGGATCGTCAGGTGCTGCGCCCGCGCAACGTTCAAAATTTCCCCCGGCCGGTCGCCGGGGTCGATCACGGCGGTATCGCCGTTTTCGTCGGAAACAAGATAACAGTTCGTCTGGTAATCACCCAGCGTCAGGGTGCGGATGTTCATGCGCCATCCCCGCCTTTCATGAGTTCGTCGGTATCCAGCAGGATCGTGACCGGCCCGTCGTTTTCCGAAGCGACCAGCATATCCGCGCCGAATCTTCCGTGCTGCGGCGCAAAGCCGCGCACGCGGCACGCCTCCAAGAAGCGCTCATAGAGCGCGTTTGCAAGCTCCGGCTCGGCCGCGCCGATAAAATAGGGGCGCTTGCCCTTTCTGCAATCGGCAAAGAGCGTAAACTGGCTGACGACCAGAACGCCGCCGCCCACGTCCGCAAGGGAGCGGTTCATCTTTCCGTTCTCGTCGGAAAAAATGCGCAGGCCGAGCGCCTTGTCCGCCATTTTTTCCGCCTGTGCCTGCGTATCGGTCGGCGCGACGGCAAGCAGGATCAGAAGTCCCTGACCGATCCGGCCGCAGACGGCGCCGCCGATCTCGACGCTTGCGCGCTTTACGCGCGTTATGACCGCGCGCATCAGTTTTGCCCCCGCCGCACGTCGATCACGCCGTTGATGGCGCGGATCTTGGTGCGGATGGTCTCCAGCTCCGCGACGTTCTTCACCTCAAAGGTGGCGATCGCCCTTGCCTTGCCCGCCGCAAGCTCGCGCGCGGACAGCTCCGTAACGCGCACCCGCGCGGCGTTGAGCACGGTGGCAATGTCGAGCCAGATGCCGTCGCGGTCGATCGAGTCGATCTCAAAGGTCGTCGAGAAGGGCTTGCCTTCGTCCCGACACCAGCGGACATTGACCCAGCGCCCCGCCATGCCGGGTGCATTGAGGTTGACGTTGCGGCAGTCGCGGCGGTGGACGGAAACGCCGTAGCCCTTGGTGATAAAGCCGATGATGTCGTCGCCGGGCACCGGCGTGCAGCAGCGGGAGAACTTGACCATGCAGGAGTCGATGTCCTCGACGATCACGCCGGAGTCGCGGCTGCGCTCGCCCTTGGTCGGCTCGGCCAGCTTCGGCTCCTTCTGCTGCTTTTCCGCGCGGACAAGCTCGTCGCGGATGCGGCCGAAGGCCTTCGCCGCCGTCAGGCCGCCGTAGCCGATGGCGGCATACATATCGTCCAGATCGTCAAAGCCGAGCTTCTTCAGCAGCACGGGCAGCAGCTCGTCATCCTGCAAAACGGCGGGGTTGACCCCCGCACGGCGCAGTTCGCCCTCAAAGCTCGCCTTGCCGTGGGCGACGTTCTCCTCGCGCTTTTCCTTCTTGAACCACTGCTTGATCTTCGTGCGCGCCTGATTGCTGTTGCAGATCTTCAGCCAGTCGCGGCTCGGCCCCTTGGCCGTTTTGGAGGTAAGGATCTCCACGACGTCGCCGTTTTTTAACTGCACGTCGTAGCCCGCGATGCGGTTGTTGATCTTCGCGCCGACCATCGCGTTGCCGACGCCGGAATGGATCGCGTAGGCAAAGTCGATCGGCGTGGAGCCGGCCGGCAGGGACATGACCTTCCCCTTCGGCGTGAAGACGAACACCTCGTCGTCGAACATATCGACCTTGAGCGAATGGATATAGTCCTCCGCGTCGTTTTCCTCCTGCTGCGTTTCCAGCAGGCGGCGCACCCACTCAAATTCCTTCTCGTCTCCGCCCTCGACGCCCTGTTTATACTTCCAGTGCGCCGCAACGCCGTACTCGGCCGTCTCGTGCATCTCCCATGTGCGGATCTGCACCTCGAAGGGGATGCCCTGCTGGCCGATGACGGTGGTGTGGAGGCTTTGATACATATTCGGCTTGGGGGTGGAAATATAATCCTTAAAGCGCCCCGGAACCAGATTGAACAGATCGTGGATATGGCCGAGGACGTTATAGCAGTCGGGGATGGTGTCGACGATGACGCGGAAGGCGTAAATGTCGAACAGCTCGTCGATCGTCTTGTCCTGCGCCTCCATCTTGCGGTAGATCGAGTAGACGTGCTTGACCCGACCGTAGATCGTCCCATGGATGCCGACGGAGGAAAGGCGCGTGGTGATCTTGGACTGGATCGCCTTCATAAACTCTTCCGTCTGCGCCTTGTGGCTTTCGAGATAGCTGACGATCTGCTCATAGCCGTCCGGATCGAGATACTTTAAGCTGGTGTCCTCCAGCTCCCACTTGATCTTCTGCATACCTAAGCGGTGCGCGAGCGGCGCGTAGATGTCCATCGTCTCACGGGACTTGGAGATCTGCTTGGCAGGCGTCTGGTATTCCATGGTGCGGGTGTTATGCAGGCGGTCGCAGATCTTGATCAGGATCACGCGGATGTCTCTGCTCATCGCCATGAACATCTTGCGCAGGTTCTCCATCTGCTGCTGCTCGAGCGTGGAATACTCCACGCGGGTCAGCTTGGTGACGCCCTCGACCAGCGCCGCCACGGTAGAGCCGAACTGGCGGGAGATCTCGTCGTAGGTCGAGTCGGTGTCCTCTAAGCAGTCGTGCAGCAGCGCGCCTAAGATCGCATCGGTATCCAGCCCGATCTCCGCCACGATCTGCGCCACGGCAAGCGGATGGATGATATAGGGCGACCCGTCCTTGCGTTTCTGGTCACGGTGCTTGTTTTTCGCATATTCCACCGCGCGGTCGATCGCGGCAATGTCCGCCTGCGGGCAGTGCTGCCGGATCGCGCGCATCATACTGTCATAGTGAGCCTCAAAAGTTTCCATGGTCTCCTCCTTTTTCATGGAGCGTTCGGTAAAGCGTGCTGTTTTCAAGCGGATTTCGCACGTCGCGGCGCAGCTGCACCTCCACGTATGTCCCCTTGCGGCGGACGGCAAGCAGCCCCAGCTCCGCAAGGATGTCCAGACAGACCGCCGTGCGGCGGATGCTGTGGCGCCGGCTGCTGCGCGCGACGGCGGTGCAAAGCTCCGTCAGCTCGCAGCGCAGGCGCGCCTGCGCATCGACGGCAGCGCGCAGGCAGTTCCACACGTCCGCAACGTCACGGCGCTCCGGCGCAAGAACCGCGCATTCGTATTCGTCCAGCACCTCCTTGCGGCAATAGCGCTCGTAGAGCGCCGTGGGCGAAACACTGCGCAGATCGAGCAGGTTGAGCTGCACCGTCTTCGCGCCGTGATATTCGTTGATCTGCGCCTGAAAGGCGACATCCACCCGCTGCCCTATGCACAGCTTTTTGCAAAGCGCGCCCGCAGAAAAGAAGATCGCCTGAAATTCGATCCCCTGCCGCGTGCGCAGCTGCAAGCGCAGATGCTTTCCCTTGCCGACGTAGCGGAAGCGCTCGATGAGCACTTCGTTTAAGCACAGGACGGGGCGCGGGCAGCCGGTGCCGCACGGCTCCAGCTGAGATAGCGCCTCGATGTTTTCCACCGTGAGCAGGCTCGGCGGCACCTGACAGTCCACCCGCAGGGCGGAGGTCATCTTTCCTGCCGCGCAGTATTCGTCCACCTGACGGCAGATACGCCTGCGAAATTCTTCAATGTTGCCGCGCTCGATGGTAAAGCCCGCGGCAAGCTCATGGCCGCCGTAGCCCTCCAGCAGATCGGAGAGGCTGCTCAAGGAGGCAAAGAGATTAAAGCCGCCGTAGGAGCGCGAAGAGGCCTTGCCGCAGTCGCCGTTAAGGCAGATCAGAATGGCCGGACGGCAGTATTCCTCGCTCAGGCGGGAGGCGACGATGCCGACCACGCCCTGATGCCATGTCTCGCCGGACAGGACGATGGCGCTGTCGAGCTTTCCCTTTAACTGCGCCGTCGCCTCCCGATAGATGGTCGTCTCCGTCTCCTGCCGCTCGCGGTTGAGGTCGCACAGCGTGTGCGCGAGCCGCGCCGCCTCCTCCGGATCCTGCGTCAAAAACAGCCGCACCGCAAGCTCGGCGTGCTCCATGCGTCCGGCCGCGTTGATGCGCGGCGCGAGGATAAAGCCGATGGTCGCGGAGTTGATGGGGCGTTTGTCGCACTCGCACGCCTGCATGAGCGCGCGAAGTCCCAGCCGCCTGCACGAGCGCAGCATCTCCATGCCCTGCACCACAAGGCGGCGATTTTCCCCGCGCAGCGGCATGACGTCGGCGATGGTGCCAAGGCAGACAAGGTCGCAGTAGCGCGCGGCGATGCGCTCCTGATCGCCCTCCAGCGCGGAGGCCAGCTTAAAGGCGATGCCGACGCCGGAAAGATCGGTGTGCGGGTAAGTACGGTCGTTCCGGTGCGGGTCGACCACGGCAGCCGCCTTCGGCATCTCCTGCTTGCACTCATGGTGATCCGTGATGACAAGTTCCATTCCCAGCTTGGCGCACAGCGCGCTCTCCTTCACCGCCGTGATGCCGCAGTCGACCGTGACGATCAGCGTGACGCCGGACTCGGAAAGCGCGCGGATGGCGTCGCAGCCGAGGCCGTAGCCCTCCTCGGTGCGGGAGGGGTCGGCGCGGTAGAAACGCTCAAAAATGCGTCCCAGCAGCTCCTGGGGGATGGGCTCGCCCGCACTGCGGACGCTGAGCAGAGCGTGCTTGCCGTCGTATTTCAGCCTGACCTGAATGACGGAATGTTCCGGGGAATACTTGCAGGCGTTGTCCAGATAGATGTCCACGATGCGCTTGAGCAGGGCGGCGTCGCCGTTGACGGCGACGTTTTCGTCCAGCTGCTCCTCGATGCGCTTGCCCTGCTCAAAGGCCATGGGCTCAAACAGCAGCAGACTGTCCTCCA
>OIYV01000513.1_pt1 | contig 22116 bp, 19 predicted proteins | sample 1588251 | NCBI WGS metagenome assembly OIYV01 (sample SAMN03283282) | human gut metagenome | biome: human-associated habitat; material: feces | host: Homo sapiens | place: Peru | collected 2012
GAAGCTTTTTTTAATCTAAGTATTCCGGGGCAAAGTTCATGTGAAATAGTAAAGCGTTTTCGTTATGAATTTGAGAATAGATTTAACGAAGAAGATGTTTTTAATATTATTTTCGCTTTTGGAATAAAGGATGTTTTAAAATTAAATAATAATGATGATTATGTTAAAATTTTTGAACAAAATGTTATGAAATTGATTAATATTTCTAAAGAATATACTAATAATATATATTTTTTGGGATTGCTTGAAGTTAATTTAAAATCTAGGAGTGAATATTCTAGGGTAAATATGAATGTAATAGATAGTTTATTAGAAAAAATTTGTTTAAGTAATAATGTTACATATATAAGAATGAGAGATATTTTAGCAGAAAATGATTTGGTAGATGGTCTTCATCCAAATGAAATAGGACATGAAAAAATAAGCAATTATATCTATAATTTATTTAAAAATAGGGTTTAAAGTATTATAAATTGTTAAAAATATGACTAAAGTTTACACTTTGGTCTTTATTTTAGGTAAAAATTTTGTTATATTTAAACTGGAGTTGATATTAATGAAAGCATTAGTAACAGGAGCATCTTCTGGTATAGGGAAGGAAATGGCTATTTATTTAAGTAAGTTAAATTTTGAACTTATTTTAGTAGCAAAGGATAAGGAAAAACTAGAAGAACTTCAAAAAAGTTTGAATACTAAATCTAAGGTAATAGTTTTAGATTTAAGTGATGAAAAGAAGGTTAAGGATTTATATTTATTAGTAAAGAATGATGATATTGATTTACTTATTAATAATGCTGGTTTTGGATTATTTGGAGATTATAATAAAGTTGATATACCAACTGAACTTAATATGATTGATGTAAATATTAAAGCAGTTCATTTACTTACTAGATTGTTTTTGAAAGATATGGTTAAAAAAGATAAGGGTTATATTTTAAATGTTGCATCTTCAGCAGGTTTATTAAAGGGTGGACCCCTTATGAGTACGTATTATTCTACTAAGAGTTATGTTACTACTTTTTCATTTGCTATATATGAAGAGTTAAGAAGAAATAAGTCTAATGTAAAGATTAGTGTTTTGTGTCCAGGTCCAGTTAATACTAATTTTAATAAAGTAGCAGGGGTAGAGTTTAATTTGAAGTCTTTAAGTGCTGAATATGTTGCTAAGTATGCGATAGATAATATGTTTAAAAATAAGCTTATTATAGTTCCTGGTTTTACTACTAGGTTAGGACTTTTTGTATCTAGATTTTTGCCTACTAAGTTATTACTTAAGATTACATATAAAATTCAAAGAAAGAAAACAAGATGAGATATTTAATAACTTTTTCTTATGATGGTTCTTCATTTAAAGGGTATCAAAGACAAAAAGGTTTAAAGACTGTTCAAGGGTCTATAGAAGAAGTTTTAACAAGTTTAAATAATAAAAAAGTTAATTTAGTTTCTTCTGGTAGGACTGATATAGGGGTTCATGCGATAAATCAAAAGGCTCATTTTGATTTGGATATTAATATAACTTTGTATGGACTTCGAAAAGTATTAAATAAGAAATTAAATGGTGAAATATATGTTAAGGATGTAAGAATAGTAGATAAAAGTTTTCATGCTAGGTATGATGTAGTAAGTAAGGCATATTCTTATTATATAAATACCTTGGAATATAATCCAATAGAAAGAAATTATGTATATCAATTTAATAATAAATTAGATATATGTAGAATGAAAGAAGCATTAAATTTATTAGTTGGATGTCATGATTTTAGAGGGTTTTGTTTTCAATGTAAGGAAAAGGAGAATACAATTAGAGAAATTTATGACTTTTCTATTTCGGAAAATTATGGTATTATAAAATTATCCATAACTGGAAATGGTTTTTTAAGAAAGATGGTAAGGAATGTAGTGGGCACTTTAATAGAAATAGCTACATATAAGAAGGAGGTATCTGAAATTACTAAAATATTAGATAATAAAGGTAATTATCATAATAAAAAGTGTGTTCCAGGTTGTGGTTTATATTTAGAAAATGTAATTTATAGGAGTGAGATTAATGATTGAAATTATTGAAAAGTATAATGGAATTATAAATGATTTCATATGGGGTGTGCCTTTAATAGTATTATTACTTGGTACGGGAGTATATTTTACTATTAGATTAGGATTTTTTCAGATTACTAAGATTAAATTAATATGGAAAAATGTAAAGGATAAAGTTTTTATAAAAAAGAAGGATAGAAAAAAAGGGGAGATACCTTCATTTCAGGCTTCGCTTGTGTCTTTGGGTGAGATTGTTGGTTCTGGAAATATTGCTGGTGTTGCTACTGCGATTGCTGCGGCAGGACCTGGTGCACTTGTTTGGATGTGGATTGCAGCTTTCTTTGGAATGGCTACGAAGTATGCTGAAATAGCACTTGGTATTTTATTTAGAAAGCAAGATAAGGATGGAACTTATAGTGCTGGTCCTATGTATTATTTAAGAGATGGCGCTAGAAGTAAGTTTTTAGCAGGATTTTATGCAGTAATGGCTGTTTTATCTTATATAGTTATTGTTGCTATGGTTGATACAAATACAATAGTTGAAGCTATTAATGCTAAGTGGAGTGTTTCACCATTAATTATAGGTATAGTGCTTGCAATAGTAGTAGGAATTATTATATTTGGTGGAGTTAAAAGATTAGGTAAATTTAGTAATGTTTTTGTTCCAGCTATGGGAGTATTTTATATAATTGTAGGAATTATTGTTATAGTTTTAAATATTGATGCAGTGCCAAATGCTTTCTTAACAATATTTAAAAGTGCTTTTAGACCTCAAGCTGCTGCAGGTGGTTTTTTAGGAGCTTCTGTTGCACAAATAATTAGATATGGTATGGCTCGCGGTATGTATTCGAATGAGGCTGGTTTGGGTACCGCTGCTATTGCACATGGTCCTGCTAAAGTTGATAAACCTATTGAACAGGCTTTATGGGGTCCAGTGGAAATATTTATTGATACTATAATTATTTGTACTATATCAGGACTTATTATTACAATAAGTGGAGAATGGACAAGTGGGGAATCTAGTGCTAAGTTAGTTATGATGGCATTTAATAAGACTATACCTGGTACTTTAGGTAGTTATTTGGTGCTTATATCTTCATTTATGTTCTCATTTACATGTTTAACTTCTGCTAGTTATATTTGTGAAGAATGTGCACAGTATTTATTTGGTGAAAAGAGTAAATATGTTGTTAGAGTGCTATGGTTAGGTTTTATTATTCTTGGAGCAGTTACAAGTTTAGAACTTGTTTGGGATTTAGCGGATACTGTAAATGGTTTCCAAGCAATACCTAACTTAATTGGATTACTTATATTAAGTAATTTAGTAATTAAGGAAAGTAAAAAGTATTTTAAAGGTAAAAAAGAGGAAAAATCACAAGCTTAGTTGTGATTTTTTAATAAATAAGATAAATTATAATATTAAGTAAATAATTAGAAAATTTAATTATAAGTGATATGAAAGTTATTTAAGTTTGAAATAAATGGAAAGTTTAATACAATAACTTTCTTTTCTTTTTTGTAAAATTTTATTATAATGGATATGAGGTAATAATATGGATGAGTATATAAATAAGTTTATTGATTATTTGAAATATCAAAGAAGATATTCTTCTTATACGTGTAATAGTTATTACGAGGATTTATTGTTTTTTAAGGATTATTTAAATAAGGAAAATATTTCTTTTAAGGATTTAGAGTATTCTGATATAAGAATTTTTTTTGGTTATTTAGATTCCAAGAAGTATAGTAAAAATACTATATCACGTAAATTAAGTTCGATAAGGAGTTTTTATAAATATTTATCTAGAAATAGTTATATTAATTCTAATCCTTTTATTGTACCGACTAGTATTAAAAGGGATAAGCTGATACCTAAATTTTTATATTATAATGAACTTGAGGATTTATTTAATGTTTGTGATATTAATACTTTGTTTGGTTTAAGGGATAGGTTATTGCTTGAACTTTTATATGCAACTGGTATGCGTGTTGGTGAAATAGAATATTTAAAAATTAAGGATATAGATGAAGATAATATGTGTATTAAAGTACTTGGTAAGGGTTCTAAGGAACGTTTTGTATATTTTGGTGAATATGTATTAGATTATTTAAGTTGTTATCTTAATATGAGAGATGATACTTGTCCTTATTTATTTATTAATAAGAATAAAGAAAGACTTACTAGTAGGGGTATTAGGTTGATAATAAATAAATGTGTTACGAAAGCAAGTTTAAATACGAAAATATCTCCTCATACTTTAAGGCATACTTTTGCTACTCATTTGATAAATGAAGGTTGTGATTTATTAAGTATTAAGGAACTTCTTGGACATTCTTCACTTAAAACAACTGAGGTTTATACTCATATAACTAGTGATGCTTTAAAAAACACATATTTAAGAAGTCATCCTAGAAGTCATAAATCTATTGAAGAAAATAGAAAATAATAGTATAATTATTATGTTTAGGAGAAAAATTATGAATTATAATAGTATAGTTAAAATATTAGAACAAGAAAAATTATTAATTAGTTATGATAAATGTGATTTAGATATAGAGTTTTTATCATATGATTCCAGAAATATTAAAGAAAAAACTATGTTTTTTTGTAAGGGGTTTGATTTTAAAGAAGAGTATTTAGATAATGCGATAGAAAAGGGAATACTTTGTTATGTGTCTGAAATAGATTATCATAAAAACATTCCTTGTATTATTGTAAGTGATATTAAGAAGAGTATGTCTATTGTTGCTTTGAATTTTTATCCTGATAATTTAACTCTTCTTGGAGTAACTGGTACAAAGGGTAAGACTACTGTAATTAATTATGTAAATAATATAGTTAATGAGAAGGAACATAAAAGGACTGGTTTTATAAGTACAATAAATTTATATACAGGTAAAAGGGAAGAAATTTCAATAAATACTACTCCAGAGGGACTTGAATTGCATAAGTATTTGCATGAAATGGAAGAAGAAAATTTAAAGTATGCTACTTTGGAAGTATCAAGTCAAGCTACTAAAATGAGTCGTATTTATGGAATGCATTTTAAAGTGGGATGTTTTTTAAATATAGGAATGGATCATATATCACCACATGAACATTCTAATTTTGAAGATTATTTAAATTGTAAGATAGAGTTTTTAAAGATGTGTGATAATGTGGTCATTTATAAAGATACTGATTATTTCGATTATATTGTAGATAAGTTAAAGGGTAAAAATATTATTACTTATGGCATGAAAGATTGTGATTATGTTGTAAAAGATATTATAAAAGAAAATGGTGTTACTTATTTTACTGTTTTACATGATAATCATGAAGAAAGTTATTCAATTACTATGCCTAGTTCTTTTAATGTATTAAATGCAACTTGTGCTGTTATAGTGGGTAAATTAATTGGGGCAAGTTATAATGAAATTAAGAAGGCTTTATTTGAAACTAAAGTTCCTGGACGTGTTGAAGTAATTGAAGGAATTTGTCCAATTATTATTGATTATGCTCATAATGGTTTAAGTTTAGAGTATTTGTTTAAGTTTGTTAAGGAAGATTATAAGGATAAGAATATTAAAGTAATAATTGGAGCACCTGGTGATAAGGGTTTTGCTAGAAGACGAGATTTGAGTGTTTTATCTGCTAAATATGCTAGTGATATTTATTTAACTGAAGTTGACCCAGGTTCTAAAAAGGTAAAAGATATATGTTTAGATATGGCAGAGTATATCAAACCTTATAAAAAACCATATACTATTATTGAAGATAGACAAAAGTGTATAGAAACTGCGATAGATAATTGTACCAGTGATGATATTTTATTAATAACTTGCAAGGGTAATGAAGAATATCAATTAGTAAATCATGGTACTAAGCCTTATAAATCAGATAAAAAAGTAGTTTTGGATTATCTATCTAAAATAAAAGTAGGTGTATAGTATGAAAAAGTTAAAGCTTTCTGAAATAATTAAAAGCATTAATGGAGAAATAGTTTTAAATAATTATGATAATTATATAGAATATATTTCTACTGATAGTCGTGATATTAAAGAAAATACTTTATTTATTGCGTTGATAGGTGAAAAATTTGATGGGCATGATTTTTTAGAAAATGCTTATCAAAGTGGATGTAAATGTTTTATTGTTCAAAATGATGTTTCATTTAATAAAGATGATATAACTTTAATAAAAGTTTCTAATACTTTATATGCTCTTGGAGATATTGCAAAGTATTATAGAAATAAATTTGATGTTAAAGTAATTGGAGTAACTGGAAGTGTTGGTAAAACAAGTACTAAAGATATTCTTTATAGTGTGTTATCTATGAAATATAATACATTAAGAAATGAAGGTAATTTTAATAATGAGATAGGTTTACCTAAGACTTTATTTAATTTAGATGATAAATATGCTTATGCTGTTTTGGAAATGGGTATGGACCATAAGGGACAAATAAAGCATATGGTAGATATAGCAAGTCCTGTAATTGGAATTATTTCTAATATTGGTACTGCTCATATAGAGTTTTTTGATAATCAAGATGGAATTTTTAATGCTAAGATGGAGATAACTTCTAATTTTGATGAAAATTCTTTACTTATAGTAAATGGTGATGATAAGTATTTGAAGACTTTATTAAATAAAGAACATAAGTATAAATTATTAAGTTATGGGTTTAATTCTTATAATGATATATATCCTTTAGAGTATGAAATAGGTGAAGAAGAGTGTTCTTTTAGTTGTAAATTAAATGGAAAAGTTGAATATTTTACTATACCTAGTCCTGTTAAACATAATATATTAAATTCTTTAGGAGCTATTTTACTTGGTATGTATTTAGAGGTTCCTATGGATAAAATAAAAGAAGGTTTACAAACATTTAAATTATCAAAATCAAGAATGGATATTTTTAGAACTGATAAATATAAGATAATAAATGATGCTTATAATGCAAGTTTTGATTCTGTTGTATCGGGGCTTTCGGTATTAAAGAATAATAATACTAGAAGAGTGGCTATTTTAGGAGATATTTTTGAAGTAGGTAAATTTTCTAAGGAAATTCATGAAAACATAGGAAAACATATAAAGGGTAATGCTGATGTTTTAATAACTGTTGGGAATGATTCTAAATATATAGAAGAAAGTGCAATAAAAGAAGGTTTTGAAAGGAAAAATTGTTATCATTTTATTGATAGGTTTTCTTTGTTAGAAAATATAGATAAAATAGTAAAGGATAATGATACTATTTTAATAAAGGCTTCAAATGGTATGAAATTAGAAGAAGTATCAAATTATTTTAAGAATTTATGAATATAAATTACCAAGTTAAATTAGATGAAATAATAAAAAATCTAACATATAGACCAAAGTTATTATTACATAGTTGTTGTGGTCCCTGTAGTAGTTATGTGCTTTCTTATTTAAGTAATTATTTTGATATAACTGTTTATTATTATAATCCTAATATTCATCCAGAAAATGAGTATAAAAAGAGATTAAATGAACAGATAAGATTGGTAAATGAAGGTTTTTGTAAAATAAAGGTAATAGATGAAGTATATAATCCAGATGATTATTTTAAAGAAATAAAAGGGCATGAGAAGGATAAAGAGGGTGAAGAAAGGTGTCATATTTGTTACAGGCTTCGAATGGAAAAATGTGCAAAGTATGCTAGAGAACATAATTTTGATTATTTTACTACTACTTTATCTGTAAGTCCTTATAAGAATGCTAAAGTGTTAAATGAAATAGGTTATGCTTTAGAGAAAAAGTATAATATAAAATACTTATGTGCTGATTTTAAGAAGAAAGATGGTTATAAAACATCAATTATCTTATCAAAAAAGTATAATTTGTATAGACAAGATTATTGTGGTTGTGTATACTCTAAAATAGATAAAATGGAGGAATAAAATGAATGTTTTAATAAGTGCTGGAGGTACTGGAGGACATATATATCCTGCTATTTCCATAATTAATAAAATAAAAGAGAAAGAACCTGATAGTAAGTTTTTATATATAGGTACTTTAGATAGAATGGAAAAGGATATTATTCCTAATCTTGGTATTGATTATATTGGTATTAAAATAACGGGTGTTAGTAAAAATCCATTAAAATTAATGAAGTTTATTTATTATAATATAAAAGAAGAAAAACATTTAGAGAAAATAATAAAGAAATTTAAACCAGATATTGCTATTGGGGTAGGAGGATATGTTACTGTACCAGTTATTTTATCTGCTAAAAAGTTAGGTGTTAAAACGATGTTACATGAACAAAATAGTGTACCAGGTAAAGCAAATCGTTTGTTAAGTAAGTATGCTGATACAGTATGTACTTCTATGAAATCATCTAATAAGTATTTTAAACATAGTAATATTGTTTATACAGGTAATCCTAGAGCAGAAGAGGCATTAAAGTGTGGAAGAGCTAATAAGAAAGATTATGGTTTATCATTAACAAAAAAATTAGTTTTAATTACTACGGGGTCACTTGGAGCGTCTACTGTAAATGATAAAATTAAGGAATGTATACCGTGTTTTAGTAAAAAGAATTATGAAGTTTTATTAGTAACTGGTAAAAATTCATATGAAGAAATGAAAAAATATAGTACTAAGAATGTAAAAATAGTTCCATATTTAGAAAAAATGGATGAAGTATTAAAAGTAACTGATTTGATTATTTCAAGAGCAGGTGCTACAATAATATCAGAGATAACTACAGTAGGAGTACCTTCTATTTTAATTCCATCTCCATATGTAGCAAATAATCATCAAGAAATAAATGCTTTGGATTTGGAAAGTAATAATGCTTCTATTGTTATACGAGAAAAGGATTTAACTAAAGATTTATTAATTAATTCAATAGATAAAGTATTAAATGATGAAAATGAATATAAGAAGTTAGCTAGTAATTCTAAAAAACTTGGCACTCCTCATAGTGCCACTAAAATATATGAGGAAATTAAAAAATTGTTAAAGTAGGTGAAAAATATGAATAACTTGATATCTTACATAAATGAAAAGCAAATTGGAAATTATAAAGAAAATGTATCTTTCAAGACACTTACTACATATAAAACAGGGGGAACAGCAAAGTTAGTAGTTTATCCATTAAATGTTTCTAAATTACAAGAGTTATTAAACTATTTAAGGGAAAATAATATTGATTATAAAGTATTTGGTAATGGGTCAAATATTTTAGCTAGTGATAGTGTTTATAATGGAGTTATTATAAAACTAAGTAATTTAAAAAATATGACTTTCTATAAGGGAATAGTTGAAGTTGAAGCTGGTTATAGTTTAGTTTCTTTAGCAAATGATATGTGCAGGAGAGGTTTTTCAGGTTTAGAGTTTGCATGTGGTATACCTGGTACTATCGGTGGTGCTATTTATATGAATGCTGGAGCGTATTTAAAAGATATTGGTTCTATAGTAAGGGAAGTAACTGTATTAGATAAGGATTTTAAAATAAAGAAATTAAAGCATAAGGATTTAGATTTAGGATATAGACATTCTATATTTATAAATAGTGATTATATTATATTAAGTGTTATCTTAAAGTTAAAGAAAGGTGATGTTAACTATATTAATGCTTTAACTAAAGAAAGAAAAGAAAGAAGACAAAATACACAACCATTAGAGTTTCCTTCAGCAGGGTCAGTATTTAGAAATCCGGTAAATCTTTATGCTGGTAAATTAATTGAAGATTCTAATTTAAAGGGATATACAATTGGAGGAGCTAAAGTAAGTGAAAAACATGCTAATTTTATAGTTAATAATGGTAATGCTTCTAGTACTGATATTAAAAATTTAATGGATACTGTAAAAGATAAAGTAAAAGAAAATTATAATATAGAATTAAAACAAGAACAAGAATTATTTAATTGGGAGTAACTATATGCCTAATAAGAAAAAGAAAAAAAGATTAAAAAAGGGGTTTATAATTATATTATTCATTTTAATGTTTATAGGATTATTTGTTATTTTTTACTATGCTTTTCCTCAGAATATAAGAAATATTTATGTTTATAATAATAAGTATTTATCTGACCAAGAGGTAATAGAAAGTGCTAAAATAGAGGATTATCCTAATACATTTAAGTATTCTACAAAGAAAATAAAGAATAATTTACTTAAGAATCCATATATAAAGAGTGTAAAAGTAAAGAAGAAGTTTCTTTATATTATAAATATTACAGTAGAAGAGAATAAAGTATTATTTATAAGATTAGATACTAATAAAATAGTATTTGAAAATAAGAATGAGATAGATTATAATAAAGAAGTATTGGAGGTACCTTATCTTATAAATTATGTTCCTAATACTAAGTATGAGAATTTAATAAAGAAATTAAGTAAAATAGATGATGATATATTAAGTAAAGTTTCTGAAATAAAATATGATCCTAATGATTATGATGAAGATAGGTTTTTACTATATATGAATGATGATAATAGAGTGTATGTTACATTAACTAAATTTGATTTATTAAATAAATATAATGAAACAATACCTAAATTAGAGGGTAAAAAGGGTATTTTATACTTTGATTCTGGTAATTATTTTGAAATTTTGAAATAAAATGCTTGAAAAAAGCATTTTTTTATTGTATACTGATTAAGTAATTTATTTTTTGCACCCATAGCTCAATTGGATAGAGCGTTTGGCTACGGACCAAAAGGTTAGGGGTTCGACTCCCTTTGGGTGCACCATTTTAAAAATTTCCCTTGTATAAAGGGGCCTTTCTTTATTTAAAATAATAGTAGAAATACTATTTTTTTATTTTAAGTTAAAGTTTCTTTAGTTTTCTATTTGTTTTGTTTGTCTTTTTTGCCTGGTAAATTAGTATTATTTATGTTATTATTACTATATAATGGTGATTGTATGAAAGATAGTAAGATTATTATAGTGTCAGAAAATAATCCTTCAATTAGTAAGGATGATGATAAATGTATTAATTGTGGGTTATGTAAAGTTTGTTGTAAGAAAAGGGTTTTAATGGGTTCTGATATGGAGTGTATTTATTGTGGGGAGTGTATTTTATCTTGTCCAGTTGGGGCGATTAAACCTAGGTATGAATACCCTGAACTAGAAAAAGTGATTAAAGCAAATGAAAAGTTAGTAATTGGTATTACAAGTCCTGCAGTTAGGGTTTCTCTTGGGGAAGCTTTTAATATGAAAAAGGGTTTGAATGTTGAAGGAAAACTTGTAAATTCATTAAGAAAATTAGGTTTTGATTATGTTTTTGATACAACTTTTGGAGCGGATTTAAATACTCTTGAGGAAGCCAATGAATTATTAAATAGAATTGATAGTGGGACTAATTTACCTTTATTTTCTAGTTGTTGTCCTTCTTGGGTAAAGTATGTTTATGATAATCATAGGGAACTTATAGATAATATATCAACATGTAAAAGTCCAATTGCTATGCTTAGTACTATTATTAAAGAGTATTTTAGTAAGGTAAATAATTTAGATAAGAAAAGAATAGTAGTTGTTGCAATAACGCCATGTACATCTAAGAAGTATGAGAAGACATTATATAAGGAAATTGATTATGTTATAACAACAAGTGAACTTGCTGTTTGGTTAAAGGAAAGGGAAATTAATTTTCCTTCACTTAGAAGTTCTAAGTATGATAAGTTATTTCCGCGTGGAAGTTCTAGTGGTGTAATGTATGGTAGTTCTGGAGGAGTTACTTTATCTATTTTGAGAACTATTAATTATATGTTAGATGGAAATGATAGGACTTTTTCTTTTCCTTTAAAAGTACTTAATGGTTATGATAATATAAAGACTGCTGAGGTTGTTATTAATAATAAGAATTTTCTTGTTGCGGTTATTTATACTATGCCTTCTTTGGAGAAGTTTTTAGAAAGTGGGGAGTATAAGAAATATCATTTTATTGAGGTAATGAATTGTGACCATGGTTGTGTAGGTGGTGGTGGGCAAGTGCGTGTTAAATCAAGTGAGATGGAAAATACTTATAATGAAAGGGCAAAGTCTTTAAATAAATATGATAAAAAAGGGGATATTAGGTATCCATATAAGAATAAAGATATATTGGATTTATATAGTAATTTTTTGATGGAACTTGGTGGAGATTTGTCTTTAAAGCTTTTACATACTACTGATAATTTAAAGGAAAAAACTAAATGCTGATGGCATTTTTTCTTTATATAGGAATAAATTTAATTAAGTGGTGATTATATGAAAAGAATGTTTTTAATAGTTATATTGCTTATTAGTTTTCCTATTATAGTAATGGCAAGTGATATTCCAGTAGCGAGAATAGGAAATACATATTATGATACTTTGGAGGATGCGATTAATGCTTCGACTGGTAATGATGTAATTACTATGGTATCTAATCTTCATTTAATTGAAACAAGAGATATTAATAAGGATGTAACAATTAATTTAAATGGTTATACTATTTCAAAGGATAATTTAGTTTTCAGGGTGCAAAAGGGTAGTTTAACTTTGATAGGAAAGGGTACGATAAGGGAAACAGACCCATATTATGCACCTATTTTGTTAAAGGGAAGTACTAATGTAAGTGATACTAATTATACTAGTTTAACTATCGATGGTGATATTCTTTTGGAGGGTTGGTCTGGTGTTTTTATAGACCAAAATGTTAATAAGGGTTATGGTATAAATGTAAGTTTAAATAATGCTAGAATAAATTCTTTAAAGGATAGTACTGGGGTAACTGGTTTGGGTGTTTATGTAAATGGTAAAATAAAAGATAATAATAATTATCCAGTTATTAATATTAAGAATGTGACAATTAATTCTAATGGTGTTGGTATTTATCAGGCTGGTTATGCGAAAACTATAATTGAAAATTCTAATATAAATGGGGATGAGGCTTCTATAGGAATAAAATCAGGTATTTTAAATATAGAAAGTGGTAATTTTACTGCACATGGTCCTGAAAAAATTCCAACTTCTGGTTCATCATCGGGAATTAATCCTACTGGGACAACTATTCAAATAGAGTCTAATTCGGATTATAAGGGTGATATTGTAATAAATATAAATGGCGGTACATTTAAAAGTATGAATAGTCATGTTATATATGAGTATATAGGAAAGGGTACATCTACTAGGGTTAGTAATTTTTTGATTACTGGTGGTACTTTTATATCTGATAAAGATAATTTTTTGTTATCTTCTAGTTTTATAAGTAAGAATAGTCCTTTTATAAAGGGTGGTACTTATACTAGTGACCCTTCTAGTTATGTAGTTTCTGGTTATAAGACTGAAAATTCTAATAGTGATTATGTGGTAAGTCCTGTATTTAATGAAAAAGTTATGGAAGTTAGTAATCATAGGTATGGACTTATAACTACTCTTATATTGGGTATAGTTTTAGTTAGTACAACTTTATATATATTAAATAGTAAAAGGAGAAAACACTATTAAAAATTTTAAATATAAGTTATAATTATTATAGAGGTAGTATTATGAGTAGAAGAAAGAAAAGTAATAAGAGTTTGTTATCTTTAATATTTATTGTATTTTTATTATTGGGTTATAATTTTTATGGTGATAAAATAGAAGAAGTTATATTAGAAAAAACAGGTAGTTATGCATCATATGATATTCAAAATATTTCTTCTTATAGTGGTAAGGAATATATTATTATAAATAATAATGAGCCTTTATTTGAAGATAAGTATAAGACTGATAAATCATTTGAAACATATAGTTCTTTAGATATGTTAGGTAGGTCTGGGACAGCTTTTGCTAATATTGGAGTAGATTTGTTACCAACTTTAGAAAGAACGAGTATTGGAAGTGTTAAACCTACTGGGTGGCATACGGTCAAGTATGATATTATAGAGGGTAAGTATTTATATAATAGGTGTCATTTAATAGGTTATCAGTTAACTGGGGAGAACGCTAATAAGAAGAATTTAATTACTTGTACAAGGCAAATGAATATTGGTGTTATGCTTGATTATGAAAATATGGTAAGACAGTATGTTGAGAAAACTAATGACCATGTTCTTTATAGAGTAACTCCTATATTTCTTGAGGATAATTTACTTGCTACTGGGGTTCAGATGGAGGGGTTATCTGTTTCTGATAATGGGAAGAGTATTAAGTTTAATATATTTGTTTATAATGTTCAAGATGGTATAGAAATTGATTATAAGACAGGTAATTCTTCTCTTGCAAAATAAAAAAGTGATTATTCACTTTTTTTAGTATTTTCTTTATTTTCTTGTTTAGTATTTTCTTTTTTTGCTTTTTCTAATTCTTCTTTTTTTCTTTGTTCTTCTTTTAATTTGTTTTCAATGGTTTCAAAGTAATTGGATTTTAGTATAGCGTTATTTAAATCCATTTTTGTTTTTACATAATCATTTATTTTATTAATATTTTTAGTACTTATTTTTTTACCGCTTGAGTATTTACCATTTGATACATAAGTAGAACCATCATACCAAGAACCATCTTGGAAGTATACAACTGGTATATGGGCTTTGCTAAATATATCTTGTCCTAAGTAATAATTGGTATTATATGAAATACCGAATAAATTAAGAATAGTAGGTAAGATGTCAAGTTGTGAGTTAACTTCATTAATGTTATCTATTACTTTGCCATTATTGTATATCATAAATGGTGTTTTATTAATTAAGTTATTGCTGGTATTTTTGTATTTATCTAGGATGCTTTTGTCTTCTAGAGTATATAGATAATGGTCTGAGAAGATAACTAAGACAGTATCATCTAATTTGTTTCTTTCTTCTAAATTGTTAAGTAATAGTTTAATAAAGTCATCTGTTTCTTTAGCTTGAATTTTTAAGCATTCAAATTCAGATAGGTTTTCTTTATCGGTTAATAATGAACAAGTTCCTTTATTTGAACTAAATGGCATGTGGGCTGAATAGGTGATAATGTAAGACATAGATAAGCCTTCGTTATCAAATATTAATTTACTAAATGTTTCATTTTTTAAAAGTTCAGTATCTAACCAATATGAATTATCATTGTATTGTTTAATATCTTTTAAGCCGTAGTAATTATCATAACCGAAACTTTTGTAATTAATGCCTCGAGAATAAAATTCTTTTGTATTCATGTGAAAAGCATTGACAGAATATCCTTCATTTTTAAGTAAGTGTGGTAGGGATGCAAAGTAGTTATTTCTGCTTAAAAGATAGGCTCCTTCATTATAGTTGTAAGCAGTGGAGTATCCTGTATTAACCATAAATTCTGAATTGAAGGTAGAGCCTCCTCCTGAAGTGAATGAGTAATGGTTATTAAAGCTTAGTGATTTTTGTTTTAGATTATATAAAGTAGGCATAATGTTTTTATTTACTAGAAAGTCATCAACGCTTTCAAGTTGTACAATTATTAGGTTTTTTCCTTTAAATATACCTGTGTATTTATTTTTGGTACTTGGGGTATCTTCTTTGAAGTTGTTTTCAAGTAATGTTTTTTCTTCTTCGGTTACAGTTTTTTGGTCTTTAATAAAGTTTACATATATATTTCTTAATGTATATTCATACATACCTGATATCATCATACTTTTATTATTATCATTAAATGAGTTATAGATAATACGGGGGTTACTCCAGTCATCCCATGAAACGGAACTTGATTTATTACCATATAGCATTGGAGCACTTAAGTTTAAAATTAAGAAACTTGCAATGACAATTCCGAGTTTTTTGAAGTTTGTTTTACCGTTATTATTTAATCTTCTTAATCCATATATTGAAGAAGTAAGACTTATTATAGTGATTAAAATAATCCATGGTTTAATATTGGTTAAAATGGTATCGAAATATTCCGCGCCTTCGCCAGCAATTTTAAGGGTACTGAAATCAAAGTATGTGTTAAAATATGAAAAGTATATAGAGTGTGTTAAAAATAGTGCTAAAGATATTATGTAACTGATAATATAAATAATTTTTCCTTTTTTTCCTTTTATAGTTTTAAGTAGACCTAATATTAAAAATATCCACATAATAGTAAAGTAATTAGGCATAAATCTATAGAATTTATAGAATTTTATAAATTTATAATAATACGCTCTAAGACTAAAGTCTAAAATAAATAGGGAAAATCCTAATATGATAAATTCTTTGTTATATATAATATAATTTTTTATAATATTGAAATATTTAATTATTTTTTTTTTCATTACTACACACCTCAAATTTAATACTTGCTAATAAATTATAACATATTTTCTTTATCTATGTAAAATAATTAAGTAAAGTTTACATATTAAAACATTGTATAAAATTTTAATATTTTGTATAATGATGGTGGTGGTTGTTATGAAAAAAAGATATATATATTCATTTTTAATACCTATTGCTATAGTTTTAATATCATTTTTAATATTAGGTATGTATCCATTTAAAGATAGGAGTATTATTTTAATTGATTCTAATACTCAGTATGTTGATTTTATTATATATTTTAGGAGTATTCTTTTGGGATTAAATAATTTTAAGTATACTTTTAGTAGTACTTTAGGACAAAATTTTATACCACTTTTGGGTTATTATTTAATGAGTCCTTTGAATTTGTTATCTATATTTTTTAAACCTTCTAATATGAAGTTATTTATGACTATTATTATATTAATAAAAATAGGTTTATGTGGTTTAACTATGGAAGTATATTTAAGTAAAACATATAAAAAAGTAAATATTTTGTTTTCTATTTGTTATGCTTTAATGATGTATAATATAGTTTATATGTATCATTTGATGTGGTTGGATTCTATTATTTTGTTTCCGCTTGTGATACTTGGAATAGATAATATTTTTAATAAAAAAAGTCCATTGTTATATATTGTATCTTTATCTTTATCAATAATATTTAATTATTATATTGGATTTATAATATGTATATCTTCAGTAATTTATTTTGTATATAAGTATTTTTTAAATAGGAATAGTATTAATAAGTTTAAAGTATTTTTAGAGTATATGATATCTTCAGTTTTAGGTGGCATGATTTCTATGTTTATATTACTTCCTTCATTACTTGGTTTGGAGGGAGGAAAGGCAACACTTTCATTATTTAATTTAACTTTTGATATAAATATATCGATATTTAAAGTTATTGCTAAAATGTTTACAGCATCAACTGGGGCATATGAAACATGGCATGGAGGCCCAATGATAGGATGTTCTATGTTGGTATTGGTGTTAGTTATATTATATTTTTTAAATAATAAAGTAAATAAAAAAGAAAAGTTGTTTGATGGGTTATTAGTTTTAGTATTTGTACTTTCTTTTGTATTTAAAGATTTTGATACTTTATTTCATGGTTTTAATACTCCAAATTGTTTTGATTTTAGGCATGCTTTTGTACTTGTTTTCTTTCTTATTAATATTGCTATAAAATCATATATAAATTTAGATAATAAGAATTATAAGAAGGGTTTATTTATTTTATTTATTGTTAGTTTATTAGTGTATTTATGTCATTTTAGGTTTAATGTTTCTACTTATAATTTGACTATTTTAATTAGTTTATTTCTTGGAGTAGTATATATTGTTTTATTATCGAAGAATAAAAAGTTTATATTTTATGTTTTACTTATAGATTTATTGTTAAATACTGTATCTGGTATTTTAACTGATACTATGGCAGATAAGCAGTTTAATTCTTCTTTTACAAAGTATGTAGAAGAAGTAAGTGAAGTAGTAAGTTCTATAGAGGATAATTCTTTTTATAGGATGGAAAAAACTTTTGATAGGGAAACTAATAAGAGTTTTTTAGCTATTAATGATTCAATGATATTTAATTATAATGGTATAAGTCATTTTGATTCTACTAGTCATGAGGATGTAGAAGTATTAATGGAACAACTTGGTATGAGAAGGTTACTTACAAGGGCTTATTATAATGAAAAAGGTAGTACTTATTTTGTTGATGCAATGCTTGGAATAAAATATGTTTTATCTAATGATATTTATAAAAATTATAAATTTATAAATAAAGTAAATGATATAAGCATATATGAAAATCCTTATTATTTACCGCTTAGTTATGTTATAAGTAGTGATGATATTGTATTAACTAAGAATCCTTTTGTTAATCAAAATAATATTGCTAAGAGTTTTACTTCTTTATCTTTAGATATATATAATAAAGCAAATTATAATTATGTTGATAATGAATATGTAGTTAATATAACTAGTACAGATGAATTATATTTTTATGCTGAACTTTATAATAGTTTAGATACTAATTATGGTAATGCTAAAATATATGTTAATGATAATTATTTATGTGATTATTTTACTAAGTATGATAGTGGTGTTATATCTTTAGGTAAATATAATATAGGGGATATAGTTAGGATAAGAATAGATTTTGAAAATGAAATAGAGTATGGTGATATTGATATTTATTATGAAGATATGGATGTATTAGAAAAGCATCTTAGTATTTTAAGGGAAAGTGATTTGGAAGTAGTTAGAAAGAGTTCATCAAATATAGTTATTAAGGGTGATTTTAAGGATAATTCTAAAGTGTTTATTACAATTCCTTATGATAAGGGGTTTAGTGTTAAAGTAGATGGTAAGAGTGTTTCTTTTGATAATTCTATATCTTTGATGAGTGTTGATGTTCCTAGTGGTGAACACGTAATAGAGCTTGATTTTACTCCTAGGGGTTTGAAAATTGGTGTATATCTTAGTATTTTATCAGTAATATTTACTATTGTTTATTTAGTTTTAAGGGAAAAATTATGGAATTTGTATTTAAAGTATCAAGAGTTATGTAATTATTGTATAGTTGGAGCATTAACTACTTTAGTTAGTTTAGTATCATATTTTATACTTTCGAGAATATTTGATATTAGTAATAATTTTTATTTTATATTATCTAATACGATTTCATGGATATTATCTGTGGCGTTTGCATATATTACAAATAAAAAATATGTATTTAATTCTGATGCTAAGGGGATAAAAGAGGTTATTAAGTTTGTATCTTCTAGAATTGCTACATATTTAATAGATTTGTTTTTGATGTTTATTTTTGTAAAGGTTATTTTAATTAATAATGATATTTCGAAATTAATTGTTCAAGTTGTAGTTTTTGTTTTAAATTATATATTTAGTAAATTACTTGTATTTAAAAAATAGCTTGCGCTATTTTTTTTCTATATTTGTTTCTTTTATAATGTAAATTGGTCTTTTCTTTGTTTCTAAGTAGGCTTTTGCTAGATATTCTCCCATAATGCCTAAACAAAATAATTGAACGCCACTTACAAAGAAGATAATGCATGCTAGGCTTGGCCAACCATTTACTGGGTCTCCGAAGCATAGTGTTTTGATTATAATTACTATTATCATTATAAAGGCAATTAAACAAAATATTATACCGATAAGTGCTGCGATAGTAAGTGGGGTAGTAGTGAATGAAACAATTCCTTCAATTGCGTAAATAAATAGTTTCCAAAATGACCATTTTGTTGTTCCAGCGACACGATTTATGTTTTCATATTCTAACCATTTTGTTTTATAACCGACAAAACTAAATAATCCTTTTGAATAACGATTATATTCTTTAAGTTCAAGTATTGAATTTACCATTTGTCTAGTCATTAATCTAAAATCTCTAGCGCCATCAACCATTTCAACTTTTGACATTTTATTAATTATTTTATAAAACATTCTTGCAAAGAAACTTCTAATAGGGGGCTCTCCTTTGCGTGTTACTCTTCTAGTGCCGACGCAGTCAAAACCTTCTTCTTTAATTAATCTAATCATTTCAGGAATAAGAGCAGGTGGGTCTTGTAAATCAGCATCCATAATTGTAATATAATCACCGCTTGATAGTTCAAGACCTGCTAGCATTGCAGATTCTTTTCCAAAGTTTCTAGATAAATTAATATATTTAATATTTTTATCTTTTTTACTTAAATCTTTTATAATTTCTATAGTTTTATCTTTTGAGCCATCGTTTACAAAAATGATTTCAAAATTATATTTCATTTCTTTAATAATTTTATTTATTTCATTATAGAAATATGGTATTGCTTCTTCTTCATTATAACATGGTACAATAATACTTATTTTTTCCATTTTTACCTCCATTAACTACCTATATTATATAGTTTATATAATTAAAATTCAAGTACTATAAGCCTTCAATAATATCTAAAGTGTCTAGTTCAGGGTTTTTAATTCTGAAATATATTAAGCAAAATAATCCAATTACTACTAAAATGCTTCCGATTAATCTAGTTTCATATATAGAGGTTTTGTGGTTTTGATATTCTTTATAGTTTAAATAAACAAAGTATATGTAAATAATTATTGTTATAGACAAAGTAAAAATAACAATTTTATTAGCATTTTTTAAATTGTTTACGTTTTTAGTTAAAAGGTATTCTTTTTCTAATTCATCAGCATATAAGTTTATAATATTTATAATTATAAATATTGCAATTATTGTTTCATCAATTAATATACTGTTAAATCTTTCTTTGTTATTGTTCATATTAAATTTTATGCCTTATATTTGAAAAATAATAAGTTAAAACTTTTATATTTTTCTTTTTTAATTTTTCTTGTATTTTGTCATATTATGTAGTATATTATGCGTAGGTGATTAGATGATATATGATTGGATATTTTTATGTATAATTTTAATAATAATTGAGTTTGTTACTGTTAATTTAGTTACTATTTGGTTTGCTATTGGTTCTCTTTTTGGAGCGTTTACTAGTTTGTTTACTGATAATATTACTATTCAAATATGTGCATTTTTAGGAGTTAGTATATTAACTTTAATATTTACTAGACCACTTGCTAAAAAGTATTTAATGCCTAAAATTACTAAAACAAATTATGACAAGGTGATTGGTATGATTGGAGTAGTAACTAAGGATATAAGTACTTTAGATTATGGAGAGGTAAAGGTTGATGGTAAGTATTGGACTGCTGTTTCAGATACTGATATTAAGAAAGGTAGTAAAGTAGAAATACTTTCTATAGATGGTGTAAAATTAGTTGTAAAAATGAGAAAGGAGAATGACTAATGTTATATTTATTAATTGTAATTGTAATTATTGCAATAACTGGTATTAAAATAATACCTCAATCAAAGGCTTATGTAATTGAAAGACTTGGTGCGTATAATAAGACGCTTCATACTGGATTAAATTATGTAATTCCAATTATTGAGAGAATATCGAATAAGGTAAGTTTGAAGGAAATTGTTAAGGATTTTGACCCACAACCAGTAATTACTAAGGATAATGTTACTATGCAAATTGATACAGTAGTATATTTTCAAATAACAGACCCAAAGTTATATACATATGGGGTTGAAAATCCAATAAGTGCGATTGAAAATTTAACTGCGACAACTTTACGTAATATTATCGGGGAACTTGAACTTGATGAAACACTTACTTCTCGTGATATTATTAATTCTAAGATGCGTTTAATTCTTGATGAAGCCACAGATCCATGGGGAATAAAGGTTACTCGTGTTGAAGTAAAAAATATTTTGCCTCCAAAAGATATTCAAGAAGCAATGGAAAAACAAATGCGTGCAGAGCGTGAGAGAAGAGAAGCAATTTTACGTGCTGAAGGTGAAAAGAAAGCTGCGATTTTAACTGCTGAGGGTGAAAAAGAAAGTATGATACTTCGTGCTGAAGCTAGAAAAGAGGCTCAGGTTAAAGAGGCAGAAGGTGAGGCAGAAGCAATAATCAAATTAAAAGAGGCAGAAGCTCAAGGATTAAAATTGATAAAAGAAGTTAAAGCGGATGAAGCGGTTTTAAGATTAAAAAGTTATGAAGCTTTTATTAAAGTTGCAGATGGACAATCTACTAAAATAATTGTTCCATCAGAGTTACAAAATTTAGCAACTTTTGCTACTACAGTAAATGAATTAACTAAGAAAGATAAATAAGATTATAATGATGATATAAACCTCGTTTTTTGGGTAAAAATGCGAGGTTTTTGTGTGAATAAAATGGAAAAAGTTACATAAAATAAAAATGTAGAAAAAAATTAGCACTTTCTATTGACAAGTGCTAAAATAGTGGTATAATTATAATTGTTAGGAGGAATGAATTATGAAT
>OIYV01000517.1_pt1 | contig 21978 bp, 18 predicted proteins | sample 1588251 | NCBI WGS metagenome assembly OIYV01 (sample SAMN03283282) | human gut metagenome | biome: human-associated habitat; material: feces | host: Homo sapiens | place: Peru | collected 2012
ACCGACAAGTGGACGTTCTCCACCAACGGCGTTTCCATTCAGGGTCGCTACGGCATCCCCTGCGTCGGCTTTGGCCCCGGTGCCGAGTCTCAGGCGCACGCGCCCAACGAGATCACATGGAAGCAGGATCTGGTCGTCTGCGCAGCGCTCTATGCCGCTGTCCCCGGCCTGTACAAGCCCGAAAACAAGGACACCGAAGCCGTTTTCCGTCAGGAACTGACCGGCAACGACATTAAGTAAATAGAAAAAATACGGAGGATTAAGCAATGAGCAAAACTGTAGAGCTTGCAAGACATCTTGAGACCCTGCATATCAACAATATGTACAAGGCCGACTTCTACTGGACTTGGGACAAGACCGACGACGAGATCGACGCGATCTTCACCGTGGCCGACGCCCTGCGCGACCTGCGCGAGCGCAACAAGTCCACGAAGGTCTTCAATTCCGGCCTCGGCATCTCCCTCTTCCGCGACAACTCCACCCGCACCCGCTTCTCCTTCGCCTCCGCCTGCAACCTCCTCGGCCTCGAGGAGCAGGTCCTCGACGAGAAGAAGTCCCAGATCGCACACGGCGAGACCGTCCGCGAGACCGCGAACATGGTCTCCTTCATGGCCGATGTCATCGGCATCCGCGACGATATGTATATCCATCAGGGTCACGAGTATCAGAAGACCTTCATGGACGCCCTCGAAGAAGGCTACCGTGACGGCATCCTCGAGCAGAGACCGACGCTGGTCAACCTCCAGTGTGACGTCGACCATCCCACGCAGTGCATGGCCGATATGCTCCATGTCATCCACTACTTCGGCGGTGTTGAGAACCTGAAGGGCAAGAAGGTCGCCATGACTTGGGCCTACTCTCCCTCCTACGGCAAGCCGCTGTCCGTCCCGCAGGGCGTCATCGGCCTGTTCACCCGCTTCGGCATGGACGTCACGCTGGCGCATCCGGAAGGCTACGACGTCTTCCCCGAGGTCGAAGAAATCGCGCGCAAGAACTGCGAGAAGTACGGCTCCAAGTTCCACAAGACCAACGACATGAAGGAAGCCTTCAAGGATGCCGACATCGTGTATCCCAAGAGCTGGGCGTCCTACGCCGCCATGGAGGAGCGCACCAAGCTGTACGCCGCCGGTGACAAGGACGGCATCGACGCGCTGGAGAAGCGTCTCCTCGCCCAGAACGCCCAGCACAAGGATTGGGCGTGCACCGAGGAGATGATGAAGCTCACCAAGGACGGCAAGGCTCTGTATCTGCACTGCCTGCCCGCCGACATCACCGGCCTGAGCTGCGAAGAAGGCGAAGTGGACAACTCCGTGTTCGATCGCTATCTTGTGCCGCTGTACAAGCAGGCTTCCTACAAGCCCTATATCATCGCGGCTATGATCTTCATGTCTCAGGTGAAGGATCCCGTCGGCGCTCTGATGGCGCTCGATGCTGCCGACAACAAGCGCAAGATGTTCTAATCGCAAAATGAGCTTTCGGGCGGGGGTGCAACGCCCCCGCCCTTTTAACAAAGAGAGGTAAATCAAATGTCGAAACGAATTGTTATCGCTCTGGGCGGCAACGCTCTGGGCAACACCCCCTATGAACAGCTCCAGCTCGTCACCGAGACCGCAAAGCCCATCGTCGACCTGATCGCGCAGGGCAACGAAGTCGTCATCGCGCACGGCAACGGCCCGCAGGTCGGCATGATCAATCTCGGCATGGCCACCGCTGCTGAAGCGAAGGCGATCAAGTCCGATATGCCCTTCCCCGAGTGCGGCGCTATGAGCCAAGGCTACATTGGCTATCATCTGCAAAACGCGATCGGAAACGAGCTTGCCGCGCGCGGCATGACGAAGGAAGTCGCTACCGTCGTTACGCAGGTGCTGGTCGACGAGAACGATCCCGCCTTCCAGAACCCGACGAAGCCCGTCGGTGCCTTCTACGATAAGGAGACTGCCGAGCGCATCGCCGCCGAGAAGGGCTACACGATGGTCGAGGACGCAGGCCGCGGCTACCGTCAGGTCGTTCCTTCCCCCAAGCCCATCGACGTCGTGGAAAAGAAGACCGTCAACACGCTCATCGAGAGCGGCTGCGTCGTCATCACCGTCGGCGGCGGCGGCATCCCCGTCGTACGCAGAGACGGAAAGCTCTACGGCACGCCCGCCGTCATCGACAAGGACTTCGCCTCCGCGAAGCTCGCCGAGCTTGTCCACGCGGACGCGCTGGTCATTCTGACCGCCGTTGACCGCGTTTGCATCAACTGGGGCAAGCCCAATCAGGAAAGCCTGAGCGAAATGACCGTCGAGCAAGCGGAAAAGTACTGCGAGGAAGGCCACTTCGCCCCCGGCTCCATGCTGCCGAAGGTCAAGGCCGCCGTCAGCTTCGCCAAGACCGGCGGAACCGCCATCATCGCGTCGCTGGAGAACGCAGGCGCTGCCGTCCGCGGCGAATCCGGCACGAAGGTGCATCAGTAAACCATGGATTACCGCAAATTCGGCTCTACCATTTTGGCACGCATCGACCGCAGCGAGGAGATCATGGCGCAGTTGGAAAAGATCGCGTGCGCGGAGCAGATCAAGCTGGCGCATATTAATGCGCTCGGCGCCGTCAACGAAATGACTGTCGGCGTCTACAGCGTGGAAAAGCAATCCTACGCCAAGAACACCTTCACCGGCGACCTTGAGATCGTCTCGCTTCACGGCACGATCACGACCAAGGAGGGCGCGTATTACCCGCACCTGCATATGTCTGCCGGAGACAAGGACGGTCACGTTTTTGGCGGCCACCTGAACCGCGCCGTCGTCTGCGGCACGTGCGAAATGGTCATCGCGCTACTCGACGGCACCGTGGAGCGCAAGCTCGACACGGAGTACGGCTCCGGTCTGAACATCTTCAGCTTCCGGTAGCCCCCGTCGCATGGCAGGGATACGTTTTGCGAATAACACAAAGGACGACCGCCTCACACGACGTGTGAGGCGGTCATTTTTTACGGTATGTCGTGCAGGACTTCTTCCGGCGGCAGATCAAGGACATCCGGCGTGCGCAGGAGCTTGTGGAAATACTTCAGGCCGGTCGCATAGTAGAAGCCGTCGACGATGCGCTCGTCGCAGTTGACCACATAGTCCAGATAGCGGCGCGTCACGGGCTTTCCCGTCGCGTCCAGCTCCGTCTTGCGGTACTTGCGGCCGAAGGCGATAAAGATCGGGAGATTGCCGAAATCATAGAGGTGATGTACGATCGGCGGGATGCCGAGCGAGCCCATCGAGGTGAAGATCACGGAGGCGTGGAAGGGGCTGACCTCCAGCAGGAAGCGCGGGATCTTGCCGAAGTAGTCCATGCACTTGAGCACCCAGATCAGGAACTTGAGCAGCAGGCCAGGAATGCTGGCCAGCGCAGATGCCACGCCGTCAAAGCTGCTGTTGAGCGGCGTATTCATGACCTCTTCGTAGCTGCGGTTAAACTTGTCATAAACCTCCTTGCTGGTGTCCGTCGGCGCAAGGTGGAGCTTGATCATCGTCTCCTCGCCGTCGGTGCGCATTTCCTTTTTCATCGCCATAGTGAACTGAATGTCATCGTCGCGCTGATAAATGCGCTGGCCGGAGAAAAAGCGGTTAAACCCGGGATACTTCGCCACGGTGCGCACATAGGCAGCAAGGAATACGTGGGTAATGCCGAAGTTGTCATAGCCCTCCACACGTTTTTTGTGGATGTACCGCTCGATCGCGGTGATCTCCAGCGTGTCTTGAATCGAGTTGGAAGCGCCGTTGCGGTTCGGCATGATATAGCCGCCGACAAGCGTCATGCCGTCGATGGAGCGCAGTCTTCTGCCGTCGCTGCGGTCGCCCCAAGTCGGGTGGTACCTTCCGTCGTGAAATTCGCGCATCGCAAAGGTCAGGGCAAAAACGCTGGCAGCCATCAGGGTGTTTGCGATCTTGTCGAGCAGATACCATGTCGGGATGGTGCCGAGCGCATCGACAAGGTCGTAGCCGAGCACGAGCACGGGCACAAAAAAGACCGCAGAGAGGACGAGCGGGCGACGGTAGCGCCCCGTCAGCAGGAAGCGATAGCAAAGGTAAAGGACAAAGTACAAAATCCAGCACACCGCGACCCAGCGGCGATAGCCAAACAGCGCGATCCCGTCGGGTCTATGATACTGATCCAGCGCGATCTGGCCGAAGTAAAAGCAAGCCCAGAACAGGGGGCGCGTCGTGCGGTAAAGCTCCTTTTCCCCACCGATCAGGACACGCAGCGCAAAGCTGAGCGTCGCCGCCATGGGCAGGATCTTCTGGAACCAGAAATTTGCCGTGGAGATCGTCTCCCGCTCCCCCAAGAAATACCCCAGCAGAAGCAAAACGGCGGAGGATACCGCCATCGCGGCAGAGATCCACGTCAGCGCATTTTTTCGGCTGACATAATATCGAATATTTTTCATCCCGATTTCCTCTCTTTCTTCTTCCCGTCGCGAACGTTTTTCGCCCGCAGACGGACACTATTATTTTATCATTTTGTCTGCTGCAAGTCAAGAATGAACACACCCTGTCGAAAAAGGGAAAAAACATGAGAAAAATAGGAAAAAGGCTTGACTTTTCAGACGCTTGCATCTATATTTCATTATAGAGTATTCTGCAAACTTGCAGAGTACTACTCTTTTGGAAATGGGGGAGGATAAATGTCCCAGGAGCTGATCCGTTTGACAAACCTCGTGATGGAGTTTGACGGAGAGCGTATTCTTGATTCCATCAATCTCTACATCAACGACAAGGAGTTTTTGACTCTGCTCGGTCCGAGCGGCTGCGGCAAGACCACTACACTTCGCGTCATCGGAGGCTTTTTGACGCCGACATCCGGCGATGTTTTGTTTGACGGGAAACGTATGAACGACGTGCCCGCCTATCAGCGAAAGATCAATACGGTATTCCAGCGTTACGCACTTTTCCCGCATCTTGATGTCTATGACAACATTGCTTTCGGTCTGCGCATCGCGCACCTTGACGAGGAAGAGATCGACCGGCGTGTCACACAAATGCTGGAAATCGTTTCACTAAAGGGCTTTGAAAACCGCAAGGTCACTGCTCTCTCCGGCGGTCAGCAGCAGCGTGTCGCCATCGCGCGCGCGCTGGTCAACCGTCCGAAGGTGCTGCTGCTCGATGAGCCGCTGGGCGCTTTGGATCTTCGTCTGCGCAAGGATATGCAGAACGAGCTAAAGCGCATCCAGCAGGCCATGGGCATCACCTTCATCTACGTCACGCACGATCAGGAAGAGGCGCTGACCATGTCCGACACCATCGTGGTAATGGACAAGGGCAAGATCCAGCAGATCGGCACGCCGGAGGATATTTACAACGAGCCGAAAAACGCCTTCGTTGCGGACTTCATCGGCGAGAGCAACATCCTCGACGGCGTGATGCTGGAGGATTTCAAGGTCAAGTTCTTTGGCCGCGTCTTCCCCTGCGTCGACAAGGGCTTTGAGAAGAACGAACCGGTCGACGTCGTGATCCGACCGGAGGACATCGACATCGTTGCCGCAGACGAGGGTCATCTGTGCGGCACCGTCACGTCCGTGACCTTCAAGGGCGTCCACTACGACACCATCGTCGATTTCAAGGGCTTCAAGTGGCTCATTCAGACGACGGACTACTGCCCCGTGGACTCTTACATCGGTATTCGCCTCAATCCGGAGGACATTCACATCATGCACAAGAGTGAATACTCCGGTCAGTTCGGCGACTACAGCTCCTACTCTGCGGAGTACGACGAGATTGCGGATGCGGAGGCGGGCGAGGATGAAGAGTAAGTGGCTTTCCGGCCCGTACATCGTCTGGATGGCGCTCTTCACCCTGATCCCGTTGGGCGTGGTCGTTTACTACGCTCTGACGGACGCGGAGGGTGCCTTCACGCTTGCAAACCTTGCCGCGATCAGCGACTACTGGCCGATTTTTCTGCGCTCCGTCTGGCTGAGCCTGTTCTCCACGATGATCTGCCTGCTGATCGGTTATCCGGTCGCCTACTGCATCGCGCACTGCAAGCCCACCACGCAGCGCTTCCTGCAAATGCTTGTGATGCTCCCCATGTGCATCAGCTTCCTGCTGCGCACGCTGGCGTGGGTCGCCCTGCTGGACGATCAGGGCCTCATCAACAATTTCCTTGTTTCGCTCGGTCTGCACCGTCTCTCCCTCAACCGCAACAGCGGCGCGGTCATTCTCGGCATGGTGTATAACTACCTGCCTTACATGATCCTCCCGCTCTACACCGTCATTATGAAGATCGACCGGCGGCTGATCGAGGCAGCGCAGGATCTCGGGTGCAACAATCGGCAGGTCTTTACCCGCGTGACGCTGCCGCTCTCCGTGCCCGGCATCGTCTCGGGCATCACGATGGTGTTCGTCCCTGCCGTTTCCACCTTTTACATCTCTCAGAAGCTCGGCTCGCCGGGAACCATCCTGATCGGCGACGTCATTGAATCGCAGTTCAAAAACGCCGACAACTGGCACCTCGGCGCAGCAATGTCGCTGCTGCTCATGGTGATCGTCTTTGTCTGCGTGGGCGTGATGAACCGCTTTACGAGCGACGAGGAAGAAAGCATGGTGACGATATGAAAAAAGTCAATCGTGTGCTTACCGTACTGGTATTTCTCTTCCTTTACGCGCCGATGCTGGTGCTCGCCGTCGCCTCCTTCAATCAGGGCAAGGACATGGCGGTCTTCACCGGCTTCACCCTCAGCCGCTATCGGGAGCTGTTTCAGGACAGCCGCCTGCTGGCTCTGCTCGGCAACTCGGCGCTCGTCGCGGTGCTTTCGAGCCTGCTTGCGACGGTCATGGGAACGGCTGCCTGTCTGGGCATTTACAAAATGCGCCGCTCCGCGCGGTCGCTGGTCATGTCCGTGACGAATATCCCCATGACAAATCCGGAGATCGTCACCGGCGTCTCTCTGGCGCTGCTTTTCGCGCTGACGGGCGTTCTCCTGCGGCTGAAGGGCGTTCTCGGCTTCTGGACGCTGCTGATCGCCCACATCACGTTTAACCTCCCCTATGTCATCCTCAACGTCATGCCGAAGCTGTCGCAGATGGATCCCGATCTGACCGAAGCCGCGACCGACCTTGGCTGCACGCCCGTGCAGGCCTTTTTCAAGGTCACGCTGCATGAGATCCTGCCGGGCATCGTCTCCGGCGCGCTGATGGCCTTTACCATGTCGCTGGACGATTTCGTCATCTCCTACTTCGTCACCGGTCCGAACTTCGTGACGCTGCCGGTGGAGATCTACAGCTATACGAAAAAACCCATCCAGCCCAAGGTCTACGCCATGTTCACCCTGATGTTCCTTGTCATTCTGATCATCATGGTCGTTATGAACCTGCTGCAAGCGCGCGACCATTCCAAGCAGAGAGCGGGAGGGCATCGCCGATGAAAAAACGAATTGCCGTTTTCCTGCTTGCCCTTGCGCTGCTGCTCCCCTGCCTGCCGACACGCGTCTCCGCCGCTACGGTGGAGATCAATGTCTACAACTGGGGGCAGTACATCTCCGACGGTTCCGACGACGCGCTCGACGTGATCAGCGCCTTTGAGGATGCGTACCCGAACATCAAGGTCAACTACATGACCTACGACAGCAACGAAAGTATGTACACGAAGCTCAAGGCAGGCGGCTCCGTGTTCGACGTGATCTTCCCCTCTGACTACATGGTCGATAAGCTCGTGCAGGAGGGTATGCTCGAGGAGCTGGACTTCTCCAATATCCCCAACTATGCCTACATCGACGACAGCTTCAAAAACCTTGCCTACGATCCGGACAACCGCTTCTCCGTCCCCTACACTTGGGGCACTGTCGGCATCATCTATAATAAGAAGTATGTCGACGAAGCCGATCTGACCGGCTGGGAGATCCTGTGGAACGAGAAATACTCCGGCAAGATCCTGATGTTCGACAACCCGCGTGACGCCTTCGCCATCGCGCAGTTCGAGCTGGGCTTCGACATCAACTCCGAGGATCGCTCCGAAATGGAGCAGTGCGCCAGCCTGCTGCGCACGCAGAAGCCTCTGCTTCAGGGCTATGTCATGGATCAGGTGTACGAGCGGATGCAGCACGAAGAGGCGTGGATCGCACCGTATTACGCGGGCGACTACCTGCAAATGCTGCCGGAGAACCCCGACCTCGGCTTCTACTTCCCGCAGGAGGGCTTTAACCTCTTCGTCGACGCCATCTGCATCCCGAAAGGCGCGGCGCACAAAACAGAGGCAGAGCTGTTTATCAACTTCCTGCTCTCCCCCGAGATCTGCGCGCAGAACTTAGAATACCTCGGCTACTCCGCCCCGTCGGACGCCGCAAAGGCGCTGATGGATCCGGAGGCGGCGCAAAACCCTGTCGCTTATCCTTCGCAGGACGTCCTCTCGCGCGGCGTTGCTTTCCGCGCGCTCACGGAGGACGGTACACGCCAGCTAAACGACCTGTGGCTGATGGTCAAAACGGCGGACTCTACGACGACCTTCTATGTCATCCTCACTGCCGTCGCCGTTGCGCTCGTGGTCTTCCTCTGGCTCTTCTTCAAGGTGCGCAAGCGCCGCAGAAAAGCACGGCGCTGCCGCGCTTGGAAACAATAAACAGACACGGTCGGACAGTTTATTCTGTCCGACCGTGTCTCCTTATTCCGACAAAGGCGGGGCAGGCGTTTTGATATGCCCCGCAGTTTTTTTACTTCTTGAAAATGTCGAAGATCGCGTCGATGTCGTTGATGTCGCTGGAGGCATCCACGGCCGGAGCGGAGTCGCCCTTCGCGGCAGAGGTATAGATGCCCTTGCCCGCCTCGGGCTTCTTCTTCTCGTCGAAGCCGGTCGCAATGACCGTGACGCGCATCTCGTCTTCGAAGTCCTCGGAGAAGGTCGCACCGAAGATGATATTTGCCTCGGGATTGGCCGCTTCCATGACGATATTGGCAGCCGTTTCCACGTCGTCCAGACCGAGGTCGGCCGAACCGGTAACGTTGATCAGGACGCCCGTCGCGCCGTTGATCGAGGTCTCGAGCAGCGGGCTTGCGACCGCAGCCATCGCCGCCTGCTCCGCCTTCTCACGGCCGGAAGCGATGCCCACGCCCATGTGCGCGCGTCCCGCGTTCTTCATGATGGCGGAAACGTCGGCAAAGTCGAGGTTGATGATGACACGCTCGGAGTAGCCGACCAGCTCGGAAATGGAGGTGACGGCCTGCTTGAGCACGTCGTCGGCAATGCCGAAGGCATTGGCAAAGGTGATCTTCTGATCGGTCACGTACTTCAGGCGATCATTCGGGATGATGATAAGGGAGTCTACCTTGTCGCTTAGAGCAAGGATTCCCGCCTCTGCCTGCTTCATGCGGTTGGCGCCCTCAAACTTGAAAGGCTTTGTGACGACGCCGACGGTGAGGATGCCTGCCTCATGGGCAAGATCGGCAATGATGGGAGCCGCGCCGGTGCCGGTGCCGCCGCCCATGCCGGCGGTGATAAAGACCATATCGGTGCCCTCTAAAATTTTGGAAATGGCCGCTCTGCTCTCCTCGGCAGACTTCTTGCCAATCTCGGGCTTGGAGCCTGCACCCATGCCGCCGGTGAGTTTCTCGCCGATCTGGAGCTTGTTTTCGCACTTAGACTTGTTCAGATCCTGACGGTCGGTATTGATCACAACGAACTCGACACCGCCGATCTTGCTGTCGATCATGCGATTGACAACATTGTTACCCGCGCCACCGACGCCGATGACCTTAATATTCACAACCTTATCTGCATATGCTTCGGACATTGTATCTTCCTCCTATGTATCCTGATGATGCGTTGAAACGCTATTTCGCATTTATACTGCTCTATTTTATCCTGAAAATTCGCTTTGGTCAATAGACTTTCTTTGTTTTTATGAAATTATTTGTAAATTCGACGTGACTTCTCAGTCTGACGGACTGAAACGCACCTTTCCACTGCTACCCTCGCTAATGTCAATGATTCCGGTTTGGTAGTCGGCAAGCTTTTTCAGCGTCTCGCGCAGCGCAGCCAGTTTGTATTCCATGTCGTCCAAATTGCCGAGCTTGACGGTGTACTGTGAGCCGTATTGCAGCTGAATGTCATATGCCGCAGGCAGGCTGATGTAGGAAACGCTCTTGAGCAGCTCAACATTCTCCGGCAGTTCCAGCGCCGTCAGAACGGCTTGCAGTGCGTCGAGCTTGGCGCTTGCCGAGCCGCTCTCGTCCTCGGTCACGGTGATCTGCTCGCCGATGGTCGGCGTAGCGATCGTCAATTCCTTGATCTGGATGTGTTCGCTCGCCTCGTAGGGCTCTACCTGCTGCGTCGCCTTGCCGTAGGCAGTGATGAGATAATATTGGCCGGCCTCGTCCTGCACGGCAAAGGTCACATTGTCCTCCGTGATCGTGATGATCAGCGTATCGGGCAGGCGGCGCGTCACGCTGACCGTGCGCACATAAGCCATATCCTCCCCCGATGTGATCGACGCGGCAATACCGGCGCGCGACAGCGTCAGCAGATTATCGCCCTTGGCCACGCCCGCCGCCGAAATGATCTCCTCGGCGGAGTAGTAGCGATTGCCCTGCACCTCGATGTGGCGGACGCGGAAGAAGATGACCATGCTCAGCACGACCGCAGCCACAACACCCGCCATGATCAGCAGGCGCTTCCAAAGGCCGCTGCCGACGCGTCCTCTCGTTCGTCGCCGCGCCCTGCGCCTTTGGTTCTGGCGGCGGTGCTCCATTTTCTGCTCCACCTGCCGCGCCTGCCTGCGCCGCTGCGCTTCCTGCGCGGCACGGGAGTTGCGCTGCGGTGTTCTTCTGTGATTTTCTTCCATAAGCAGTTACTCCGTAAGATTGATTTGCGCTCCGCAGGAGCGCAACGTATCGACAAAGTCGGCATACCCGCGCTGCATATGCTCCGGCCGCGTGATGCGGCTCTCTCCCTGCGCGCCGAGCGCCGCGACGACCATCGCGGCTCCACCGCGCAGATCCGTCGCCTCCACCTGCGCGCCGTGCAGCGAGGCCACGCCGCGAACCACGGCACAGGTACGTCCGGCGCAAATGTCCGCTCCCATGGCGCGCAGCGCCGGAACGTGCATAAAGCGATCGGAAAAGACCGTCTCTTCCATCACGGTCACGCCTTTGGCCGTGGCCATCAGCGCCATGATCGGCGCCTGTGCGTCAGTCGGAAAGCCGTCGTAGGGCGCGGTGGAAATGGGGCTGCACGCGCAAAGCTCCGTGCAACTGAGCGTCAGGCAGTCGCCGCTGCGCTGCAAGGTGCAGCCCGCGCGGTGCAGTACGTCCAAAACCGCGCACAGATGGTCGCAGCGCACGCCCCGCAGGGTCAGCGCTCCGCGCGTCGCGGCAGCGGCGGCAAGATAGGTCGCCGCCTCCATCCGATCCGGCATCACGGTAAACTCCGCGCCGTGCAGGCACGGTTCGCCGCTGATGCGGATCACACTCGTTCCCGCGCCGCTGATCTGCGCGCCGCAGGCGCGCAAAAAGTCCGCAAGATCGACGATCTCCGGCTCACGCGCCGCGTTGCAGAGCACGGTCTGCCCCTGCGCGCCGAGCGCGGCGAGCATCAGGTTCTCCGTCGCGCCGACGCTCGGAAACGGGAGCGCGATCGTACAGGCGCGCAGCGCCGCCGCTGTGCAGACGATCCGGTCATCCACCTGACGGCAGGACGCGCCAAGGCGCTCAAAGCCGGTCAGGTGCAGGTTGATCGGCCGCGCACCGAGCGGGCAGCCGCCCGGAAGCGCCGTCTGCGCGCTTCCGAAGCGCGCAAGCGTTGCGCCGAGGAATAGGACAGCCGCGCGCATTTTCCCCGCAAGCGCGGGCAGAATATCCGCCGTGTGCGCCTCGGACGCGTCCACGGCGATGTCCGTCCCGCTGCGCGTCACCTTGCAGCCGTAAGCGCGCAGGATCTCGAGTGCGGTATCCACGTCGGAAATATTCGGACAGTTGTGCAATGTACACGGCGACCGACAGAGCAGGGTCGCCGACAGGATGGGCAGCACGCTGTTTTTTGCGCCGTGGATGCTGATATGTCCCCGCAGCGGCTGCCCTCCGATGATATGATAAGCCCGCATGGTAAGCAAACCCCCGTTATGGAAATTTGCCCCATCCTATGCAGTCGGCGTCGTTATCGTTCTCTTGCAAGCTCCGTGATGATCCGGCAGATACGCTCCGCGGAATCCACGACCGCCATCTCATGCAGCGCAGAGCGCATTTTCCCGCGCCGCGCCGGATCGGCAAGGAGCTGCTTTGCCGTTTCATAGAGCACTCTGCCGTCGCAGTCCTGCTCGCGCAAGACGACCGCAGCGCCTCGTTTTTCCAAAATTCTCGCGTTCTTTTCCTGATGATTGTTCGTCACGTTCGGCGACGGCACGATGATACAGGGTGTCCCCGCCGCCGCGATCTCGTTGAGCGTTGAAGCGCCCGCTCTGCTGATGACCAGATCGGCAGCCGCCATAAGCGTCGGCATATTGTAAATATACTCCTGCATCGTCACCCACGGGTGCGCGGCAAGATCGACGCCCTGCTGCTTTACGTACTCCGGCATCCATCGCCAGCCGAAGGAGCCGGTCGCGTGGATGTGACGGAAATCGTCTTCCTGACACTCCAGCTTCATAAACTGTGCGATCTTCTTGTTCATTTCTCTTGCGCCGAGGCTGCCCCACATGGAGACGACCAGCGGCTCCTCGCCGATCCCCAACGCCTTGCGGGCATCGGCGCGCTTGGTAAAAACGAACTCCTCACGAACCGGCATTCCCACCGGAATGACACGCTCCGCGTTTTTATAAGCCGCTTGGCTGTCGGCAAAGCCGACAAGAATGCGGTCGACCTTATCGCAGACCATGCGCGTGGCAAGGCCGGGGACGGCGTTTGCCTCGTGCAGCGCCGTCGGGATATGGTGCTTTACGCCCTGCCGCAGGATCGGGAAGCTGGCATAGCCGCCCATGCCCAAGATCACGTCCGGCCGAAAGTCCTGAATGATCTGATCGGCGCGTTTCAGCGCGCGGCGGATCGTAACGACCGTTTTGGCGTTGTGCCAGAGCGCGGCAGGCGTGACGCTGCGCAGATAGTTGGAGATGCGGACGGTCTCGAGGCGGAAGCCCTCGCGCGGAATGAGCTTTGTCTCCATTCCGTCCTCCGCGCCGACAAAGAGGATCTGCGCGGAGGGATTCTTTTCGATCAGCAGCTTCGCCACGGCAATCGCCGGATTGATGTGCCCTCCGGTACCGCCGCAGGTAAAAATAACTCTCATGGGCAATCCCCCTACGAGGTTTGATGGATACTTCGGGAAATATTGAGCATAATGCCGCACTCCGCCATTTGCACGATCAGCGCCGTGCCGCCGGAAGAGAAGAACGGCAGCGAAATGCCGGTGGACGGCAGGGTGTTCGTAACGACGGCAACATTGAGCAGCACCTGCACGGCAAGCAGCGTGGTAAGGCCGAAGGCCATCAGGGTCGCAAACCGCGTCGGCGCGTGCATCGCGATCCAGAAGCCGCGCAGGATCAGCAGCGCGAAGAGCAGCAGGATCAGCACCGCCCCGATAAAGCCCAATTCTTCGCAGATAATGGAGAAAATGTAGTCGTTGTGTTCCTCCGGCAGGTAGAGATACTTCTCTCGACTGTGGCCGAAGCCAAGCCCCGTCAGGCCGCCCGAGCCGATGGCGTTGAGCGACTGGATGATCTGGTGGCCGGTATCCAGCGGGTCGGACTCCGGATCGAGCCAAGCGTTGATGCGGTCAGAAGTATAAGCACCGCTGAGGAGCAAAAAGGCAAGCAGCGCAACCGCAGCCGCCACCATGATGAGCAGCGCTTTTTTATTCGCACCGCCGACGAGCATCATGGCAAAGCCTACCGTGCCGATGATGATGATCGCGGAAAAGTGCGGCTCCGGAAAGAGCAGCAGGGCGACGACGGCGATGGCCGCGCCGCAGGAGAGGAAGACGCGCGCGCCCTTGATGTCATGCCGGTAGCGCGTCATAAGGTCTGCCAGCACGGTGATCACGGCGAATTTTGCAAGCTCTGAGGGCTGGAACTTCGTAAAACCGAGGTCGATCCAGCGCGTCGCGCCGTTGGTCGTTCTGCCGACGAGCATCACCGCCACGAGCAGGACGATCGCTACGGCGTAGATGATCCGCGAGAAATAGCGGTACCACGCATAAGGCAGAAAGCTGATACCGATCAGTGCACCGATGCCGAGCAGTGCGAAAATGAACTGGCTGATAAAGTAGCTCGCCGAGTTGCCAGTGAGGTAATGTGCGCGGACATAGCTGGCGGAAAAAAGCATTACAAGACCGATCGCCGTCAGAAGCAGCGTCAGGGCAAGGTACGGAAGGTCGATCATGCCGCGGTCGTCCACGCGGACACGCGTTTCCTTCTTCAGCTCGATCGAAGCGGTCTTCGATTTTCCGAACACGGCGCAGCCTCCCTTCTACACAAAAATAGGAATGCGAAAATCAGGATCAGAACCAGCAGCGCACGCCGAGATAGGCGACGATGCACATAAGAACGGTGACGGAGACAAAGACCGTCCAGATCTTCTTTTCCGACCAGCCACACATCTCAAAATGATGATGGATCGGCGCCATCTTGAAGATACGCTTTCCGTGCGTCAGCTTAAAGTAGCCGACCTGCAAAATATCGGACAGCGTTTCCACCACATAGATCAGGCCGACCAGCAGCAGCACCAGCGGCATATCCAGCGCGAAGGCCATGCCGACGACGGCGCCGCCGAGGAAGAGCGAACCGGTGTCGCCCATAAAGACACGGGCGGGATAGAAATTAAAGCACAGGAAGCCCGCAAGGCCGCCGAAGAGCGCCGCAGGGAAGGTTGCAAGGCCGAAGCGTCCCATGGAGATCGACACCACCGTGAAAAAGAGCATGACAGGCAGCGTCACGCCCGTCGCAAGGCCGTCGATCCCGTCGGTCAGGTTGACCGCATTGACGCAGCCGACAATGGCAAACACCGCAAGGACGAGATAGAGCACCGTCGGAACGTGCGCAACGGGCTTTTTCACAAAGGGGATGTAAAGGTCGTAGGTCAGCGCGCCGGTAAAGTGCATCGCCGCAAGGAAGACGCCCGCCGCAAGGATCTGGAGCAGCAGCTTCTGTATGCCGGTCAGGCCGAGGTTCCGCTTCTTCTTGACCTTGATAAAATCATCGTAAAAACCGATCATGCCGAACATCAGCGAAAGCGCGAGCACCAAAAGATGCTTTTCCGTTCCGGCAGAACTCCAGCCCGTCGCGATGCACAGCAGCGACGCGAAGATGAAGGTAAGGCCGCCCATCGTAGGCGTGCCCGTCTTGCCGTTGTGCCACTTCGGGCCGACCTCGCGGATGGACTGTCCCGCTTTCAGGGCACGCAGCGCGGGGATCAGAAAATAGCCCGCGATGAGCGCCAGCCCGTAGCCGCCGACGATCGAGATCAGGATCATTAAGATTGATTTATCCATGGTTCGTTCCTCCGATGTTCAGAAGCGCCAGCACGCGCTCCATTTTCATTCCGCGGCTCCCCTTGACCAGAAGGACATCGCCGCTGCGCAGCGTCGCTTTCAGCGCCTGCGCAAGCGCCTCATGGGTCGGGAAGCCCTGCGCATAGGCCATGTCGTGCGCCCCGCGCAGGTAGTATTCGCTGTTTTCGCCGTAGACAAAGAGCAGATCCGCCGTCTGCGCGGCAAACGCGCCGACCTCGGTATGCGCCTGCGGCGCGTAATCACCAAGTTCAAGCATCCCGCCGAGCACCGCGATCCTGCGTCCTTCGTGGCCCGCGAGCAGCTTCAGCGCCGCCCGCATGGACTCCGGCCCCGCATTATAGCAGTCCTCGATGACGGTAATACCGTCGCTTGTAAACACGTTCTGCCGCATTCCCGTCGTCTCATAGGCAGCAAGACCTTTTTGTATATTCTCCGGCGTAACACCGCACAAAAGCCCCACCGCAGCAGCAGCCAGCGCGTTATAGACGTTGTGCTCCCCCGCGATCTTTAGGCTGACCGGAAAGTGCGCCCCAAGGCCGCAAACGGTAAAGCTCGTTCCGTTTACCGCCGTGCCGCGCACGTCGCATCCCTCGCTCAGGCCGAAGGTCAGCGCGCCGTATTTTTTCGCCTCGGCGCGCAGCAGGTCGTCGTCACCGCAGAAGACCGCCCTGCCATCCGGCCGCAGGCCCTCCAAAATCTCCAGCTTTGCGTGCAGGATGCCCTCCCGCGAGCCGAGATTTTCGATATGCATCGTGCCGATGTTGGTGATCACCGCAATATCCGGCTGCGCGATGGCGGTCAGTGCGGAAAGCTCGCCGCGATGGTTCATCCCCATCTCCAGCACCGCCGCCTGACAGTTGTCCTCCACGGCAAGCAGAGATACCGGCAGGCCGATGTCATTGTTAAAGTTTTTCAGCGTCGTCTGTGTGAAAAAGGTCGTTTGCAGCACGGAGGCGATCATGCCCCGCGTCGTCGTCTTGCCGACGCTGCCCGTAATGCCGATCACACGCGCGTGCAGCGTCTCGCGCCAAGCCTTTGCGATACGCTGCATGGCGGCGACCGTGTCGTCCACATAAATGGCGGGAGCGTCCACCGGACGGCTTGCCAAAACCGCCGCCGCGCCCTTTTCCATTGCGCTCTGCGCATAGGCGTGGCCGTCGCGCGCGCCGCAGATGGCGACAAACAGCTCACCTGCCCGAAGAAGGCGCGTGTCAAAGTTCACGCCGTGAAAGGTGATCTGCTCATATTCGGGCGCGACCGTTCCGCCGCACCATTGTGCCGCCTGCTTCAGTGTGATATTTCGCATAATGCCGCGGCTACCTCCTCGCGTTCGTCGAGATGCGTCTTTTGCGTGCCAAGGATCTGATAGGTCTCATGTCCCTTGCCCGCGAGCACTATCATATCATCTTTCTGCGCATTGCGCAAGGCAATTCGAATGGCGGCGCGCCGGTTCTCCTCCACGAGATACGGCGTCTTCGTCCCCTCCATGCCGGAGAGGATGTCTCGAATGATCGCCATCGGTTCCTCCGTGCGCGGATTATCGGACGTGACGATCACAAGATCGGCAAGCTCCGCCGCAATACGTCCCATTTCGGGGCGCTTCCCGTGATCTCGGTCGCCGCCGCAGCCAAACAGGACGATCAGCCGCCCCTTGCAGAAGTCGCGGACGGAGCGCAGCACGTTTTCCAGTCCGTCCGGCGTGTGCGCGTAGTCGATCAGCACGGTAAACTCCCTGTCCGGCGTCGGGACGACTTCCACGCGTCCCTTTACGCCCTTGGCGCGCGAGAGCGCGTCGACCGCGTCGCGCAGCGGGATCGCAAGCTGCCGCGCGATGCCGAGCGCCGTCAGCGCGTTATGCACCGTAAAGCGCCCGGGGATCCCGAGGCGGAGGTGCACGCAATCGTCCTTTTCGCAAATATCCGCCTCCACGTGATCCGGACACAGCTCGATGTTCTTTGCAAGCAGCTCCGGCGTTCCGGTCTCGCCGACGGTGTAGCGGCTGCACGTCGCGCCGCGCATCATTCGCTGCGCGTAGCGGTCGTCGGTGTTGAACACGCCCTTGCGGCAGCGTGTGAAAAGCATTTGCTTGGCCGCGCAGTAGGCGTCCATGGTTTTATGAAAGTCCAGATGATCCTGCGTGAGATTGGTAAATGCGCCGACGGCAAAGTCGATGCAGTCCACGCGGTGCAGATACAGCGCGTGGGAGGAGACCTCCATGACCACGTGCGTGCAGCCCGCGTCGCGCATCTGTGCAAGCAGCGCCTGCAAGTCGTAGCTTTCCGGCGTGGTGTGTTCGCTGGGCAGCGTCTGTTTGCCGATCTGGTTGCAGATCGTGCCGATCAACCCGACCTTCGCGCCGAGCGCGTTTTCCAGCAGTGTTTTGAGCAGATAGGTCACGGTCGTCTTGCCGTTGGTTCCGGTCACGCCGATGACACACATGGACTTCGACGGCTCGCCGAAGCGGTTCGCGCCGAGGCGCGCCAGCGCGGCGCGCGAGGAAGCCACGCGGACCCACGGCGTTCCCTCCGGCATCTGCTCCTGACAGACCACGGCGGCAGCGCCGCGCCGGATCGCGTCCGGAATGAATTTGTGTCCGTCTGTAACATAGCCCGGGACGGCGACGAAGAGGTCGCCCGCTTCCACAAGATTGGAGGCATAGCGGACATTTTTGATCTCCAGCTCCGGCGAAGCGGTCTGTTCCAAAATATCCGCATTGCGCAGCAGTTGCCCTAATTTCATTGGTTTTCGCTCCTAATCCATTGCCGTGGTGTCGGCAAAGATGACGGTGACGGTGGTTCCGAGATCCACTTCCGTTCCCGCCGCAATATCCTGACTTGTGACAACGACGTGCCACGCCTCCTGATCGGTGCCCTTTGCCTGCAAATACAGACCGGCATCGTTCATCGCTTTGGTCGCCTCCGCGACGGTCTTGCCCTTGAGATCCGGCACGACCGCCTTTTCCGTCGGCATGGAGTCGTCCGTGTACAAAAGGACGGTAGAGTAGCCCGGCACGTCTCTGCCCGCGGACGGGATCTGGCTGACGATCTTGCTGCCGGAACCGATGATGCGGTATTCCAGATAGTTCTCGCCCAGCACCTTCGCCGCCTCTGCCTCCGTCATGCCGATGCACTGCGGCATCACGGAATTGACGCGATAGCGATCCTCCGCCGTGTAGTTGGCCTCTACGCCGAGATACGGCAGGATGTCCTCAAACACCGCCGCCACGGTCGGGGCGGCCATCACGCCGCCGGAAACGTACTGACCGCTCGCCGTGTTCGGCGTGTCGAGCGCGATCAGCACCACATACTTCGGGTTTTCCATCGGCGCGACGCCGACGAAGGAGACGATCTTATCGTCCGTGTAGTTGCCCTCTTCGTCCACGATCTGGTCGAGCTTTTCCGCCGTGCCGGTCTTGCCGCCGATGCGATAGCCGACGACCTTGGCATTTCCCGCCGTGCCTTCGGTAACGACGGATTCCAGAAGCTCGCACATGGTCGCAGAGGTCTCTTCGGAGATCACCTGCCGCAGCACGTTGCGGGTATGCTTTTCCACCACATTTCCGTCCTCGTCGATCACCTCGGAGACGACATACGGCTCGACCAAATATCCGCCGTTGACGACGGCGGCAATGGCGCGCACCATCTGCATCGCGGTTGGCTTGATCGACTGGCCGAAGGACGTTGCGATCAGGTAGCTCGTGCCGTTCACGGCGTAGTCGGCAAGTCTCGAACGGCTGTGGAAAATGCCGCCCGCTTCGCCGGGAAGGTCAATTCCCGTCGTCTCCATCAGGCCGAAGGCACGGGCATAGTCATAGAGCGTGTCGCCGCCCATCATCATGCCAATATGGCCGAAGGCAATGTTGCACGAAAGCTGAAGCGCCTGCGCCGTGGTCTCCTCGCCGTGGCCGCTGTGCCGCCAGCAGTTGACCGGCTGCGAACGACCCTCGAAGGTCTCCTTGCCGCCGCAGAAGAAGTTGTCGTTCAGCGTCACCTTGCCGGAATCCAGCGCTGCGGCAAGCGTGATGACCTTGAAGGTCGAGCCGGGCTCATAGCCGTCTGATACGCAGCGGTTACGCCACTGCTTCAGGCGCTCCTGCGCGACGCGCGCGTTGTAGGCGTCATAGGCCGCCTTCTGCGCCTCGCTCTCGTCGGGATACTTCGTCGCGGCCTCGTAAAGATCCTGCACCTGCTCGCTGGCCTTGGGGTCGTAGATCTCAAGATAGTTGTTCGGATCGTAGGAGCCGAGCGTGCACATGGCAAGCACCGCGCCGGTATCCACGTCCATGACGATGCCGAACGCGCCGTTCAGGACGTCATAGCGGTCGATCGCGTCCTGCATTTGCTTTTGCAGATAGGTCTGCACCGTCGTGTCGATCGTCAAAACAAGGCTGTTTCCGTCGCTTGCCTTATAATATTTCTCATACGGATAGAGCATCTCCGTTCCGGCGTTGCCCTTTGTCGTGATGACCGCGCCGGCCGTTCCCTTGAGCGTGCTGTTATAGTACGCTTCAAGCCCTTCCGCGCCGTCGTTGTCGGAGTTGGTAAAGCCGAGGATCTGCGCGCCGAGCGCGTTGTAGGGATAATAGCGAATGGACGACGGCTCCAAATGGACGCCGGTGATGCTGTTTTCTTCGATAAACGCGCGCACCTTGTCGCAGACCTCTTGGTTCTGCCGCTGCGCGATGACCTCATACTGCGAATTGGTACGCTCCGCCTTTTCGCGGATGGTCTTCTCGCTCTTTCCGGTGATCTCCGCCAGATTCTTGGCAAGGAAATCCAGATCAACGCCATTTTTGGCCAGCGCGTTCGGGTCAAGGAAGATGTTTTCCGCCGTCGCGGACGCCGCCAAAACGTTCATGTTGCAGTCGTAGATCTTGCCGCGCGAGGCCGTGACGCTGACGGAGGTCGTCTGCGTGCCCATGGCGCGCCGCTCGTATTTTTCATGGTCGACCAGCATGATCTTTGCAAGTCTGCCCGCAAGCGCGACAAAGGCGACAACGCCGAGCAGGATCATCGTGACCAGAATGCCCTTGCGGACGGAGGTATCGGAGATCTCCTCCCCTTTTCGCTCGCGTTTCGGCGCGTTTTTATGCGTGCGGCGGTATTCATAGTACCGCCAGCCGATCTCGCCGCCGAGCGCCGCGACCAAGATCAGCACTAACGCGACAAGAAAGCCGAGCTTTACGCCGCGTGTGCGCAAAAAGCCGCTGACAGCCAGATAGACTACCAGACCCGCTGCCCAGAACAGCACCCGCAGGGGTGTGATCTGCCGCACGTCATTCTCTTTACGCCGCTTTGAGCGACGGTCGTCTCTTCGATCCATAACTTCCTCCACAAGTCCAAAAACATGGGCGGCAATTCAAATGACCGCCCATGCTTTGATCGGGGATGCTCGATCCCTCAGCAAACTATATGCCCACGGCTACGAAAAGTATTCCAGCGCGTCGGTGAAAAGGCTGCGGAAAGCGTCGAAGACACTCTGTGCAAAGTTACGTTCCTTTTTCGCGGAGAACACCTGCGTGGTGTCTCCGGTATCCACGTGGATATAGACGATCTGTGAAGAGGTCGGCTGGCGCATTCCAAGCTCCAGCGCACGCTCCTTCACCTGATCGAGATCCAGCTTGTCTTCAAACTGCGCCTTCAGGCGCTCATTGCGCTCGCTCTGTGCCGTCAGTTCCTTCGAAAGCTCACCCGTGAGGCTCTTGGCCTCGTACATCCGGACGTAACTGAACACGACCAGAAACAGCAGCACCATCGCCACGGCCGTTCCCAAGATCGCAAACGGGGACACCGCCAAGCGCGCCTTTACCTTGCGGACCGGCTGCCGCTGCGCGGGCGCGTCCGGAAGGCGTTCCGGCTGCTGCAGCGGCTGCGCGGCAGAATTGTAATGAATATCATAGGCGGCTGAGCCGTTGCTGCGATAGGCCATGATCCCGTCGCTCCTTTCAAAGCTTTTCCGCCACGCGGAGCTTCGCACTGCGCGCGCGCGGGTTTTCCGCCAGCTCCCGTTCGCCCGACACGATCGGTTTGCGTGTCAGGATGCGCACGCTCGGCTTCTTGCCGCATACGCAGACCGGAAACTCCGGCGGGCAGGTGCAGCCTCGTGCCGCCTCCTGCATCGCATTTTTCACAATGCGATCTTCCAACGAATGGAAGGTGATCACCGCGAGCCGTCCGCCCTTGTTCAGGCAGGCGACCGCGTCTTTCATCAGGCGCTCGATCGCGCCGAGTTCGTCGTTTACGGCAATGCGGATGGCCTGAAAGCTCCGCTTTGCGGGGTGCTGCTTTTCGCGCAGCGCCTGCAGGGGCATAGCGCTGCGGATCACGTCGGCAAGCTCGAGCGTCGTTTCGATCGGCCGCTCCTGCCGCCTGCGGACGATGGCGGCGGCGATCTGCGGCGCATAGCGCTCTTCACCGTAAGCATAGAGGATGCGGCGCAGCTCTTCCTGCGGCCAGAGGTTTACAACGTCCGCGGCCGTCAGGTGCTCGCTGCGATCCATACGCATATCCAGCGGTGCGTCCGCCATAT
>OIYV01000519.1_pt1 | contig 21886 bp, 18 predicted proteins | sample 1588251 | NCBI WGS metagenome assembly OIYV01 (sample SAMN03283282) | human gut metagenome | biome: human-associated habitat; material: feces | host: Homo sapiens | place: Peru | collected 2012
ACACTTGCATATTTTGCATATGATAAAATATTTAAGGAGGATAAACCAATAGAGGAAAATAATAAGGATAATACAGATAGTGATAATAATGATAATAAAGGTGATACTGATGATGATGTAGAAGTTGTAGATTATGGGAATAAACATTATATTAGAATTAATTTTTCAAATAAAGATATAGTTATAAAGAATTTTAATTTTGATAATAAAAATAATGAATTGCGTTTAAAATTTGGTGATTATAACGATAATTCTAAAGAACAAATCCCAATGTCTATATATTTAAATAATAAATTAGTGACAAGTGTTAAAATTTTTAGGCAAACAGTATTTGAAATTTTAGATTATAACAATTATTATGTTATATCTGCATCTGGAGATTTATTTTCTCGTAATTTGTTTGTTTTGTCTTCGAATAATAAGGTTGAATATGGATTTGAGACAACTTCTCAATATGACGATGCTATAGATTTTAATGCTGAGAATTTTAATGGTATTATTTCTAAGAAAACTTATAAAAAGAAAGATAATTATATGATTGAAGAAAATATAGAAAAAATTGATTTAAATGAAAAAAATATTTCTTCAAAATCTTCAAATGAAGAAATTAGTTGCAAGGTTAATATTGATGAAGAAAATATTTGCCGTTGCTGGGCATATTTTGATATTGATAAGGGTAATCATCAATGTTCATAGTATGCTAACTGTAGATGTGTAAAATTCTACAGTTTTTTTTGTGTTTTTTAAAAAATATATAAATTTGGGTTTTGGAGTGTTTTTTTTATTTAAATTTTAATTTTTCTTTAGATAAATTATATCTATTTTGTAAAATTTGTGTGTATAAAAGTGTTTTTTGTGTTTTTGATGTTTCTTTTTATTTATGTTAATCTTTTTTTGGGAGGTGAGGAAATGCTTAATCAAATTATTTTAGTAGGAAGATTGGTTAAAGATCCTGAAGTAAGGGAATATGAAAAAAAGAAAGTAAGTAAAGTTATTTTGGCAGTTCCTAGAGCGTATAAGAATATAAATGGTGAATATGAGACTGATTTTCTAGAATGTACATTATGGCAGGGTATGGCAGAGAATACTTTTATATATTGTAAAAAGGGTGATTTGGTTGGAATAAGGGGTAGATTACAATCAAATAAGTTTGAAAAAGATGGTACTATAGTATATAAAACAGAGATTTTAGCTGAGAAGGTTACATTTTTATCTACTAAAAAGAATAATGAAGGTTTAGAAGTGTGTGAAGAGGAAAAGTAAATTTCTTCTTCCTTTAAATTATTGCTATTATTATTTTTTCTTTTGTGTTATAATTGTTATGAAAGTAGGTAATATATATGGCTAAGAAGAAAAAGAGAAAGAAAAGTGATAATAAACCAGATTATTTAATAGAATTATATGGAGTATTGTTAGTACTTATTGCTATTCTTGCGATAGGAAAATATGGTCCTGTTGGAAGAATACTTGCTTCATTTGCGTTGTTTTTAACTGGTAATTTGTATTTTTTTACACTATTTATATGTTTAGCACTTGGTGTTTATATGATAGTTTCTCGTAAGAAATTTAACTTTTTTACATCTAAACTTTTAGGTATATATTTAATAATAATTGGTATTTTGGTTTTTTTACATCAAAAGTTTGCTTTAAGTAATATGGATGGTACTAAAATAATATCAGAAACAGTTGATTATTTGATGACAGGTATAGATAAGATACTTTCTAAAGAAGTTCAAGCTGGTATATTTAATCCGGCATTATCTAATACAGGTGGTGGAATACTTGGTGCGTTATTTTCTGCATTATTTTATAGAATGTTTGAAAGTGAAGGTACTAATGTAGTTGTTTGGGTTTTATGGATAGCAGGATTTACTATATTTACTGGTTTATCTGTTTTGGATGTTATCAAGGGTGCTTATAGTAAAAGTAAAGATATGTTTAACTTTAAGGACCGTAAGGTAAAACAAAATGTACCAGAGGAAAAGGAAAAAGAAAGAGAAAAAGAATTATATGAAAAACAGGAACTTAAGATAGTTGACCATAATGAAAGTGATAAGTTGATTGTACATGATTTAAATGAAATAACTAAGATGGGACATGATACTGTAAAAGAGGAAGTACAGGAAGAACCAAGGGAGAAGGTTGAAATTAATAAGAGTTATAAATTGCCTCCGGTAACACTTCTTGACCCTCCGAAAAAACCTAAAAAGAATAATGACCATGTTGTTATTGAAAAGAATATTGAAATATTGGAAAATGTTTTGAAGGATTTTGGAATTGAGGGAAAGGTAGTTGAAGTAAATATTGGTCCTTCAGTAACACAATATGAATTAAAGTTGCAATCTGGAGTTAAGGTTAGTAAACTTCTTGGAATAAATAGGGAAATATCTTTGGCACTTGCTAAAAAGGATGTTAGAATTCAAGCTCCTATTCCTGGTAAATCAACTGTAGGAATAGAAATGCCTAATGAGCAGAGTCAAACTGTTTCACTTCGTGAAATTATAGAATTAATGCCTAAACAGACAGAGAAGAGTTTACTTGCTGTTGCTTTGGGTAAGGATATTATGGGTAAAGTAAAATGGTGTGAGATAGATAAGACACCGCATCTTTTGGTAGCTGGTGCGACTGGTTCTGGTAAGTCTGTTTGTATTAATGGTATTATTGTTTCGCTTTTAATGAAGGCTAAACCGGATGAGGTTAAGTTGATATTGGTTGACCCTAAAAAGGTTGAACTTTCTATGTATAATGGAGTACCACATTTGTTAATACCCGTTGTAACTGACCCAAAAAAGGCTTCTTTAGCTCTTCAAAAGGCTGTTAGGGAAATGGAAAGACGTTATGATTTATTTGAGGAAAATGGTGTTAAGAATATAGCTGGCTATAATAAATTAATTGAAGAAAAGAATTCTAAATTAGGTGAAGATGAACAACTTTCTAAGTTGCCATATATGGTTGTTATTGTTGATGAACTAGCTGACCTTATGTTGGTAGCGGGTAAGGAAGTAGAGGATTCTATTATGAGAATTACTCAGATGGCGCGTGCTGCAGGTATTCATTTAATTATTGCTACACAAAGACCAAGTACTGATGTAATAACTGGTTTAATTAAGGCAAATATACCATCAAGGATTTCTTTTGCAGTTTCTTCAAGTATTGATTCTCGTACTATTTTGGATATGGTTGGGGCAGAAAAATTACTTGGTAAAGGTGATATGTTATTTTTACCAATGGGTGAAAATGCACCAGAGAGAATACAAGGTGCTTATGTTTCTGAGGAAGAAATTAAGCGAATTGTTGACCATACAATTGAACAACAAAAGGCTTCATATGATGAGAATTTCTTAAGTATTGAAGCTAAAGACCAAGAAATAAAGGAGAATACAATAAGTCATGATGAAGAGGAGTATGAAGACCCTTTATATAATGATGTAGTAGAATTTGTAGTAACTACTGGAAAAGCTTCAGCTAGTTTATTGCAAAGAAAGTTTAAATTAGGTTATAATAGAGCAGCACGTATAATTGATTTACTTGAGGAAAGAGGAATAATAGGACCTCAAAATGGTTCTAAACCTAGAGAAGTATTAGTAAAATTAGAAAATAAAGATAATGATTATGAGGAATAAAAGGAGTTGATTATATGACACCACATATGAATGCAGAAAAAGAAAATATTAGTGATATTGTAATAATGCCAGGAGATCCACTTCGTACAAAGTATATTGCAGAAAATTTTTTGACAGATATAAAACTTGTTAATAATGTAAGACTTGCTCTTGCTTATACTGGTTATTATAATGGAAGAAGAATTACAGTTATGACATCAGGTATGGGTATGCCTAGTATGGGAATTTATGCTTACGAATTGTTTAATGAGTATGGGGTAAAAAAAATTATTAGATTAGGTTCTTGTGGTTCTTATAGCAGTGAAATAAAGTTAAGAGATATTTTATTGGTAGAGAAGGCATATACTTTATCTAATTTTGCTTTTCAGTATAATGGCGAGGATGTTCATTTATGCAAAAGTTCAGTATTACTTGGGCAATCTATTGTAAATTCTGCTAATAAGAATAATATATCTATAAAAATTGGTAATATTAATACTAGTGATATATTTTATAATAAATATGAGGATGAGCATATTAAGGAAAATTATTGTTTGGGAGTTGAAATGGAATGTTTTGCACTGTTTTATGTAGCTAAAATGCTTGGTAAGGATGCTAGTGCAGTTCTTACGGTTTCTGATAATTTGGAAACTCATGAAAGATTAACAAGTGAAGAAAGAGAGACTACATTTAATGATGCGATTAAATTGGTACTTGAGGCAGTAAAAAAATAACTGGAGGATAATATGAACTATAAATTACTTGGAGAGTTTGATGAACTTCATTTGATTAAAACAAATAAGTTTAAGACATTATTTTTTAAAATAGTTTTTACTAGTAAAGTAAAAAAAGAGGAAATTACTATACGTAATTTATTAGTGGATAATTTGAATTTTTCATGTAAGAGTTATCCTTCAAAAAGACAAATGAATATTAAAAAACAGGATTTATATGGTGCTGATGTATATGCTCTTAATAAGAGAATAGGTAATTATTTTGTTACGGAATTTAGTTTATCTATGTTAAATCCTAAATATACCGAAGATGGTATGTTAGATGCTTCATTTGATTTTTTTCATGATATAATTTTTAATCCAAATGTGGAAGATAATCATTTTAATAATGAGGTGTTTAATTTATCTAAAGAGAATATGAAGGAAAGTATAAAGAGTATTAGGGAAAACCCTAATCTTTATATTAATAGAAAATTAAAAGAGTCTTTGGGTGATTATCCATTTTCATATCAAATGGATGGTTATTTAGAAGATTTAGATAGTATTAATTCATTTTCTTTATATTCATATTATAAAGAGTTTTTGTCTAATAATAATATTGATATTTTTGTTATTGGTGATTTTGATGAGAAAAAAATTCTTGATATAATTAATAGTAAGTTTAATTTTAATATTAATAATAAAGTTATTGATGATTTTTCTATAGATTATCGTAATACAAAAAGAAAGATAAAAGAAATAGAGGAAAATAGTTTATTTAATCAAACTAAACTTGCTATTTCGTGTAGTTTGGGTAGGTTAACTAATAAGGAAAAAAAGTATGTAGCGGTATTATATAATATTATTTTGGGTAATAGTCCGGATTCTAAGTTTTTTAAGAATATTAGGGAAAAGAAGTCTTATGCTTATACTATTTCTTCTGGTTTTAGAAGGGCTGATGATATTTTAATTATAAATGCTGGTATTTCTATAGAAAATACTTCAAATGTAATAACTTCAATAAAAAAGGAAATGGAAGATATGCAAAATGGTATATTTAGTGACTTGGATTTAGAAAAGGCTAGAAGTTTATATATAAGTGTCATTAACGAAGTATATGAGTATCAATCTTCAATTAGTGAGTATTATTATAATTTAAAATATTTAAGTTTAGATAAGTATGAAAAAGAAATAAAAGAGGTAAATAGTATAAGAAAAGAGGATGTTATAAAACTTGCTAAGAAGATAAAGATTGATACAATTTATTTGTTAAAAGAGGAAGAACATGGAAAAGATTAATATTAATAATTTTGAAGAAAACTTGTTTTATGAGAAATTAGATACAGGTTTAGAAGTATATATGATACCTCTTCCTTATAAGAAAAGTCATTTTGCTTTTTTTGGTACTAAGTTTGGAGGTATTGACTTAGAGTTTAAATTAAATGGAAAATTAGTAAAAGTTCCTAGTGGTGTTGCACATTTTTTAGAGCATAAATTATTTGAACAAGATGAATCACCATTTGAATTTTATGGTAAAACTGGTACTGATGTAAATGCTTCGACTAGTTTTAATTATACTGGTTATTATTTTACTGGAAATAATTCTTTTTATCCTAATTTAAGATATTTACTTAATTGGATTACTAATTTTCATATAACTGATGAACAAGTTCAAAAAGAAAAGGGGATTATATTAGAGGAAGCTAGGATGTATTTGGATAATCCTGATAGAGTTTTGTATGAAAAAATAAAAGAGAATACATTATTTAATAGTAATTATGGTAAAAAAGTAATTGGTTCTTTGGATGAGATTAAGAGTATAACTAAGGAAGATTTGTATTTGTGTTATAAGAGTTTTTATACTCCAAATAATATGTTTATTTTAATAACTGGTGATTTTAATCCTGATAAGACAATAAATATTATTAAAGAGGAATTGAAGGATTTTAAAAATACTGGTGATACTGTAACTAAAATTCAAAATGATGAACCTGATGGGGTTAAAAAAGCAAGTGATGTTTTAAAGTTTCCGGTAGAAAATACTAAAATTGCTATTTCGTATAAAATGAATAAGTCATTATTTGATATTGATAAGTATTATTTAGATTATTATTTACAAATGATTTTGTCTCTTCATTTTGGTTCTTCGTCAAGTTTTAGGGAGTATTTGTTAAATAAGGAATTATTTATTTCATTTGGTTATAATATTACTGATATTGGAACTCATTATTTGATAGAGTTTTATATTTCTACTAAAAAGGAAAAAGAGTTAATTGATGAATTAACTAGTTATATTTCTAATATTAAGAATGTAAAATTAAATGAGGATGATTTTGTGAGACTTAAGAAGACATGGATTGCTAGTGAAGTTAGAATGATAGATAATACTAATGCAACTTTATATAATATGTTAGATGATATTTTAGAATATAATACTTATAAATATAATTCTATTAGTGATAAAAGAAGTCTTGATTTTAATACTATGATAAGAGTGTTAAATGAACTTGATTTTTCTAACAGAGCAATTTTAATTATTAAAAATGATTAAAGTCCTTGTAAAAGTTTTAATTTTTTGTTATTATATTATTTAGAATAGAGGTGGTAGTTTTCATGAGCATTAAGATGTTTTTTGAATTTCCTGGTATATTAATTTTGGTAGGTATTGTATTATTGATTTTATCGATAGTAGTGGGTCTTATTGCATATAAAAAAGTAGATAAAGAGGAACTTGTTTTTTCTTTAAGTGAAGAAGATGATAAAGAAATGGATAAAAATTTAATGCCTGAGGTGACTATTATAGATGAACCTAATATAGTAGAAAATAATAGTCCAATGATTGATGATATAAAGATAGAGGCTAAACCAGTATTTTTAGAAGAAGAAAAACCGGTTAGAGAAAAAGAAGTTAAAATATATGGTGGTAATAGTCCTAAAACTAATATTAATGTAGGTGGTTATAATAAAGTTGTTAATGAAGATAAAAAGGAAGTTTCTAAGGAAGAGATAGAAGTTTTATAGAATTTTCTTTCTTTTTTATTTTATTTGTAAAAAATATGTGTCAAGTTTTTGAAAAAAAACTTTTTTTAGTTTATAATGTATTATAGGTGATGTTATGAAAAACATAATAGAAAAGATATATGACTATTCTCTTGAGGAGATAATGGGAGAAAGATTTGGTAGATATTCTAAATATATTATTCAGGACCGTGCGATTCCTGATGTTAGGGATGGTTTAAAACCGGTACAAAGAAGAATTTTATATGCGATGTATATTGGTAGAAATACTTATGATAAGCCATATAGAAAAAGTGCTAAAACGGTTGGAGATGTTATTGGTTCTTTTCATCCACATGGTGATACTAGTATATATGATGCAATGGTTCGTTTAAGTCAAGATTGGAAGATTAAGAATCCTCTTATTGAAATGCATGGTAATAATGGTTCAATAGATGGAGATTCTCCAGCGGCATATCGTTATACTGAGGCTAGACTTTCTAAGATTTCTAATGAATTATTAAAAGATATAGATAAAAATACAGTGCTTTTTGCACCTAATTTTGATGATTCAATTATGGAACCAACTGTGTTACCTGCTAAGTTTCCTAATCTTTTAGTTAATGGTACTACAGGTATTTCGGCAGGATATGCTACGAATATACCTCCTCATAATTTGGGAGAAGTTATTGATGCTACTATAAAAAGAATTGATAATCCAAATTGTCATATGGAAACTATACTTGATATAATTAAAGGTCCTGATTTTCCAACTGGTGGTATTGTGCTTGATAAAGATGGTTTAAAAAATGCTCTTACTACTGGGCGTGGTAGAATATTTGTTAGGTCGAAAGTTTCTATAGAAAAGGAAAAGAATAAAACGTCGTTAATAGTAACGGAAATACCTTATGATATTTTGAAAGTAAATATAGTTAAAAAAATAGATGAAATTAGAATAGATAAGAAGATAGAGGGTATAATTGAAGTACGTGATGAGTCTGATAAGGATGGTCTTAGAATTGCTATAGATATTAAGAAGGAAGCAGATGAACAGTTAATACTTAATTATTTGTATAAGAATACTGATTTACAAGCTTCTTATAATTACAATATGATTGCTATAGTAAAAAGAAGACCAAAATTATTATCAGTACTTGATATATTAGATGCTTATATTGAGCATTTTAAGGAAGTTGTTTTATATCGTACTAAGTTTGATTTAAATCATGCTGAAAAACGTCTTCATATAGTTTTGGGTTTAATAAAGGCTGTTTCTATATTGGATGAAGTTATAAGAACAATTAGACAAAGTAAAAATAAAGCAGATGCTAAGGAAAATCTAGTAAAGAAATTTGAATTTACTATGGAACAAGCTGAGGCTATAGTTACTTTACAATTGTATCGTTTGAGTAATACTGATATGGTTTTACTTGAGGAAGAGGCAAATAATTTGAAACTTATAATTGAAGGTTTATCTAAAATAATAAATGAAGAAGAAGAGTTAAAGAAAGTAATGAAAAATGAATTAAGGAATATTAAAAAAGAATATGATGTTCCTAGAAAAACGCTTATTACTGATGATGAGGTTGAGATTAAAATAGATACTACTAAGATGATACCTAAAGAGGATGTAGTGGTTTTAGTAACTAGTGATGGTTATGTAAAAAGAACAAGTAAAAGAGGTTATTTGGCTAATACTGAAGAGTCTTTATTAAAAGAAAATGATTATGTAATTGGTTTATATGAAGCAAGTACTTTAGATGTATTATTATTGTTTACTAATTTGGGTAATTATTTATATTTACCAGTACATGAAATTCCTGATATTAAGTGGAGAATGTTAGGAAAACATATAAGTAATATTATAAAGATTGAAGAAAATGAAAGAATAATAAGTAGTATTTTAATAAGGGATTTTAATGTAAATAAAGATATTGTATTAGCAAGTAAAGATGGAATGATTAAGAAGACAAAATTGAGTGATTTCAAAGTTAATCGTTATACTAAGCCAATATCATGTATGAAATTAAAGGAAAATGATGAAGTTGTAGATGTATTCTTATCTAAATATGATGATATTATGATTGCAACTTATAATGGTTATAGTTTGTGGTTTGATATAAGTGAAGTTCCTAGTTCAGGAATAAAGTCTTCTGGTGTTAAATCTATATCGTTAAAGAATGATTATGTAGTAAAAGTAATTAATTTTGATAAAGATTTGGAGTATGTAAGTATATTTACTGATAGGGAAACTGGTAAGAGAGTTAAGTTAAATTTATTTGAAAAAAGTACTAGAGCTAGACGTGGTTTATTACTTTTAAGAGAAGTAAAAACAAATCCATATCATGTAATTGATGTATTTATAACTGATAATAAGAGGCATTTTGGTTTGAAACTTAATACAGGAATAGAGGAAATAAAGAATACCGATTTACCTATTAGTGATAGATATAAAACTGGTAGTACAATTTGTAAGGAAAAGATAAAAGAAGTATTTCTAGTGGTAAATTTGGAAAAAGAAGTAGAAGAGGAAGTTAAGGAAAAATTAGATGAAGTTTCTAATGAAATAAAAGAAGAAAAGGAAGTTAAGAGTGTAAAGACTACTCATCAAATATCATTATTGGAAATAGATGATGAATTGTCTAAAATTGATGAATTATTAGATTAAGATGTGTTTACATCTTTTTTTAATGTTAGTTTGCTTTTTTTTATTAATTATGATATATTAAAGGAACTTTATAGGTGATTTTATGGACATTGAGAATTTTTACAAACTACTTGTTGGGGTATTAAATGCTTTAGAGGATGAAAATTATGTTTTAATTATTGGAAAAGATAAAGTGGTTAATTACAAAGATATTAATTTAGCGTTAGTTACAGTTTTTGATAGTTATAATGTAGTAAATGGCAAGAAGGACGTGCATTTTACTTTTAATTTAAAAACTAGTCAATATTATGATTTTGGTTATTATAAGGGAGAAAAATTTGATTATAGTACAGATATTATTGATATGGAGGACATAAAGAAAGTATTACTTCAAGATTTAATGGAGTTTCCTTATTTAAATGTATTATATAAAATTATATTGGATAAGTATGATAGTATCAAGGATAATACTTATGTTTCTAATGGTAATACTTTATATATTAAGAATGGTATAAGGTTAATATTTAGTGATGAAGAAATTAGTAGGATAATACAATTATTAAATGAATATAAGGTTTCAGAGAAAAATTTGCTTCAAAGATTAAGAAAAAAAGAATTTTAAAAAATCATTGTTTTTAAAATTCTTTTTGTATTTGAGAAGTTTTTCTTTGCTATTTTGTTTAGAATATCATTACCATATTTTTCTACTAGTTCTTCACCAGTTTTATCTACATTAGAACCAGACCCTTTAGGAAGTAGAATGTGGTAAGTGTCAGATAATTTATTAAATTCTTTTATAAATATATATCTGCTTATAACTGCTGAGCACGCAACTGCATAGTTTTTATCTTCTGCTTTAGTTATAAAAGTAATATTTCTTACAATATTTGAAAATCCTGATTATAATTATATAAAAAGAGTTGAAATGATTACAACTTACGATTTTTAGATTTAAATGGTATAATAAAAGGTGAAAGAGAAATGTTTGAATTATTAAAAAAGGAGGATATAGAAAATGGAACACGAAATTAGGTTTTATTATTCACTTGATGAATATAAAAATAAATTAAATCAACTAGAAAAAATTACTGAGTTAACATTTAAAGGAAGAATGCATGAGATAACTTCACAATTTGACCATCCTACAAAAGAAATGAGTTTTTATTCTAAAAAAATTGATGGTCGTTTTAGAGTAAGAAAATCTGAAAATGAAAATTATAGTAATTGTATATTGAGTTGGAAAAGAAGATTAGATGATACTACATCTGGAAATATTAACAAAGAAGAAGAAATTGAACTTACAATTAAATCTGAAGAATACAATAATTTAATGTATATAATAATTAATGTTTTACATATGAAAGAAGTAGAAGTGTATGAAAGGTATAGAAGTATTTTTTCAAATAAAGAAATAGAAATAGTATTAGATGAATACCCATTTGGCTTGGCACTAGAAATTGAAGCAAAGAAAGACAATGACAATCCTGAATTAGTTATTGATAAATATATTAAAATCTTAAATCTTAATTATAATGATGCATATAGATTATCCTGGGATGATAAATATAAAGAATTGTGTGAAGAACAAAATATTATGATGCATAATAAAGTTTTATTTGGTATGGAAATGCCTAAGGTAAATTAGTTAAAATAAGTTTATGTTTTATTACAATTATTAAATATAATTAAGGGATATAAAATAGTGGAAGAAGAGTTTGCTTCAAAGATTAAGAAAAAAAGAATTTTAAAAAATCATTGTTTTTAAAATTCTTTTTGTATTTGAGAAGTTTTTCTTTGCTATTTTGTTTAGAATATCATTACCATATTTTTCTACTAGTTCTTCACCAGTTTTATCTACATTAGAACCAGACCCTTTAGGAAGTAGAATGTGGTAAGTGTCAGATAATTTATTAAATTCTTTTATAAATATATATCTGCTTATAACTGCTGAGCACGCAACTGCATAGTTTTTATCTTCTGCTTTAGTTATAAAAGTAATATTTCTTACAATATTATTTATTCCTTCTAAGTATTTGTAATAACGTTCTTCTTTTGCGAATTCATCTATAATTATACAGTCGACTTTACCTGTTTCTTCTAGTAATGAGTATAAGACTTTGTTGTGCATGATGGCTTTAATTTTATTCATATTATTTTCTTTGCTATATTTTTCGTTATATTCTTCATTATTTAAAATAATGCTTTTGTATTTAATTTTTTTAATTATTTCTGGTACTATTTTAGTTATTTTTTCATCAGTTAGTTTTTTTGAGTCTGTTACACCAAGTTCTTTTAAGAAGGGAATATCTTCTTTTTTTACAAATGACGCTGTTACTACAATGGGTCCAAAATAATCACCAGTTCCAACTTCATCAGAACCGATAGAAGTAATATCTAAATATTTAGTTATTTTTTCTTCTTGTTTGTCATTATCTATAACTGCACCCCACATGTTAGCATCAACATCGGCACTTGTTCCTTGAAACATAACTTTACCAGAATTATATAAAGTAATAATTGTGTCTTCTTCTTCGGCTTGAAATATAGCGTATGGTGGAGTTTTTTCTCTTACTTTGTCTTTATAATATTCAATCATTTTTTGTTTTGTGTCTTCATCAACTTTTATAACAACATTCATTTATATCACCTTAAATAATTATAGCATATTTTTTTAAAATAAGTTATAATAATTATATAGGAGGATAAAATTATGCAAATATTTGATATTTTAATTATATTAATAATACTTAGTTTTGGTGCTACGGGATTAAAAAATGGTTTTTTTAAACAAATAGTTTTAACAGTTGGTACTATATTTGTGTTTATATTGTCTTATAAATTTAAAGATTATATAGCTGATTTTTTGAGTTATCATTTACCGTTTTTTAATTTTAGTGGACCATTTGAAGGACTTACTACTATAAATATTATTTTATATCAAATGGTATCATTTATATTAGTTTTCTTAGTGCTTTCTTCAGTACTTATTGTGCTTTTGAAAGTTACTGGTGTGTTTGAGAAAATATTAAAGTTTACTGTAGTACTTGGTATTCCTTCAAAAATACTTGGTTTTATAGTAGGGTTAATTGAAGGGTATGTAGTAGTATTTATTGCGCTGTTCTTTTTAAGTCAACCTGCAGTTGATTTAGATTTTGTTAATAGTTCTAAATTAAAACCAGTTATACTTAATTCTTCACCTGTATTATCTAATGTAGTAAAAAATACTAATGATACAATTAAAGAGTTATATGTATTGGTTAAAGATTATAGTGATACTAAGGATGCAGATGCTTTTAATAGAAATAGTATTGATATTATGTTAAAGAATAAAGTTATTACGCCTTCTTATGTTGAAACTTTAATTCTTAAGGATAAACTTGATATATCTATTAAAAGTGTTGTAGATAAATATAAATAGGAGGGTTATATGATAATTGATTTAAAGATGGAAGATTTTAGTACTTTAATAAGAGATAATCTTGTAATAGTGGATTTTTATGCTGATTGGTGTGCGCCTTGTAAAATGTTAGGACCTATTTTAGAAGAAATAGCATTGGAAAAGAACATGAAATTAGTTAAAGTAAATGTTGATAATCATGAAGACTTAGCAAGAACATATAAAGTAATGTCTATTCCATATGTATTAATATTTAAGAATGGGGAAATAATAAATAAATTTATTGGTTATTTACCTAAAAGTAATATATTAAAAGAAATAGAGAATATATAATAAAAAATAAATTATAATTTTTGTGTAAATTTTATAATTTATTTTTTTATATTGTTGTAAATGTATTTTAAATGTGTTAGAATTATTATGTAATAGGGTAAAGTGATTATATGAAAGATAGATTAAAGAAAAGTAATGTTATTTCAATTATTCTTATAGTTATTAGTATACTTGTAATTGTAGGTATAACGTATGCGTCTTTTAATATAGATTTAAAAGGGTTAATAAATATAAATGCTAATGTACCAAGTATAAGTTTAACATATGAAGAAGCTCCTAGTGCTTTAATTCAAACTAATAAAGTTTTAAGTGTAGATGAGCATATAGTTTCTGATGATTATTTTGAATTTAAAGTGTCTAGTACGAGTGATACTATGTATGATTTATATTATAATATATATTTAACTGAAGAGACTACTAATACACTTAGTAGAGATAATTTATATATATATTTAACTGAAGTAACAGATGCTGGTGAAGAAAGGCTTACGTGGCCTATTCGATTAAGTAGTTTAAAACAGCATGATACTTATGAAAATTCATATTATATTATTAAAAATAAATCTTTTATATTTTCAACAAATTTTAAAGAGACAAAGGAAAAAACATATCGTTTTAGAATATGGAATGAACCAACGCCTTCTGATACAGAAGCTATAATTGAGGGTGGTATATACGAGTATAAAATAAGTGTGGAAAGTTCTAATCAATCTGTTACTCCAGATTATTGCTTTACAACAAGTGGAAGTTCGATAACAGGTTATAATTGTTGGGCAAATAATTCTGATGGATATGAAGCTATTACGGATGTAGTTATACCAAGTACTATTTCTGGGGAAACTATCACAACAATAGGAAATGAAGCATTTTATTATGTTGGATTAAAAAGCGTAGTAATACCAAATACGATAACATCGATAGGAGATAATGCATTTATTATTAATGAATTAAAGAGTGTTGTAATACCAAATTCAGTAACAACAATAGGAAAGGAAGCATTTGCCTATAACAATCTAGAATATGTTTTAATAAATGAAGGTTCAAATTTAATTGAAACAACGGGAATGGGAGAAGAAACATTTTCTACAATTAATTATACAAAACCATTAACAATATATAATAATTCAGGTAAGAAATTTAAATGGTATTATGTAACACAAGGTAGAAATGATTTAGAGGATGAAACATATAATTTTGTAACGGGTACAGTACCAAGTTATACTAATAGTTATAATAATATATATGCTTCGGTAACAATAAAAACAGGAATGCCAAGTTAATTGGTATGGGTCTAATAATTATAGGAGGAGATAAATATGGCTTTTGAAAAAATAAAGAGAATGATAGGTGAGGATATAGCAGAACCTAGTACTACTAATGAGGATGAATATTATGAAACTAAGGATGGTTTTAAGGAAACATCTGGTGCAGGAAGCAGGATGATTTTACTTGAACCTCGTGCTTATTCTGAATCTCAACAAATAGTAGATTATATTAAAGCTAGAAGTGCTGTTGTAGTAAATTTGAAAAGAGTAACACCAGAACAAGCCAAAAGAATAGTGGACTTTTTATCTGGTGCAGTGTATGCTCTTCGTGGTGAACTTCAAAAATTAGGTAATGGTATATTTTTATGTACTCCAAATAATGTTAATGTTGAAGGTAAAATGGGAGTAGAAGATAAGCCAAAAACAAATAAAAAAGAAGAAGAATACGATTGGTAAAAGAGGTGGTATAGATGGATAATTTTAATGAAGAGCGCTTAGGTTATAGAAAAGAAGAAGTTAATGAGTTTGTAGATTATGTAATTAAGAAAACTGAAGAAAATATATCTACTATTAAGAGTCAAAAGGAAGAAATAACTCGATTAACTAATGAATTAGAAGAGTATAAGCGTTTGTATCTTGTTAATTCTAAAATGAATAATCCATCTTATTATAGTGAAAAAGAGGCTGATTTAATTATAAAAGAAGCTAAAGATAATGCTAGTCGTATAGTAAATAGTGCTTTATTGAAAGCAGAAAAGATTGAAAATCAAAAAGAAATTTTAAATAAAAGTATTCGTATGTATAAGAAGAAGATTAGAAGTACTTTAATGGAACAACTTGATATACTTGAGGATATAGAGATTTTATAGATATATTAATTTATATCTTTTTTTGTGTTTTGAATTTTTAAATTTATTTACTTATTTATTATTTTATTTTATAATTAATATATGGATAGGTGATGCTTATATGGTGGAAAATAGAATTAAAGAATTAAGGGAATTATTAAATAAATATAGTCATGAATATTATATTTTAGATAAACCTACAGTAAGTGATGCTGAATATGATAGATTAATGCAAGAACTTATTGCGCTTGAGGAAAAGTATCCAGAATTTATTACGGATGATTCTCCAACTAGAAAGGTTGGTAGTTCTGTTGTATCGGAATTTAAAAAAGTTACTCATAGGTTACCAATGCTTTCTTTAGGTAATGTTTTTAATGAGGATGAAATAATAAAATTTGATGAAAGAATTAAGAAAGAAGGCTTTATACCGAGTTATGTTTGTGAACTTAAAATAGATGGGCTTGCTATAAGTTTAGTGTATGAAGATGGTGTTTTTGTTCAAGGTGTTACTCGTGGAGATGGTAAGATAGGAGAGGATATAACGAATAATATTCGTACTGTAAAGTCTGTTCCTATGAAACTTAAAGATAAGATTAGTATTGATGTTCGTGGTGAATTATATATTGATAAAAAAGAGTTTTATCGTGTTAATAAGGAACGTGAGGAGCAGGGCTTGGAATTATTTCAAAATTGTCGTAATTTAGCGAGTGGTTCTGCGAGACAACTTGATTCTAAAGTAACAGCGTCTCGTAAATTAAATACATTTATTTATCATTTACCTAATCCTCTTGATTATGGTTTGTATAGGCATTCTGATGTGTTAAGTTTTTTTGAAAAACAAGGTTTTAGGGTAAATCCTAAGAGAAAACTTTGTACTTCTATTAATGAGGTTATTAGTTTTATTAAAGAAATAACTGAGATTAGAAGTAGTTTACCTTATGATATTGATGGAATAGTAATTAAAGTAAATGATATAAAAATGCAAGAGGCCTTGGGATATACTGCGAAGTATCCGAAGTGGGCAACAGCATATAAATTTCCACCAGAAGAAGTTACTACTAAGTTAAAAGATATTATATTTACAGTAGGGAGAACTGGTAAGATTACTCCAAATGCGATACTTGAACCTGTTAAGGTACAAGGTTCTACTATATCTCGTGCAACACTTCACAATGAAGATTTTATTAAAGAAAAGGATATACGTGTTGGAGATATTGTTTATTTAAGAAAAGCAGGGGATGTTATTCCTGAAGTAGTAAAGGTTGATTTTACCAGAAGAGTTACTTCTTTAGATAAATTTAATATGATTGAGAATTGTCCAGTATGTGGTTTTCCTTTGGTAAGAAAGGATGATGAAGCTAATTTTTATTGTTTGAATGAGCGTTGTGATGCTAGAAATATAGAAAAGTTAATTCATTTTGCTAGTCGTAAAGCTATGAATATAGATGGTTTAGGGGAAAGATTATGTGAAGATTTTTATAATTTTGGTTATTTAAAAGATATAGCTAGTATATATAATTTAAAGAATTATAAAGAAGAGTTAATGAATTTAGAGGGATTTGGTGAAAAGTCTGTTAATAATTTACTTACTGCTATTGAAAAAAGTAAAGAAAATTCTTTGGAAAGGTTGTTATTTGCACTAGGAATTAGGCATTTTGGTGAAACGAATGCTTTGATACTTGCTAAAAATTATCCTACAATTGATGAGGTAATGAATGCTAATTTTAATGATTTAGTTGAGATTAGAGATATTGGTTTTATAATGGCTAAGAGTATAACAGAGTTTTTTTCTAACGATGAGAATATTGTTTTAATAAATAAGTTAAAAAATATGGGTGTAAATATGAAGTATTTGGGAAAAACCATTGTACATGATGAGAATTTTAGTAATAAGAAATTTGTTATTACTGGTACTATTCTCTTTGCACCAAGAGATAAAATTAAAGAAAGTATTCTTTTAAAGGGGGGTAAAGTAATTGATAGTGTAAGTTCTAAAACAGATGTTGTTATAGTAGGTGATATGCCTGGTTCTAAATATGATAAGGCTTTGAAACTTGGTATAACTATATGGAATGAAGATAAATTAAAGGAGATGTTAGGCTATGAGAAATAAAAGGGGTTTTACTTTAGTAGAAGTGTTATTAGTAATAGTTATAATATCTATTATAACATTACTTGTTATGCCTAATATTAGTGATATATTGTCTACTGGTAAGAATAAGAAATATAAGACTATTGAGGATATGGTAAGAACTAGTCTAGAGTTATATAATATTGATTATAAAGAGGATTTATGGAGTAACGAGTATACGAATGTGGAAACTTATAATGTAGAAGATCCTAAAACAATAATTAAACAAGCTAATCCTGATTTAGATTTAGATGGTTGTGTGATTAACAAACTAAAAATTACTAGAACTGGTACTGATACTTTTACATATGATGTTTGTATAAGTTGTAGTGATAATTATGAATCTCCTTATAATTATTGTAAGAATAATTAGTTTTGTAGTTAATGGGAAAGAAATTTTTAGATAATCTTTCTTTTTTTTGTTAAATATCTTATAATTAAATAGGTGATGTAAAAATGAATAAAGAAATATTAGATGGTAATACAGCTTGTGCATTAGTGTCATATATGTTTACAGAAGCATGTGGTATTTATCCAATTACGCCTTCTTCTACAATGGCTGAACGTATTGATGAATATAGGGCGGCATCAAAGCTTAATTTTTTTGGTAATACAGTAAAAGTTGTAGAGATGCAAAGTGAAGCTGGTGCAATAGGAATGGTTCATGGAATGCTTTTAAATGGGGTTTTATCTAGTACATATACAGCGAGTCAAGGTTTACTTTTAATGATACCTAATATGTATAAAATAGCAGGGGAACTTCTTCCATGTGTTATTAATGTAGCGGCGCGTACTGTTGCAACTCATGCTTTATCAATTATGGGAGACCATAGTGATATATATGCATGTCGTTCTACTGGGTTTGCAATGCTTTGTTCTTCTAGTGTACAGGATGTTCATAATTTAACTTCTGTAGCGTATTTATCTACTATTAAGGGAAGAATACCATTTATTAATTTTTTTGATGGTTTTAGAACTAGTCATGAATATAATAAAATTAATCTTATTGATTTAGATAAAGTTAAAAATCTTATTGATATGGATGCTTTAAATAGTTTTAGAGAGCATTCTCTTGATATTAGCAATCCAACAACTAGGGGAACTAATCAAGGAGACCAAGTATATTTTCAAAGTGTTGAGGCACGTAACAAATATTATTTAGATATGCCAGATATTGTTAATTCTTATATGACTGAAATTAATAAAATAACCGGATGTAATTATGCTCCATTTAACTATTATGGAAGTAGTGATGCAGAGCGTATTATTATTGCGATGGGTTCTGTTTGTGAAGCAATTAAAGAGTATATAAATATAGTAGATGATAAAATAGGTTTAATTGAAGTTCATTTATATAGACCATTTTCTAGTAAGTATTTGTTAAATGTTTTACCTAAGAGTGTAAAATCTATTGCAGTTCTTGATAGGACTAAGGAAGCAGGTGCAAATGGGGAACCTTTGTACTTGGATGTTTGTGAAGTTATTAAGAATAATCTTTTAGATATTAGAGTAGTTGGAGGACGTTATGGTCTTTCTAGTAAGGATACTAATTTAAATGATATTGAAGCGGTATATGAATTTCTTAAGGGTGATAAATTACATAATTTTACTATAGGTATAGTAGATGATGTAACTAATTTAAGTTTAACTAGGACTGAAACTGTGTTTGAGAAGCCTTATAAGGAGTTATTGATATATGGTTATGGTTCTGATGGAATGGTTACTACTTCTAAGGATATATTAACTATTGTTGGAAAGAGTGATAAATATGTTCAAGGTTATTTTGAATATGACTCTAAGAAATCTGGTGGGGTAACTAAGTGTCATTTAAGAATAGGTGATAATCCTATTAATAGTACTTATTATGTTTCTAATCCTGAAGTAGTTGTATGTTCTAAAGATACTTATTTAAATAAATATGATGTATTAAAGGGTATTAAGGATAATGGTATATTTATATTAAATACAGAACATTCTAAGGATAGTCTTGATTTACCTAGTGATGTAGTTCATACTTTGAAGAGTAAGAATATAAGTTTTTATATAGTTAATGCAAGTAAAGTAGCAAGTAATAATAATATACCTAATAAAATTAGTATGATTATGGAAACTGTTATACTTTATTTAACTTCTTATGTAGATAGGGATAAGGTGAAGGAGTTAATTAAAAGCAATATAATTAAGAATTTTTCTAAGAAGGGTGAGGATGTTGTAAATTCTAATATTAATGCTATGGAAGAAGCTATTAGTACTTTAGAGAAGGTTGATGTTTCTTTACTTACTTCTACTAGAAAGAAAGAGGAATTGGCTCCTACTATTTTCTCTTATTTAGAGCATGCAATGGGTAATGATTTAAAAGTTAGTGATTTTGTTGGTCATGAAGATGGTGTTTATGAGGGTGGTTTATCAAAATTTGAAAAGAGAGGAATTAGTTCTATTACGCCTTGTTATGATAAAAGTAAATGTATATCATGTAATTTGTGTTCTCTTGTATGTCCTCATGCTGTTATTAGACCATATTTATTGAATAAAGAAGAAGTAGAAAATGCACCAAAAGAAGTAAAGGATGATTTGAAAGATGCTAAGATTAAGGACCATGATTTAATGTTTACAATTGGGATAAGTCCTCTTGATTGTACTGGATGTTCTTTATGTAGTGGAGTATGTCCTACAAAGGCAATAACTATGGAAGCAATAGATAAAACAAAGGATAAAGAAATAATAAAACATAATTATTTAGAGTCATTGTCTGAAAAGAAAGTACTTGATGTTTCAACTGTTAAGGGTAGTCAATTTAGTAAGCCAGCATTTGCTTTTCATGGTGCATGTGCAGGATGTGGGGAAACTCCTTATTTGAAACTTTTATCAAGTTTATTTAAAGATAATTTAATTATTGCTAATGCTACTGGATGTTCTTCTATATATGGAGCTAGTTTACCAAATATACCTTATACTGTTCCATGGGCTAACTCTTTATTTGAAGATAATGCTGAATTTGGTTTTGGTATAAGAGTATCTGAAGAAGTTATGAAAAATAATATAAGAAATATTATGAGAAATAATTTGGATAAGGTAAATAATCATAATAAAGAGTTGTTTAATGATTATTTAAATTCTTATTCTAAGGAAGTTTCTAATTATGTTTGTGATAATATTGATTATGATAATATACCTTGTTTGAAACCTTTAAAGAAGTATATTAAGGAAAAGAGTATATGGTTAGTAGGTGGAGATGGTTGGGCTTATGATATAGGTTATGGTGGAATTGACCATGTTTTATCTAACAATTATAATGTTAATATTTTAGTTTTAGATACAGAGGTTTATTCTAATACTGGTGGTCAATCTTCGAAGTCTACTAGACCTGGTGCAGTTGCTAAGTTTGCTAGTGATGGTAAGACAACGAGCAAGAAAGATTTGGCAAAGATTGCGATGAGTTATCCACATGTTTATGTAGGTACTATTTCACTTGGCGCAAACTACAATCAAACTATTAAGACATTAATTGAAGCTGAAAGTTATGATGGTCCTTCAATTGTTATTGCGTATGCGCCATGTATTGCACATGGTATTAAAACAGGAATGAAGGATTCTATAAAGGAAGAAAAACTAGTTGTGGAAGCTGGATATTTTCCATTATTCAGATATAATCCTACTACTAAAAAGTTTACTTTGGATAGTAATGCAGATTTTAGTAAGTATGATGAAATATTTAAGAATGAAAATAGATATCGTTTAAATAGTGATTTGCTTCAAAGGAATAAAGAAGACGCTATTGATAGGTATGAATTATTAAAAGAAAAAGATAAGAATGAATAAAAACTTTACATCAGTTTTGGTGTAAAGTTTTTTATATAAATTTATTATAAAAAAAGAAGTCGTACCCCCTGAAGGACGACTTCAATAAAAAGAATAAAAAGGGGTTGGCTAGTGTGATACTAGCATCCAATTCG
>OIYV01000525.1_pt1 | contig 21770 bp, 12 predicted proteins | sample 1588251 | NCBI WGS metagenome assembly OIYV01 (sample SAMN03283282) | human gut metagenome | biome: human-associated habitat; material: feces | host: Homo sapiens | place: Peru | collected 2012
TAAAGGAACAGGTTCTTGTAATTGTGGCTCTCATCCACAAACAGCCTGTCTACACCCAACTGCTCAAAAGTCACGACATTATCCTTACGGCTCTGGTCATTTAACTTGTCAAGCCGCACCTGCAATGCTTTCCTCGATTTTTCCATCTGCTTAATGGTATAACGCTCCCCGTTGTCTCTTTTTGCCTGATCAATAGCAAGCTCAATCTCATCAATCTGTTTTTCGATTGTGGCTTCCTGTCTTTCCTGTGATAACGGGATTTTTTCAAACTGACTATGCCCGATAATAACGGCATCATAATCACCTGTTGCAATACGGGAACAAAATTTCTTACGGTTGGCGGGTTCAAAATCCTTTTTCGTTGCCGCAAGGATATTTGCTCCTGGATATAACCGTAAGAAATCACTTGCCCATTGTTCAGTCAGGTGGTTCGGCACCACGAATAATGACTTTTGGCATAGTCCCAGACGCTTGCTTTCCATTGCCGCCGCTGTCATTTCAAAGGTCTTTCCGGCACCAACGCAGTGTGCAAGCAGGGTATTATCCCCATACAGCACATGGGCAACCGCATTTTTCTGATGCGGCTTTAATTCAATATCCGGTGTCATGCCCGGAAATTTCAGATGCGAACCGTCATATTCTCTTGGTCTGGTGGAATTGAAAAGCTCATTATATTTTGCCACAAGTGTCTGCCTGCGCTCCGGATCACGGAATACCCAGTCCTTAAATGCTTCCCTTATCGCTTCCTGCTTCTGGCTTGCAATCATGGTTTCCTTTTTATTAAGAACTCTTTTTTCCTTTCCATCTTCCTCAATGGTATCATAAACTCTTGTGTCTTTCAGATTTAAGGAATCTTCCAGTATCTTATAGGCATTTACCCGGCTTGTACCATAGGTCATGTTGACAAGCGTATTTCCAAAGTCAGCGTTTTTCCCTTTAATGTTCCACTCTCCGGTCACACCCGAAAACTGCACCCCAATCGTATCTCTGCGGAATAAATGCTCCGGTGTCTGGAACGTATCACGCATGAAATCATTGATATATTTTGGATCAATCCATGTGGCACCAATACGCACCTCAATCTCCGATGCGTCCAGCTCCCTCGGCTGTACCTGCGTAAGAGCCTGCACATTTGGAGCATATTCCGGATGATTTTCTGCATAGGTTGCTGCAATGGCAAGTTTCTCACGCACATTTCCGCTGAGATACTGGTCTGCTGTCTCCCAGACATCGGTAAGCGGGTTCTGGAAAATAACACCACGAAGCTCCTCAATCAGCGTATCCTTGTCCTTTTCAGTCAGCTCTGCCATATAATCAAGGTCGATTTTAGCTTTCTCTGCTAAAGATACTGCTAATGCTTCACTTGCAGTATCCACACTTGTGACCACCTCTGCCCTTTTAATGGTACGCTTCGTGAACATATCCGCTTTGCCCTTGAAATTGCCCTCATCATCAAGTTTTTCCAAAGAACACAACAGGCAATAACTGCTGTCCTGATTAAAGGCTCTCTTATTCGTCTGCGAATTGATCAGACCATATTTTTTCGAGAAGGAATCGTATAATGTGTTTAATTCCGCCTGTTTTCCCTTGATTGCCGCATCGGAATATTCCTCAAGCTGCATATCAATCAGCTCCTGCGTACAGTTACGGATTGCCACCATTCCCTTGATACGTTCTTTTGCGATGTCTGATACTTCCACAGGCTTCATGACAGAATTTTCACGGTAATACACTTCATTCTCAACTACGGTATAGCTGAAATTTTTAACGGACGGATCAGCAGGAATACTCTGCCTGCTCATGTCATCCGCAAGCTCCTCATCCAGATCAATCGTATCAATCTGTCCTGTAATATTTTGAAGTGCTTTCGCTAACTGCTCCTCAAATGGGCTGCTGTCATCTGCCTTACAGGTGCTTTCCATGCCATAAGGACCGGATACCATTTCCATCTTTCCTACGATCTGCTCCGGGTGCTCTGCAAAGTAAGCGTTCATTGCAATGCCATCTGCATCCTCTCCTAGATGTACCCAGTCCGGCTCACGCTCCACCATGCGGTCACGCTTCTGAAAAAATAAAATATCCGAAGTCACTTCTGTTCCTGCATTTGCCTTAAATGCGGTGTTCGGAAGTCTCACCGCACCAAGCAGGTCTGCCCGCTGTGCAAGGTATCTTCTGACTTCCGGACTTGCCTTGTCCATGGTTCCCTTGCTTGTGATAAAAGCAACCACACCACCGGGACGCACTTTATCCAACGTCTTTGCAAAGAAATAATCGTGTATCAGGAAATTATTTTTATCATACTGCTTATCTGCCACCTTATACTGACCAAAAGGCACATTTCCGATTGCCACATCAAAGAAATCATTCGGATAATCAGTCTTTTCAAAGCCTTTGATCTGCACATCTGCCTGCGGATAAAGCTGCCTTGCAATGCGTCCGGTAATGCTGTCCAGCTCTACTCCGTAAAGCCTGCTCTCTTTCATGGAATCCGGCATCATACCAAAAAAGTTGCCGATTCCCATGGAAGGCTCCAGTACATTTCCATTGGAAAATCCCATTTTCTCCAATGTTTCGTACATCTGGCGGATAATGACCGGACTTGTATAATGGGCATTCAAGGTACTCTCCCTTGCCATGCGGTACTCCTCCGGCGATAGCAGTTCCTTTAACTGGTGATATTCTGCTGACCAGTTTGATTTGCTCTCGTCAAACGCATCAGCAAGACCACCCCAGCCGACATATTGTGACAAAATCTGCTGTTCTTCCGGTGTAGCATAACGGTTTTCGCCCTCAATCTGCTCCAACAGCTTGATTGCTGCAATATTTGTCTGGAATTTTTCTTTTGGAGAGCCTTCACCCAATCGGTCATCGCTGATATGGAAATTGACAGCGTTACTTTTATCTGGTGCTGATACCGACCTTTCTTGTGCTGATTGCCTTTCTGATGCAGGCTGTTTTTCCTCTGACGAAGGTGTAAGCGGCTCCCAATCTCCGGTAAGCACCTGCGACAGCATTTCCTCTGTCTGTCGGTCTGCTTCACCATTCTCCAGACGCTCACGGGCAGACTGCGTATCTATACTGTCCAGTTCATCTTCTGTCTGTTTTGTAACAACATTCTGTTCCTTTTCGTCAGAAAACTCCGCTTCTGCTTCCCTGCCACTTTCTGCAAGCTCATTCCCCCAATCCATTGCTTCCTGCAAAGTCGAAAATGTCTCCAATGCCGGACGGGTGGTGTCTGCCGTATCATAAATAGCATATCCGTCCACTTCCTTATCAATCCAAAGGAATATTCCCTCTGATAAGGTTGCACTCCACTGTGTCGGATTGCCATATTCATCATCTGCATCATGTACCACATGCCATGATAATTTCTGCGATTCCTCTTGTGAAAATTCTTGTTGTGGCTCAGTTTCATCCGGCTCTGCGATACCATCCGTCCCCTCAAACCTTGAAAACACCTCTGCTTCGTGTCGGTCAATATCTTCCTCTGCAATGGCATTGATATAATCGTCCTCTACCTCGCTACGCTCCGGCTTATGGTCGTATTCAAAGGATTTCCCATTGACCTGTGCATAATAAAAACTGCTGTCCTCAATGTCATTTCCAAGCAGATATTTCTCTTTTTCACTGCCCCACTCATCAACCAGAACACACTCATATCCATCAATCGTGATCTTTTGCTGTGCTTCCTTTTCTTTTTCCCGAATCACATTGATATATCTTCTCGCCTGATTGGTAAATCCGTCCAGCACTGCCGGATGTGAGCTTAGAATCAGATCGTTGTTCTCCCACTCATTTTCCGCAACAATGCCTTTTGCCCATTCCTTATTGTTCTGCGAAAACCGCCCATCATAATCAAAATGCGTGACGGTATTTGCAAGAACAAATTCCACACAGTCAATGCCATATTTATCTATGATTTCATCTGCGGTATTCCTCGGAAGCACAAAACCATTGAATTTCTCGGCAATCAGAGCTTCGATGTCTTGCTTACACTCTAACCGCTGTCCATGCTCCAGACGGGAAAGCTCTCGCTGTCTTGCTTTCTCTGCCTGTTCTTCCTTGTATGCCTTGTAGTTTTCTTTCCCCTGTGGAGATAAATATTTATCCTCATGGATCAGCTCACGTAGCCTTTTCTCGACTACATTCCAGTTCAGAAGCACTTTTGCATACGGATTTCCATAGCTGCCCTTCTCCAGACGGATACCTTTTCCATCATGTTCATTATGGGAATCATCGTTGCCTGGAAGTCCACCGGAACCGCCGCCAATACCATATTCATTTTTCAGAAAGGCAACTGTTTCCTTCTGGTCATGTCCTTCCATGAAATACTCATAAATGCGGAAAGCTCCATGCTCATAGCCGCTTCCTCTGCCAAGTGCATAGTCAATTTCATCCTGCGTGATAAAATCTTCCTGTGCTACCTCCACCGCATCCGGCAATGGAAATTCCAGTCTCTCCCTGTCAAGGTCTGCTATCTCCGATAACAGATATTCCGGTGATTTCACATGCCGCCATTTTAATTCGGCTTCACCCGATGCAAGTCGCTCTGCCGCATCCTCCAAGACATTTTTAAGCTGTTCCCTGCCCTCATGGGTGGAAAGAAGCTCCATGAGTTTTGCTTCACTTTCCGGATAATTTCCTGCTTTTAAGCCAAGCTCCTCCGGCATTTCATCCATTCCATCTCGCAGGAAGAAATAGATCTGATTGGCAACACGATTTCTCTCCTGTGTATCTACAAGAAATGCTTCACTGGCACTCATATAAGTACCATTTTCGATCATGGAACGGATATGGCTCTCCACATCTTCCCAATCCATCGTGACAATCGGTGTTTCCCTTGCCTGTGTTCCATAGCCGACACTCATACCATGCTCATCGAACCACACTGATACTGGATTTCCATTGATTTCAAAACCTTTTCCGGTCTGTCCGTACTCATTTTTCAGAAAATCCACCATCTGCTCAGCATTTCTGCCCTCTGTGTACTTTGCAAAGATACGCTTTCTACTGTGCTGTTTTCCTCCACCACTGCGAAGAATGGTTTCAAGCTCATTCTGTGGCAAAGAAAAAGCAGCGGGCATGGTATATTTCATACTTGCTTCCGCTGCTGCGACTGTTCCGACCTGCTCCTCAAAAGAAGGAAACAGGCTGAGTTGTGTAAAGGTGGGTTCCGCTGCGTCTCCCCGGAGAAGATCATCGGTATCTGTTACAGACTGTAAACCAGTTCTCCCAGAACCACTTCCTCTGCTCGGTTCCGAATGCTGTTCATCTTCGCTACCCAGAGCATCTGATCGGCTTCCTTGAGCTGTTCTGTCACTCCCTCGGTTGCCGCCATCTGGCTTGTCAGCTTCTCCATTCTCTCCTCTGCCTGCTTCTGAATGGTCAGCAGGTGTTCTTTCAATGTCCCTTTCAGAAGAAACGCTGAGTACACGCCCCTGTGGTTCTCCTTCAGATAAGTCTCCCTCATCATTCCGTACTTCGTTACGGTTCCCTCCGGCTGACTGTCCGCCTGTAATGTCGGGATCAGATAATCCCCATTCTTCTCGTATGTCAGATTCATTGCTATTGCCCCTTTCTACGCTGTTTTGATTGTTGTCAATATATTCCTCATGTCCGCTCTCGCTTTCACACTTTAACGCATTGTATTCTATTTCAGAAGTATTTGCAAGTCCTTTCTGCGTTAAATTTTCTGTTTGTTCCTGTTCGTGGCTTCTGTTATATGCCCTTATGGTTCTTCCAATTTCTAAAAGTACCGGTTTTGCAAGTTCATTAGCTGCATCTCCAAGTACCGCAAGGGTATCCATGGAATTAAATTCATGGATAAAATCGAAAGCAAACTCCGAACCATACTCCTGCATATCTGCACCGCAGGCAGATAAAAGTGTAAAAGAAATACTCTCAGATAAAGTATATCTTAAACGGATACCGACATTCTGCTCGTCCAGTCCTTCTAGGAAGCTGCCCTCGATCATGTACTGCAAATCCGGCAACAATTCCTCATAATAATCTGCTGCAATCCTGTCAGCTAACTCCATAAGTCTTTCTTCAAATAGCTTCTTATCATCGGTAGCACCATAAGTCTGCTCCAGACGCTTAATTACATCTTCCTTATGTTCCTCATGTAATTCCCATAGTTCCGGATACCGTCCGATTCTCCTTGCCGCATGGACATCTGACACATCAAATACATATTTCAGACGCTTTCCATGTGCGTCATCCTCATCCAAAAGTGCGATACCTTTTGCACCTTTATTTACCCAACAGTGCATACGCTCATTCCACAGTTCTATGGAAGCACAAGCTGTTGCGTCTGGTCTTTGTGCATAGATCAAAAGCTGTTCCCGGAACGGATACTTATACAATCTTGCCGCTGTGGTCAGGTATTTCATCCATTCCTCACGATTTTTGACAACCTCGGCTGCTGTCTCTTTTGCCAGAGCCGATATAAAATCATATTTTCTCACACAGTTCTCCTTCCTGTCATAGATACGACAAAAAGGCAGCCACATAAACTACATGACTGCCTTTCCATGATTGATTGTTGCAATTATTCGATTGCACCAAAGCTGAAACTCTTGCCTTCCGGTGCTTTTTTCGGTGCAAATCTTGATTTTACTTCCGCAACCCTCCCCTCTAATGCCTGAAACATAGCATCCACCTGTTCCTGTGTATATTCATAGGAACTGCGGTTCGCAAGATTTTCCAGTCTGCCAATGGCATCCACCGCTTTATTCATGCGGTACTCGCCAATGCGGATAAACTTCTCCGCCTTTGTTTCATTTTCCTTTGCTGCAGGCTCGCCCTGCATTTCCGCTGCTGTCATTGTTACATTTGTTTCTTCCATGTGGTTTTCCTCCATTTTTTGATAAAAATTAGAGCGTACAGGTTTTCCCATACGCTCTGACGCTGTGTTGATAAATTTTATTCATTACAGATAACTATCATATTCTGTCCGATATTATTTTTGAATCACTCATAACAATATTTTTCGATTCTGAAATAATCTTTCGATTTATAACCTTCACATCACTTGATTTAATTTCATAAAATTTTCCACTTCTATTTCCTGCCAACTTGTTTCCTATAAATCTAATACAATATTGCGGAGTTACCGGGAAAATCATTTCAGCTTTAAATGTTCCTTCCATTTTCATTACTACACATGGTTTTGTCGATGTTATAAATGAAATTCCTTCTTCAGCCTTTAATAAATCAATAACATAATTTTGTTTAATTGAATCCATATGCTTCTGGAGTCTTTTTTTGTCACCTCGTGCAGCATCTAACAATGCCCCATAAAAATATGATTCAGGTGCTAATAGTCCCTCATTTTTCATTTTATCTAATTCAGAATCTTCATATCCCATAGATGAAAACACATCCCTAAAAATCCCCAGCGTCGGCTTAATATATTCTTCTATAACCCCCTCTAGCCTAAGATATTGGACAATAAAAAACTCTAACAAATCATCTTGATGTACTAAAGCAAAATCATCACCCGAATTTCTTTGAATTTCAATTTCCGACTTTATTACATTCCACTTAGGTTCTAATTCATTTGCAAAGTAGTTTTCTTCAATAATTTTTCCTACTTTACCAAACAAATATGTACCTAAATCATTTTTGAAAGCATCAACTGTAACATTGTTTCCATCAGAATCTTTAATTATCCATGAATCCATACGATCACGCCAATACATAAATTGACTATAATCTCTAATTTCAATAACTGGATAATCGGGAGCACAATCTTCATCCAAAGTATCCTGACACTTAATACTATATGCACCATTAGTTAAAAATTCTTCTATTTCATTTTGCAGTTTATATGTCAATCCCGGCACATTCTTAATATCTAAATAGTAAAAATTTTCTTCCATGAAAAATGAATGCTCCTGAGTTATCTTGTCAACTTCCTTATAACTCTTGCTTTGTCCTTCATTATACAATTTATCTTTATAAAAAACATAAAAACTATGGTTCTTTCCCGGAATCTTCCATGAGGCATAATATGTCGCTGGTACTTTATGTGCTTTCATTTAATCACTCCTATGCATTTTTCAACTCTACATCGTCTTATAAATTATACCACGCCAAAAAGCTCTTTCCTACCCCTGCTTTCCTTTCGTCTTTGGAAATTCCATCTTAAATTTACACTGGAACCCCTTGATTTCTTTACCATCTTTCGTATAGGAAAATTCCTGTACACTCTCTGGAATCAGGTACGCATCATAGCTACCCTTCTTGCCTTTTAATCCTTTTACAAGTATCTTTTTCCCTTGAAGCAGGCTCTTGACCTGTGTATCGGAAAGTATTACCCCAAGTGCCTTGCCGACATTCATGCCACATTTCCCGGTACAATACGCTCCGAATTTTCCCTTGACTACATCAGCACCACACTTCGGGCATTTGCCTAGCACTTCTTGTCCACCCTTGCCTGTGCCAAACATGGCTTTATGTTCATCACTAACGCTGTGATAGGTCTTTACAAGATCAGTTACCATTGCTTCAATACCTGACATAAACTGTTCTGCAGCAACTTCTCCTTTGGATACAAGAGTAAGCTCATTCTCCCAGTCAGCGGTCAGTTTCGGAGATTTTACTACATCCGGAAGTATCGTGATCAGCTTCATTCCGTCCTCTGTCGGAATCATCTGCTTTTTCTCACGCTTTACAAATCCGTCTTTTACCAGCTTTTCTATGATATCGGCTCTGGTGGCAGGTGTGCCAAGTCCTTTTCTCTCCACCTCATCACCCATATCCTCTGCTCCGGCTCGCTCCATTGCCGACAAAAGGGAATCTTCAGTATAATGCTTCGGTGGCTGTGTGAAATGCTCGGAAACCTTTGTCTGCTCCACTGCAATCGTCATGCCCTCACGAAGCTCCGGCAGCTTCTTTTCTTCCTCGGCATCTGATTTATCCTCTGTGGTCTTATAGGAATTTTTGAAGAAATCCTCAAATTCCTTCCATCCATTTTTCCATACTTCCTTACCGGATACCTTAAACACAATCTCGTTGCAGGTAAGCTCTGCCTTTGTGGAATTATAAATGTGCTTCTCCCCGGTTGCACACAGCAGACGGTTCGCACATAATGAAAGGATCTTCATTTCACTCTCAGGAATCACCTTTAAGTCCTGTTTGATGATCTCCATGGTCGGAATGATTGCATGGTGGTCTGTCACTTTCTTGCTATTCAAAATTCTTTTAATATCTGGATTGAACATGATATTCTGCTCAAATAACAGCGAATTGAAAATTGCTTCAATCACATTTTTCGCTGTTCCCTCCATGTCATCGGAAAGGTACTGGCTGTCTGTTCTCGGATATGTTACTAACTTTTTCTCATAAAGGCTCTGCGTATATTCCAATGTCTGCTTGGCAGTAAAGCCAAACAGACGGTTTGCATCCCTCTGGAGTGTGGTAAGGTCATAGAGTTTCGGTGGTGCCACCCACTTTTCTTCCTTTATCACAGAAGTGACAAGAGCCTGTCCGTTTTCACAGGCTCCTGCAATCCTCTCTGCTTCCGTTTTATCACTGATATGCTCCGATACAGCATCCAGACCATTTTCCATGATATGAGCCATATAATAGGCTTCTTTCTTGAAATTCATGATTTTACTTTCACGGTCTACCAGCATGGCAAGTGTCGGTGTCTGCACTCTGCCGACCTTTAATGCCTTGCCACCATACAATACCGTAAAAAGCCTAGTGCCATTGATACCCACAAGCCAGTCTGCTTCCTGCCTGCATAGTGCTGACTTGTACAGATTGTCATAATCACTGCCTGGACGAAGATTATGAAAGCCGTCACGGATAGCACTCTCCTCCATGGAAGAAATCCATAATCGTTTCATCGGTTTTCTGCACCCTGCCATGTTGTAGGTCAGGCGGAAGATCAACTCTCCCTCCCTTCCGGCATCGGTAGCACACACGACTGCATCCACCCTGTCATCATGCATAAGTTTTTTCAAAATCTGATACTGTGCTTTCGTATCACTTTTCACTTCATGCTGCCATTCCTGTGGGATGATCGGAAGATTGTCATAACTCCATTTCTTCCATGCTTCCTCATAGCTTTCCGGCTGTACCAGTTCTACCAGATGTCCCACACACCATGATACCAGATAGTCATTGCCTTCCAAATAACCGTCCTTACGCTGTGTGGCACCAAGAACTGCCGCAATGCTCTGTGCCACGCTCGGCTTCTCTGCAATTACAAGCTCCATCTCTATTCCTCCCCGTTTTCTTCATCATTATCGTTGTCACTGTTATCTTCACTGTCATTCTCGCCTGTGTCCTCTGATTCTGTATCATCGCCACCATTTAAGAATGCTTCGTCTGAATCCTGCTCGGCTTCGTCCTCGTCCTCATAATCATAGTCCTCGTCAAGCTCGTCCTCATCTTCATCCTCATCAATGAAGTTTTCCTTTTTCTTCTTAGACTTCACAACATATACCACTCCGATCACAGCTACCGCAGCAATGCCTATTAAAATATATGTAAAGCCGGAACCATCTGCTTTTGCGGTATCCTCTTTCGGCTTACTTGTATCCTCCGTGCTTTCTTCGGTACTGCCCTCAACACTTTCCGTTCCCTGTTTTTTCTCTCCTGTGGTATCTGCATTATTATTTGACAATGCACTGTCTTTGGTAGGGATTGCAGATTCCAATGCCGCTGAATTTTTCGGAAGTGTCTCGCTGTTATCCGTTGTGGTATTCAGCAGGTCGTTTTCACTGACTTCTGTAAGGAAATACACCTTTTCATCTTCCCCATCACGGTCAATCACAAGATAAAATATCTTTTCTGATGCAGTCTGGATTGTGTAAAATTCCTTGCCTTTTTCTGTGGTCTGGCTGTCACTGCTCTGGTCTGCATCCTTAGAAGTATCTCCCGTACTTGGAGATTGCTTTGCTGTTGCGGAACTGCTTGAAGTTGTTCCACTGCCTGTTTGGGAAACAGTATTTCCATTGCTGTCTGTCTTGGTATGGTCTGTAACCTGTGCGGTTGCAGAGCTAGGCTTGGTTGCTGACGCATCCACCGGGAGCTGCTGTGCCGGATCTTTTTCATTGCTGTCCTTGTTTTCCGGATCGGTGTAATACGGATTGGCTGTTTTATAGATTTCTGAGGTATTTCCTGCATTATCCATGACTGAAATCGTGAAATACTGATATCCTGCATCAAACTGTTGCAGACGGATATTCAAAGCACCATTCGTATGGTCGGTAAACTCATAGCCATTGACATAGATTGCCTTGATACCGGAATCCGTATCATGTGCCTGAATACTCAATAGACCATCGCTGACTGCCGCATTTAAGGAAGGCTTCGTAAAATCAAAGCACTTGATATAGCGATTTTTCTCATAGGTCTTGCCCTTCTGGTCTGTGACCTGCACATAAATAGTGCTGTTTTCGGAAATCTCTATGTACATATCCTCGGTAATATCTGTCCAGCTTCCATTCTGCCCGACTTTCGCCTTTACTGTCTGAACGGTAAAATTACCGGAAACTATCGTATCTTCTACTTTGACTATCACCTTAGTGGTATCGTTATGCCACCCAGAAGGTGTATTGATTGTGATTTTTACGCTCGGATTGATATAGGTACATTCCTTATAGTTCTTTGCACACACCTCACAATCTTCATCCACCGCATACTGGCTGCACTTTTCTTTGCAGGTGCATTTTGCGGCAGGCTGTGTTTCTTCAGACGAATCTTCTGTTGTGCCTTCTGTGGAATTTTCCGTCTTTCCCTCTCCGGTATCTGTTCCTGAATTTTCTTCCCTGCCATTGCCGGGTGTAACTGTATTTTCTGCGTCACTTGCACTTTCCGTTTTCTGCTCGGCAGTATCCTCCGCATGAACCTCTATCGTATTTGTCCTGTTGGCAAAAAATGCCCCAATCGGCATACAAAAAAGTATTGCCGACAGCATAAGGGACACTACCGCCCTAGCCGATAATTTCCTGTTTTTCATTGATTGAAACCTCCTTTTCCTGTTCCCGTTTCTGTAATAAATTTCTGACTTCATCCTCACTGAGCTTGTTTAACATCTGCAAACGCTCCGATGAGATTTTATATTTTCGTATGATCTTCATGGCTTCGGCATCCTCCGCCATCTGTTTCTGTTCTGCAAGGTCTTTTTCCTTTGCCTGTAGCTGTGCTATCTGCTCTCTGACCTTTTTAAGCTGTGAATTGATTCGTTCTACTGACAAAAATAATTCCTCCCTTCGCTAATTCAATCTTCCAAAACCATAGAAATGGCTCTGCCAGTAAGAAGTATTGATTGATGTGTACTGAATTGGATCACCGCAATGCACCATCGTACCGTTTCCACAGTAGATACCAACGTGTGTAACCGGACGTCCTGCATTATAGGTTCCTGTAAAAAATATAATGTCCCCTGCCTTTGCATCTGCCGCTGATACCGGAGTACACTGGTCATAAATGCCCTGTGCTGTGGTTCTTGGCAGGTTATGTACGCCACTGTTTGAAAATACCCAGCATACAAAACCGGAACAGTCAAAACTAGCCGGAGCTGTGCCGCCAAAAGTATATGGCATTCCCAGATACCTGTTTGCTTCACGCATAAGCGTCTGTACGGTTGCATCATCATAGGATTCCGGCGGTATCACATTGCTGGTTCCTCCTCCGGTGCCGCCCGTTGTTTCTCCATAAATGGTCTGTTCTCCTGCTTCAAAATAAAATAACGGGTTATAATATTCCCCGTTATACAGACATTCGATATGAAGGTGGCTTCCGGTACTGCTTCCTGTATTTCCGCTTTTGCCTATATTGTCACCTTTTTTTACACTCTGCCCTGCGGACACATTTAAGCTGTCCATGTGGGCATATTTTGTGGTATATCCCTTACTGTCCGTAATCACCACATAATTTCCATAATAGGAATCGTAAGTTGCTTCTGTTACCGTTCCATCATGTGCCGCATATACAAACGTTCCTGTCGGCACCGCTATATCCACACCCCTGTGAAGCTCCTCGGCTCCGGTGTTTGGATTTTTCCGGTAGCCATAATAACTGCTGATATAGTAATACCAGTAATAATCAACCGGAGAAGCAAAGACCTGTAAGCCGCCTTTTGTCTCCGTATAGGCTCCAAAAATTTCCGTCTGTTCGCTGTCCATGCGTCCGGCTACAATGCTCTCAAGCGGTGTGACCGTAAGTGTGACACGAAGAATTGTTACGGTATATTCTTCTTCCTCCTCATACTCGTATTCCTCGGTACGGGTAGTCCCGTCCGGATTTGTTACTATTCTGGTTCCGGTCTTTGTGACTGTCCTTGTCCGTGTTTCCTCTACTTCCTCGGTAGTGAGTGAATACATGCCATCAAATAATTCCTGAATCTCACTCTCTATTCCTGCGGCAGTAAATTCCGTATGGACTGCGGAAAGATAACTGATCAGTGTGTACGGATCATGCCCGATTGCACCAAGGTTATAATCGTATTCATCATATCCCGGATAATCAGTTTCAATCCGGTCAATCTTATTTTGCAGTTCCATTTCCTTTTCTGTAAAAGATAAATCTGCTGCATCAATCTCTGCCGGAAGGCTAAGATATGTGCTTGCCATCGTTGTTGTCACAGTTCCGGTAAACATGGAACCGCAGCTTGATAGTGCCGACATGATCATAATGAGCAGAAGTGCAAAAATACCCACTGTGATAATCAGTGTTTTATTTTTCGTGGCAATTTCCTGTAACTTCTTTGCAATCCCGGTTGCAGCATTGGCTGTCTTTGTAAATGTTTCCTTTGCAGTCTTGGCTTCTGCTCCTACCCGCCTTGCCTTGGCATACTCACGCTTGATGCGCTGTTTCTGTAGCTGCCTTTGCAACTGCTTCTTTGGACTGTTGCCCTTTAGATGTGGATTTTCACTGATGAATTTCTCATACTCCAGCTTCATATCCGCTGTAACCTGTTTTTTGTGCAATCGCTCTAAGCGGTCACGCTTTCTCTGTGCCTTGCTCTTGCGGTGATACTTCATATAGTGGTAAATATCCTCGGCTCGCTGTTCCGTCTTGTGTGCGCCCTCCACAGCAGAATTATCCTTTTCTGTCTCTGCAATCTTGCGATGCACAAAATACATATTTTCGGTCTGGAGCTTGTGAACCGCAGTTTTTCCCAGTCCATCCGGTTTAAATGGCTTCTCCACATCCACCGGAACCACAACATACTTTGCTTTTCCGGTCTGTTCATCAAAGACACGCTTCATCTCATACTGCCGCTTTGTCGGCATCTTGTCCTTTGCTTTCTGCAACTTTCGGCGGTTCTTTTCCGACTTATCAAAAGCCTTCTGTACTTTTTGGTCTGTAAATTCGTCCGCCTGCCCCTGCGAAAATGTGGCGTCCTTTGTCTGAAGATCTCCATAATCGGACTGCTTTGCATTTTCTGACTTTGCACGCTCTCTGTGTGCGTGTTCTCTCTGCACACGCCTTTTGTGATATTTTCCTTTTTCCTCAGACCGTTGGTAGGTATTTCTAACGTGGTAATTGTCCTGAAAACTGTCTGCGTCCTCTGTATGGAAATTTGTAGCATTACCGTTTTCCTCATTGATAAAGCTGTTTTCCTTTAAGAATGTCTTTTCCGCTTCGGCTTCCGACTTCTGGACATTGTGACCAGAAGTGTCCTGTTGTTGCTGTCGGTAATATTTTTTCTTATTATTTTTCCTGTATTCTGTCCCAGTATTAAACTCTGACTTCTGGACGCTGTGACCAGAAGTTGCTTTTCCTGTACGACTGCCATGGTTCGCATCCCTTGGCAGATTGCTCACAGGCTTCTCGCTGGCACTAAACTGGTTTTCCACAGAAAAGGTGTTGTCCTGCCTGTGTTCTATATGTTTTACTCCAGTCACTTCCTTATCTTTGGAAAATGTCTCTTTTTCAAATGCCTTTACTGCCTGCTTCTTCTGTCTCTTTTCCGCCATTTATACTGCGTCCTCCTTCTGCACCGATTCCTCCGGCTTCGTATTCATAATTCTGTAGGTCTTGGTGTCTGTCGGGTATTTATCCACGAAGGGAATTACCACGTTATCAAACAGTATCAGACCACTTCCCGGCTCAGAGTTGGTGACATAGGAAAGCTGCTTATCAGAAAGTCCCAGCTTATCAGCGAGGATTGCCTGATCTTTGGCATTCTGATTTAACAGATACACAAAATCGCTGTTACCCAAAATACCCTCAATCTCCTCAGAACGGAGAAAATCGCCCACATTCTGCGTCAAACCTGTCGGAATACCGCCCCATTTTCTGAAACGCTTCCATATTTCCACAGAATAGATAGCTGTCTGCTTTTCCTTCAGAAGAAGGTGGAACTCATCACAGTAATAACGGGTTGCAATCTTTCGCTCCCTGTTCTGTGAAACCCTGTTCCACACTGCATCCTGCACGATCAACATTCCAAGTTCCTTTAACTGATTTCCCAAGTCTCTGATGTCAAAGCACATGATACGGTTGCCACTGTCCACATTGGTATGGTGGTTGAAATAATTCTGGGAACCATGCACATACAGCACAAGGCTGTTTGCGATACGCTCTGCCTTTGGATTCTTATGCTTCAGAAGTGCGTTGTATAAATCCTCCAGTATCGGCATATTTTCTGGCACCGGATTTTCAAAATATTTATCGTAAATATGACGGATGCATTCGTCGATGATACCTTTCTCATCATTCTCCAGACCGTCCTTGCCACCTGCAATCAGATCACACAATGTAATGATAAAATCAGATTTCAGTTTTAATGCTTCCTTATCCCCCTTATGGCTCAACTGAATATCCATCGGGTTCAGATAATCTTTGGAATTAGTGGCAAGTTTTACAACCTGTCCATGTAGTGCTGCCACTAGTGCAAAATACTCGCCCTCCGGATCGCAGATAATAATGTCGTCCTTTGTGATAAGAAAACAACTTAAAATCTCACGCTTTGCACTAAAACTCTTACCACTTCCGGGTGTTCCTAAGATAACTCCGTTTGGTGTACGGAGCCTTTTGCGGTCTGCCATGATCATGTTGTTGCTGAGTGCATTTAACCCGTAATAGATTGCCGGAGCAGGCATAAATAATTCCTGCGTGCAGAATGGTACTAAGATTGCGGTGCTTTTTGTGGAAAGAGTACGCTCAATGCCTGTCTCATTGCATCCAATCGGTGCGGATGCCATAAGTCCCTGTTCCTGCAAATACTGTAAACATCTGAGGTCACAGTTTGCCTGCTGAATGATACCGGACACTCTCTGCATTAAGCTCTCCAGTTCCCGCTTGGTTCTGCCATAACAGGTAATAAGGAATGTCATGTTGATCATCTTCTGATTGCTCGTATTCAAATCATCCAGAAATTCCAGCGTATCCTTTTCATAGGTCACAATATCCGTTGGAAGAATATCCATATCGTAACCGCTTCGGACTGCCTTTTTCTGCTCTTCAATCTTCATTTTCTGGATATTGGAAATGACCGCTTTTAACTTCTTGATTGCCTTTACCGGATCTTCCGTCTGCATGTGCATGGAGATAGTAAGGTTTGCATCAATGTCAAGAAGCTGCTTGATCAGCTCGTCCGTAAACTTCGGTGCGATAATATCCAGATAGGACACACAGCCATACATATTTCCCGACTTGAAGCGGTTCGGATAGCGGAAATCAAACCCCGGCGGTGCAATATAGTCCTTGACCGACTTACCGGATTCTGCCAGATCCTTAAACGAAAAGCGGAAAGGCTCCATGGTATCCTGATTAAAATATTCATGCAGGATACGCAGTCTTTCCTTTCCGTCCAGTCCCCTCGCAAGGGTTCCTATGTTGTTTAAGTTCCGTATGACATCTTTTTCAATGTTGTTAAGGCGGCTCTTGGCTTCCTTGTAGCCATTGCTCTCCACACCAAAAATCAGATATTTTGATTTAATGATGCCATTGTTTCCCTTTGCCGCCTGCTTCTTTAACATCTCCGTATATTCTTCACGAATGTCGTTAAAATCATCCTCCTGCCACGGAATGTCAAACTGTTCTGTAAGCATCTGCTCGTTGACCTGCCTGTTGAAAAGCACCAGTTCAAACCTCACAGACGGATCAAAATAATTGATGAGCTTGCTGTACTGTGCCAGTATGTCCGCCTGCTCGTCCACTTCCAGAAGCGAATAGTTTATATCAAAAAATTCCACCATCTTTGTATAATAACGGTGGCTGACCTGACAGATACCGTCACGGAACATCTTTTCAAAAGTAATCGTCTTTTGTGCGGTAGTCGGCTTTTCTTTCTCATTGCTCTTTCCCGATAAAATGTGTTTCAACTGTATAAGACGCTTCTTCTCTGAAAAGGTAAGTCCACCGCTTTTGCTGTTATTCCTGCTATTGCCCTTATAACTGCTTTTTCTGCGGCTTTCCGGTTCTGCCTTTTGCTTTTTCTTCAAGATAACGAACCTCCCTTCGTAATTTTTCTTTTTCTTCCAACTGCTTGTATAAGTTCTCTGACCGGTATGGTCTTATGCCCGGTGTGAGTATCTTCTGCCGGAGCATAAAATACAAAATCTTCTCTGCCGGAAATCCGTTTTTCTCATACATTGCAAAAAAGAAGAATGGAAGCATTGCTCCCATCATAAGAAGTGATGCGGCTGATGTTCCGATCAGTCCCTTGGTTAAAAAATACAAGGGTATCCCGGCTACTGCCGCACCGCTGAAACAGATGATCTGTCTCTTTGTTAAGTTCAGTGCCACTTTTGTCTTGATACCGGACAAATCCTTCGGCACCTGCACGGATATTGCCATATCGTTCCTCCCTTAGTGCGCATTCCAGATAGATTTCGATAATGAACCAGTCTTAAAGAGTGAAAAGCATAAAATAACGGTATATGCTGCCACCGACCAGAGTGCCGTATGCAGGTTGTCGGATACTGCCACACCAGCCACAAGCACTGCATAGATTGCAACGCATACCATCATAAAAAATCCCTGAAATGCTAGAGCACAAAGCCCCTTAAAATAATTCGTTCCTATCGTTCCCCATTCCCGGTTGGTTACGGTTGCACAGGGAACTGGTGCTACTGATACATAAAGATATATTTCAATCATTCGCCCATAAAGAATGACGGTGATAAGGACTGACATGATTTTCATACATAAACTGACGATCATGGTCTCCATTCCCAGTCCCAACAGCTCTCCTATGCTCATTTCCGAAAACTGCTCATTGAACATCGTCTGCAGCGTACTTGCCACATCAATACTGGTGCTTCCGGTAATCGCTGATGCGGCAGAATTTACGATATGGCTTCCCACATCAAATACTGCCATTACAATGTCAAAAGTCTTGCTAAGAAGCATGACTGCAATACACGCTTTCATAAAAAAGCGGATAAAAATGGCTGTATTGAAGTCATGCAGGTTATTTTTGTCAATGACCATGGAAATAAGCTCATAGACGAGTACAAAACTGATGATCATTCCCGCTATGGGAATCATCACATTGTCGGACAAGGTTTTTATCATATCAAAAATACCGGAGTTCCATGTGCTTGGAGTTTTGCTGACCTCCCCTGCAATCGTGCCTACTTTGTCATTGACATCGGTAAACATGGTTTCAAAGTTGGTCAGAACCCACCCCTGCAACAGTTCCTTTATGAATTCAGTAATCTTATCAATGATCCCGCCCATGAATTATGAGAACAGAGTGGTAAGCTGTGGAATTACCGTCTGTGCCACAATGATGATGCCACCGCCACTCATAAGCTGCTTGATGCCCTGTGATTTTGCACCGGGATTATCGTTTCCATATCCTTCGAGAAGATTGATAACTCCCCACACACCTACACCTGCGCCGATAGCGGTTACTACTGTTTTAAGTCCTGTTACTGATGTTGTAAAAAAGCTCATTCTTTTGTCTCCTTTTTCTGAAAAATGAATTAAAAAAGGGAGCTGTTCTGATTTATGATTTTTCAGAAAAACTCCCATAACAATAGTTCCAATATTTAGTTGTAAAGTCACTTCTGGACGCTGTGACCAGAAGTTAAGCTGTGATTTCTCCGACATCGCATACCTCATCGACCACATCATTCTGCTTCAACCGCAGCTTGTTAAGGTTTTTAACGTATTTTTCAATGTCAAATTCATTCTTTTTGTCATAATCGGATAACAGCGGGTACTGCTTATGCTTCGTTATATCAAACTTATCTGAGAAAAATGGTCTCACACCTCTAAGCTGCATGATACATTTGCTGCCATCCATGACCGCAATCTCGTCCTGACTCATCAGTTCCTTTCCGGTCTTTTGATAATTCAGACCGTAGGACTGGCTCGTACCTCTTGTATCTGAGGTATTGTAAAGGTCAATCGTTTCTTTTCCAAGGATTTCTGCCAGATCTTTTAAAGTATCTTTCTCTTTTCCTCCCAAAAACAGGGTAGTGTCGCAGTTTCCTTCAATCGTGGAAGCGTTATCCCGGTACAGAGCCTTTAGCTGTGACTTTGACTGCAAAATAATAGAAGCTGATATTTCCCTGCTACGAATGGTAGCAATCAGCTTCTCAAACTGTGGAATCTGACCGATGTTCGCAAACTCGTCCAGTAAGCATCGGACGTGAATCGGCAATCTCCCGTTATATACATCATCTGCCTTGTCACAGAGCAGATTGAATAACTGCGAATACATGATACTTACAATGAAATTGAATGTTGCATCGGTATCCGAGATAATAACAAACAATGCTGTCTTTTTTTCTCCCAGAGTATCAAGCTCCAGTTCATCATAAGAAGTCAGGTCACGCAGCTCCTTAATATCAAATGGTGCTAACCTTGCACCACAGCTAATCAGAATGGATTTTGCTGTCTTTCCTGCCGCCAGCTTGTATTTTTTATACTGTCTGACTGCAAAGTGGTTCGGGTTCTCCTGTTCCAACTCCTCAAACAGCAGATCAACCGCATTTTTGAAATTCTCATCATCTTCCCTTGCTTCACTGGCATCTACCAGATCAATCAGCATGGAAAAATTCTGTTCCTCCTCCGGTGCTTCGTACCAGATATATGCGATCAGGGCTGTATAATAGAGCTTTTCCGCTTTCACCCAGAAATCCTCAGAGGCTTGCTGTCCTTCCCCTTTGGTATTTACAATGATTGTGTTTACGAGTTTCAGAATATCCTTTTCGCTACGGATATAAGCGAAAGGATTGTAATGCATTGATTTTGCAAAGTTAATCGTGTTCAGCACCTTGATCCGGTAATTATTCTTAGACAGCATTTTGCCACATTCCACGAGGACTGTGCCTTTGGGATCAGTCACAACGTAGGAACTGTGCATCTGCATGAGGTTCGGCTTAACAAAAAATCTGGTCTTGCCGGAACCGGAACCACCGATTACAAGTATGTTTTTATTTCTCGCATACTTCGGCTGTTTTGGTCTGCCCGACATCATAAGTCTCTCCGTTGCAGTTAATAATACGTTGTTCTCGAATACAGGATCAACATACGGTTCAATATCCTTGGCGGTTCCCCACCTTGCTGAACCGTACTCCACTCCCTGCCGGAATTTCTTTGCATTTTTCGCTTTATAATAAACTACCATACGAAATCCAATTCCGCAACCCACTCCTACCAGTAAATCCCTCGGCAGAAAACTTGGTAGCGGATTATGGAACGCACCTCCAATCCCATTGATTGTGTCCAACACCTTCTGTAAGGTGTTATCACCTGCCTGCTGTCCATACAGCCATGAAACCTTATTCAGAACATACCCGAAGATCACATAGGGAGCACATTTCAGGGCAAGCTGCTTTTTATTTACCCCTTTTGTTTTTTCTTTGAGAGTTTTCGGAATTGACTGCAAATCTTTCACAATCCCGTCAATGACCTTGCTTATAAGCTCTGTCCCTTGTCCTTATTTTTCTCTCTGCTGCGCTCCTTATTTTTATTCTGTTCAACAATCTTCTGAAGTCCTTTCAGTTTCTGTCTGAGTGACGGACTCTGCTGTTTTTTCTCATTAACTTTGACAAATTCCTTGAATGCCTGTGCAATCACATCGGCATCCTTGCCCTTGAAAAATACCATATACTTCGGTGGTTCCACCGTCTTGTCCTTTTTCACAGCAAAGTCAACATTGTATTTCCTTGCCACTCGTTCAAAGGACTTGATGTTGTTATCCGTAACCTCAATACTCGAAGCTCCCATACCCTGACCGACCAGCTTTTTCACTGACATTTTTCCATGTATTGCCTGTTTCCCGGCTTTCCGGTGCTCCAGATACATCTTCATGGCTTTTTTCAGTACATCGGCGGTCAGCCTTGAGGACTTGAAAACAAGGGCAATCGTTTTCTGTGTAACTTCCTCCTGCATGGTTTTCCTCCTTGATTTTTTGTAGCTGTAATTCCGCTATGGTGGAACATACAGCCTGTGCAGTAAATACTTCATAAGCTCTCCTTTCCACTTCTGGACATTTTGTCCAAAGGTGGAGCAGTCAAAACATGGCTGCTCTTTTTATTGTAAGAAAGGAAGGAGCAAAAAGATATATGGAGTCAATGAGAGATGTGGACAGGGTAATGGAACGGGAAATTAAAAAGGGAAGCACACCATTACAGTTTGAACAGTTAGGTTTTGGCGATTACAGCTATAATGAAATTACTTCAAAGGAAAAGTTGTTGCAGGTGCTTTCCTATCTGTTGCGGATTGGTGAGTATGAGCCATTCGCCGGAAAAACCATAGGGAACAATGTTTATATGGATATGCGGGGGAAAAAAGCTGTTTTTAAGAGAACCAGACTGACCTATGAGAGAAATAATATTTTT
>OIYV01000527.1_pt1 | contig 21741 bp, 19 predicted proteins | sample 1588251 | NCBI WGS metagenome assembly OIYV01 (sample SAMN03283282) | human gut metagenome | biome: human-associated habitat; material: feces | host: Homo sapiens | place: Peru | collected 2012
TATAAAATAACAACATTTTTAAGTGAGCAACGAAATCTTAAATGAAAGAGCCGTGAGAAAAAGGTGTATTTTTGGAGAAAAAGGTGTGTGTTTGGAGAAAAAGGTGTATTTTTGTAGGTTAATAACTGTACAAAATCGAGAAAATGGACTTTCGCACCACTATACACATTGCCGACAATATGGGCATTATGCATCATAGCGACCGCTTTATGATGCTTGGCTCGTGCTTTAGCGACAATATAGGCGGTAAATTGCACCAAGCCATGATTGATGTGAATGTGAATCCTTTTGGCACGCTCTACAATCCGATGAGCATTGCCTCGAGTGTGAATCGCATCATCAACGCGGTGCCGGAGCGGGGTATCGACCTGTTTCAGGGCAGCGGCGTGTGGAACAGTTACAATTTCCACTCTCGCTACTCGCTTGCCGACAAGGAAGCCACGCTCACGCTGATGAATGAGCAGATTGCGAAGGCGCATGAGCATCTGAAGTCGTGCCACACGCTTGTGCTGACGCTGGGTACTGCCGTGGTGTATCGTCTGAAGGAGACGAACCTGGTGGTGGCTAACTGCCATAAGGTGCCGCAGCACAATTTCACGCGCCGCATGGCGAGTGTAGATGAAATCACCGAGGCGCTTTCCGCCATGGTGGAGCGGCTGCACGAGTTTAATCCGCAGTTGCGCATCCTGTTCACGGTTAGCCCTATCCGTCACATTGCCGACGGACTGGAGGTGAACTCGCTGAGCAAGGCCACGCTGCGAGTGGCTGTTGCCAATGTGAACCGTGTGTATCGCGACTTCACCGCTTATTTCCCTGCCTACGAGATAGTGATGGACGACTTGCGCGACTATCGCTTCTATGCCGCCGACATGGTACACCCCAGCGATGTGGCTATCGGCTACATTTGGCAGAGTTTTCAGGCGGCGTATTTCGACGATGCCTCCACGCAAGCCATCGCCCGATGCGAGCGTGTGATGAAGCGTCTCACTCATCGCCCCATGACGGCAAACCGTGAAATAGTGGAGCGATTCTATGCCGACACCAAAGCCGTGGTGACGAACTTGGTGAAGGAATATCCGTATATTGCAAATATTAAAGAAATCAACGATTTAATTTCTGAATGATGAAGTACTCAATCGTAGAGATAGCCGACATTCTGGGTGTTGACTACCACAGTATCAGCAACGAGGAAGCCACTGTGAGCCAACTGCTCACCGACTCTCGCTCGCTCAATAACCCCGAAGAAACCATATTCTTCGCAATTAAGACTGCCAACAACGACGGCCATAACTATATCGCACCTCTCTATCAGAAGGGCGTGAGAAACTTTGTGGTGAACCGCATCGACAATGTGATGCGTGAAATGCGCGACGCCAACTTTCTGGTGGTGCCCGACACGCTCGAAGCACTCCAAACCTTGGCAACGAGCCATCGTCGCCGCTTCAACATTCCTGTGATTGGCATCACTGGCAGCCGTGGCAAAACCACCGTGAAGGAATGGCTCAACCAACTGCTGAGCGACGACTACAAGATTGTGCGCTCGCCACGCAGTTACAATTCGCAAATCGGCGTGCCACTCTCGCTCTGGGACATCGACACCAACACCACGCTTGCCATTATCGAAGCCGGCATTTCCACCACTGGCGAAATGGACAACCTGCAAGCCATGATTCGCCCCACCATTGGTGTGATCACCAACATCGGTAGCGAGCATAACGACGGCTTCGCCTCGATGGACGAGAAGGCGCAGGAAAAGGCAAAGATTCTGAACAGTTGCGAGAGCATCGTGTATTGCGCCGACGACCCATTGGTCACCGCCACCATTCGCCCACTGCTTGAGGTGGATGTGGCGCACGAATATGCGTGGTCCACTACCGACGCGTCACGTTCCGTGCTGGTGACTAATGTGGAAAAAGACACCAAAGAAAGCCGCATCACCTACAAATACGGAGGCGAGGCGCACACCATCACCGTTCCGTTTACCGCCGACCGCGATTTAGAGAATGTGGTCACTTGCCTTGTGGTGATGATAGTGCTGGGCGTGAAGCAAGATGTGATAGCACAGCGCATGACCACCCTCACGCCTGTGGGCACTCGCATCAATGTGATAGAGGGTGTGAACAACTGCACCGTGATAGCCGACGGCTACACCAGCGACTACAATTCGCTCACCCCCGCGCTCGACTTCATGATTCGCCGCAGCAACCCTGCCCAGTCCAACACCGTGATTTTGAGCGACCTGATGCCAGAGGCATTCAGCGCCGATGAACTTTATATCCGTGTGAGCGAGTTGCTCAAAAGCAAGCATATCAAGCACTTGATAGGCATTGGTCCCGACATGTGCCGCTACGGACGCTACTTCTCCAGCATCAACGCGCAGTTCTACGCAAGCGTGGCAGAATTTCTCGACAAGAAATCTACAGGCGACTTCGAAGACGAGACCATATTGGTGAAAGGCGCACCCGAATTTGAGTTTGAGCAAATTCTCAACCTGCTCGAAGCCAAGCAGCACCAAACCGTGGAAGAGGTTGACCTCAATGCCCTGGCGCACAACTTCAAATTCTTCCGCTCGTTCCTCAAACCCGAAACCAAGGCTGTGGGCATGGTGAAGGCAAGCGGCTACGGCGCAGGTAGTTACGAAATAGCCAAAACGCTGCAAGATGCCGGTTGCGACTATCTGGCTGTGGCAGTGCAAGATGAGGGCGTGGACTTGCGCAAGGCAGGTATCACCATGCCGATTATCGTGCTCAACCCATCGGTGGTGAACTACAAGGCAATGTTTACACACCACCTTGAGCCAGAGGTTTACAGCATAGAAGAATGCAGCGAACTCATCAAAGAGGGTGCGAAATACGGTGCGCACGAATTTCCTGTGCACATCAAACTCGACACCGGTATGCACCGCCTCGGTTTCACCAAGGAGCAGATCCCAGCGCTTATCAAACTGCTAAAGAGCCAAAGCGTAATCAAGCCAGCCTCCATGTTCTCGCACCTGTGCGTGGCTGACGAGCCAGCGCAAGATGCCTACACTATGCAGCAATTCGCATATTTTGAAGAATGTACGGCAATGATTCAAGCCGAATTCAGCCACTACATTGTCCGCCATATCCTCAACACCACAGGCATTGTCCGCTTCCCCGACAAGCAGTTCGACATGGTGCGCATAGGCATCGGACTGTATGGCATCAAAACGATGTTCGACCACTCGGAAGACGCCCTAAAGCCTGTGTCGTCGCTCCATTCGGTGGTTATCTCCATCAAGGAGTGGCCTGAAGGCACCACCATCGGCTACGGTCGCCACGGTGTGCTTCACCGCCCATCGCGCATCGCCACCGTCACCATCGGCTATGCCGACGGCTTCGACCGCCACTTCGGCAACGGCCACACCAGCATGTGGGTGAACGGCACACTCTGCCCGACCGTGGGCAATGTGTGTATGGACGCTGTGATGGTCGATGTGACCGACGCACAATGCGAAGTGGGCGACATCGTGGAAATTTTTGGCGAGCACATTCCTGTGGAAGCCCTGAGCGAAGTGCGCGGCACCATTCCTTACGAAATTCTCACCAGCGTCTCGCCACGAGTGAAACGTGTGTATTATCGTGAATAATTTACTATTCTATATATCAAAAACATGAAAGTCAGAAACTTATTTTTCACTGTAGCCGCTTTGAGTGCCATTTGCACCCAAGCAGCCACTTTTGAATGTGGTGGACTCTACTACACCACCACTGGTGCCAACTCTGTGGCTGTGGCACGAGTGCCAGCCGAAAAGGCTACCAACAACCCCTACAAGGGCGTTTACATTATTCCCGAACAAGTGTACTACGACGGTGCCAACTATCAGGTGACCGCCATTGCCGACAGTGCCTTCTTCCAGTCGAAAGCCACCGAGGTGCAGGTGCCAAACACCGTCACCACCATCGGCGAGTGCGCTTTTGCCTATGCTACCGACCTTGCCAACATCACGCTGCCGCTGCATCTGAAAGATGTGTCGAAAATGCTGCTTGCTGGCACTAATGTGGTGAATGTGGCTGTGCCAGAGGGCGTGAAAACCATTGGTTGGGGCGCGTTCCAGTCTTGCCCAATGCTCCACACCATGCTTCTGCCATCTACCACCAAGAGAATCGACGCTTACGGCTACAACAACTGCCACAACCTTTTCGAAATCTACTGTGCCGCTCCCACCGCTCCCGAAGCCAGTGGATGGGCTATCTTTATCGGCCTCAGTGGCATTGACGTGATTGTGCCCGACGACGATGCCGTGGCAAAGTATGCCGCCAATGCTGTTTGGGGTGATGAAAACACTTTCACACTCTACCCAAGCGAGGAGGTATCAATCAGTATGACTGGCGAAGTGGAAAAATACAACGACCACTATATGCGTTTTGCCCTGGGCAACAATTTGGCATACAAAATCTATAAGGGCGACGAGCTGATTGCCCTCACCGCTGCCGACTTCTATTATGTGCCTATCACAGCCGAGGGAGCAGAATACTACATCGTGCCCACCAATATGATGAACGATGCCGAAGCCACCAAGGTGGTGATTGCTCCGTCGGCAGTGAAGAATGTGACCGACGACCGCGATTTGCCTACGGTTTACGGTCGCGACGGTTCTATCTATATCCACGGCAATACCCATGGCGAGATGGTCACCGTGTTCGACATGTACGGTCGCCTTTGCTTCCGCCGTGCTACCAATGGCGATGAGGTGATTACGCTCGACCGTGGCATCTATGTGGTGCTGGTGGGCAATCACCCAACCAAAGTGCGCTTATGATTACAGCCGACGACGAGAAATATATGCGAATGGCACTTCGTGAGGCTGAAGCCGCCATGCAGGCCGACGAGGTGCCCATCGGCGCGGTGATTGTGTGCCGTGGGCGCGTCATAGCCCGTGGGCACAACCTTACCGAAACCCTCACCGATGTCACCGCCCATGCCGAGATGCAAGCCATCACATCGGCGGCATCGTTTCTCGGCGGTAAATATCTCACCGACTGCACGCTATATGTGACTGTGGAGCCTTGCCTGATGTGCGCTGGCGCATTGGGATGGAGTCAGATTTCTCGTATCGTGTATGGCTGTGCCGACCCCAAACGCGGCTACCACACATTCTGCCAAAAGCCCTTCCATAAAAAAACACTGGTGGAAGGCGGTGTGCTCACCGAAGAATGTGCCGCCCTGATGACCGATTTCTTCTCCAAAAAAAGATAGGAGAGAAGTTAGAAGTTAGATTTTTAGAAGTTAAGGAGTTAAGAAGTTGAAGAAGTTAAGACGATAGTTCTGAGTGCTCCGATTTCTCCCCACGCCCCCTAAAAAACTTTACAATATGAAAAGAAAATTATTTGCGTATTTATTTGTGCTGTTTGCTGGAGCAATGACTTTGGTGTGCGCACAGCAAAACGTAGCCACCCAAGTGAAGGTGGTGAACGTGCAAACCGACACCGTGGAAGTGATGAGCCAGAAGATGAACCGTGGCATCAAGGCGGTGGTGGTGTTGCCAAATCAGCATTTCGACAATCCCACCGACAGTTTCCCCACTGTGTATGTGCTTCACGGCGCATGGGGCAGTTATCGCGACTGGCCCACAAAGAAAAATCTGGAAGCCATTGCCACTAAATATGGCGTGGTGATTGTGTGCCCCGACGGTCAAGACAGTTGGTATTTCGATTCGCCCATCGACCCGAAATTCCAGTTCGAAACCTTCATCAGCAAAGAGTTGGTGGAATATGTGGATTCGCACTATCGCACTTTCCGCTCTCCGAAGATGCGTGCCATCACCGGTTTGAGTATGGGTGGACATGGTGCGCTTTGGAACGCATTCCGTCACCCCGACGTGTTTGGCTCATGCGGCAGTATGAGTGGCGGAGTTGACATCACCAAATTCCCCAACAAGTGGAAAATAGACTTGCGCATCGGCAAATACGAAACCAACAAGCAGGTATGGGCAGAGCACGCCGTCATCAACCTTGTGCCCACGCTCAAAGCCGGGCAGAGCATCATCATCGACGATGGTTATTCCGACTTCTTCTATGAGGTGAATTGCAATTTGCACAAAGCGCTGCTCGATGCAAAAATCCCCCACGATTTCACCATTCGCCCAGGCGCCCACACATGGGAATACTGGACCAATGCCATCGACTATCAGATGCTCTTCTTCGCCAAGGCCTTCGCCAAATAGCAGTATAGAGCACAATATTGGCATTTTGCCATTCCGAAAACTTAAAAATAGGGATTTTCTTTGTTGGAAATCTCTATTTTTTGTATATCTTTGCGAAAGAATTTATCATTTTGCCAAATTCTCAAAAACTTTTGTGCATGGAAAATAATCGCCCTAAAATTCTCATCATCTACACTGGTGGCACTATCGGCATGATAGAGAATCCGGTGACACGCACTTTGCTCCCATTCGATTTCTCGCATTTGATGGAAAATGTGCCTAAAGTGAAGTTGCTCGACTACGACATCGATAACATTCAGTTTAATCCGCCAATCGATAGCAGCAACATGAATCCTACGCACTGGCGTGATATTGCACAAGCCATTGAATGCAACTACGATAAGTATGATGGATTTGTGGTGCTTCATGGCACCGACACGATGGCGTTTACGGCTTCGGCGCTGAGTTTTATGCTGGAGAATTTGAGTAAGCCTGTGATTATCACTGGCTCGCAACTTCCTATCGGCGAGGTGCGCACCGATGGCGAGGAAAACCTGATCACCGCCCTGCAAGTGGCTGCCGCTACCGATAAGGCTGGCAATGCTATGGTGCAGGAGGTGGCAATCCTCTTCGAGAACTATCTGTGGCGCGGAAATAGAAGCACGAAGATGAGTGCCGACAATTTCAACGCGTTCCGAAGCAATAATTATCCTGAATTGGCAACGATAGGATTGGGAATCCAGTTCCATGAGGAGGCTCTGTATCGTCTGCCGTCGAAGCGTCCGCTGAAGGTGCGCTATGCGATGGACCCTAATGTGATGTTTATTGAACTTAACCCAGGCATGACTCCCGAAACGCTTGAATACCTGCTTCGCACACCAAAAATCAAGGGCATAGTGCTGAAAACATACGGCGCAGGCAACAGCCCAAGCGAACCATGGTTCACACAACTCATCAGCGATGCCAATCAGCGTGGTATCGTCATTCTCAATGTCACTCAGTGTGTGAATGGTGGAGTGAAGCCGCTTTACGAAACGGGCAACTGTCTGAGCAAGGCTGGTGCCGTGAGCGGTTACGACATCACCAGCGAGGCGGCTATCACCAAGTTGATGTATCTGTTCGGCCTCGGTTTGCCACCCGAAACGGTGAAAACTTATCTTCAGAGCGCCATTTGCGGCGAAGTGACTATTTCATAGCCACGTCGCTGTTCATTCGGTGCATGTCGTAGCGGTAGCGCATGTAGAAGAATATGCCGGCAAGGGTGAGACCAATCGGGAAGCCGAGCCAAATGCCATGAATGCCCAAGCCTGCTTTGAAGCCGAGGCAGTAGGAGCAGGGAATTGCCACCAGATAGTAACTAATAAATGCGCAGTACATGATGGGCTTCACGTCCTGTATGCCTCTGAGCACGCAGGAATAGCATAGTTGCAAACCGTCGCCAAACTGATAGGCGAAGAGCAGGAAGAACAGCGACACCGCAATCGATGCCACCTCAGTCGAATCGGTGAAAATGCCGGCGGCAGGGAATCGGAATATGTAGAGCAACGTGGAAAGCGTGGCAGATATGGTCAGCATCATCAAGAAACCCTTCTTGGTGTATTTTCGCACACCATCAAAGTCCTTTTTGCCGTAGGAGTTGCTCACGAGAATGGAAACGGCAAACGAAAGTCCCTGAAGCAGTAAGAAGAATAGCAACGATATGGTGGTCACCACTTGGTGGGCGGCAAGTTCCACCACGCCCAGCCAACCAATCATAATGGCTGAGAATGAGAAAGTGGAGGCTTCAAGTCCGTTCTGTATAGCCACAGGGTAGCCGAGACTGAAAATGTGCTTCATTCTGCCTTTCGACAAATGCGATGCCTTAAACGCAGCCACATGCTGGCTGAATTTCTTTCCCTTAAACACATAGAGAGCAAACATGCCGAGCATCAAGGCTCGTGCCAGCAGCGTGCTGAGGCCTGCGCCGTTCAGCCCCAATTCGGGGAAACCGAGTTTGCCGTAAATCAGCACCCAGTTGCCGAATATGTTGACCACATTGCCGATAATCAAAAACACCATCGACACCACTGGTTGGCGCATACCGTCGGTAAACTGCTTGAGCACGTTGAAACCCAGTTGGAAAAACGATGAAATGCCCACGATGATAAAATAAGGGCGTATAAGAGGCAGAAGTTCAGGTGCTTGACCGAAACGGTCGAGAAAGCAATAGATAACCGACAGTACCACAAGGCTCACAAGCCCGATGGCACCGTTCACCAAAATGCCGTTCTTCATGGTGGAGCCAATGCTTTTCACATCGTTCACTCCATTGAAAGCTCCAATCATAGGAGTCAAACCAGTGGAGAATCCCAACCCCATCAAAATAACCAGGTTCAACACATTATTCACAAACGACGCAGCCGCCAATTCATCAACATTGTGCCACCCAATCATGATGTTGTCGGCAAAGGCAACGATAATCACGCAAGCCTGCCCCAACATGATAGGCACCCCAATCTTCAATATCTCTTTAATCTGCTTCATATTTACCAGTCAAGCGAAATGACTGCAAAGGTACGCAACAAACTCTACAAATCCCCAAAAATCCCCCAACATTTTCACCCCATCCGTTAAAAACGAGGTAAAAATCAAACATTTAGCGCAAAATCATTCGTTATTTTCATAAAAATCGTTTATTTTTGCAGTTATAAATATCATTATTGTGATATTATATGCTGTAAAAAGACATTAAATAGTAATATACTGATAGATATATAAGAATATGGTTGACCTTTACGAATATACAACCCCAGAACTTGTGCGCAGGTTGGGCGAACGGTTTAAGGATTACCGAATGCGGTGCAACCTTACCCAAAAGGAGGTTGCGGAGCGTTCGGGCATAGGCTTGACCACCATTCATAAATTTGAGAATGGTTCTGCTGGCAATATCTCATTATCCACTTTCATTCTTTTGCTGAAAGTGGTGGGGCAAATCAATGCGCTTGACGATGTGTTGCCTGAATTGCCAGAATCGCCATACCTGATGCGCAAAAACGAGAAAAAAGTACAAAGAATCCGTCACTCAAAAAAGTAATGAACTATGGTGAAAACATTGATAGTGATGCTATGGGGCGAGGAAATAGGTCGCTTAACATGGGACGAAAAACGCAGATTGTCGTATTTCACCTATAATCCAGCGTTTTTGAAGAGGGGAATTGATGTTTCCCCTCTCGTTGCGCCAGTAGATGGCGTAAGGGCTTTGATTCCAGTTTGGGGTGAAGATGCCAAGATATATCAGAAGTTGCCAGCATTTGTTGCCGACTCGCTCCCTGACGCTTGGGGCAATCAACTTTTTGAGTTGTGGCGACAACAAAACCACATTTCCAATGCCGATATCACTCCATTAGACAAACTCTCGTTCATCGGCAAGCGAGGAATGGGGGCGTTGGAGTTTTTGCCTGAAGTTGCCCAGTCGGGAGGCAAGACGGAGAAAATTGATATAAAATCTTTGTCGGATTTGGCAGATCGCATATTTGTAGAGCGAGAGAATGCTCGCATCATGCCGGAAGAGTCTATCACTATGCAATCGTTGCTCACTGTGGGAACTTCCGCTGGCGGTAGGCAACCCAAAGCCATTGTGGCTATCAATAATGCCACAGGCGAGGTGCGAAGCGGACAAATTTCGGGTTTGAAGGATTACGAGTATTACATTTTGAAGTTTGGTAATTCGCGATATAGTTCTGCTGAACTGGGAATGACATACTATGAGATGGCGATAAATGCAGGAATCACTATGATGCCGTCGAGGCTTTATGAGGTGGAAGGTAATAAAAATTTCATCACTCAGCGCTTTGACCGTGATGGTGAAAGAAAACTTCACACGCAGACGCTTGCTGCAATCAGTCCTGGTACCAACAGTTATGAGGGACTGTTGGAGGTGTGTCGCAAATTGCATCTTCCCGAAATCGACAGCCAAGAGGTGTATCGCCGCATGGTATTCAATATCCTTTCCAACAACACCGACGACCATATAAAGAACTTCTCTTTTGTGATGAGTGAGAGGGGTGAGTGGCGAATTTCTCCAGCATACGATCTTACCTACGTCGTGGATGCAGGTGGTTATCTGCCCGACATCGACCATTGTATGTATATTCGTGCCAAACTTCGTGACATCACGCTCGACGATGCCTTGCAGTTTGCCAAAGACAATGGCATTCGTCGGCCAAATGCAATCATTCAAGCAGTGGCGCGTTCGCTGAAAGATTTTGGAGTCATAGCTCAGAAAAATGGAGTGCAGGAGCGTTGGCTACACGCTGTGGAAGCGACTATCAATCGCCACCTTGCCTTATGGGGATTTGCTGAAAAGGAAGGTGGAAAAGTTGAGTTTGAAATTGGAGGAAAATGGTATTCAGCCGTCAGTGTAGAGCAAACCTACAAAGGCAACTTCCATTTATATGCCACCACCGACGGCAAAGAACGCAAATTCGTGATTGGCAAAAACAAGCCAGAATACTCCCTGATACAATCAGTTGGTCCTGCAAATCTCACACCCGAAATGCTTCGCCAAATGGTGGAAAAATATTTGTAGCCCTTTTTATGGGAATTGGGGAGGATTTTGTATTTTTGTGGGGAAGTAATATAATTTTTTGAAATGATGACGAAAGATGATTTGGCAGAATGGTGGTCGGGTTTGGCCATCTCTGAAAAGGAGAGGATTGCCTCTAAGATTGCGTCGAAAAGGGCAGGGAAGGCGAAAAAGGTGACTTATCCCGAATGTACGGTGGTGTGGAACTCGCTCGACCAGGAGCAGCAGGAGAAGGTGTATGCGCATTGCACCGACGACCACGGCTTGCTGCTTGCCGAATACAAGGCAGGAGACACCTACAGTTTCTAAAATGCCCTCTACACACTGCGCCACAATACGGTGCGCTCCACGAATTGACTCTAAACAGTTCGTGTGGGTGGGCGTGTGGGTGTGTGATTTTAAAATTGGTGATTTCATTCGTGTGGTGGGCTTCGTTAGTTCTGAAAAAATATTCGTAACTTTGTAGAATATTTACGACGAAAGAAATTAATGGATAAGAAAAAGATAAACGTTGCCATCGATGGAACTTCTTCGAGTGGCAAAAGCACAATGGCAAAAGCACTTGCCAAAAGCGTGGGTTACACTTATATCGACACTGGCGCCATGTATCGCAGCGTGGCTCTGTTTTGTTTGCGTCACGGTTTGATTACCGATGGCAAGGTGGATGTGGAGCGACTGCTTCCCATGTTGCCTGACATCAACATCAGTTTCAAGATTGAGGACGGCAAGCAAATCACCTATCTCAACGGTGAGAATGTGGAGAATGAGATTCGTGGCCTGGAGGTGTCGAACAATGTGAGCCTTGTGGCTGCCATTGCTGAAGTGCGCCACGCCATGGTGCGCCTCCAGCAGGAGATGGGCAAGAACAAGGGCGTGGTGATGGACGGTCGCGACATTGGTACCGTGGTGCTTCCCGATGCCGAAATCAAACTCTATGTGACCACCAGTCCTGAAATCCGTGCCAAACGCCGCTTCGACGAAATGCGCGCCAAGGGCGATACCAGCGTTACGCTCGACGACATCATCGCCAACGTGAAGATGCGCGACCACCTCGACACCACACGCAAGGAAAGTCCGCTTCGCAAAGCCGACGATGCAGTGGAGGTGGACAGTGGCAAATTCGCTACGGCTGAAGAACAAATAGCATGGGCGGTTGACTATTTCCACCAATTCATGCAAGGAAAATAATTATTTAAGAAGTTAAGGAGTTAAGAAGTTTAAGAAGTTAAGACGATACTATTGTCTTTTGGCGAAATCTTCTTAGCCTGTTAGACTTTTTTAAAATCTGTGAGATCCGTGAGATCTGTGTGAGGAGAAATAATATGGCTATTATCGAAATTGACCAGTATTCGGGATTTTGCTTTGGCGTGACGCGCGCCATTAATATGGCAGAGGAGCAGTTGGCAGACACAGGCCACCTCTACTGCCTGGGCGACATTGTGCACAATAGCAACGAGGTGGAACGCCTCAAGCAAGAGGGGTTGGAGACCATCACCCATGAGCAACTGAAGGAACTCCACGATGTGAATGTGCTGCTTCGTGCGCATGGCGAACCGCCCGAAACCTACGAAATAGCCCGACGCAACAATATAAAAATCATTGATGCCACTTGCCCTGTGGTGCTCAAACTTCAGCAACGCATCAAGCACACCTATAATGATGAGCCCAACGAACCGCAAATTGTGATTTACGGTAAGCGTGGTCACGCCGAGGTGAACGGACTGGTGGGGCAGACTTCGGGCAAGGCACTCGTGATTGAGAGTGTCAACGAAATCGATAAGATAGACTTTAGGCGCAACGTGTATCTCTACAGCCAAACCACCAAAAGTGTGCAGGAACTGAAGAAGATTATCGAGGCGGTGAAGCAGCGAATGACTGGCGGGGCAGAACTGAAGAGCTACGACACCATTTGCCGCTCGGTGGCTAACCGCATACCGCAAATTCGTGAGTTTGCCACTCGTCACGACCTTATCCTTTTCGTGTGCGGCAGCAAAAGCAGCAACGGCAAGATTCTTTTCGGAGAATGTCTTGATGCCAACCCCAACTCGCATTTGGTGAGCAACGAATCGGAAATCAATCCCCAATGGCTTGTCGGTAAGAAGTCGATAGGTATTTGCGGTGCCACTTCCACCCCTATGTGGCTTATGAACAGTGTGAAATCGGCAATAGAGCGAATAGTATGTAAAGAAGAATAAAGATTATGACCAAGCGCACCTATATCATTATCATTGCTTTGCTTGTGGCTCTCGACGTCGCTACGGGCTTCTGGTATATTGTGAACCATATCAATACCGACGGCAAAAGCGACTTGTTTGACCGTAGAAGCGAGTTGATTGCCGCTGCCGACACCATTGCCGACATCTTCGTGCCCGACAAGTTTGAAGTTAGCGAAAACAATGCTTACTTTGTGTCGAAGGAACCAGCCAACGACGACGACGCACAGACCTACTACGCCAGTATCAAGCGCATTAAAAGCAAACTCCCAACTGAAATCAACGGAAATAAGAATATAGATGCCATTTTTGCCGCCATCGCCGACAAGGCATTCCCACAAAGCCACTCCAATTATCAAAGCGGCATTCACGCGTTTTTGAAAACACCGGTGTTCAACGCCAGTGGTGTGGACTATAAACCCCTCGACACGGAGCCAACCATCACACAGAAGTACGGCAATGTGCAGGGCGTGAAAATATATCCCACATTCTCAAGTCGAGGCTATTTGGTGATGGCTATCAGCCTCACATCGTATGACAGTGGAAAAAAGCGTGAGAAAATCTATTATGTGAACTACAACCGCCGCGGACAGTCGGTGCTCTCGTTCAACTCCATTTTCGCCTCAAACTCCGAAGATGCCTTGCTCACGCTTGTGAATAATAAGATTGAGTCGCTTGCCGATGATGAAGGTATGCCACTTCACAAGGCCACACGCCTTTCTGCCAACGTGTATGCACGCAAACGCGGTATCTTCTTCGTGTATCAGGCTGGTGAAATAGCCGATGAGAGCGAAGGTATGATTGAGATTTTCCTCTCCTTCAAAGCCCTCCAGAAGCATCTCACTTCCTCATTCCAAGCCCTCGTGAGCGAAAACGGCGACTACCAAGAATACAAGCCCATCACCTTCAAGCAAGGCTAAATCCATCCCCACCCATTCCACCTTCATCGCCTGTCAACCGCTATAGCGGATAGATATGTGGAGGGGGAATTGGTTAGAGGACGAACCAGGTGCTGGTGTCGTAGCGGGGGAGGGCGTAGAGCTGCACGTCGCAGTTGGCCTGGTCGGGAGCGAAACTGGCATCGCCCACTGTCGCGCCTTTTGCTTCGAGTGCGGAGCGTGTTTCGTGTAGGGCAATCTCTGGGGTGTTGTTGTCGTTGCTCAGGTGGTTGAGGAACACGAATTTCAATTCCGGATTCCACATATCAGCCACAAATCGTGCCGTCACCTTATTGTCGAGGTGTCCTTTATCACCTTCCACGCGCGCCTTCAGATATGCAGGGTAGGAGCCTGCGGCGAGCATGGCGTGGTCGTAGTTGCTCTCAATCATCAAATATTGCGCTTGACGCATGTAGAAGTCGGCGCGTGAGGTAATCTCCCCTTGGTCGGGCGAAATCACAAACTTGCGTCCGCCACCTTCAATCATAAAGCCGCTACAGTCCTCACTGTCGTGCGACTGCTTGAAAGCCGTAATCTTCATTCCTGCCAAAGTGAAAGGAATTTCGTGATAAATGGCTTTGTGATATTCCTTGATGCGGTTAGAGATGCTGTGCTTGCGGAGCATACCGTTCAGGCAGCGGTTGGTACACCACACGCAAATTCTCGGATTCTTATACTTGCGCAAAATCTTGTACACATAGCGCACATGGTCGGCATGGTCGTGTGTGAGGACAATGCCTTTTATTTTCCCCATTTTTATGCCATTGCGTTCAAGTTCCTTGAACACATGGTCGGGTTCCACACCGCAGTCCACCAATATGCCCTCGTGCTCGTTGCCGATGTAGGCGCAGTTGCCACTTGAGCCGCTGCCAAAACTGGCAAAGTGCATACGCCACTCCTCGTTGCCGCTCGCAGTGGTGGGCTTTTCGGCAGGCTTGGCTTGCTGCACAGGCTCAAACTCATCGTCGTCGAAGAATATTGACCCTTGTTGTGGAAGTTTAGTCGTTTTATAGTCGTTCTTGTTGTTCATTTCGTGTAGTGCTCTGTGTGTGTTAGCGTGCCGAATTATTTGTAGAGAAGGAAGATGGTGGGCACCTTGTTCAGGTCGATAGGGTGTTTTCCCCATTCCTTCACCCCTCTGGTGATAATTTGTTCACGTTCGCCTGTAATGTCGGTGGCGATACACAATTTCAAGTTGGCGGGTAGCGATTTCACCATTTCCGCCAGCAGCGAATTGTTGCGATAGGGAGTTTCAATGAAAATCTGAGTTTGATTCTCCTTCACGATGCGCTGCTCCATTTCTTTCAGTTTGCGTGCTCTTGCTCCAGCCTCGATAGGCAGATAGCCAATGAACGCAAAACTCTGTCCATTGAATCCGCTGCCCATCAGTCCCATCAATATGCTCGACGGACCCACCAGCGGACGTACCTTCAGTCCTTTGCGTTGTGCGATAGCCACCACATCGGCGCCGGGGTCGGCAATGGCAGGGCAGCCAGCTTCGCTAATCACGCCCATCGGCTCGCCTTTTTGCAGCGCGTCGAGGTAGGTGCTCACTTGTCGCGGGTCGGTATGGCGGTTGAGCTCGTAGAAAGTGAGACTGTCGATGTCTATTTCCCTGTCGCATTTTTTCAGGAAGCGACGTGCCGAGCGCACATTCTCCACAATAAAGTGCTTGATGTGGCTCACGAGGGCGATATTGGCTTGTGGAAGCACGCAGCTTAGCTCTCCATCGCTCAGTTGCACAGGGATAAGATATAATGCAGTCTCAATCATGATGTGTGATAATATAATTATAAAATGCAAAGTTACAAAATTCCATTCACATACCACACCTAAATAATGTCAAAAACGAGCACGCCGTTTCACAACGAAAAACACAACGAAAACACGGCGAAAAACCAATGTTTTGGTAGGGACGTGATACTTCACGTCCGCCCAACAAAATGGTAACATATTGAAAAATAATCATTTGTGGCGAACGCGAAATATCGCGTCCGCCACCATCCACCCCAGTTGGGTGGCTTATTCTGATTTCACGAAGTCGATGATGGCGATGCATGCCACAGCCGTAGTGCCGCAAATCATGCCGGCGAACGTGAGCAGGTCGCGCACGGTGATCACGCTCGTGTCGCGCGAGTGCAGGTACCATAGCCAGCACCCAATCACGCCACCTATCACCACGGCGTAGATAGCCACTTTCAGCCATTTGCTGGAGCGTGGCTTTTCGGGCAGACGGTTGAGCACTCGTGGAGTGAACCACTCGTTTTCGTCGGCTTGATAGCCGTCTTTCTTTAGCAATTCTGCCAATTTTATGTCGTCGTCGGTTCGTTTCATTGTTTTGCTGATGTTTTTATTGCTGATATTTGATTACTTCACACATCTTCGTCTTGGCACGGTGGATTGCAGATTTTATGGTGCCTTCCGACAGTTGTGTGATTGTGGCGATTTTCTTCAGCGGAAGGTCGTCGATGTAGAAGAGAGTGATTACCGTTCGCTCTACCGGGTTGAGCACTCGCATAGCGGCCTTCACGTCCATTTTCGCTTCGGTGCTGATGCTCGCTTGTGCCGAGGCATCTTGCATGGATTCGGGAATTTGGTCGATATGTTCCTCGTGTCGGCGGCGTTTCTCGCTGTAGAATTCGTTGTAGGCAATGCGGTAGAGCCAAGTGCCAAAGCCCGACAGCCCCTTAAAGGCACGAATGCCAGTGTAGGCTTTGATGAAGGTTTCCTGTGCCAAGTCGTCGGTGAGGTTCTCGTCGCCCATGGTGAGGTTGAGCAGAAATCTGCGCAACTGGGGCTGGTATGCCTCTACGAGCTTGCCAAATGCGCCACGGTTGTCGCCGAAAGCGCATTGTGAAACCAGTTTTATTTCTTCGAGTTTGCTAAGCATTGTGTAGCTCTATGATTGCTTACAGTAGGGTGGGGGAATGATTGATGTTTAAGTTCTTGCCATCGAAACATGCCAAAGGCATGTCCCTACGCTATGGCGTAATCCATTCCCTGATGATTATTTATTGTCGGTGGGAGGGGTGAACACTGGGGGCTGCTCGGTGGCAGGCTTTTGCTCGGCTTGAGGCTGCTGTGGCGCTTGTGGCTGAGGTTGTGGCTGCTGTGGAGCGTAAGGAGGCTGTTGTTGTTGCTGTTGCATTTGCCATTGCCAGTAGTCTTGGTCTTGCTTTTGCTCCTTGTAGATGACGAAGCCCTTGCCCAAGCCCAGGAGCACTACAATCATCGACAGGCATACCATAGGCGATGCACCAGCCGACTCGAAGAACATGGCCATCATAAATCCAACGCACACCAGCACAAAACTTTTCTTATACGCCATGTAATTCACGCGGTAAGGCATATTGGACTGCATAGGCGCGTTCATGCCTTGCTGGTAGGGTGGCTGCTGTGGTTGTGGCTGTGGTTGCGCTTGTGGTTGTGGTTGCGCTTGTGGTTGTGGTTGCGCTTGTGGTTGTGGAGCGTAGTTTCGCCAAGCGTCGGGGCGTTGTGGTGCCTGCTTGTAAGTGGGAGTTCCGCCCAGTGATGGAGGCAGAGGATAATTGTTTTCAATAGCCTTCTCTATCACTCTATATTTTGCGCGACGGTGCAGCAGATAGAACAAAAGGCTCAAAAACACCACAACCATGATACAAAAGCACATAGAAATAGAAATTTGTTTTACTGTAGAACTCCACATGCTCACCTCTTTGAGCCTTGCGTCGTTATCTAAAGCCATGTAGTTGTAGGTTTCGTCGTCGTCGGCAGTTTCAGCCTTTTCACTCCAAAGCGTGTCGTTGATAGCCTTACTGATAGTTTTTTTCACCTCACCGTCAGTTACCCTAACGGTGTCGCCATTCATCACAATGGTGGTGGTATCGCCGGAGCGATTGATGTTAGCCTTTCTGGCTTGCGATGGCAGTGCCGCTGCGAGCGTCAGCACCAGAATTAATAGAATTTTTTTCATATTGAGCGAATTTTAATTGTTCGTGTAAAAATGTTCGTTTTTAGCCGCCTTTCGGCTGGCGTTCATGTATTAGACGACAAAGATACCCCAAAAGGTTGCATCAAAGATGAAAAAAGTTCATTTTTTTTGAGTCAACGAGTCAACGAGTCAACAGGTCAACGAGTCGAAATCTCGAAAATTCGAAAATTCGAAATCTCGAAGAATCGAAAATCTATCCTCTAATTTCTAACTTCTAAATTTTGCATTATCTTTGTAGTGAAATTACAATACTACTATTAAAACCTTTTAATACAGAATTATGACAAGAAGACTACTCGCTTTAGCCTTTACGGCTTTTGTGGCTCTGACGCTGTGGGCGCAAGAGGCACAAAAACGCGAAATGCGAACGGTATGGATTGCCACAGTCAGCAACATCGACTGGCCACAAACCCGTGGCACTGGCACCGCCACCATCAACAAACAGAAAAAGCAACTCACCGACTTGCTCGACGGTTTTGTAAAAGCCAACATGAACTCGGTGTGCCTGCAAGTGCGCCCTATGGCTGATGCTCTCTACAAATCGAGTTACGAGCCATGGTCGAGTTATCTTACAGGCACTCGTGGCAAAGACCCCGGTTGGAATCCTCTGGCGTTTGCCGTTGAGGAGTGTCACAAGCGTGGTTTGGAAATCAATGCGTGGGTGAATCCCTATCGCTTCAGCAATAGCAGCGGCAACGACTGCACCACCGCCATCGACAAGCAGTTGAAAAATTCGGGCATACTCATGCAGGTGGGCAACCGCATCGTGTTCAACCCTGCGCTGAAAGCCTCGCGCGACCACTTGCTGAAGGTGTGCAAGGAAATGATTCAGAACTACGACATCGACGGCATCATCTTCGACGACTATTTCTACCCAGGCGGTGGCACTCCTGAAGACAGCTCAGCCCCCGACTATCAGCTCTACACCCAAAGCAATTCGGGCATGAGCATCGGCGACTGGCGACGCGCCAACGTGAACCAGATGGTGAAGGACATGTGGGACATGGTGCAAGCCACCAAACCTTATGTGAAATTCTCGATCGGTCCTGCCGGTGTGGCTGGCAACAAATCCACATCAGCCACCAAGCATGGTGTGGTGCCTGTGGATGAATATTGCCGCGCCAGCGACTGGCAATACAAAACCATCTACAGCGACCCTTTGGCGTGGCTCGAAGAGGGCACCATCGACTATATCTCGCCACAGCTCTATTGGAAAACCACCCACGTTACCAACCCATTCGGTCCGCTCACCAACTGGTGGAGCTACATCGCCGAGCATTTCGGCCGTCACCACTATCCGAGCCACAACATCTATTTCATGGCAGAGACCAACACCAAAGCCGACTGGGACGAGATTTTGCAACAAATTCGCTATAGTCGCCAATATAACCGCCAAAACGCTCCAGGCGTGAATTTCTATTCGGCGAAATATATCGACGGCCCCACTTGCAAGGGATTTGCCGACTATCTGAGCCAAACGCTCTTCACCCACAAGGCGCTGGAGCCTGCCATGCCTTGGCACAGCAAGACCAACTACGACGCGCCTGCTAACCTCGCCTACAGCGGTGGCACCCTCTCGTGGACGGGCGTGAACAAGAAACTCGTGCGCTATTCGGTGTATGCCGTGCCACTCACCGTCACCCTCGACGAGGCGCAGAGCCAAGCGTTCGACGGCATCAAGAGCGATTATCTGGTGGGCGTGACCTACACCCCAAGTTTCAAACTCGATGCCTCGCTCCAGTCGGGCTACTGGTATGCCGTGTGCGTGGTCGATGGCTGGAACAATGAGTTTGCCCCAGCGTTCTACAACCTCGCCACTGAATATGCCGACAAGGTGACGCTCGTTTCGCCAATCGCTGGCGCAGCAGCCACTTGGAATCAGCAGTTTGCTTGGACGGCTGCCGATGGTGCCACCTACGAGCTTCAGATTTCCGACGATGCCACCTTCGGCAACGTGCTCATTCAGCGAAAGCAAATCACCTCCAACACCACCACCATCGACCTTGGCGACCTTGCTTCGGGTCAAACCTACTACTGGCGTGTGGCTACACTCCAGCCCAACCGCTTGGTGATGTGGAGCGATGCTGCCACCTTCAAGGCTCCTGTTCGCACTCCTGCCGAGGCGGTTGCGCTCGTCAGCCCAGCCAATGGCGCTTCGTTTGACGCCGACTTCGTGTTTAAGTTCACCCCAGTCACCGCCCACAGTTTCAAGCTGCAAGTGTCGAAAACCGCCGACTTCGCCCAGGTGGCTTACGAAACCACCGACTTTGCCACCGCTGGAAATCAGTTTTCGGCAAATTGTGTGGTGTCGGTGCTCGGCAAGGGCACGTTCTACTGGCGCGTGGTGAGCTCACGCAAATACTATTCCGACAAGGCTTCGGAAGTGCGCCGCTTCACCATCACTAAGGTGCCAATCGGCGAACTTGAGCCGGGCTATGTGATGAAGCAAGACATCGACCCCAACGCTTACGATGCCGTGAACGGCTACCGACTCACCAACAAGTGGGTGCGCTCGGTGAAGAGCGAATATGGCAATATCACCTTTGAGAACAAGGGTCAGCTCAACCGTGGCTTTGCGGTGGTGGGCGACACCATCTATGTGTCGGGTCGTGAGAGCGCATCGTCCACAGCTCCTGCTTACCTCTATCTCTATAGTGCCGACACAGGCGAACGCATCAAGCGTATGCCGCTGGGCTACGAAGCCACCGTGCCTTACTATCCTTGCAACGATGTGCAGACCGACCACGCCGGCAACCTTGTGATCAGCAACCTCACCCTGAATGTGGGCACCACCCCACTGGTGCTGCTGAGTGTGGACAAGACCACTGGTGCGCTCACCAAGGTGGCATCGGTCACCTTTAGCGGACTCGAAGAGTCGCGCATCGACCACTGCGCTGTGGCTGGCGATGTGAAGAGTGGCGATTTCAGCGTGTTTGCGTGCCCTCGCTATAGCACCAAGTTGCTCCGTTGGCAGTTCCGTGGCGGCAAACTCGCGTCGCAGCAGAGTGTGACCATGAAGGGCTATGCGCCATCTCATGCCACCACTTCTGGCATCGCGCCCCAACTCTATGCGCAAGACGAGAATATCGTGTATATTAACGGTAGCGGCATCTATTTCACTCGCTACAACTTCGCCACAGGAGCTATCGACGGCGCGTTCAGCACTGGCTCGCCAATGGCGCCCGAAGGCACCAACGGCAACGGTGGCACGGCGTTCACCCTCGGCGGCGCGCACTATATGCTCTATCCAAGCGGCGATTTCAATTCATCGTTCAACTTCAACCTCGTGCAGAACACCACCGACACTTCGTTTGACGGTCATCAGCTGATGTGGTGCTTCCCGAAACGTGGTTTGGGCAATGTGAACAGCGACACATGGAGTGCGCAATGCACCGCGGTGCCTGTTTCTGCTACTGATGCAATGCTTTACCTCTATGTGCCGGGTAACGGCATGGCTGCCTACCAGCTCAGCAAGAATGTGAAGTTTGGCGATGTGAACGGCGACGGCAACGTTGACGTAAGCGATGTGACTGCCCTCATCAACATGATTCTCGGCACCACTCCCGCCGACCTCGAAGTGGCAGACATCAACGCCGACGGCATCCTCGACGTAACCGACGTCACCGCCCTCATCAACGAAATACTCTAACACTGGCTTGGGTTCACACAGATTCCACTGGCTTCTTAGGGCTCACACAGATCCCACAGATCTCACAGGATTTGCACGCCTGGCGTTAAATCCCACAGGCTTCTTAGGGCTCACACAGATCTCACAGATCCCACTGATTTTTCGTAAGATAGTGGTAAATCCCACGGATGTGTGGGTGATGGTGAAAAAACACCCTAACTTTGCGACATCAATCTTTAAGAGAAGAAAAAAAAGAAAATAG